>Ga0208266_100582_pt1 | contig 11763 bp, 10 predicted proteins | sample LakWasMet67_HOW9_2_FD_183897 | JGI IMG/M metagenome (GOLD analysis project Ga0208266, IMG submission 183897) | Freshwater sediment methanotrophic microbial communities from Lake Washington under simulated oxygen tension - Sediment Metagenome... | ecosystem: Environmental > Aquatic > Freshwater >...
GGCGGCCATCGACCGCCTGGTGCACCACTCGAGTTCGAGGAGCACCAGAGAATGATTGAGGAGAACGCGCACATGCAGAAGCGCGCCTCACGCAAATCAGGCCGTGGTGGACGGGCCCTGCTGACGGCGCTCACGCGGTGCGGTCGCTGCGGAAGAATGATGCGCGTGTTCTACGGCATGCGTTCCGGACATGCGCATCGATACCAGGGTCGTGGTGACGACATGCATGTTAGCGTTGGGATTTGCATCGGTATCGGCGGCATTCGCGTTGATCGGGCGGTCGCCGAATTGCTGCTCGAAGCGGTATCGAGCCATGCCGTGGACGCTGCGATCAAGGCGGTTGAACTGGCTTCGCAAGAGGACGAAGGCGTCAAGCTGGCGGTTCAGCGCGAACTCGAACAGGCACGATACGAGGCCAGCCGGTTTGAGGCGGTCGACCCAGCCAAGCGGCTCGTGGCCCGCGAACTGGAGACTCGCTGGAACAATGCACTCGAGCAAGTTCAGCAGATTGAAGGGCGCCTTGCTGAGTTGGCGGTGGCTTCAGCGAGCCGGCCACGTATTGACAGAGACGCACTGATGGCGCTCGCGCACGACCTGCCCAAGGCCCAGTGGGGCTGGGGCGGCATCACGACGCAGGACATGCACCGCAGCCAGGTCACCGCGCGCGCCGTGGCGCTGGTCTACAACTGGTGGAGTTGGTACGTGCGGGCGGCCAACCCGCAGGCCCGGCGCGAGGCGCTGACGAGCCGCCCGTTGCTGCTGGCGGCCGTGGGACGCGCCACCAGCAGCGGCAACCAAACGACGCTGTACCTCACGCCGATGCACGCCGAAGCAGGCTTGATCAAATCGATGATCGCCAATGTTCATGCGGCCATCCAGCATGTCAAGGCTGCTGCGGAGCAGTTGCCCAGGATCGACCGCTGGGTAACGCTGCTGGCCTATATCTGCCAGCGCATCGTCGGTCAGATCGGCCTGCCAACCCCGCCGCCAACGCTCGCAGCACCGGGGTAGCTGCCGTTTTTAGGCTGACTCAGGCCGACTTCAGGCATTGGCCGAAGTCAATGGGGCCTCGGGGCCACGCTTACACTACAAGGGCAACGGCCCCGCGTTCAACGACCTGCTCGGCGGCCAGATCCACCTGCTGTTCTACGGCCTGCAGCAGCCCCAGCGCTTCGTCAACAACGGCAAGCTCAAGCTCCTGGCTGTGGCCTCGCTCAAGCGCATGCGCGGCGCACCCGACGTGCCAACGATCAGCGAAACCTATCCCGGCTTCGAGGCCTCGACCTGGTACCAGTTGCTGGCCCCAGCAGGCACGCCCGCGCCGATAGTCAGCCCAACTGAACTCGCTGATCCAGAAGTTCGACGACGACCCCGCCACGCGCGACAAGCTGCTTTCGCAGGGCGCCATCCTCGGCGGCGGCACACCGGCGCAACTGGCCGAGTATTCGAAGTCGGAAACCCCGCGCTGGGGCGCGTTGATCGCCAAGACCGGCATCAAACTGGACTGAGAACCGATAGCCGCCGCGGCCCTGCGCAGGGGCGGCGGCGGCCCCGCTTCAGCCCGGCAGCTCCAGCATCGCCTTGGCCAGCACGTTGCGCTGGATCTCGCTGGAGCCGCCGTAGATCGTGGCCGGGCGTGACGCGAAATACTGGTTCGCGATGTGCACCTGCGTGCCGTCGGCCAGCGTCGTCGATGCGTCGAGCGTCGCCGTTTCTGCACCGACCTCGAGCAGCATGTCGGTCACGCGCTGCATCGTCTCGCTGATCCAGATTTTCAGCATTGAGACCTCGGGCCCGAGCTCGCCGCCGCGGCGCAACACATCGGCCATGCGCACGTAGGAAGCGCCCAGGTCCTCGACGTCGAGCCGCAGCTCGTCGAAACGCGCGCGCAGCACCGGCTCGTCGAGCAAGCCGCGCGACTTCAGCAAGGCGTGCAGCGACTGCAGCGGCACCTTGGCCAGCCGCGGGTGGCCGATCATGACGCGCTCGTTGCCGAGCAGCGACTTGGCCATGGTCCAGCCCTTGTTCAGGCCGCCGACGAGGTTGGCCTTGGGCACGTGCACGTTGTCGAAGAAGACCTCGCAGAACTCCGAGCTGCCGGTCAGGTTCTTGATGCGGCGCACGGTGATGCCGGGGCTGCGCATGTCGGCGAGCAGGAAGCTGATGCCGTCCTGCTTCTTGGCCTGCGGGTCGGTGCGAACGAGCATGAAGATCATGTGCGCCTCGTGCGCGAACGAGGTCCAGATCTTCTGCCCGTTGACGACGAACTCGTCGCCGTCGAGCACGGCCTTGGTCTGCACGCCGGCGAGGTCGGAGCCGGCGGCGGGCTCGGAATAGCCCTGGCACCAGCGCAGGTCGCCGGCCAGGATGCGCGGCAGGTACTCGCGCTTCTGCGCTTCGGTGCCGTAGCGAATGAGCAGTTCACCCAGCATGACCACGCCCATGTTGGTCATGACCACCACGCCGTGGCGATCGAACTCCTCGGCCATCTTCAGCTGCTCGAACGGCGGCAGGCCCATGCCGCCGTAGTCGACCGGCCAGCCCGGCGCGGCCCAGCCCTTCTCGGCCAGCTTGCGCTGCCACGGTTCGGTCTCCTTCAGGCTCAGGCGGTGCGACGGAAAGCGCCACTCGGGCGGAAAATTCTCGGCCAGAAAGGCGCGCACTTCGCGGCGCAGCGGGTCGGAGATGGTGGTGGCGTCGCCCTCTTGCCCCAACTCGCCAGCCAGTTCGCCATAGCGGCGTCGATGGGTCGCGGCGTCGCCCAACCAGGCCGCCAGCACCATCGCACGCTTCAGGTACAGGCCGATGTTGCACTCGTCGGTGTAGCCGATGCCGCCGTGCAGCTGAATGCAGCCCTTGGCCACCTTGAGCGCGGCGTCCGAACAGCGCGCCTTCGCCTGGCTCACCGCCAGCGCCCGCGCGGCGGTGTCGATGCTGGCTTCGTCGAGCCGCTGCGCCGTCTGGCGCAGCACGCCACGCGACAGCTCGACCAGCACGAACAAGTCCACCGCGCGGTGCTGCAGGGCCTGGAAACTGCCGATCTTCTTGCCGAACTGCTCGCGCACCTTGATGTAGTCAACGGACAGTTCAAGCGCGCGCGCCATCAGGCCGAGCAACTCGGCACTCAGCGCGAAGCGGCCTTCGTCGAGCACGCGCTCCAGCGCGCTGAACGCCACGGCCGGGCTGGCCACCAGATCGCCGGTGCCGACCGCCACGCCCTTCAGCGCCAGCTCGCTCCAGGTGCCACCGTCGACGCGCGTGCGCGTCATGACCGTCAGGCCCGGCGCATCGCGCTGCACGAGGTACAGGCCCAGGCCGCCCGAGCCCTGTGCCGAGACGATGAAGGCATTGGCGCTTTCGCCCGCCGCGACCACGCACTTGCCGCCGTCGAGCACCCAGCCGCCATCGCGCGCAGTGGCGCGCGTGATGTGCGTGCCCAGAGGCTGGATCGCCTGCGAACCCGCGCTGTCCTGCCAGGCCAGTGCAGGCAGCCATTCGCCGGCCGCCAGGCGCGGCAGCCAGCGGTCCTTCAGCGCCGCGTTGTCGCCGCCGAGCAAGGCCCCTGCGGCAAGAACGACCGTGGCCGTCAAGGGTTCGGGCGCCAGCGAACGGCCGAACTGCTCCAGCAGCAGGGCCCACTGGGCGTTCGTGAGCGCCATGCCGCCGAGGTTCTCGGGCAGGCGCGCGCCGAGCCAGCCCATGCCCGCCAGCTCCTTCCAGGCCTGCGGGTCGTGGCTCGGCGTCATGCCGCGCAAGGCGCGCATGCGCCGCAGTTCGGGGTCGCGCGAGCAATAGCTGCTGGCGGCGTCGCGCACCATGCGCTCGTCGTCGGTGAAAGCATCGATGCGAAGGCTCAGGTCGATCATTCAGGTGTCTCCTTCAAGGTTTGCGGTCTTCACTGGCCAGTCGGTCCCAGTCGAAGCGCGCGGGTTGTTTGGTGAGGAAGCGTTCAACCGCCTCCTGGTGGTAGGGCAGCGTCTTCACGCTCGCCGCGGCGAAGCCCTCGAGCTCGCCCATCAGGCGCTCGTCGCTCTGGAAGCTCTGGTTCAGCAAGGTCTTGGTGATGCCGATGCTCTCGGTTGGCGCGTGGCAGAAGCGGGATGCGAGCGCCAGCGCGGCATCGAGCAGGCTTTCGGGCGGGTGGATCTCGAACACGATGCCCAGCGCCTTCGCCTCGTCGGGCTCGACGACGCGGCCCGTCAACATCAACTCCTTGGCCTTGCGCAGCCCGACGGCACGTGGCAGCAGGAACAAGGCGCCGAAATCGGGCACCAGGCCGATGCGCACAAAGGCCTGACAGAAACGCGCCCGCGGCGTGCAGACGGTGAAGTCGGCCGCCAGCGCGAGGCTGAATCCCGCGCCATAGCACACACCGTCCACCGCAGCGATCATCGGTTTCTCGAGCCCGACGAATTGCGGCAGCCAGGCATGCTCGTCGCGCAGCGTGCTGCGGCTGTCGGCCGGGGTTCTTGCGGTGACGGGCTTGCCCATGCCGGAGACGTCGCCGCCGGCGCTGAAATGTTGGCCCGCGCCAGTCACCACCAGCGCCTTCACCGCCGCGTTGTGGCTGATCCGCGGCAGCAACGCGGCGATCTCGTCGCGCATCTGCACGCTCAGCGCATTGCGCTGCGCCGGGCGGTTCAGCGTGAGCAGCGCCACGCCGTTTTCGCGCAATTCATAAACAATGGTTTGGTCGCTCATGGCTGCTGTCCTCACGCCGCGTGGCGGTCGATCTTCTTCCAGCCCAGCTCGTCCATGCCGAGCAGGTTCTTCTGGATGTTGCCCGAGCCTTCGCCAGTGCGCAGCACGCGCGCGCAGGTGAAGTAGCGAAAGACGGGGAAATCGCGCGCAAAGCCGAAGCCGCCATGAATCTCGAGGCACTTCTCGGTGACGTTCATCACTGCCTCGCCGGCAAAGTACTTGGCGATCGACGCCTCTCGCCCGAAGCTCTCGCCGCGTTCGGCGCGGTCCGCCGCGCGGTAGATGAGCCAGCGCGCGGCTTCGGTCTGCGCCAGCATGTCGGCAGTGGTGTGCTGCACGGCCTGGTCTTCGCTGAGTCTGAAGTCCATCGTCAATCGACCTTGAAGCCGGTGTCCTTGACCACCTTGGCCCAGTCCGCCGTCTCGGCGACCATCGCACGGGCCAGGTGCTCGGGCGTGCTGCCGATGCTGGCGTAGTTCATCGTCAGCAGCCGCTCGCGCACGTCCGGCATGGCCATCACCTGAGCCACGGCCTGGTGCACCTGGGCGATGATCGGCTTGGGCGTGCCACCGGGCGCGAACAGGGCAAGCCAGGAGTTCAATTCGACGCCGGGGTAGCCGGCTTCGGCAATGCTCGGCACGTCGGGCAGGCTCGGAAATCGGTTGGCCGTCATCACCGCCAAGGCGCGCAGCTTGCCCGCCTTGACATGCGGCACCGCCGTGAACGGATCAATCGTCATCGAGACCTCGCCGCCCAGCACCGCCGACAACTGCGGGCCGGTGCCCTTGTACGGGATGACCACGATGTCGGTGCCGCTGGCGACCTTGAACTTCTCCAGCAGCAGGTGCAGCCCGCTGGTGCCGGCCGCCGCGTTGAGCTTGCCGGGCTGCGCCTTGGCGAGCTTCACCAATTCCTGCACCGTCGTGGCCGGTACCGACGGATGCACGACCAGCATGCCGGTGGCGTTGATCATCATGCTGATCGGCGCCAGATCCTTCAACGGGTCGTATGACATCTTGTACAGACTCGGGTTCAGCGTCACCGCGCTGGCCACCGTCAGCAGCAGCGTGTGGCCGTCGGCCGGCGCCCTGGCGGCTAATTCGCCGCCAAGCATGCCGTTGGCGCCGGGCCGCGAGTCGATGATGATCGACTGCTTCAGCACCACCTGCAGCTTCTCGGCCACGATGCGCGCCAGCACATCGGTCGTGCCACCCGGCGCGTAGGGCACGATCATGCGGATGGGCTTGCTCGGGTAGGCGTCTGCCCGTGCACCACCCGGCAGCAAGGCGGCAAGCGCCAGCGCGCCGACACTGCGGCGAGAAAACGAGCCACTGACAGAGGCCCCCTGCTGAATTGTCGGGCGGTTGACCATGGTCTACTCCACTTCGTTGATGAGGTCTTCGGCAGCGATCGATACGAGATCCGCAGCCCGCAGGGGCCAACCGTTCGCCATGACGAAGCACATTGGAAAGCGGCCGCGAGACGCAAGCCAAAGTCCACTGTTCATTGTATGGCGATGTGCGGGTGTGAGAATAGCGTTCGCAAAGAGGAACGCAAGACTGACGGCGGCAGCCCGCCCCGCGCACAGGACAAACAACGGCCACGCCAGGCCGGGCCACATCGGGAGCAGCATCCTTGAAAGACAGAATCGCCACTGCCGCGCAGGCCAGGGCGCCGCGCGAAGGCGGTTCCGCCGCCGTCACGGGCCCGCGCTCGCTGATCCGCATCCTGCGCATCGTCGAGCACCTGGCGGCGGCACCTCAGGGGCTGTCGCTCGCCGCGCTGAGCGCCGACCTGCAGTCGCCCAAGACCAGCCTGCTCGGCCTGCTGCGCCCGATGTGCCATTTCGGCTACATCGTGCACGGCGACGGCCGCTATGTGCTCGGGCCGGCGGCCTACCGGATGGGCGTGTCCATCGTGCCGACCTTGTCGATCACGCGCATTGCATCGCCCATCATGCGCGAGCTCGTTGCCCGCAGCGGCGAAACCGTGCTGGTGGCGACGCTCGATCAGGATGCGGGCACTGCGGTCTACGTCGAGAAGATCGAAAGCACCCGCTCCATCCGCTACACCGTGGCGCTGGGCACGGCGCGCCCGTTGTACTGCTCGGCAGCTGGCCGCGTGTTGCTGGCCTTTGCCGACCCGGCCTACATCACACGCTACCTCAAACGCGCGCCGTTCGCGCCGCTGACGCCCGAGACACTGACGCGCGGCGCCGACATCCGCTGCCTGCTGCCGGCGATCCGCGAACAGAAACTCGCCATCACCATGGGCGAGGTCTCCAGCGACGTGGCCGGCTTCGCCGCCCCCATCTTCGATCGCGAAGGCCTCGTGATTGCGGCGTTGACGATGGCGGCCCCGGTGAGCCGCACGCTGGCCCAGCCCGGAGTCTTCGCGAAGCTCATCCGCGACGCCGCCGAGAGCATCTCGTTCGGACTCGGTCATGCCGGCGCCGCCCTGCACGCGACGTTCACAGAGCCCGCCGGGCTCGCCGCAGCGCCACGCAAAGCCCGGGCTCGGGCGGCACGCTGACGGCGGGTGCAGGCGGCGTTCAGCCCAGCAGGTCGTCCAGCCGTTCCTTCGTTGCCGCCAGCTCCGCCAGCATGTCCTGCACCACCTGGCGCACCGAGGTCTCTTCGCGCATGTCGGCCACGATCTGCCCCACCGGGTAGGTGAGAAAGTTCTTCGCCCGCACGCGCTCCACGCGCGTGCGGCCCTGGCCCCACCAGAGGATGGCCTGCAGCGGCGCGGGCAGGGGCTCGGGCGCGCCCGGTGCATCCCAGGCATCGGTGAAGGCACTTCGCAGCGTGCGGCAGGGCTTGCCGGTGACGCTGCGGGTGAGCACCGCGTCGTCCGGCCCGGCCTCGAACATGCGCGCCTTGATCTCGGGCGTGACTTCGCTCTGCACGGTCTTGAGCCAGACCGAACCGCACCAGGCGCCTTCGCAACCCAGCGCCAGCGCCGCCGCCAGCTGCCGCCCACGGCCGACGCCGCCCGCCCCCAGCACCGGCATCGGCGCCACCGCATCAACAATGCGTGGCCACAGCACCATCGACGTGGTGCTGCCCGTGTGGCCACCGGCTTCGGTGCCCACGGCGATGACGAAGTCGCAGCCGGCGTCACGGTGTTTGATGGCGTGCTTGGGCGCGCCGGCCATCGCCGCCACCTTGATGCCGCGCGCATGGGCGCGCTGCACCAGATCGGGCGGCGGCGAGCCCAGGGCGTTGACGATCAGCTTGATCGGATGGCGCAGCGCGATCTCGATCATCGCGGCGCTTTCGCCAGGCGTGAAGTTGAAGGTGGACACCAGGTCGCGCTCGATCTGCGCCGCTTCGGCCGCGGGCAGCGCGGGAATGCCGGCGCGGTCGAGCATGCCGCGCACGAAGGCCAGGTGCTCAGCCGGAAACAGGCGCTCGGCGTCGTACTTGGCCTCGCCCTCGCCCGCGTCCTGGTAGGTGGCGGGCATCAGGATGTCCACACCGTACGGCCGGCCACCGATGTGGTCGTCGATCCACTGCAGCTCGGCATCGACGCGCTCGGGGCTCATGCGGGCCAGGCCCAGCACGCCCAGGCCGCCGGCCTTGGAGACCTCGACGACCACGTCGCGGCAGTGCGAGAACGCGAAGATCGGCGCGTCGATGCCGAACATCTTGCACAAGCGGTTGTCCATGCGGGGTCACTCCAGGTTGGACCAATATTGGATTATTATGCCGATAATGAAACGCCCGACCCGCACACCCACCGCCTCCCGGACCGGCGCCGCGGCCGCCCTGGCCAGCAAGGGCTACCCGGGCCCGCGGTCGCCCGTGCGCGTCATGCAGATCATCGAACTGCTGGCCGGCGCCAATGGCGGCCTGTCGCTGGCGGCCATGACCGACGCGCTGCGGATCCCCAAGACCAGCCTGCTCAACCACCTGCGCGTGCTGGTCGGTTCAGGCTATGTGAGCCTGCGCGACGCCCGCTACACCATCGGTTCGGCCGCGATGCGCTTGGGCGCGATCATTGCTGCCGACGCCGGCGTGCTCGCGGCCTGGCGGCCGGTGGCAGCCGATCTGGTGGCCCGCAGCGGCGAGACGGCGATGCTCGCCACGCTGGACGAGCGCAATGCCGAGGCGGTGTACATGGATGTGCTCAACAGCCCGCAAGACATCCGCTATTCGCCGCGCATCGGCTCGCGCTGGGCCTTGTACTGCACCGGGGTCGGCCGCGTGCTTCTGGCCTTCCAGGATGAGGCCTTCATCCGCACCTACCTGGCAGAGGCCGACATCGCCCGCCGCACCGCCGTCACCATCACCGACCGCGCCCGACTGCGCCAGATGCTCGACGACGTGCGCAGTGCCGGCGTCTGCATCTCGCAGGGCGAGCACACGGTAGGCGCGGGCGCGGTGGCGGCACCCATCGTCGAACGCGACGGACGCGTACGCCATGCCATCAGCATCGGCCTGCCGGTCGCCCGGCTCGAACCACGGCGCGAGCTGCTGGCCGGGCTGGTGCTCGCAGCCGCGCGCCAGGTCTCCTGGACCCTTGGCGGGCAAGTCTCCGATGTGACGGCCGAGCTTGCCGACGTGACAGCGCGCCCGCCAGGCGCCGAGACCGGACCCCGCCGCCGCGCGCCGCGGGTGGCCAAGCCCCGATCAACCGATGGGACACATCCATGAGCCGAGCTCAAACGCACGCCGTACGCAGCACCTTTCGAGGCTTGGCCGTCACACTGCTACTGGGCCTGGCTGCTCTCGGCAGCCAGGCCCAATACCCGAACCGGCCGGTGCGCATCGTCGCGCCTTTCGGCCCGGGCTCGGCATCCGACTCGCTGCTGCGCATTGTCGCCGAGCCTCTGGCTGCGGCCATCGGCCAGAGTGTGGTGGTCGACAACCGGCCCGGCGCCTTGACGGCGCTGGCCACCGAATATGTGGCCAAGGCCGCCCCCGATGGCTACACCGTACTGGCCGCCACCAACTCCATCGTTGCCAACCCGGCCGGCATCCTGCGCAGTGTCAACTACGACCCCTTCAAGGACTTCGTGCCCATCACGAGGCTGGCCGGCACGACCTACGTGCTGGTGGTGGCCGCCGACCAGCCCTGGAAGACCCTGAGTGAGCTGCTGACCCGCGCGCGCGCCAACCCGGGCCAGCTGAACTACGCCAGCGGCAATCTCGGCGGCATGCTCTATGGCGGCATGCTGGCGAAAGCGGCCGGGCTGGAGATGGTGCATGTGCCGTTCAAGTCCACACCGCAGGCGTTGCTGGAACTGCTGGCGGGGCGTGTGCACATGATGTTCACCGACCTGGCCACCGCCGTCGGGCAGATCAAGGCCGGCAAAGTGCGCCCGCTGCTGGCCAGTAGTGCACAGCGCTCGCCGCTGTTTCCCGAGGTGCCGTCAATCGCCGAATCGGGCCTCAAGGGCATCGCCGACATGCCCGCCTGGTGGGCGCTCTACGGCCCGGCCGGCATGCCCAAGGAAGCCGTCGAACGCCTGAACCGCGAGATCACCGCCGTGCTGCAACGGGCCGAGGTGCGCGCCCGGCTCCTGGCACTGGGCATCGAGGCCACGCCCTCAACGTCCGATGCACTGGCCGCGTTCACGCTCGAGCAGTCGCGCGCCTATGTGCGCTTGATCAAGGAGTTCGGCATCCAGCCCGAATGACTCGCGACCGACCATCACCCCCTTCAAGAAACTCTTGCCCATGACCTCTGCCGCATCCGCCCTCTGGCTCGACGACATCCGCCCCGGCATGCGTCTGCCGCTCCCCGGCTTCGACTGCAGTGCCGAACTGGTGGCTGGCTACGCCGAACTGCTGGATGCGCGCCACCCGATCCATGTCGACCCCGAGTACGCCAAGGGCACGCGTTTTGGCCGCCTCATCGCCCATGGTCCTCTGGTCATCGCCAAGTTGCTGGCGGGCATGGGCGGCGTCTTCGGCCCGGCGCTGCAGGTCATGCTCGACGTCGGCGAATGGCGCTTCTACGGTCCGGTATTCGTGGGCTCGCAGGTGCGCGTCGAATGCTTCGTGCTCGACCTATCGTCGGCCAAGGGCAGCAGCTCCGGCGCGGTGCGCATGGAAATCCGCGTGCTCGGTGCCGACGGCGCGCTGGCGCAGCGCGGCACGGCCAGCGTGCTGGTCGCCCGTGCACCAGCGAAACCATCCACCCACTGAACCCACCCTGCCCCGCTACTGCCTGGCCTGCCGGCCACCATCCCCATGAGCCAACCTGAACGCCGCGTTCCACCCAACACCGTCGACCGCGAAGCCTTTCGCGACATGTGCCGCAAGTTTGCCGAACGCGAGATCAAGCCGCGCTGGCAAGAGGCCGACCGCGAGGCGCGTTTTCCGCGCGACTTCTACGTCGCCGCCGCCAAGGCCGGCCTGATCGGCCTGCATGCGCCCGAATCGATGGGCGGTGCCGACCTCGGCGTCACCGAAGAAGCCATCTCGGTCGAAGAGCAGGCCAAGGCCAACCCCAACCTGGCGATCATGGCGCTGATCCAGGGCGTGGCCGGCTCGCTGCTGGCCGAGCACGGCCACGCGATTCACCACGACCTGGTGCGTGCGAACTGCGCCGGCGAGTGCCTGCTCGCGCTGGCCGTCACCGAGCCCGAAGCCGGCAGTGACGTGCAGAACCTCAAGACGACCGCCACACGCCAGGGCGACGAGTGGGTGCTCGACGGCATCAAGTCCTTCATCACGCTGGGCGGCGACTGCGACACCATGCTGGTGCTGGCGCGTACCGACCCGACCCAGGGCCGCCGCGGCATGCACTTCTTCGCCGTCGACCGCAAGACGCCGGGCGTCGAGACCTCGCAGATCAAGACCTACGCCAACCGCCCGCTGCCGACCTACCGCGTGATGTTCAACAACGCACGCGTGCCCGAGACACGCCGGCTCACCGCCGGCTTCGGCGCCATCATGGCCGGCTTCAACCGCGAGCGTGTGATGGTCGCCGCGCGCTGGCTCGGCCACATGCAGACCGCATTGGCCTGGGCGCTTGATTACGCCAAGGTGCGCCAGCAGTTCGGCAAGCCCATCGGCGCCAACCAGAGCATCGCCTTCATGCTGGCGCAAG
>Ga0208266_100585_pt1 | contig 11753 bp, 7 predicted proteins | sample LakWasMet67_HOW9_2_FD_183897 | JGI IMG/M metagenome (GOLD analysis project Ga0208266, IMG submission 183897) | Freshwater sediment methanotrophic microbial communities from Lake Washington under simulated oxygen tension - Sediment Metagenome... | ecosystem: Environmental > Aquatic > Freshwater >...
AAATACTACTTTTGATAGTTTGTAATTAATGCCTAATTTTGAATAAACTCACAAGCAAATAAAAACTAAGCATATCTAGCAAAAACAACAAGATAAGCTTGCAAAAGTTAAGCTAATAAGATAGTTAGTGGCAAGGCGGACAACAAACAAAACAAAAAAATGACAACATCATCCATAATTATAATTCTAGTTTTATTACTGATTTCATTTGTAATCTTTCGAGTTATCAAGACAGGAAAGAAAACTCAAAAATTAAATGCTGACCGTTTTGAAAAAATTAAGCCTATTTATGAAAAGCTAGAAAGCGGTCAGGCTGTTACACACGAAGACATTTTTCCTTATGCAAAAAGCTATGAAACTCGAGAGGCTTGTTTTAGTTTATTAAAGGAGCATAACAAATCTGAATTGTTTCCAAAAGAATTTTATTCAATTGTAATGGCCGCTGAAAGTAATCTTGCTAATTGGCTCGTGTTTCCGACAGAATTAGACGCTTATCCCAAGGAAATGGAACATGTAAAACGTGTGACTCTTGACTTCGACGGAAAAAATAATTACGTTCATTATGAAGTATTCAAATGCAGAGTTGATGAACCACATTGGGCGGCAAAAGACGGATGGTTCTTTGGCGTAGTTGGTCCTTATTTTGATGACAGTAAACCATTTGATTTTCCAGGTTCAACTTTTTGCAGAATTAACAGTACAGTCGATAAAATTTCTCCAGACGACGAGGCTAAATGGGTACACGAAAATATCTCGTTGAGACGCTAGACAATCGCCCAGCCACTAACCCAACCTAAATCCCATTTGGGCATTCGGCTTCGGCTTTTGCAAAAGCGGTAGACAATTAATCATTTTCGCTTTGCAAAAGTCCAATAAACATTTATCTTTATTTAAACATTTCGGTAGACAAAGTTTCAAACCCCAAACGGGAATTTAGCTTGCAACCGTTAGCGGTAATTGTATGAAAAGACAAATAACTATAGTAATATTTTCACTGACAATTAACTTTGTTTTCGGACAGGCAATTGTTGTAGACAATGTTATGGCTTTTGACAGTACAATAGAAAGTGAAATAAGTAAGAACATCTTAACGACCCAGCAAAAACCAATTACTGTTATATGCAATGAGTTGTTTAAAATTCTTGACACTAATCTCACAAGACAACGTACTATAGAAATAGAATTTATAGACTTTATTAAACGTGACAAAAAAAATGAATATAGACTCGTGCGACTGAAACAAAGCGGAGCTACAATAAAAAACATTCATAACAAAATTATAAAAGAGGAGCATGACTTTGCAAAACTCGTCACTATATTCCTCGTTAAACCATCTGGACAAATAGCCGGATATATCAATGATTACGGCAATGGTCTTATAACTAATATTCAAAATGACTCAATTATTGTTTTGAAGTCACCATATAATCAAACTAAGTATACAACTATAAATCCTTTTTCTTCCAAACTATTTAGCTACATAGACAGCGACAAAGACCATGGCTTAATGTTTATTCAACTGGTTTACTATAACAACCGAAAAGTAAAATTCACAGGAATGCAGCCGCCTGGAGTAGTCGGTGACAACAACAACCGCTAACACACGGTTTATTCTATTTGGGCATTCGGCTTCGGCATTTGCAAAAGCAGTCGCTCCCGCGAAAGACGTTTATTTTTGCTTTGCAAATGTCTAATAAAATTATAGCTTTGTTAGTAATATTTCGGTAGACAATGTTTCAAAACCCAAACAGAAATAAACCGCGAAAACGTTATAGGTAAGCGGTTGGACAGAAATAATAATGCACATCAAATTTTAATGTACGCTAAAGTAGACATAGACAAACACCCCACAAAGACAACTATACTAATCCGACCTCAGAAATCAATTATGTTTAAGGTTGGTTTGACAGCTATTACTGTAATTATGTTACCAGCAATTATCCTCGTTATCGGTATAGCACTCTTCGGACAAACAAAAAATCCCTTTGAAACGGTTGGAATTCTTGGTCTTGCAATAATTTTACTCATTTTCGTTTATAAACATTTGAGAGGTGCATATCGTAAAGAAATTCTAACTATTGAAAATAAAAAAGTGACCTATAACAATAGTTTCCTTGGACTTGGCAAATACTTTGAAACAAAACTAAAAGACATCAAAGCTTTTAAATATGTTGGTTATGCCCAGCAGACAAAGCATCCGTTAGACATTAAAGGTGATGTGTTAGGTTTCGGGACACAAGAAGGTGAAATTAATTACTTAAACCAAATCGGGACAATGATTTTAGCTACTGAATTTGATGTTTTAAAATTCGGGGTTGACGTAGACGAGGAAGATTATTTAAAAATTAAATATCTTCTTGACTAAATTGTGAATCAAGCTTTGTGCAACCGCCAACCTATAACCGCACCTAAAACTTATGCGGGCAGAAGCACAAGCATTTGCAATAATTGCCGCTTCGCGAAAGACATTCATTTTGCATTGCAAATGCGTAGAAACATTTTATCTTTGTTATTAATATTCGGTTGACAATGCCCTGAACCGCACAAGTTCTAGCTGCCATCCGTTAGGTTCAAGCTGCCCGAAAATTCTCCGTAGACAACTTTACGGTCGACAACGAGCATTCTGAATTTAACTACTTAACATAAAAAACTAAGTAGTGTAACGTTGACAACAATAAATTCATATCGTAGTAACATTAGAACAAGGTTTCATTGTAACATTTGTTATAAAATGAAACGTGTTTTTAATTGTTTGCTCTCCTCCGCTTTTTTCGGTTTTTTCAAAACCGTTTTTGGCTTTCCCTAAAATAGCACATTTGGTTTTGAAAGTACAGCAAAACCAAAAAAGCTATTTTGTCTGCCCTTTTCTAATAGGGTTGCTTCGCAATCGTTGCGCATCTCCCTTCGGTCAGTCAAAAGCGCTCGCCTGCTGGCAGCAGGTATTTGTTTCAGTTTTTTATAAAAAAACAGGTATAAATACCTAGTCAAAAAGCAAGTATTTGTTGCAGTTTTTATAAAAACAGGTATAAATACCTAGTCAAAAAACAGGTATTTATACGTATTGACATTAGCTAATGCAGATTGTACTTTGCGCCCCAATCTTTTAATAATTAATAAAATTTAATCTAAAACAAAACAATGAAACAACAAATCAAATTATTGCTTCTTTTCATTTGCTTATCTAGCTTTTGGAAAGTTAATGCACAAACTGGTGCATCTTGTTCCACCGCACTCAACTTCACTTTAAATAGTGGTAGTTATATTGATGATAGAACCATAAGTTCTATTTATTGGTACAAATTTACGCCTACTAACGATAGTATTTTTATTATCGCAAATTCTACAGCTACTAATAAACTTCAAAAGTTAGAATTATTCAGTAACTCTTGTGGTTCTTTAGTTTCTATTGCTGTTGATTCTTTTAAAACTAGTAATCCTAAGAGATTAGCAGTGTTAGGTACTAACTTAAACACTAGCAATTCTTACTATGTTAAATTAACTCCAATAGATACTTATACAACACCATACAATTTATTCTTTGGTACAATCCCCGAATTAATCTGGTCTACGGGGGCTGGCTCTGGTAGCTGTATGAATGGTCAAAGTACTTGTGAAATTTACGTTTGCCTTGGCGAATCAATTTGCTTAGCTTATGACTATGCTAATGGTTTTGGTGGTGGTCTCGATACTGATGTTATCACATTTAATAACGGTGACCCTTCTATAACTATTCCTAACACTTTTAATAATTTTGGTGCTTGTACTAATTATGTTCCTTCTACTGTAGGCACTATAATTGGTGTTGGTGGTATTCTTGATCCTTTTATCATTCATGTTTTACCTTCGGCTCCTCCAACATTATCTGTTAGTATATCTCCTAGTAATCCAATTTGTGCCGAAACTCCTGTTTGTATTCAATCTTTAAGTACTCCTATTATTGATTATTCTTTCAGCAGTTCAACTAGTATCCCATACTTTGGTCCTGCTTGTAGCGGTTCTAACACTAGCACTTTTGCATTCCCTCCAGGCAATCATCAAATTGTGTACACCGTTAATGCAGGTCATACCTGTTCCAATACGGCTACTTACAGTATTACTGTTGCAAGTATGTCTTTATCTTTAACTGCAATTACTCCTACTAATTGTACTTACAACTATTGTTTCAATGTTGCTCCTACTACTTGTAGTGTGGCATCTAACGTAAATTATTCATGGCAAATTTTCGGTCCTAGTGGTTACAATTACAATACTACTGGCACTTCACAATCTATCTGTAATGTACTTCCTTCATCTGGAACATATACAATTTCTGTTTACACGCCTGATTTAATAAATACAGTTACTCAAACTTTAACTATTGTTGTTCCGCCTTTAACGTCTACACTTACTGTTGTAGCTTCTCCTACAACAACTATTTGTCGTGGCAACTCAGTAACTTTAACTGCTAGTGGCGTTAATACTTATACTTGGAGTACTGGTGCTAATACGCCCTCTATTTCTGTTACTCCTACGGTTACTACAACATACACCGTTAACGGCTCAAATACTTTAGGTTGTCTATACACTAAAACAATAACTATTACGGTTGTTCCTATTCCAACAATTACTGCAGTGGCTAATCCTTCCGTTAATTGTGCTAGTCAACCTAGTACGCTTACAGCATCTGGCGCTACTTCATATACTTGGAGTAATGGAGCTACAACTTCTACTACTGTTGTTACTCCTTCTGTAACCACAATCTACACAGTTACTGGTTCTACTTCTGGTTGTGTATCTACTAAAACGGTTGCTGTTACTATTAATGCAGGTCAGTTCTGTTGTCAAACGGCAAGTTTTGCTATTGGTTCTGCTACTGTTGCTAATACTAATTATTCAAACACATCAAATGGTGGTGGTTCTGTCATTGATGTTTTAGGTACGATTACCTTTACAGCTAACAGTACAATGACTAACTATAAAATCAGAATGGCGCCTACCGCTTCTATTAATATCAATACTGGTGTTACGGTTACTTTTAGTAATTGCACAATCTTCTCTTGTACAAATTTATGGGGCGGAATTTTTATTAATGATGGTGTGGGTGTCCCAGGTATCGTTAATGTAATTGGTTCTCGTATCGAAGATATGTACATGGGTATAGTTCATAAAGGACAAAATGGTTCAGCTACTGGCTCTACTAATTTTATTAATGTGAGTAATTCTGTTTTAAACAATAATTACATCGCAATTCAATTAAATAATTATCCAAAAGCACATCCTACTGCTTTGCGTCAAGGTTTATCTGTCACTGGCTCTACAATTTCTAGTCAGTATAGTGCAACTTCTCCGCAAAATACTTTAAAATCTAGTTCTACATATACTTATGCTTATAATAATATCAATAGTACTTCTACGCCTTACGTTAATTTCCCTAGAGGTATTGCTGGTATATATTTATATAACTTAGAGGAAATCCCTGTTATTCTTGGCGATAGTACTGGTACGGCTGGTACAAATCGTTTCGAGAATTTAGATTTTGGAGTGTATGCTGAAAATGCTTCAATTAAAGCGTTTAATAATCATTTTATTAATATATCTGGTTCTGCTAAAACAAATGCAACTCCTGCGGGTCCTGGCGAAATTGGCGTGGGTATTAATGCTTTTTTAACTAATGGCACAGCCTATACGGTTCGTGTGGGTAGAGTAGCTGGCACAACAACTCCTACTGGCGGCAATCCTTATCCTAGTGGTAATAAGTTCGAAGATTGTGGTAAAGGTATTGCTATTTCAAATTACAACGAACCTTTTGTAAAAGGTAATGTCTTTACTTCTGTAAACACAAGCTTAACTCCAAACTTAGTTAATCCGCCTCTATACTTATATTACAAAGCTCAAAGTGGTGTATTTATTAAAGAAATAAAATCTAATGCTACTGTGATGCATAATTATTTCTTAAATCATAGTGCTGGTGTTTATACGTCTCATAACATAAACACTTCTCTAGGCTTACCAACTTTTGTAAAAGTAGAAAATAACTTAATTGAAGCGCCTGGCACTAATGGATATTGCCGTCAAGCTATTCAAGTTGAACAACCTGTAAGTACAACAAATTTAGGTACTGGTTTATTAACGGTTAAAAATAATACGATTCAAAATGTGTACAGAGGTATTATGGCTTTTAACGTTAAAGGTGGTTTACAAATTAACAGTAACCCAACTATTAATTTATCTGCTTCTAAAACATATGGTGTGCCTGGCACAACTCAAGCTCAAATTAATACTTACGCTCGTACTGGTATTTATGTGCAAAGTTGTGAAAATGCTGTTGTTGCTAATAATCCTAACATTACAAGTAATGGTACTATTAGTTCTACTTACTACTATGTTGTCAGAGGTATTTGGTTCAACGCAAGTTCTGGTACAACAGGGCAAGTTAATTGTAATGTTATTAATAACATGGGTCGCGCTATGCAGTTCCAAGGCACTAGCTTAAACAAAATATCTAAAAACGTGATGAATGGCTCAGGTGATTACCAAGGTTTTGTTCTTTCATTAAATGGGCAAATAGGAGACCAAGGGCATACTACCACTACAACGCATGATAACGAATGGAACGGCTTTACGGGTGGTGCAGCTCAATATGCTGAAACTTATACCGAGAGTAGTGGCAATAATGCTAATACAAACTCAAGATTTCTTGTAAAATCTGGCTCACCTTTTCAACCAACGCAAAATTATTCTAACGCTACAGCTTATGTTACAGGTTTTTTACAAGGCATAGACGTACGTACTGGATTGTCAGGCGAAACTTGTTTAGCATTAAGAATGATTGGAGGCGATGATAATTCAAATACAGATAATGGCTCTAATGCGATGCGTATGGTTTCTGATGAAGATACAACTAATGCAGATGTATTTGAAGCTTTAGCTTCTGATACTACTTTTTACGATGTATATCAAAACGAAACGCAATACCGTAATAAACAATTAGTATATGAATTAATCAACGCTCAAAGTATTGATGCAACTCAAACGCTTAATAATTTTTATGAGGCTAATCAAAATAGTAATTACCAAACTTTAACTACCATTAATGATGCTTTTGCTAATGCAGATTATCAAACAGCTCAAAACATCAACAGCAGTTTAACGGCTAATAACTTAATTGAAGAGTATCAAAAGCGTGTAAATGAGTTATTGATTAAATACATCAATTACCAATCTCAGCCAGTTGATTTAAACGCAGCTCCCTTTACTAATAAAGAGCCAGTGTTTACTTCAACAGAATTAGCTGAACTATCGGTAATCGCTAATAGCTGTTTCGATAAATTTGGTAGCGTTATTACTCAAGCAAGAGTATTAATGAATAACGTTTCTAATACAATTATTGAATTTGAAGAAAACTGTAAACCCGAATTCAATCAGCGTAAAGGAAACAAACAAACTATATCTAATAGTAATAAAATAGTAGCTGATGTTTTACCAAATCCAAACAACGGTAATTTTACATTAAAATATAATTTAGCACAATATCCAAATGCAGATTTAATAATTTACGATGTAACTGGTAAAGTACTATCTAAAACTAATTTATTAAATACAGAAAACCAATTAGATATGAATGTGAGTAAATTTGAAAACGGTATTTATTATTACACAATAAAAACTACTAAAGAAATTTTAATCACAGACAAATTTGTAATTATTAAATAAATCACTAACTTTAAGAGTGATGCAATTGCATCACTCTTTTTTTTAATGTTACGTTACATATATATATATAGTTTTATAATTATTAGTTTTGCTTGTAAAACTCAAAATCTAATAATTAATGGGAGTTTTGAAACGACTACCAATATTGTATGTAACGCTGGTCCGATACAAAATTTAAATAATTGGTCTATTATATCATCTCCAGATTATTACTCAACAATTTGTAATGGTATCGGTGAAGGAGTTCCTTATAATTACTTTGGTTCATCATTTCCTAAAGATGGCAATGCTTATGTGGGTATAGGTACTATTGGCTACCCATACGAAGTCAAAGAGTGTATTTATCAGCACTTACAAAGTCCATTAATAGCGGGTAAATCTTATTACACTAGTTTTTTTCTTTCAAAATCTGATAGAACAAGAATTGCAACTGAAAAAATCGGCGCATATTTTTCTTTAAACCAACCATCTGTTGCCTCAGGAACTGTTGCATTTCTTGCTACTCCGCAAGTTGAAAATCACTCAGACTTTTTAACCGACACAGTAAATTGGATAAAAATTGAAGGTTATTTTACTGCGGAAGGAGGAGAGCAATATATGACTATTGGTAATTTTAATTCTAATGCAAATACAGATACCTTATTTACTGGCACTAACAATCCATTTTTCGCAGATGCTGGAACAGCCTATTACTATATAGATAGTGTAAGTTTATATGATAGTTTGGATTATGTAACTAACATAAAAAATCATGAAAATGATTTTAAATTAAATCTATATCCTAATCCAAGTAAAGGTTTAATGGCATTAGATTATGACTTAGGTAACAATCTTTCTGCTAAATTGAATCTATATGATGTGACTGGTAAATTAATCAGTTCTTATAAATTGGATAGCAACAAGGGAATCTTACAAATGAATGAGCAAAATTTAAACAATGGTGTTTATTTTTATCATATCTTAGTAGGAGAGAAAACTATTAAAACTGATAAAATTGTTATCATTAAATAAATACTTAAAAATATGGATGCTGTTTACAGCATCCATATTTTTATTTAAAAATATGGATGCTCAAAATTTAATTCAAAACGGCAGTTTTGAAAATCATGTAGGTATTAATTGTAGTACAGGGACTTTTTCCGTTGTTAACAATTGGATTCCTCTAGGATCACCTGACTATTTTAGTTCTACATGCAGTGGCTCTGTTGGTATACCATACAATGGTTTTGGGATAGCGTCCACAGTTCAAGGAAATAATTATGCTGGAATTCTAGTTTATCATAGTCAAACTGAGTATAAAGAGTATGTACAACAAAACTTAATTAATCCATTAATCGCAGGTAAATCATATTATACCAGTTTCTATATTACAAGGGCGGATAGAATTGTATACTCCATTAAAAATATTAGTGCATATTTTTCAGTAACGCAACCTACTATTGGAAGTAATCCCTATATTTCGGCAATACCGCAAGTGGAAAATCAAAATGGGTATATCACGGATACTATTAATTGGATTAAACTTGAAGGTTATTTTACAGCACTAGGAGGGGAACAATATATAACAATTGGTAATTTTAATTCTAATACAAATACTGACACATTAAGGTCAGGCACGACAAACCCAATTCCATTTGAACCTGATGATAGCTATTACTACATAGATAGTGTTAGTCTATATGATAGTTTGGATTATGTAACTAACATAAACAAATACGTAAATGATTTTAAATTAAATATTTACCCAAATCCAATTATATCAACTTTAAATATTGTTGATGAAAACAATAAACTACAAAATACTACTATCGAAATTAAAAATTCTTTAGGGCAAATTTTTCACAAAGCCCCATTTTCAAATCAAATTGATTTATCAAATCTTTCAGCAGGTATGTATTTCCTAAGTTTAGAAGATAAATCAAATAAAACAATTGTTAAGATTATAAAACAATAATCTATTTGGGCGTATCAAATAAAAATGTTTTTTATTTGTCAGGCTTTACACTACAATCTTTTTATTCTCTCACTCAATGCCATTCTATAAAAAGGATTTTCGTTACAATCCTTTACGCATTGAAAAATCGTTTAAGCAAATAAACAAAATGCGTTCTTAAAATCACGGCATTTTATTTATCCGCTTTCACTCACTATTAGGTCACAAAAGTTGTAGCTATTAGCTACAACACTTGTGTCTTTTGCGCCTCTCATTCCATTCAGTCATGGCGCTCGCCTGCGGCAGCATGGTATTCTTATCCCAAATACTAAAATTTGCTAAATTTCGTTTTGTATATATAATTTTCATAATTTTATTATATAACCTTTAAAACTATTTATTATGGCATCTACATCTGAAACAGGCCACGCAAAAAATGTGGCAAACTTTGAAACTTTAATATCTTTTTGCGCAGGATATGGAACAACTTACAATCCTAGTAAAGCAAACCTTAAAGTCCCTGCTTTACAAACTCAATTAGCAAGTTGTAAAGCAAATATTGCATCAGTCACTTCAACCAGCGTTGCATTTAATAATGCAGTTAATGCTCGTATGATTGCTTTTGATGGGCTTAAAAAATTATCAACTCGTTTAATCAACTCATTAGAAGTTTCAGGGGCAGCATCTCAAACAATTAAAGACGCTAAAACTGTAAATGCAAAAGTGCAAGGATCTAAATTAACAAAAGCAGATGCTGGTATTACACCAGTCGACCCTAATGCTCTTGTTGTTGAAACTGATAAATCAATCTCTGCTTCACAACAATCTTATACTAGTTTAATTGAGCATTTTTCTAAAATGATTACAATTCTTTCTACAGAACCTACTTACGTTCCTAACGAAAATCCTTTAAAAATTGCTACATTAAATACACAATTAACTAATTTAAAAAATACAAATACAGCAGTAATTAACGCTTATACAACCGTTAGTAATTCTCGTATTTCTCGCGACCAATCTTTATATAATTCAACTAACGGTCTTTGCGAAACTGCTAAAGAAGTTAAAATGTATGTAAAATCTGTTTTCGGTGCTACTAGCCAACAATACAAACAAGTTAGCGGCATCGAATTTAAATCAAGAAAAATTTAAGATTTAGGTTTCTTAAAGTTCAAAGTCACGGCGGTAACTATAAAGTTACCGCCGTCTTTGTTAAAGTTCCTTTAGGCAAGTTCAAACCTCGTGATGTCTTTAACAAAATCCCTCATGTCTTTAACATACCTCGCTTTGGCTAGTTCAAAGTTTCCTTTGGCGTTAACAAATCTCCTTATGTCTTTAACAAAACTTCCTTTGGCGACATTAGAACTACCGTTGGCAGTTTCAAAGTTCCCGTTGGCGACTTCAGAACTCCCGTTGGCGACTCTAAAACTAATTGAATATCAATTAAATACGCTTTTAGCGTATTTAACAAGACTTTACTTGTAGACCTAAGTTTTGAAGGCTAAACTGTTTAAATTCATGTCGACCTGTGTATAATTCCACGCGCATTTTGCAAGCACATTTGGCGGTTTCTTTTTAAAGGAGGCAATTTATTTTTTCGCCAAATCAGCTTGCAAAATTTCCTCTGCACCTCACTAAATGTAATTAGTACTGGCGGTTTTCCAAACCGCTTTTTGCTATCGCTCAGCAAACAATTAAAAACTGTGTTCCAATTTAAACATTCGGCAACTCACTAAACCCAAAAAGACAACAGTGTGTTTCAATAAAACAAATTCGTTTTCAAATTAAAACAGTGTGGACACTATAGCAACATCTTTTAGCAGTGTGGGGCAGCCTAAAACCTAACACACGCTTTATTCAATTTGGGCAGAAGTATAAGCATTTGCAAATATTGTCGCTCCGCGAAAGAAATTTATTTGTGCTTTGCAAATGTCTATTAAACATAGTATCATTGTCAGTAGCTTTTCGGTAGACATTGTTTCAAACTCCAAACTGAAATAAAGCGCGAAAACGTTAGGTGCAACCTTATGACGACAGAAACGAAATTTACCTTAGACAATAAAATTTCACATAAAACGTTTCTATAATAAATCTAGACAAATGCGTTTACTTCATTATATTTCAATAT
>Ga0208266_100587_pt1 | contig 11721 bp, 6 predicted proteins | sample LakWasMet67_HOW9_2_FD_183897 | JGI IMG/M metagenome (GOLD analysis project Ga0208266, IMG submission 183897) | Freshwater sediment methanotrophic microbial communities from Lake Washington under simulated oxygen tension - Sediment Metagenome... | ecosystem: Environmental > Aquatic > Freshwater >...
CAATCCGTTGCATAACCGCTTTGCTATCGCGCCAACGCCGTCGCTTCGTCACAGGCCGCAGCCACCGACAAAGCAATGGGAAGCCGGAGCTTCCCATTTTCAAATCTGGAGCGGGAGACGAGGCTCGAACTCGCGACCTCAACCTTGGCAAGGTTGCGCTCTACCAACTGAGCTACTCCCGCATGTGATGGTTTTCACCATCTCCAGCACCTCGCCTGTCGCCAGGCTCAGTGCTGTTTCGCATCACGTTTTGTGTTCAGCGAAGCTAGCATTCTATACGCGATACCCTGATTCGCGCAAGCTCTCTGCCGCAAATTTTCAATGCGGCAAAGCGTCCGACGACCCCGCCGCCGGCGCCACCTCAGGCTTGCCGGCCTCGACCTTGGCCGCCGCCGGCTCGTCCTCCGGCAACGCCGCAGGCATGGTCTCCAGCGCGATCTCAAGCACCCGCTCGATCCAGCGCACCGGCACGATCTCGAGGTGGTTCTTGACGTTCTCGGGGATGTCCTGCAAGTCCTTGACGTTCTCTTCCGGGATCAGCACCGTCTTGATGCCACCGCGGTGCGCTGCCAGCAGTTTTTCCTTCAGGCCGCCGATGGCCGTGATCTCACCACGCAGGGTGATCTCGCCGGTCATCGCCACGTCGGCACGCACCGGGATGTTGGTCAGCGCCGAAACGAAGGCTGTGGCCATCGCCGCGCCCGCGCTGGGGCCGTCCTTGGGCGTGGCGCCGTCAGGCACGTGGATGTGGATGTCGCGCTTCTCGAACAGTTCGTCCTTGACGCCCAGGCGGCGTGACCGGCTGCGGATGACCGAGCGTGCGGCTTCCACCGATTCCTTCATCACGTCGCCCAGCGAGCCGGTGCGGATGATGTTGCCCTTGCCGGGCATCACCGCCGCCTCGATCGTCAGCAGGTCGCCACCCACCTCGGTCCAGGCCAGACCGACCACCTGGCCGACCTGGTTCTTCTTCTCGGCACGGCCGTAGTCGAACTTGCGCACGCCCAGGAAGTCGTTCAGGTTCTCGTCGGTGACGATGACCTTGCCGGTGACCTTCTTGAGCTGGATGCTCTTGACGGTCTTGCGGCAGATCTTGGAGATCTCGCGCTCGAGCGAACGCACCCCGGCTTCCCGCGTGTAGTAGCGGATGATGCCGCGGATCGCCGACTCGGTGATCTCCATCTCCTCGTCCTTGACGCCGTTGTTCTTGGCCTGCTTCGGGCACAGGTACTTCTGCGCGATGCTGACCTTCTCGTCCTCGGTGTAACCCGACAGGCGGATCACTTCCATCCGGTCCAGCAGGGCCGGCGGGATGTTCATCGAGTTGGAGGTGGCGATGAACATCACGTCCGACAGGTCGAAGTCGACCTCGACATAGTGGTCGCTGAACGTGTGGTTCTGCTCCGGGTCCAGCACCTCCAGCAGCGCCGACGAAGGGTCGCCGCGGAAGTCCATGCCCAGCTTGTCGATCTCGTCGAGCAGGAACAGCGGGTTGCGCACACCGACCTTGGTCAGGCTCTGCAGCACCTTGCCCGGCATCGAGCCGATGTAGGTGCGGCGGTGGCCACGGATCTCGGCCTCGTCACGCACGCCGCCCAGGGCCATGCGCACGAACTTGCGGCCGGTGGCGCGCGCGACCGACTGGCCGAGCGAGGTCTTGCCAACCCCCGGAGGGCCGACCAGGCACAGGATGGGCGCCTTGACCTTGTCCACGCGCTGCTGCACCGCGAGGTATTCGAGGATGCGTTCCTTGACCCGGTCGAGGCCGAAATGGTCCTCGTTGAGCACCTCCTCGGCCAGCGGCAGGTCGTGCTTGACCTTGCTCTTCTTGGCCCAGGGCAGGCCGATCAGCGTGTCGATGAAGTTGCGCACGACCGTGGCTTCGGCCGACATCGGCGACATCAGCTTGAGCTTCTTCAGCTCGCTGTCGGCCTTTTTGCGCGCCTCCTTGGACATGCGGGCGGCCTCGATCTTCTTCTCGAGTTCTTCGAGGTCAGCGCCCTCCTCGCCATCGCCCAGTTCCTTCTGGATGGCCTTGACCTGCTCGTTCAGGTAGTACTCGCGCTGGCTCTTTTCCATCTGGCGCTTGACGCGGCCACGGATGCGCTTTTCCACCTGCAGGATGTCGACCTCGTGCTCCAGCAGCTCCAGCAGCTTTTCCAGCCGCTTGGCGACGACGAACAGGTCCAGCACCGACTGCTTGGCTTCCAGCTTGAGCGGCAGGTGCGCGGCGATGGTGTCGGCCAGGCGGCCTGGATCGTCGATGCCGGCGATGGACGTGAGGATCTCGGGCGGGATCTTCTTGTTCAGCTTGACGTACTGGTCAAACTGCTGCGTCACGGCGCGGCGCAGGGCCTCGACCTCGGGTGAGGGCTCACCGGTCGGCTGCACCGGCACCACCTCGGCGGTGAAGTGCTCTTCGGTGTCGTGGATGGTCTTGGTCTCGGCGCGCTGCACGCCTTCGACCAGCACCTTCACCGTGCCGTCGGGCAGCTTCAGCATCTGCAGGATGCTGGAGACGCAGCCGACCTCGAACATGTCCTCGGGCTTGGGCTCGTCCTTGCCGGCGGCCTTCTGCGCCACCAGCATGATCTGGCGGCCGGCTTCCATCGCCGCTTCCAGGGCTTTGATGGACTTGGGGCGGCCGACAAACAGCGGGATGACCATGTGCGGAAACACGACCACGTCACGCAGCGGCAGCAGCGGCAGCGTGATCGGGTCGGCGGGGAGTACTGGATGTCCAGACATGGGAAACCTCTCTTTCTCAGACCGACTTGGGGCCTGAGCAGGGGAATGCAAGTGCAGAGAACGGCCGGTGGTGAGGCACCCTGTACGGGCAATCCGGCCGGGATCGGACCAACGCGCTCAGGCGCTGGCCTTCTGTTCGCGGTACACCAGCAGGGGCTTGGCGCCCTCTTCGACAATGTGCTCGTCGATCACCACCTTGGCCACGCCGTCCATCGTCGGCAGGTCGAACATGGTGTCGATCAGCGCGTTCTCCATGATCGAGCGCAGGCCGCGCGCACCGGTCTTGCGCTTGAGGGCCTTGCGGGCGATGGCCGCCAGCGCCGACGGCCGGATCTCGAGCTCGACCCCGTCCATCGCAAACAGCTTCTGGTACTGCTTGGCCAGCGCGTTGCGCGGCTCGGTGAGGATCTGGATCATGGCCGACTCGGTCAGCTCGCCCAGGGTGGCCACCACCGGCAGGCGGCCCACCAGTTCGGGAATCAGGCCGAACTTGATCAGGTCCTCGGGCTCGGCATCCTTGAACACCTCGGCCGCGCGCTTTTCGGTCTTGCTGTGCACCGAGGCGCCGAAGCCGATGCCCGACTTCTCGGTGCGGTTCTGGATCACCTTTTCCAGGCCGTCGAAGGCGCCGCCGCAGATGAACAGGATGTTGGTCGTGTCGATCTGCAGGAAGTCCTGGTTCGGGTGCTTGCGCCCGCCCTGCGGCGGCACGCTGGCCATCGTGCCTTCCACCAGCTTGAGCAGGGCCTGCTGCACGCCCTCGCCCGACACGTCGCGCGTGATGCTGGGGTTGTCGGCCTTGCGGCTGATCTTGTCGATCTCGTCGATGTAGACGATGCCGCGCTGCGCGCGCTCGACGTCGTAGTTGCAGTTCTGCAGCAGCTTCTGGATGATGTTCTCGACGTCCTCGCCCACGTAGCCGGCTTCGGTCAGCGTGGTGGCGTCGGCGATCACGAAGGGCACGTTCAGCAGCTTGGCCAGGGTCTGCGCCAGCAGCGTCTTGCCCGAGCCGGTGGGGCCGATCAGCAGGATGTTGCTCTTGGTGAGCTCAACCTCTTCCTTGGCACCGGCGCCGATGTGCTTGAGCCGCTTGTAGTGGTTGTACACCGCCACCGACAGCGTGCGCTTGGCCGAATCCTGGCCGATCACGTACTGGTCCAGCGTGTTCTTGATTTCCAGCGGCACCGGCAGGTCGGACTTGGGTGCCTTGGCGCCCGCACCTTCGGCCGGGGCCTCATCGCGGATGATGTCGTTGCACAGCTCGATGCACTCATCGCAGATGAACACCGACGGGCCGGCAATGAGTTTTTTCACCTCATGCTGGCTTTTGCCGCAGAAGCTGCAGTACAGGACTTTTTCGCCGGAGGCGCCCTTCTTGTCGGCCATGGGTTTGGATGTGCTGTGGAGGGCGGGTTGGGTTGCGAATCAATGATAGATCAAAGCACCGTGGCAGCCAGGGCAGGCCCGGGCGGCCGCGGCGGGCGGCGTCAGCCGCGCTTGGCGATGACCTGGTCGATCAGGCCATAGGTCTTGGCTTCCTCGGGTGACATGTAGAAGTCACGTTCCATGTCTGCCTCGATCTTGCTCAGCGGCTGGCCGGTGCGGTCAGCGTAGATGCGGTTCAGCTGCTCGCGGGTCTTGAGGATCTCGCGGGCGGTGATCTCGATGTCGGTGGCCTGGCCCTGAGCGCCGCCCGAGGGCTGGTGGATCATGACCTTGGCATTGGGCAGGGCGATGCGCTTGCCCTTGGCGCCGGCCATCAGCAAGAAGCTGCCCATGCTGGCGGCCATGCCCATGCACAGCGTGGAGACATCGGGCTTGATGAAGTTCATCGTGTCGTAGATCGACAGGCCGGCGCTGACGCTGCCGCCGGGCGAGTTGATGTACAGGAAGATGTCCTTGTCCGGGTTCTCGCTCTCCAGGAACAGCATCTGCGCGACCACCAGGTTGGCGGTGGCGTCGTTGACCGGGCCGACCAGGAAGATGATGCGCTCGCGCAGCAGGCGGCTGTAGATGTCGTACGCACGCTCGCCACGGCCGGATTGCTCGATGACGATGGGCACCATGCCCAGGGATTGCGTGTCCAAAGCGCTCATGCGAAACCTCAAGTGAATGTCTTGCGCCGATTATGACCCCCCTGCGCGAGGGTTGCAGGCGACGAAAAACGGGGCGCCGACCGGTCAGTCGTGCGCCCCGTGGCGGTGCTTGCGCAGTCCGGGTCGGGCCGCCCGCCCGGGCGGCGGCGAGCCTCAGGCCGTCATCAGGTCGTCGAACGGCAGGGCCTTGTCGTTGATCTTGACCAGGCTCAAGACATGCTGGGTGACGTTGTTCTCGATCACCACCGCCTCGACCTCGGCCATGCGGCTGCGGTCCGACAGGTACCAGCGCATCACCTCGGCCGGCTTTTCGTAGCTCTGCGACAGCTCTTCGATGTGCGCTTGCAGCTGCTCGGGCTTGGCCTGCAGGTTGTTGCTCTTGACCAGCTCGGCCACCACCAGGCCCAGGCGCACGCGGCGCTCGGCCTGCGGCTGGAAGATCTCGGTGGGGATCGGCGCCTTCTCGGCGTCCTTGATGCCACGCTGCTTCAGGTCCTCGCGGGCACCGGCCACCAGGCGCTCCAGCTCGGCGTCGACCAGGGCCTTGGGCAGGTCCAGCTCGGCCACGGTGATCAGCGCGTCCATCGCGGCAGCCTTGTTGCGGGCCAGCACGCGGAACTTGACCTCGCGCTCCAGATTCTTCTTGACGTCGGCGCGCATGGCCTCGACCGTGCCGTCGGCAATGCCCAGGCTCTTGACGAAGGCGTCGTCCAGCTCCGGCAGGTGCTGGGCCTCGATCTTCTTCATCGTCACCAGGAAGTCGGCTTCCTTGCCGGCCACATCCTTGCCGTGGTAATCCTCGGGGAACTGCAGCGGGAAGGTCTTGCTCTCGCCGACCTTCATGCCGCGCACGGCCTTGTCGAACTGCTCCAGCATCTGGCCTTCGCCGATCAGGAACTGGAAGGCCTCGGCCTTGCCGCCGGCAAACGGCTCGCCGTCGATCTTGCCTTCGAAGTCGATGGTCACGCGGTCGCCCTCGGCGGCGCCTTCGGCGGCCGGGCGCTGGTTGAAGGTGCGGCGCTGCTTGCGCAGGATGTCGACGGTGCGGTCGATGGCGGCATCGGTGACGTCGCTGCTGACGCGCTCGACTTCCACCGTGGTCAGGTCACCGAGCTTGACGTCGGGGTAGACCTCGAAGGTGGCGTCGAAGGCCAGCTCGCCCTCGGGCGCGCCTTCCTTGGGGGTGACCTTGGGCGTACCGGCCACACGCAGCTGCGCCTCGTTGGCAGCGCTGGCGAAGGCCTGGCCGAGCTTGTCGTTCATCACCTCGTTCTGCACCGACCAGCCGTAGCGCTGGGCCACGACCGACATCGGCACCTTGCCGGGGCGGAAACCGTCGGCCTTGACGGTGCGCGACAGCTTTTTCAGACGGGTCTCGATCTCCGAGTTGAGGTCGGTGGCCGGGATCGTCAGGGTGATGCGGCGTTCGAGCTTTTCGAGGGTTTCAACGTTCACAGCCATGATGGGACTCACAGAAAAATGGTGTCTGGTGCGCGGGGCCGGACTCGAACCGGCACGCCCGTGAAGGCGTCAGGACCTAAACCTGGTGCGTCTACCGATTTCGCCACCCGCGCGGGTTGTCTCTCGCCTGCGGCCCTGCAAAAAAACCAGCCGTCAGATCTCGTTCCTGGAAATATCGGTGGCTGGCCTTGTCGGGCCGGGCCACCGGGCGATCCGGTAAACCGGCGATTCTAGCCGGGCGGCGGTGCCGCGTGGACCAGCGACTGCCGGCGCACGCGGAACCAGGCGGCATACATCGCCGGCAACGCCAGCAGCGTCAGCGCCGTGGCCACGATCAGCCCGCCCATGATGGCCACCGCCATCGGGCCCCAGAACACGCTGCGCGTCAGCGGAATCATCGCCAGCACCGCCGCCGCGGCGGTCAGCACGATGGGCCGGAAACGCCGCACCGCGGCCTCGACGATGGCGTCCCAGGCGGGCAGGCCACGCGCCCTGTCCTGCTCGATCTGGTCAATCAGGATCACCGAATTGCGCATGATCATGCCCATCAGCGCGATCACCCCCAGCAGCGCGACGAAGCCGAAGGGCCGGTCGAACAGCAGCAGCGCGCCGGCCACGCCGGCAATGCCCAGCGGGCCGGTCAGGAACACCAGCATCGCCCGCGAGAAGCTCTGCAACTGCAACATCAGCAGGGTGAAGATGATGAACAGCATCACCGGCACGCCGGCGGCGATGGCGCCCTGGCCCTTGCTGCTCTGCTCCTGCGCACCGGCGATGCGGATGTCGTAGTCCGGCGGCATCTGCTGCCGGATCTCGGCCAGCCGGCCCCAGACGGCCTGGGTGACGGTCGGGCCCTGCACGCCGTCGACCACGTCACCCTGCACCGTGACCGCGTACTTGCGGCCCTCGCGCCACAGCACGCCCGGCTCCCAGGCAAAGCCGATCCGGGCGATCTGGGTCAGCGGGATCGCCCGCCCGCTGCTGGTGGGCACATAGGCATTGCCCAGGTCGGTGATGGCATTGCGCTCTTCCAGCGGCTGGCGCAGCACGATGTCGACCAGCTTGTCGCCTTCGCGGTACTGGCCCACGGTGACGCCGCTCAGGCCGCTGCGGGCGCTCTGCGCGATGGACTGGCTGGTGACGCCCAGCGCACGCGCCTTGTCCTGGTCGATGTCCAGGCGCAGCGACTTGATCTGCTCGTTCCAGTTGTCGTTGACCCCCCGCATGCTGGGGTGGCTGCGCAACACGGCCTTGACCTGGTCGGCGTACTGGCGCACCAGCGCCGGGTCGGTGCCCAGCACGCGGAACTGCACCGGATAGTCCACCGGCGGCCCGTTGGGCAGCACCTTGACCCGGGCGCGTGCCTCGCCGAACTCGGCCGCCAGCAACTCCGGCAGGCGCTTGCGCAGGCGCTCGCGCGCCGCCAGGTCCTTGGGCAGCAGGATGGCCTGGCTGGCATTGGACTGCGGGAAAATCTGGTTCAGCGGCAGGTAGAAACGCGGCACACCGCTGCCGATCCAGGTGGTCACGCTGTCCAGGTCGGGCTCCTTCATCAGCCGGGCCTCGAAGCGGCGCGCCAGCGCCTCGCTCTCACGCTGGGTGCTGCCTTCGGGCAACCACAGGTCGACCAGGATCTCCGGCCGGCTGGAATCAGGGAAAAACTGCTGCTGCACCTTGCCCAGCGCCACGATGCCGCCGGCAAACAGCGCCAGCGTCACCAGCAGCGTGATCCAGCGGTGGCGCACGCAGCTGTCCACCAGGGCCCGGAAGCGGTTGTAGAAGGGTGAATCGAACAGCTCGTGCGCCTCGCCATCGACCTGGGGCCGGTTGCGCAGCAGCCAGGCCCCCAGGTAGGGCACGAAGTAGACCGAGACCACCCAGGAGATCACCAGCGCGGCCGAGGTGACGGCGAAGATGGCAAAGGTGTACTCACCCGTCACCGACTTGGCCAGGCCGATGGGCAGGAAGCCGGCCGCGGTGATCAGCGTGCCGGTGAGCATGGGCATGGACGTCACCTCGTAGGCGAAGGTGGCGGCGCGCTTCTTGTCGTAGCCCTCCTCCATCTTGCGCACCATCATCTCCACCGCGATGATGGCGTCGTCCACCAGCAGGCCCAGCGCGATGATCAGCGAGCCCAGCGAGATCTTGTGCAGGCCGACACCCCAGTAGAACATCGCCACGAAGGTGATCGCCAGCACCAGCGGGATGGTGATGCCCACCACCAGGCCGGGCCAGATGTCGATGCGCAGCGGCCGGGTGTGCAGGCCCAGGCTGATGAAGCTGACCGCCAGCACCACCACCACCGCCTCGATCAGCACCCGCACGAACTCGCCCACCGAGCGCGACACCGCCGCCGGCTGGTCCTGCACCCGCTCCAGGCTGATGCCGGCAGGCAGGTCGGCGCGGATGGCCTCGATGCGCTGGCGCAGCGCGTGGCCCAGCGCCACGATGTCGCCGCCACGGGCCATCGACACGCCCAGCGCGATCACCGCCTTGCCCTGGTGGCGCACCTTCACCGCCGGCGGGTCGACGACACCGCGGCGCACCTCGGCAATGTCGGACAGCTGCAGCGTGCCGGCCTGGCCGCCGCCGGTGCTGGCGGCGCGGATCGGCAGGCGCTTGAGGTCGTCCACCGAGCGCAGTGCGCCCATCACCCGGACCTGCAGGTTCTGGGTGCCGGCGTCCAGCACGCCGGCACCCTCCACCGCGTTCTGGGCGGCCAGCTGGGCCAGCACCTGGTTCATGTCCAGGCCGAGCTGGGCCAGGCGCTTCTGCGAGATCTCGACGAAGATCTTCTCGGCCTGGGCACCGAAGACCTCTACCTTGGCCACGTCCGGCACGCGCAGCAGCTGCGAGCGCACATTTTCGGCCTGCACACGCAGTTCCTCGTCGCTGAAGCCGTCGGCCGACAGCGCGAAGATCGAGCCGTAGACGTCACCAAAGTCGTCGTTGAACACCGGGCCGATCACGCCCTGCGGCAGGCTGCTGCGCATGTCGCCGATGCGTTTGCGCACCTGGTACCAGGTGTTGCTGACCTCCTTGGGTGGGGCGCTGTCCTTCAGTTCCAGCAGCGTCAGCGACTCACCGGGCTTGGTGTAGCTGCGGATGATGTCGGCATGCGGCACCTCCTGCAGGGTGCGCTCGATCTTGTCGGTCACCTGGTCGGCCATCTGCTGGGCGCTGGCGCCCGGCCAGAACGACTGCACCACCATGGCCCGGAAGGTGAAGGGCGGGTCCTCGTCCTGGCCGAGCTGGAAGTACGCGGCGCAGCCCAGCAGCATCAGCACCACCATCAGGTAGCGGGTGAGGGCCGGGTGCTCCAGGGCCCAGCGTGAGATGTTGAAGCGCGACGGGCTGCTGCCCGGGGTCGGCGTGGTGGTCATGGCGGCGGTGCTCGCTCGGGCGTCAGCGCGACGCCGCGGCCGGGACGGCGGCGGCCGAAGCCGCTGCGGCAGGCAGTGCACCGGGCTCGGCGTACCAGCGCACCTTCTGGCCCGGCGTCAGCGCATGCACGCCGGCCGTCACCACCACCTGGCCGGGCGCCAGCCCATCGGCCACCAGCACCAGATTGCCCTCGGCGCCGGCCACGGCCACCGGCTGGGCCTTGACCGTCATCGTGCCGCGGTCGACCAACCACACCGTCGACCGGCCGCCCTGCTCGAACACCGCCGGCAGCGGCAGCTTGATCACGCCGGCCACCACCGGGGCGTCGAGCAGCACCGTGGCGGTCTGGCCCAGGCGCAGTGCGGTGGCACCGATGTCGGCCTTGACCAGGAAGGTGCGGGTCACCGGGTCGGCCGCGGCGGCCACCTCGCGCACCGTGGCCGGCTGCAGCGCCTCGTCGCCCCAGCCACGCAGCTTGAGCGCGCCGGTGCGGCCGACCAGCGCCCGCATCGCCGCGGCCCGGTTCTCCGGCACGCTGAACACCGCATCGCGCGGGCCGTCGTGGGCCAGCCGCAGCACTGGCGTGCCGGCGCCCAGCACGGCACCCGGCTCGGCCTCCACCGCGGTGACCACACCCGACACGTCGGCGCTCAGCACCGCATAGGCCGCCTGGTTGCCCTGCACGCCGGCCTGGGCACGGGCCTGGTCGGCCTGGGCACGCGCGGCCGTCAGCGCCGCCTCGCGGCGCTCCAGCTCCGAGCCGCTGATGAAGCCCTGGTCCTTCAGCGCCTGAAAGCGCTTGAAGTCGGCCTCGTTCAGCGCCAGCTGCGCCGTGGCCGCGCCCACCGCCGCCCGCGCGGCATCCTGCCCCAGCTTCAAGTCGGTGGCGTCGATCTGCGCCAGGGCCTGGCCCGCGGCCACCACGTCGCCCACGTTCACCATGCGCCGCACCAGCTTGCCCCCCACCCGGAACGCCAGCCGCGACTCGACGCGGGCGCGCACCTCGGCCGGGTATTCATGCTGCAACGCCGCACTGCCGGACTGCACGGTGACCGTGCGCACCGCGCGCACCGGGTCGGCAGCCGGCGGCGCCTTGGAGCAGGCCAACAAGACCGGCACGATCAACAGCGGGAGAAGGTAGGGGCGCATGGGGTCGTGCATCGAGGTGGAGGCCAGGAAACCAGGGCGTGGGTTGAGGCCCGCGCGGGTCATGAAAATTAATGACTGACCGGTCAGTAATATAGAAGCAGCCCCCGCCGCTGTCAATCGTGGCGCTGCCGAGCCCACGGTGCGGCGGACCTGTGTGGTGGGCGCCGCGGCCGGACATCGGACAATCACCCGCGTGAGCGTTGACCACTACGAGAACTTCCCCGTTGCCTCGGTACTGTGCCCGCCGGCGCTGCGTGCGCCCGTGACGGCCATCTACCACTTCGCTCGCACCGCCGACGACCTGGCCGACGAGGGCGATGCCCCGGCCACGGCGCGCCAGGAGGCCCTGCAGCACTACCGCGCCGCGCTGCTGGCCGCCGCCGGGGGCCGGGTCGAGCCGGGGCCGTGGGCCCACGTGTTCGAGCCCCTGGCCCGGGCGATCCAGCGCCACCAGCTGCCACTGCCGCTGCTGGACGACCTGCTGGACGCCTTCGTCCAGGACACCGGCAACCCGCGCTACGCCGACCGCACGCAGCTGCTGGACTACTGCCGCCGCTCGGCCAACCCCATCGGCCGCCTGATGCTGCATCTGGCCGGGGTCCATGACGCCACCTCGCTGGCCCAATCCGACGCCATCTGCAGCGCCCTGCAGCTGATCAACTTCTGGCAGGACCCGTCAGTGGATCTGCCACGGGGCCGTCACTACGTGCCCGAGGCCGATGCCTTGCGCCATGGCCTGCGCCTGGACGACCTGCACGCCGGCGCCGACAGCCCGGCCAGCCAGGCCCTGCTGCACGAGCTGTGCGCCTGGGCGGCCGCGCTGATGGGCCAGGGGGCGCCGCTGGCCTGCCGCCTGCCGGGGCGGCTGGGCTGGGAATTGCGG
>Ga0208266_100589_pt1 | contig 11695 bp, 6 predicted proteins | sample LakWasMet67_HOW9_2_FD_183897 | JGI IMG/M metagenome (GOLD analysis project Ga0208266, IMG submission 183897) | Freshwater sediment methanotrophic microbial communities from Lake Washington under simulated oxygen tension - Sediment Metagenome... | ecosystem: Environmental > Aquatic > Freshwater >...
GGTCGCGCTCGGCCACCACCAGGCGCCGGCCGTCGGTCAACAGGGTCGAGGCGATGCGGGTGCCGCGTGGCGCCGCCGGCGCCGGGGCCTGCACCAGCGGTGCCACCCGACCGTCCTGGTCGGCCAGGCCCAGCGACACGCCGAAACCCTCCAGCAAGCCGGCCAAGGCCCGCAGATCCGCCGCGCTCAATCCCTGGGTCAAACTGCCACTCCCTCTGCCTCTGCCGGGCGGTCCGGACGGTCCAGCCGGTCATGCCGGGCCAGCGCCGGAAACAGGGCGGTCCAGGCCAGCACCACCAAGCCGGTACCGACACCGCCCAAAACCACCGATCCTACAGGCCCCAGCCAGGCCGCCGTGGCGCCGGATTCGAATTCTCCCAGCTGGTTGCTGGCGCCGATGAAGACCGAGTTGACCGCGCTGACCCGGCCGCGCATCGCATCCGGCGTGGCCAGTTGCACCAGCGACTGACGGATCACCACGCTGACCATGTCGGCCGCACCCGATAGCGCCAGCGCCGCCAGCGACAGCCACAGCCGGCTGGACAGGCCGAACACCACCATCGTCAGGCCGTACAGCGCCACCGCGCCCAGCAGCCAGGCGCCACAGCGGCGCCGCACCGGCCAGCGGGCCAGCACCAGCGACATGGCCAGCGCGCCCACCGCCGGCGCGCCGCGCAGCAGGCCCAGGCCGGCCGGGCCGGTGGCCAGGATGTCCCGGGCAAAGATCGGCAGCAGCGCGGTGGCGCCGCCCAGCAGCACCGCAAACAGGTCCAGCGACACCGCCCCCAGCACCACCGGCCGCTGCCAGATGAAGCGCAGGCCGGCCGACAGCGTGGCCAGCGAGGCCGGCTCATGCGCCCGGGGTGGTGCCGCGGGAACCCTCAGCCGCAACACATTGGCCAGCGCCAGCGCAAAGCCCGCCGCCGCCGTGCCGTAGACCAGCACCGCGCCGGCGGCCGGCAGCGCGCCGCCGGGCGCCGGGCCGGCGGCATGCAGCATGCCGCTGAAGGCCGGGCCGGCGGCATACAGCATGCCGCCGAGGGCCGGCCCGGCGATGATCGCGCCCTGCAGCGCGGCCGATGACAGCGCCAGCGCCTGCGGCAGCCGCTGCGCCGGCACCAATTGCGGCAGCAGGGCCTGCGAGGCCGGCATCTGCCAGGCGCGCAGTGCGCCCAGCAGCAGGGACACGCCCAGCAGCCCGCCGCGGCCCAGCCAGCCGGCACCACTGGCGCCGGCCAGCAGCAGGGCCACCACCGCCTGCAGCGCCAGCACCGTGGCCAGCACGCGGCGCCGGTCGTGGCGGTCGACCTGGTGGCCGGCCGGCAGGGCCAGCAGCAGTGCGGGCACAAACTGCGCCAGCCCGACCAGGCCCAGGTCCCAGGCGCTGCCGGTCAGGTCGTACATCTGCCAGCCCAGCGCCACCATCAGCATCTGGCCGGCGGCGGTGCTGGCCGCGCGCGCCAGCCAGAAGCGACGGAAGCCGGGCTGGCGCAGCAGGGCGGGCTCAGGCCGGGCCATCGCTGGCCTCGTCGGCTTCAAGCTGCTGCAACTGCACCAGGCGCTGGTAGATGCCGCCCTCGACGGCCATCAGTTCGGCATGGCGGCCGCGCTCGGCGATGCGGCCGTGGTTGAGCACGATGATGGCATCGGCGTCGCGGATGGTGGACAGCCGGTGGGCGATGGCCAGCACCGTGACGCGGCCACGCAGTGCGCCCAGCGCGCGCTGCACGCGGGCCTCGGTCTCGCTGTCGATGTGGGCGGTGGCCTCGTCCAGCAGCAGGATGCGCGGCTGGCCGGCCAGCGCGCGGGCCATCGCGATCAGCTGCTTCTCGCCCACCGACAGCCGCGCGCCGCCTTCGCCCAGCGGCGTGTCGTAGCCGCGTTCCAGCTGGCGGATGAAGCCGTCGGCATGGGCGGCGCGGGCGGCGGCCTCGATGGCGGCGTCGTCCAGCGGCCGGCCCATGGCGATGTTGTCGCGGGCGCTGGCGGCCAGCAGAAAGGGTTCCTGTGGCACCAGGCCGACGCTGCGGCGGAAATCGTCGTCGGCGATGGCCGCCAGCGGCTGGCCGTCGATGGCCAGCGCTCCTTCGGGCGCCGGGTAAAAGCGCAGCAGCAGCGACAGCAGGGTGCTCTTGCCGCTGCCGGTGTGGCCGACGATGCCGATGAACTGGCCCGGGCCGACAGCCAGGTCCAGCCCATGCAGCACCGGCCGGCCGGGTTGGTAGCCGAAGTGCAGGTCACGCACCGTGATGGCGCCGGCACCCACCCGGCCATGGCCGCTGGCGGCGGGCGCGGCCGGCTCGTGCAGCAGGGTGTTGACACGTGCCGCCGCCACCACCGCCTGCTGCAGCTGCGAGAACTGCATGGTGATCTGGATCAGCGGCTCGACCACCCGGGCGATGTAGCTGACGAAGGCATACAGCACGCCGACCTCCAGCGCATCCAGCGCGCCGCCCTGCTCACGCAGGCCGTAGACGCCGATCAGCGCCGCCAGCATCGCCACGTTCAGGAAGTCCAGCGCCGGGCGCAGCAGCCAGGCATTGGCGCGCAGCTCGGCGCGGCGCGAGTCGAAATGCGCCTGGTTGGTGTCGGCAAAGCGCTGGGCGAAGCGGTCGGCCGCGCCACTGGCCTGGATCACGGCCATGCCGGCGATCGACTCGGCGGCCTGGGCGTTGATCTCGCTGCGCAGCGCCCGGGTGCGGGCCACCGCCGGCGCCGACAGCCGCTGGTACAGCCAGACGATGCCGAACACCGCCGGCACCAGCAGGGCCACGATCAGCATCAGCCGCCAGTTCAGCAGGGCCATCGTGACCATCATCACCAGCAGCATGATCACGCTGTCGAGCATCACGAACAGCAGCTGCACGTACAGCGCCTTCACCGCCTCGGTGTCGTTGGTGACGCGGCTGACCAGCTGGCCGGTGATGGCGCGGTCGAAAAAGGCCATCGGCAGCCGCAGCACATGGCCGTAGACCGATTCGCGCAGGCGCTGCACCGAGCGCATGGCCACGCCGGCCAGGCGCAGCAGCTGGCCGTAGCGGATGGCGTTGGCCAGCCAGCCGGCGGCCAGCGCACCGCCCAGCAGGCCGGTGATGGCGGCCAGGTCGGCGCGGTGCGGCAGCAGGTGGCGGTCGATGAAGGCCTTGCCCAGCACCGGGCCCAGCGCCTCGAGGCCGGCGGCCAGCACCAGCCACAGCAGGGCGCCACGCAGCACTGCCCGGTCGGGCGCGGCGCTGCGCAGCAGCAGGGCCAGCGCGGCGCGGCGCTCGTCGGGTTCGGGTGTGGCCTTGTCGGGGTTCACGCGGTCGGGCCCTCGGCATCGGCCAGCGAGCTTTCGATCTGCTGCACCCGCCACTGGGTGGCGTACCAGCCGGCATGGCCGTCCGGCTGGCGCAGCGCCAGCAATTCGGCATGGCTGCCATGCTCGGTGATGCGGCCGTGGCGCAGCACGGCGATCTGGTCGGCGTCCATCACCGTGGCCAGCCGGTGGCTGACCAGGATCACCGTGCGGCCCTGGCGGTGCTGGCGCAGGCTGGCCAGGATGCGGGCGGCGGTGCCGGTGTCCACCGCCGACAGCGCGTCGTCCAGCAGCAGCAGCGGTGCCCCGCCGGCACCGGACGCCAGCAGCGCACGGGCGATGGCCACCCGCTGGCGCTGGCCGCCGGACAGCGTGACGCCCCGTTCGCCCACCGGTGTGTCGTAGCCCTGCGGCAGGCGGCGGATGTCGTCGTGCACCGCGGCCTCGCGGGCGGCGGCCTCGATCTCGGCGCGTGGGGCGTCGGGCCGCGCCAGCGCGATGTTCTCGGCCACGCTGGCGGAAAACAGGAAAGGCTCCTGCGGCACCCAGGCGATGCCGGCGCGCAGCGCGGCCAGCGTGTGCTCGGCCAGCGCCGTGCCGCCCCAGGTGATGCGACCCTGCTGCGGCGCCCACTGCCGCTGCAGCAGCTTCAGCAGCGTGCTCTTGCCACTGCCGGTGGGGCCGACCAGGCCCAGGGTCTGGCCGGCGGGCAGGTCGAAGCCCAGACCGGCCAGGGCGGGCGTGGTGGCGGGCGTGCCGTCGGCGGCGGGGTAGGCGAAGTGCAGGTCCTCGGCGCGCAGCGTGCCGGGAACCACGTGGCCGCAGCGGCCGTGGTCGTCCACCGTCAGCGGCGCGTCCAGCACCGGCGCCAGCCGAGCCCAGGCGGCGCGGCCACGCTCGACCAGGCTCAGCACCCAGCCGGCGGCGAACATCGGCCAGATCAGCTGGCCCAGGTAGAGGCCGAAGCTGGTGAGCTGGCCCACTGTCATCTCGCCGCGCCACACCAGCCAGCCGCCGAAGCCCAGCGACAGCACGCTGGCGGCCGACAGCGTCAGGCCCACGGCGGGCTCGTAGGCGGCCTCCCAGCGCTGCGCGCGCAGGCCGCTGGCCGAGGCCGCGCCGGCCAGTTCGCCGAAGTGGGCGCTGCTGCGCGCTTCCAGCCCCAGCGCCCGCAGCGTGCGCACGCCGGACAGCGTCTCCTGCACCTGGTCGTTGAGCGCGCCGAAGGCGTCCAGCGCCTGGCGTGCGGCGGCATGCAGGTGGCGCGAGATCCACCAGAACGACAGCGCCATCGCCGGAAACGGCAGCAGCACCACCCCGGCCAGCCGCCAGTCCACACCCAGCGTCATCGTGGCCACCACCAGCACCAGGGTCAGCGTGCCGTCGAAGCCGGCCAGCAAGGCCTCGCCGGCGGCCATCTCCACCGCGTCCACATCGTTGGTGGCCAGGGCCATCAGGTCGCCGGTGCGCCGGGTCTGGTAGAAGCGTGGGCCCTGCTGCACCAGGCGCTGGTACAGCCGCACCCGCAACTCGACCCCCAGCCGGTAGGCGGTGCTGTAGAGCATCTGGCGCCAGGCCACCCGCAGGCCGTAGATCACCGCGCCGGCGGCCAGCAGCAGGCCGATCTCGCGCCACAGTGCCGGGCCCTGCAGGCGCTGCGCCACCAGGCCGTCGACCATCTGCCCGACCTGGCGCGGCAGCCACACGCCCAGCACCGCGATCACCGCCAGCATCGCCCCGGACGCCGCATAGGCGCGCCAGTGGCGAAGCACGAATCCACCGATCAGGCGGGCAAGGGTCATCGATGGAGGCACCGCCGGAGGGCGCTGCAGATCAGAAGGGGCGTGGCGCCGTACGGCGCCGCGGCCAGTTTACGGGGCGGCGGCGCGGCCGCTCATTCGCGGATGTCGGCGATCACCTCGGTGCCGAAGTCGGCCCGCTCCAGCCGGGCCAGCAGCTGGGCGGCGCAGTCGGCGGGGCGGGTGAGCTGGCCGCCGGCATGCAGCTGGGCGAAGCGCGCCTGCTCGGGGAACAGCGCCGCATCGGCGCCACGCAGCTGGGCCTGCATGTCGGTGTCGACCACGCCCGGCGCGATCGAGACGATGCGCGCGCCGTTGGGCTGCGCGGCCTGCTCCAGCGCCACCGCGCGGCTGAAATGGTCCATGCCGGCCTTGGCCGCGCAGTAGGCGGCGCTGCCGGCCATCGCCCGCCGGCCCAGGCCGGAGCTGATGTTCATCACCCGGCGCGCACCGGGCCAGGCGGCGGCATCGGCGGTGGCGGCCAGGAAGGCACTGGTCAGCAGCAGCGAGGCTTCCAGCCCGGCGCGCATGGCCTGGCTGAGCTGGTCCAGCGGCACACGCTCCAGCGGCGCCGGCGTGCCGACCAGGCCGGCGTTGTTGATCAGCGTGACGCTGGTGAAGGCGTGGCCGTCCAGCCCCGCCAGCCAGGCCTGCAGGCGCTGCGCCGCGGGCACGGCGTCGCTCAGGTCCAAGGTCCACTGTTCGAGCGTCAGGCCGGCGGCGTCGGCCTGGGCCTGCAGCGCGGCGTTGTGCTGGCGGGCGATGCCCAGCACCCGGTGGCCGGGTTGCAGGCGCTGGGCCACCAGGGCGGCGCCCAGGCCGCGGGACGAGCCGGTGATGAGGGTGAGGTGTTGTGCCATGCGGGCAAGCATAGCCAAGCGCCTGGGCTAGAGTCGGCCGGCCATCACCAAACCCCTATGCGTCCCTGCCAGCCCCTGCGCGCCTGCCTGGCCCCGGCCCTGATCCTGGCCACGGCGCTGGCCTGCGCCGAGCCCACGCCGCCGTTCCACAACACCTACCCGCATGCCGGCAAGGCCAGCTTGCTGGCCTGGCAGTGGCAGCGGCTGCGTGACGGCGTGCCCCAGGCGCCGCCCGGCGGCTGGGACCTGCCGGCCGTGAAGACCGACCCGGCGGCCCTGAAGGCGCCCGGGAACAACCCCTCGGTGACCTGGATCGGCCATGCCACGATGCTGGTGCGGCTGGCGGGCAAGGCCCTGCTGTTCGACCCGATCTTTGCCGATCGGGCCTCGCCGCTGGGCTTTCTGGGCCCGAGGCGGGTGGTGCCGCTGCCGATCGAGCTGGCCGAGTTGCCGCACATCGACCTGGTGATGGTCTCGCACAACCACTACGACCACCTCGACGCCGAGGCGGTGCAGCGCCTGGCGGCCCAGCCCGGGGGCAGCCCACGCTTTCTGGTGCCGATGGGCCTGAAGGCCTGGTTTGCCACGCTGGGCATCAGCCGGGTCGACGAATACCGCTGGTGGCAGCAGACGCAGGAGGGCCCGCTGGCCATCCACTTCGTGCCGGTGCAGCATTGGAGCAAGCGCCGTCTCGATGACGACAACCAGACGCTGTGGGGCGGCTGGGTGGTCGAGGGCGAGGGCCTGCGGCTGATCCACACCGGCGACACCGGCTACTCGCAGGATTTCCGTGACATCGGCGAGCGCCTGGGCCCGTTCGACATGGCCTTCATCCCGATCGGTGCCTACGCGCCACGCTGGTTCATGAAGGTGATGCACGTGGACGTGCCCGAGGCGGTGCAGGTGCGGGCCGACCTGCGCGCCGAGCGCGCCATCGGCATGCACTGGGGCACCTTCGAGGGCCTGACCGACGAGCCGCTGGACGAGCCACCCCGCGAACTGGCCCGCCTGCGTGGTGAGCACAGCCTGAGCCCGGCGCAGTTCGACGTGCTGAAGATCGGCGAGACGCGGCGGCTGGAGAAGGCCGTGGCCCGCTGAAGGCGCTTTGCGGCGCTTGCCGGGTGCTTCTTGATGGCTGAGATTGAACCCGACGGTCGCGCCGCGCCTCGCCGGGGTACCGTGCTCCGCGAATGTCCCCAGCCGCCAGCCTGCGGTTCAATCCTGTGCCGTCAACGCCCGCGCGATGCGCTGCCGTGATACCCGCGTCTTGGGCACCGGGAAGTCGAACCACTGCCGCACGTCCTCGTCCAGGCCGATGCCGTGCATGTAGTTGTACAGCGCTTTTTTCAGGCCCACGCCCAGCGCGTCGTGGTCGGTGCCGGTGGGGTCGATGAAGCCGATGTCGTTCTTGGCAAAGCTCACCGGCGGCAACGGCTGCAGCGTGATGCCGTAGTCCTGCGGGTGCTGGCCCACCGGCGAATGCACGGTGCAGGCAAAGCGGTGGAAAAAGCCGCTCTGGATGCAGCCGTTGACGAACAGCTGGCGCACGAACTCCAGCGCGTCCACCGTCTCCTGCACCGTCTGCGTCGGGAAGCCGTACATCAGGTAGGCATGCACCAGGATGCCGGCGTCGGCAAAACCGCGCGTTACGCGCGCCACCTGGTCCACCGACACGCCTTTTTTCATCAGCGCCAGCAGGCGGTCGCTGGCCACCTCCAGCCCGCCCGAGATGGCGATGCAGCCGCTGTCGGCCAGCTGCTGGCACAGCGCCGGGGTGAAGGTCTTCTCGAAGCGCACATTGCCCCACCAGGAGATCGGCCGGCCGCGCTGCAGCAGCTCGGTCGCCAGCGCCTTCAGCGCCTTGGGCGGCGCCGCCTCGTCGACGAAGTGGAAGCCGGTCTGGCCGGTCTCGGCGACGATGGCCTCGATGCGGTCGGCCAGCAGTGCCGCGCTGGTGGTCTCGTAACGTGCGATGTAGTCCAGGCTGACGTCGCAGAAACTGCACTTCTTCCAGTAGCAGCCCTGGGCCACGGTCAGCTTGTTCCAGCGTCCGTCGCTCCACAGCCGGTGCATCGGGTTGAGCATGTCCAGCAGCGACAGGTAGCGGTCCAGCGGCAGGCCGTCCCAGGTCGGCGTGCCGACCTCGGCAAACGGCACCTCGGGCTCAACGAAGTTGATGTAGCGCACCGTGGCCGGCGCCTCGGCCGTGGCCGGCTCACACACGAAGGTGCGCACCAGCCGGCTGCGCCCACGCTGGCCCGCCAGGTGGGCCAGCAGCGCCAGCAGCGGGCGCTCGCCGGCGTCCAGCGTGATGTAATCGATGTGGTCGAAGACCCGCGGGTCGCTCAGCTCGCGCAGCTCGGTGTTGACGAAGCCGCCGCCCAGCACGATGACGATGGCCGGATCCTGGGCCTTGATCGTCTGCGCGATGCGCAGCGCCGCGTACACCGCGCCGGGGAAGGGCACCGACAGCAGCACCACGGTGGGCTGGTGGCGCGTCAGCGCGTCCCGGGTCAGCTCGGCCAGCAAGCGGTCGACCAGGTTGGGCGGTGCGGCCAGCGCGTCGGCCAGCGGGTCGAAGGTCGGCTGGCTCATCGACAGGGATTCGGCATAACGCACGAACTCGAAACGCCCGTCCACCGCGTCGCGCAGCACGTCGGCGATGTCGTTGAGGTAGAGCGTGGCCAGGTGGCGCGCGCGGTCGGCCAGGCCCAGCGCGCCGAAGGCCCAGGCCATCGGGTCGCCACCGTCCTCGTCAACGTACACGTCCAGCGACGCGAAGCGTGGGCCTTCGGGCAGGAAGCCGCGGCTGGCGATGCGGTGCGCCAGCGTGCTGTCGCGGCCCTGCAGGAAGGCGATGGCCGGGCCGATGGTGGCCAGGTAGGCCTCGGCCCGGGCCTGGAAGGCCACCACCCGCGGCGTGCGCTGGCGTGCCGGCAGGGCCTGCACGGCTTGCTGCACCTGGGCCAGGCCGTCGTGCGACAGCAGGCGCAGGATCAGGCCCAGCGCCAGGTCCTCCTGCACCGCGGCCACGCCCTGGGCGCGCAGAAAGCCGGTCAGGTAGGCGGTGGACGGGTAGGGCGTGTTGAGCTGCGTCATCGGCGGGATGACGGACAGGACGCGGGCGGCGGGGCGGGTCATGGTGCGGGCTGGGCGGGGCGCCCGATTGTCGGCCCAGTGGCGTGCTGGGCGATGCGCGGGGGCGCCGGGGTTCCGTGATAGCCTGACCGGCAGGCCAGCCGCCCTTGGAATCATGCACAAGAAGAACGCGTCCAGCGCGTCCAACCTGCCCGCCGAGCCGTCGCCGCCAATGACGGGGCTGGCGCCGACCCGGGCGCGGTTGCCGGCGCCCCTGCTGTGGATCTTGGCGCTGAGCCTGCTGCTGCTGTTCGGCCAGGCCTTGCCGGCCTCGCGTTTTTTTGCCACGCCCGGCGCTTACCTGCCGTTGCACACCTCGCTGGAGTTTCTGGCGATGGTGGTGTCCGGCATGGTGTTCGCGCTGGCCTGGAACCTGCGCGGCCAGGCCGGCAACAACCAGAACCTGCTGCTGGGCTGCGGTTTCCTGGCGGTGTGCCTGATCGACCTGGCGCACACCCTGTCCTATCCCGGCATGCCCGATCTGGTGACGGCCAGCGGGCCCGAGAAGGCCATCAATTTCTGGCTCGCCGGGCGCTTCGTGGCCGCCGGCGTGCTGCTGGCGCTGGCCGGCCTGCCGGTGGGCCGCTGGTCACCACTGGCTTGTTACAGCGCGGTCGGCCTGGCGCTGGCCCTGGCCGGTGGCGTCTGGTGGCTGGGCCTGGTGCACCAGGTTTGGCTGCCGCGCACCTTCGTCACCGGCCAGGGCCTGACGCTGCTGAAGATCGGTGCCGAGGTCCTGCTGGCCGGGCTGTATGCCCTGGCCGCGCTGCTGCTGTGGCGCAAGAGCCACCGGCTGCACAACCGCGAGTTGCAGTGGCTGGCCGCCGCCGCCTGGGTACAGGGCCTGGCGGAGATGTACTTCACGCTGTATGCGGACGTGACCGATGTCTTCAACCTGCTCGGCCATGTCTACAAGGCCATCGCCTACCTGATGGTCTACCGTGCGGTCTTCGTGGCCGGTGTGCAGCGGCCCTGGCGCGAGCTGGACTTCGAGCGTTCGCGGCTGCGGGCCCTGGTGTCGGCGATGCCGGACCCGATCTGGCTGAAGGACGAGGCCGGCGTCTACCAGGCCTGCAACGCGGCCTTCGAGCGCCTGCACGCTCGGCCAGAGGCCGAGATCCAGGGCCGCAACGACTTCGACCTGACCGACCGGGATGAGGCCGAGTTCTACCGCGCCCGCGACCGCGCGGCGGTTGCCGCCGGCGGGCCGACCCGCAACGAGGAGTGGCTGACCTTCGCTGCCGACGGCTACCGCGGTCTGTTCGAGACCACCAAGACCCCGGTGCGTGCCGCCGACGGCACGCTGATCGGCGTGTTGGGCGTTGCCCACGACATCAGCGCGGCCCGCCGCCTGCAGCACGACCTGCAGGAGCGCATCAAGGAGCTGAACTGCCTGTACGAGGTGTTCCGGCTGACCGAGGACACCCAGGCGCCACTGCCGGCGCAGTTGCAGGCGGTGGCCGACCGGCTGCCTGCGGCCTGGCAGTATCCCGATCGGGCGATGGCCAAGCTGGTGGTGGGCGGCCGGGCCTATGCCAGCGCCGGTTTTGTCGAGACCGCCCAGCGCCAGCAGGCGACGCTCGGCCGCGCCGCCGACCCGCAGGCCCTGGTCATGGTGTGCTACCGGCCGCAGGTGGCCAGCGATGAGCCGGGCGGGGGCGACGTCGCGGCGCCGGTGTTCCTGGCCGAGGAACAGCAACTGCTGGACGCGGTGGCGGCTCGGCTGGCCAGCGTGATCGGGCAGCGCGAGGTGGCCCGTGCGCTGCACGACCGCGAAGCGGTGTTCCTGGCCATCGCCAGCCAGGCAGACGATTCGATCGGGCTGATCGACGCCGACACCGGCCGCTTTGTCGAGTTCAACGACGCCGCGGCCAGCAACCTGGGCTACCGCCGCGACGAGTTCGCCACCATGCGGGTGGCCGACATCGAGGCCGGGCCGCTGGACGACGTGCTGCCGCGCTCGTTCGCCGACACACGTGCCTCGGGCAGTGCCGTGATCGAGAGCCGCCACCGCCACAAGGACGGCCGCTTGCGCGATGTGCTGGTGCGGGTGCGCACCTTGGTCATCGGCGATCAGACCTACTTCGCGGCGATCTGGGCCGACATCACCGAGCGCAAGCAGGCCGAACTGCGGCTGCGCGAAAGCGAGCAGCACTTCCGCAATGTGGCCAATGGCGGCTCGGCGCTGATCTGGACCTCGGACGAGCAGCAGGTCTGCAACTACGTCAACGAACCCTGGCTGCGCTTCACCGGCCGCAGCCTGGCCGAGGCGTTGGTGACCGACTGGACCTCGGGCGTGCACCCGGACGACGCCGCGCACTGCCAGCAGGCCTACAGCGCGGCCTTCGTCCAGCGCCAGCCGTTCAGCATGGACTACCGGCTGCGCCGTGCCGACGGTGAATACCGCTGGCTGCGCAACGACGGCACGCCGCGCTTCGACAGCCAGGGCCGCTTCATAGGCTACATCGGCTTTTGTGTTGACATCACCGACCAGAAGCAGGCCGCCGCCGACCTGGAGCGCTACCGCCTGCACCTGGAGCAGCTGGTGGCCGACCGCACCCGGGAGCTGGCGCTGGCCAAGGACGCCGCCGAGACCGCCA
>Ga0208266_100590_pt1 | contig 11694 bp, 14 predicted proteins | sample LakWasMet67_HOW9_2_FD_183897 | JGI IMG/M metagenome (GOLD analysis project Ga0208266, IMG submission 183897) | Freshwater sediment methanotrophic microbial communities from Lake Washington under simulated oxygen tension - Sediment Metagenome... | ecosystem: Environmental > Aquatic > Freshwater >...
AGCCCATGGGCATCAGCACGTTCATGCCCTTCATGCGCAGTTGGCGCGCGAGCATGTCGTTGATGGTGTAGTTGCGCACATGGCCCATGTGCAGCTTGCCGCTGGGGTAGGGCAGCATCGAGCAGGCGTAGAACTTGGGCTTGTCCTGGTCCTCGTCCACGCGGTAGGCGTCGTGGCCGTTCCACAGCGGTTGCGCCCAATGGGCATGGGCGGCGGCTTCAACCTCGGCGGGGGCGTATTTCTCGTTCATCCGCCGATTGTAGGCAGCCCCTCCTGACGCCAACGGCCAGGACCGACCGGGCGTCTACCGCGATGCGGGCGCAACCCCCTCAGGTGCCTCCGGCCAGGGTTTGGCGGTGCGGAAGGCGGCGGCGGCGACATCGGCCACCAGGCTCATGCCCAGCGCATTGAGGTGGCCGTCATAGGGGCCGACCGCAAGCGACAGCCCGGACCGGCGCGCATGCGCCTGGTAGGCGGCCTGCATCTCGACCACGGTGGCACCCCGGGCAGCGGCGATGGCGGCGAAGCGCCGGTTGTCGTCGTCCGGCGCTTCGCCGCGTGTGCCGGGCGGTGGGCTGTTGATCACCAGCACGAGCCGGCCGGCGACATGCGGGCGCACCCGGTCGAGAAAGGTCTTGGCGATCAGGTCCACCACCTCGGGGGCGGTGGCCGGTGTCGGCTTGCCCGGGCCGGCGGGCGCCGGTTCAGCATGGCCGGGCAGCAGGCTGGCCGGCAGCGCTTTCAGCGCCGGCAGCAGTTTGTCCGGTGAGACCCGGACCTGGCTGAACAGGTACTGCGCCAGTGCCGACTGCCGCACGATCTGCTTGAGGCGACCCGGCGGCGGGCGCAGATCGGTGTCCGGGGCCAGGGTCTTCGGGTTCAGGCAGGGGCCGTCGATATTGGCCGAGCCGCACAGGCTGTGGTGCACATCGCCCTTGACGACGAAGATCACGAAGTCGCGCACGGCCAGCTTCTGGCTGGCATAACGCACCCGCTCGGCATAGTCCAGCAAGGAGGTGCCGGGGTTGCCCATGGCGTAAACCGGCCGTTGCGGGCCCAGGCGCTGCTGCAACTGGGCGCCGAGCCGCTCGTTGGCCGCCAGCATCGACGCCTCCACATAGCTGTCACCGATCAGGGCTACGGCCTGGGGGTCGGGCGTGAAGTCGATGTCGCTGACGAAGCCGAGGTTGTTGGTGCGCAGGCGCTGGGCGTTCCGCAGATCCCAACCCGTCGCCGCACCGATCTGCTGGTGCGGCGGGTAAGTCAGGATCATCGGATCGATGTGGTAGCTGGTGGCGGTGGCCGTGGACACCGGCAGGGCGCGAAAGACCAGCTCCGCGGTGACGGCGAACAGCAGCAGGCCCGAGGCGGCCAGCAGCAGGGAGCGGAACGGGCGCGCCATGTCAGAAGTTGAAATAGATGAAGGCGCTGACGCTGCTGCGGTTGGCGTTGATCACCAGCAGCAGCAGCACCAGGCCGATGGTCCAGCCCGCCGCCACGGCACGCAGCGGGGGGTGGCGTCTGACCCTGTCGAGCACCTGCGTGCCGATGTGGTTGCTGTTGGGGGCGAGGCACGCCATGGCGCCCAGCACCACGCACCACACCACCCCCGCATGGACCTGCAAGCCGGCGTTCCAGAGCAGCGCGTGGGGCGCCGGCGTGGTCGAGATGTCCACCATGCCGCGCAGCATGTTGAACGAGCCGGCCAGCGTCTCGGCGCGAAACACCACCCAGGCCACCACCACCGCCAGCATCGTCGTGGCCCAGGCCAGCCAGCGCCACAGCCGCCAGGCCTGAAGCCGGGCATGCAGGGCCTCGCCACAGGCCGCGCGGAAACCGTGGTGCAGCATCAGGTAGCCGCCATGCAGCGCGCCCCAGAGCACGAAGGTCCAGTTCGCGCCATGCCACAGCCCACCCAGCACCATGGTGGCGGCCAGATTGAGGTAGCGGCGCACCGCGCCGTGCCGGTTGCCGCCCAGGGCGATGTAGAGGTAGTCGCGCAGGAAGGTGGACAACGAGATGTGCCAGCGTCGCCAGAACTCGCTGATGCTGCCGGCCTGGTAGGGCGAATTGAAGTTGAAGGGCAGCCGCACGTTGAACATCCACGACAGCCCGATGGCCATGTCCGAATAACCGGAGAAGTCGAAGTAGAGCTGGCAGGTATAGGCCAGCGCACCCAGCCAGGCCTCGGCCAGATCGGGGGTGATGCCGGCATCGGCCGGCTTGAACACCGCGTCGGCGTAGGGGCTGATGCCGTCGGCCAACACGATCTTCTTGAACAGGCCGATGGCGAAAATCACCAGGCCGCCGACCAGGTTGGCTGTGTTCACGCGGTAGATCGCCCGGTCGGCGAACTGCGGCATCATCTGCGCGTGGTGCAGCACCGGCCCCGCCACCAGATGCGGGAAATAGGTGACGAACAGGCCGTAGTGCACCGGCTGCGACTCTTTCACCTTGCCCTGGTAGGCATCGACCAGAAAGGCGATCTGGGTGAAGGTGTAGAACGAGATGCCGATCGGCAGCCCGACCTTGGGCAGCGGCAAGGTCCAGCCCAGGGCCGCGTCCAGGTTGGTGACCACAAAGCCGCTGTACTTGAACCAGGCCAGCAGGCCCAGATCGCCGACGATGCCCAGTGTCAACCAGCGCCTGGCCGAGGGCGTGCGCTGCGAGATGCGCATGCCGATGAAGAAGTTGGCGACGATGGAGCCGACCAGCAGCAACGTGTCCACCGGCATCCAGTGGCTGTAGAAGACCAGCGAGGCGCCGAGCAGCCAGGCCGCGGCGCCGAGGGCCGAAAAACGCCCGACCATGAAGAACCCCGCCAGCGCCAGCGGCAGGAAGACCAGGATGAAGGTGGGCGTCGTGAACAGCATTGACCGTATTGGATCGCTGCGGCGGCGCGACGGGCGGTACCGCCGGCGCCGCGCCTCAGCGCGGCGTGGTTTCGGTCACGAAGCCGATGCGCGACAGCCCGCCGTCCTGCACCAGGCCGATCAGTTCGGCGATGCGGCCGTAGGGCACCTGCTTGTCGGCGCGCAGCTGCACCTCGGTGGCGGGGTTGTTGCGTGCGGCATCGCGCACACGGCGGGTCACCGCCTCTTCGGCCACCGGTTCGTCGCCCCAGTAGAGCTGGCCCTGGGCATCCACCGACACGGTGACGAACTGCACCGCACTGCTGGCTTGCGCACCGGTGGTCTTGGGCAGGTCCAGCCGCAGGCTGGCACTCATCAGCGGGGCGGTGATGATGAAGATCACCAGCAGCACCAGCATCACGTCGATCAGCGGCGTCATGTTGATGTCGCTCATCGGCTGCGAGGCGCTGCGGCGCTCCAGTCGGCCGAAGGGCATGGTGATCAGTCCTGCGCGTGGGACGTGCCGTCGAGGGCCATCTCACGCAGGTCGTGCGCAAAGCCCTCGAGATCGGCTTCGCAAGCCCCCACCCACTTGCCGAACAGGTTGTAGGCCAACACCGCCGGAATCGCCACGGCCAGGCCGGCGGCGGTCATGATCAGCGCTTCGCCGACCGGGCCGGCGACCTTGTCGATGCTCATCGCGCCCGCGCTGGAGATGCTGAGCAGCGCATGGTAGATGCCCCAGACCGTGCCGAACAGGCCGATGAACGGTGCGGTGCTGCCGATCGACGCCAGCAGCACCTGGCCGTACTGCAGGTGGGCCAGGCTGCGGTGCAGGGCGTCGCGCAGGCGGCGGGTCAGCTGCGAGCCGACGGCCGCGCGGGTGGCCAGCGTGCCGGTGGCGTCAGGCGTGGTGCCGGCGGCCAGCAGGGGCAGCAGCACCTGCTCACGGTCCAGCGCCTGCAGGCGGTTGCGGCCGGCGTCCAGGCTGTCGGCGGCCCAGAAGGCGGCCACAGCGCGCACGATGTCGCGCTGGGCGCGCTGCAGCACCCAGCCCTTCCAGAAGATCACCACCCAGGCGCTGACCGACATCGCCAGCAGCAGCACGACCACCGCACGGCCGATGGTGTCGCTTTCGGCCCAGAACTGCGCCAGGCCCTGCATGTCAGCGCAGACCGAGCACGTCGTTCATGTTGAACAGGCCGCTGGCCTGGCCGGCCAGGAAGCGTGCCGCGCGCAGGCTGCCCTGGGCATAGGTGGCGCGGCTGCTGCTTTTGTGGCTGATCTCGATGCGCTCGCCGATGCCGGCGAACAGCACGGTGTGGTCGCCGACGATGTCGCCGCCACGGATGGTGGCAAAGCCGATGGTCGACGGGTCACGCTCACCCGTGACGCCTTCGCGGCCGTACACCGCGCAGTCCTTCAGGTCGCGGCCCAGCGCGCTGGCCAGCACCTCGCCCATCTGGAGCGCAGTGCCGCTGGGCGCGTCGACCTTGTGGCGGTGGTGAGCCTCGATGACCTCGATGTCGTAGCCCTGGTTCAGCGCCCGCGCGGCCTGGTCCAGCAGCTTCATCACGACGTTGACGCCGACGCTCATATTGGGCGCCATCATCAGCGCGATGTGCCCGCCATGGCTGGTGATCTCGGCCTTCTGCGCATCACTGAAGCCGGTGGTGCCGATCACCGCCTTGACGCCCAGCCGGCGGCAGACGGCCAGGTGGGCCAGCGTGCCCTCGGGCCGGGTGAAGTCGATGAGCACCTGGGCATCGGCCAGGCCGGTCGCCAGGTCGCTGGTGATGGCCACGCCGGTGCGGCGGCCGGCAAAGGCGCCCGCGTCCTGGCCCAGGGCCGGGCTGCCGGGAATGTCCAGCGCACCGGCCAGGGCGCAATCGGGCGCGGCCAGCACAGCGTCGATCAGCATCTGGCCCATGCGGCCGGATGCACCGGCGATGGCGATGCGCAGCGGTGCGGCGCTCATGACGGCTCCAGCGGCGGATACGTGCGCACCGCCCCCATCGGCACCACGGGCTCGGCCGCCACCGGCGCCGGCTTGGGCAGCGCCTGCTTCTGCTCGGCACTGAGCTCCAGCACCGGCGGCTTGCCCGGCTTGAGCGGGCGGCTGATGGCCGAGACGAACTCCAGCTCGCTGGGCAGGTCGGGCGCTTCCAGCCGGTCCAGCTGCTCACCCTTGAAGAAGGCCACCACATCGCGGCGCTGCGGCTCGGTGCCCGGGCGCCGGATGGTGAAGATGTAGTCCCAGCGGTCGACGTGGAACACGTCGGCAAGCATCGGCGAGCCCAGGATGTCACGCACCTGGGCCCGTGTCATGCCCGGCTTGACCAGGGCAGCCTGCTCCTTGGTGACCACATTGCCCTGCACGATGTCCATGCGGTAGGGCGTGATCACGCCGAGGAAGCTGTCAGCCATCGACACGGACGGCAGCGAGGGCAGCATCGAGCAGCCCCCCAGCGCCAGCAGCAACGGCGCCAGCGCCACGGGAAGACGGGCAGCGCGGCGAACGAGGGACGAGGTGCTCAAAAGGCCTGCCATTCGGTGAGGCGCCGGGCGCAGCGCTGGGCGCGGCGCACGCGGCTGGATATGATCCGGCGATTCTAGCCATCCACCATGCCGCCCCCCAACACCCCCATGACGCATGCCGACGAACTCAAGAGCAGCGGCCTGAAAGCCACGCTGCCGCGCATCAAGATCCTCGAGGTCTTCCAGCGCACGTCGCAGCGCCACATGACGGCCGAAGATGTCTTCAAGGCCCTGCTGCACGAGGGCGCCGACATCGGCCTGGCCACGGTCTACCGGGTGCTGATGCAGTTCGAGCAGGCCGGGCTGCTGTCGCGCAGCCACTTCGAATCGGGCAAGTCGGTGTTCGAACTCAACGAGGGCCAGCACCACGACCACCTGGTGTGCCTGAGTTGCGGGCGGGTTGAGGAGTTCTACGACCCGGAGATCGAGCAGCGCCAGCGCGCGGTGGCCACCGCCCACGGCTTCGACCTGCAGGACCATGCGCTGGCGCTTTACGCGGTGTGCAACAAGCCGGCCTGCCCGCACCGGGGCAAGTAGGGCGGCCGGTCAGTCCTCGGCCTGCTGCATCGCGCGCTGGTGGCGCTCGATGAACTCCTGGTAGGTGTCGATGCCGCGCAGCTGCAGGATGGTGTTGCGCACCGCCGCTTCCACCAGCACCGCCAGGTTGCGGCCAGCATCCACCGTGATCACCACCTTGCGCACCGGGATGCCGAGGATGTCCTCGTACAGCGGCTCGTAAGGCAGGCGCTCGAACTCGCGTTCCATGGTTTCCTTGCGCACCAGGTGCACGATGAGCTTGAGCCGCATCTTGCGGCGCACCGCGGTCTCGCCAAAGATGGCCTTGATGTCCAGCAGGCCGATGCCGCGCACCTCCAGCAGGTTCATCAACAGCTCGGGGCAGCGGCCTTCGAGCGCGCTCTGCGTGATCTTGTACAGGTCCACCGCATCGTCGGCCACCAGGCCATGGCCGCGCGAGATCAGCTCCAGGCCCAGTTCGCTCTTGCCCAGGCCGGACTCACCGGTCAGCAGCACACCCAGGCCCAGGATGTCCATGAACACGCCGTGGCGCGTGATGCGGTCGGCAAACAGCTGCGCCAGGTAGGCGCGCACGATGTCGATCACCTGGCCCGCGGACTCGCTGGTGACGAACAGCGGGATCTCGGCACGGTCGCACATCGCCACCAGGCGGTCGGGTGGCGCCACGCCGTCGGCGGCGATCAGCACCGGCGGCTCCAGCGTCACGATGCGCGAGATGCGCCGCTCCTGGTCCTCGGGCACCGACTGCGACAGATAGGCCACCTCGCGGCGGCCGACGATCTGCACCCGGTAGGGGTGGATGTAGTTCAGGTAGCCGACCAGGTCGGCGGCCGACTGGGCGTCACGCACCGCCGCGTCGTCGAAGCGGCGCTCGGGATGGGCATGGCCGGCAATCCACTCCCAGCGCAGCAGTTCGCGCTGGGCCTCGAACAGCGCCTCGGCGCTGATCGAGGTGGGTTTCAAGAGCGGGCTCCGCGCATGGGGGTGGCGTGCGGGCGGCTCAAGCCACCGACTTCAGCGGCGCCCAGTCGGCGATCAGCTTGTGCAGCGCCGGCGCGTCCTCGGCCGCCTTGAGCCGCTCGCGCAGTTCGCGGTCTGACAGCAGTTCGGCGATTTCCGACAGGATTTCGAGGTGGCGCTGGGTGGCCGCCTCGGGTACCAGCAAAAAGATCAGCAGGCCCACCGGTTCGTCGTCGGGGGCGTCGAAGGGGATGGGCTGCAGCACGCGGATCACCGCGGCCAGCGGGTTTTTCAGCCCCTTGATGCGCCCGTGCGGAATCGCCACGCCATGGCCCAGGCCGGTGGAGCCCAGGCGTTCACGCGCAAACAAGTTGTCCGTGACCGTGGCCCGGGCAATCGCGTGCTGGTTTTCGAACAGCAGGCCCGCGTGTTCAAAAACACGCTTCTTGCTGGTGGCCTCCACGTCCACCAACACATTGGCGGCGGGCAGGATGGCGGCGAGACGGTTCATGGCGTTCTCCCGCATCACGACAGCTTCTGACCGGCGCAACAACGGGTCCTGTGACAGAGCGATGATTATAGAAACGCATTGCTGCACCGCACTGTTGACACGGCCCGCGGGCGGCGTGATGTTGTCACGATGCCGCAGTCTTTGGCCTTGTGCGCAAAAAAAACGGCCCCAGAGGGGCCGTGGCTGGCATGCGCCGTCAGACCCTAGACCACATCGGCATCCAGGCGCTTGGCGGCCGGGTGATGGTGGTCCTGCAACTTGTCCTTGTGGCGGCAGACCTGGCGATCGAGCTTGTCCATCAACTGGTCGATCGCGGCATACAGATCTTCATGGGACTGTTCGACAAAGATGTCCTTTCCCTTGACGTGGAGTGTCACTTCGGCCTTCTGCCGTCGTTCCTTCTCCTTGAGCTTCTCGACTGTCAGCAGCACACTGATGTCGACCACCTGGTCGAAATGCCTCGTGACCCGATCAAGCTTGGTGAGCACATACTCACGCAGCGCCGGCGTCACATCCAGATGATGTCCGCTGATCGTCAGGTTCATCAGAGCGTCCTTTCAAGAGGGTTTCACGGAACTGGACGGGCCACTTCGGTCGAACCGCGGTGCTGCACTGCCTCACCCGTCCGAGCCCAGTGTGCTCCCGTTTTCATGCCGGTGACAAGGGCCGTTCGTCACGGCGCCGGCGGGCGTACACCGTGGCCGGCGTGGGCCGGACCCCTGGGCGGACGCGCAGACTGTCAGGCCTGACATCCGTGTTTTCCTAGGGGTGGCGGTGCCGAGGGGGGGGCAAAGGCGGTAAAGTGAAAAAAATCCGCGAACAGGGGCTGCTGAGCAGCACGCCTCTTGCCGCACCGTGACCATCCAAATCCCTGTGCCGGGCCCCCTGCGGGCGACCCGGTACCAACCAGGGGCGGCCTTGACCGCAGCCCGATGAGAAAGAGCGCCACAAACGACGATGTCCTATCGACCCGGGAAGCCGCTGAACGCCTTGGCGTCGCCTTGCGCACCGTGCAGTTGTGGGTCGAGAGTGGCGTCCTGCCGGCCTGGAAGACCGCTGGCGGCCACCGCCGCATCTCACGCGTCGCGGTCGAACGCCTGATCGGCGAGCGCCGTGCGGCACTCGCCGGTGATGGTGGTGTCACCGCGTCGGCCTCGCCGAGCTTGGACACACGCCTGCGCGTGATGGTGGTCGAGGACGAGCCGGAACTGCTGCGCCTGTTCACCCTGGTCATCGCCGGTTGGGAATTGCCGGTGGACGTGACACCGGCCAGCAACGGCTTCGAGGCGTTGCTGCGCATGGGCCAGGATTGCCCTGACCTGCTGGTCACCGACCTCAACATGCCGGGCATGGACGGGTTCAAGATGATCAGCTCGCTGCGGGGCGTGGGCCAGAGTTACGACGATCTGGAGATCGTCGTCGTGACCGCGCTGACGGCCGAGGACATCGCCCACCGCGGCGGTCTGCCGGCCGGCGTGCGGGTGTTCCACAAGCCGGTGCCGTTCGACGAACTCGAGACCCTGGTGCGCCACCGCGTGGCGGCACTGACCACCCCGGCCTGAGGTCGGGCGGTGGCAGCCCGCCGCGGGCTTGGCGAGCGTCCGACGCCGACCCTCGGCCCAGGCCTGGGCCGCCATCAAGTGCCACCCGTCGTGATTTTTGCCGTAGTCGCGGCAAATGATAGAAACGACAATTGCCCTGCCCTTCGCGATGGCCGCGGTGCCGTGCCGCCTGCCCATCTGTCCCGGCATGATCGGATGTTTGTCCGGATGCCTCTCGGAGCCTTGCCCATGAAACGCGTGCTGATCGTCGAAGACCAGGCCGATATCCGCAAACTGATCCGCATGACGCTCGAGTTCGAGCCCTACGAGATCCACGAGGCCGCCGATGGCGCCGACGGCCTGCGCCGCGCCGCCGAGGTGCGGCCCGATCTAATCCTGCTGGACGTGATGATGCCGGGCGAGTTGGACGGCCTGCAGGTCTGCGCCCGGGTACGCGCCAACCCGGCACTGCAGGGCACACGGGTGGTGCTGCTGACCGCGCGTGGCCAGATCCAGGACCGCGATGCCGGCCAGCAAGCCGGTGCCGACGAGTACCTGATCAAGCCCTTCAGCCCGCTGCAGCTGATCGAGACCATCGAGCGGCTGATGCCGTCGGCCTGAGGCCGAACCCTGCCGGCCCGGCACCCGCCGGCCGCCCGGGCCGGGTGGGGGGGGCGATGCCATAATCTGCCGGTCGTCTCTCAGGAGCAACGCATTGGACCAGAGTCACCCTCGGTGACCGTCCACGCCAGGCAGGTCTTGGGGTGAGACGGTCGTCAGCCCCCCATCCCCAAGACCACCGCCGGCCGCCCGACCCGGGCCGCTGCGCCGCGCTGGAGAGCCACATGCTCAATGTGTTCACACTGGCCCATGGCAGGCTGGTGCAGCAGGAAATCGAGAGCCCCGACACCCTGGCCCAGGCCCAGCCGGTGTGGGTCGACCTGGATTCGCCGTCGCCGATGGAAAAGGGCTGGATCACCACCCGCTTCGGCCTCACCATCCCCGACAACATCGTCGATGACGACCTGGAAGAGTCGGCCCGCTTCTACGAGGAAGACAACGGCGAGCTGCACATCCGCTCCGACTTCCTGATCGACGACGATGTCACGCCCCGCAATGTGCGTGTGGCCTTCATCCTGAAGGACGGCGTGCTGTTTTCGGTGCATGGCGAGGACCTGCCGGTGTTCCGCCTGCTGCGCCTGCGCGCGCGCCGCACGCCGGCGCTGATCGGCGACGCCAAGGACGTGCTGCTCAAGCTCTACGACGCCGACGCGGAATACTCTGCCGACGCGCTGGAGGGCATCTACGACAGCCTGGAAAAGGTGTCGGCCCGGGTGCTCAAGCAGGACGTGGACGACCAGGCCGCCGGCGCCGCGCTGTCGGCCATCGCCAAGGAAGAAGACCTGAACGGCCGCATCCGCCGCAACGTGATGGACACCCGGCGCGCGGTGAGCTTCATGATGCGCAGCCGCATGCTCAATGCCGAGCAGTTCGAGGAGGCGCGGCAGATCCTGCGCGACATCGACTCGCTGGACAGCCACACCGCGTTCCTGTTCGACAAGATCAACTTCCTGATGGACGCCACCGTCGGCTTCATCAACATCAACCAGAACAAGATCATCAAGATCTTCTCGGTGGCCAGCGTGGCGCTGCTGCCACCCACGCTGATCGCCAGCGTCTACGGCATGAACTTCAAGTACATGCCCGAACTGGACCAGGCCTGGGGCTACCCGTTTGCCATCCTGCTGATGGTGGGCTCGGTGGCCGCACCCTTCATCTACTTCCGGCGCAAGGGCTGGTTGCGCTGAAGCGGCGCCCCGGCGCAGCCCGGATGTAACAAGAGGCACGCGCAGGCCCGCGTGCAGCGGATCACGCCCGCGCGCTGCCGGCCCGACCTACACTCGATCCGCCATGCCTGTTGCCCTGCCCCTGCCCCGTCCGCCGCACCGTTGCGGTCTCGCCGCCTTGGCACTGGTCGGCTGGCTGGCCGTCACGCCGGCGTCGGCCCAGTTCGCGATGGTGCCGGCACCGCTGCCGGCGATGGTCCAGCCCAGCGTGGCCGAGTCCGACCGGGACTACCGCGGCGACGCGGCGCGGCACCTGTACGCCACCTACCCGATGCGCATCTTCAAGGGCAAGCTGCCGCCGCTGCTGTATGGCGTGGCCATCATCGAGACCGAGGTCGATGTGGACGGCTCGATCATCGACGTGCGGGTTCGCCGCCCACCCGCCGCCCCCGAGGTCGGGCCCTGGGTGGTGCAGATGATCCGCAAGGCCGGGCCCTTTCCACCACCGGCCAGGCTGGGCAAGGCCACCTATGTCGACATCTGGCTGGTGCACAAGAGCGGCACCTTCCAGCTCGACACGCTGACCGAAGGCCAGCACTGAACGGCGCCGGCGCTCAGCCGCCGGCACGCCGCTTCAACCAGCGCATCAGCGTGCCCAGCAGCGGCAGCTTCTCGTACAGCTCCTCGGCAGCGTCCCAGTAGTCGCGGTGCAGTTGCACGCGGCCGTCGGCGTCAAAGCGCAGGTGGCTGGCACCGTGGATGCACATCGTGCGGGCGCCGGCACCCCGGGTGCGGAAGTCGAAGTCCCAGGTCAGGAAGGCGTCGTCGCCGGTGGCGACGATGGTGCGCACGCTGAAGCGCGGCGCGTCCAGCCGGTCGAACATGTGGCCGAAGATGGCGGCCACGGCCGGCAGGCCCTGGACGTCGTTGAACGGGTCCTTGAAGCGGGCCTGCGCCGCGTACACGCC
>Ga0208266_100596_pt1 | contig 11664 bp, 13 predicted proteins | sample LakWasMet67_HOW9_2_FD_183897 | JGI IMG/M metagenome (GOLD analysis project Ga0208266, IMG submission 183897) | Freshwater sediment methanotrophic microbial communities from Lake Washington under simulated oxygen tension - Sediment Metagenome... | ecosystem: Environmental > Aquatic > Freshwater >...
GAGGCGGCCGAAGCTGAGGCTGGGGTTCGGCACCCGCCCGGCCTGCACGACCTCGGCCTCGGTGATGCCGAGGTCCTGGAAGCTGGCCTGCAGCCCACGGTTGTTCAGCAGCGCGACCTGGACCGCACCGTCGGCCGACAGGGGCTTGGCCAGGAGGTCGCCGACACGCTGGTCGATGCTGTCCTGGTTCGCCGCACTGCGGGACCAGCGCACGTCTTTGCCGAGCCGCTGCTTGGCGGCCTGCTCGACCGGGCCGAAGCCCCCATCGGGGCTGAAGGACGCGCAGCCGGTGAGCAGGGCGCCCCCGGTCAACCACACCAGCAGCCGCAGCCGTGGACGAACCCTCGGTGGGCGCCGGAAGGATGGCGTGAAAGCGATGGTCGTCATGGCATCTTGTGGCCGCCATGCCCTGGGGGCATGGCCTGCGGATCGGATGGGGTGCGTGGTGCCGCAGGCGCCGACGGTGCGGGCGCAGGCTGCTGCGCCTCACGGGCGTAGGTGCGCCAGCCGCCAATGCGCGCCGCGGTGTCATTGGCATCACGCCAGGGGATCGTGGTGTCGTCCGCCACGCGCCGATGGCGGCTGAAGACCGAGTCGTAGACGGCGCCAGGCACGCTGGCACCGGCATCGAGCGGATCGGCCTTGCGGTGGGGCGAAATTGGCGTTTGCGCTGTGGCCGCCAATGCCGTGGCGCACAGGGCGGCCGGCATCAGCCAGCGCATGGGAGAAGCAAGCATCATGTCCTCGCATCGGCGTCAGGAACGCCCGTGCCGCAGGGGCAGGAAGTGACCAGGCCGGCGCCGACCGGCGTGCAGGCACGCCGGCGGCCGCCGGTTACACGAGGCCGGTGCGGGGTGGCCGGTCCGGCCCGTCGGACGCGAAGGCGTCGACCGTGACCATCTCTTCGGCGAAGACCGCCGGTGCCGCCGTCGCTTCCGGCAAGCGGGGTGGCGTGCTGGGCAGTGCGGATGCGGCGCAGCACGAGGCGCATGAACTGCACTTGTACTGGGCCAGATCGCACAACTTGCCGGACTGCGCCACGGCCTGGGTACCCGCAGCGTGATCTGCCTGGCCGGCGCCCTCAGCCGAGCTGGCGTCATGGTGATGCGGCACACCCGCGTCGTGCGCCGCATGCCGATGCGGGGGGGCTTCGATGGCGGCGCCCATGCGCTCGTGGCTCGACCCGCAATGCGCCATGGTCACGCCCGCCACCCCTTGAACGGGGAGCGCGATGGCAATGAACCAGACGATCAGAAGCCTCAGCCAGACCTGCATGGTCTGCACTCTATCCGATCCAGCTCGGGTTCGGATTGGCCCGCCCCGGCTCGCCCGCGGTCGCCCACACCGGCGCCGGCTTGGCCGCCAGCCCATTGACCTAGCGCCGCCGGCCTGTCGGGCAATAGACGTTCCTGGCCTCTTCGCCCCGCAGGAATTGCGTTTCTTCATCCACGGTCGCGACCCGCACCGCCTCCAGCCGTGCCCTGCCGCCGTACAGCGCATGCAGCTGTTCGCGGACCGCCTCGGTCGGATCGATGCCCTGGCTGAAAATCTTGAACCACCGCCTCGGACGGCCTTCGTACCGGAAGTCGATCACCCAGGTCGTCGAGGATCGGAAGAGGCCGGTCACTCGACCCCCTTGCGGCCAACCCAGGCCTCAGACCGCCGGGCCAGCACTTCCGCCCAACGCCGCGCAGACACGCCGTAGCCGAGCTTCGGCTTCGTCCGCCACGCTTTTCACACCGGGTTTGCCCACCAGACCCACCATGGTCTGCGGATCCAGGAATCCGACCACAACGCGGCCCGAGGCCTCCTCCCGGACGATCACGTTGCAGGGCAGCAGCAGGCCGATGTCCGGCTCGGCCTGAAGGGCCTGATGCGCCAGCGGCGGATTGCAGGCGCCGAGTATCCGGTAGGGCCGCATGTCCGCACCCAGCTTCTCCTTCATCGCGCGCTGGACATCGATATCGCTCAGGACGCCGAAGCCCTCCAACTTCAGCGCGGCCGTTGTTTTCGCCAAGGCCTCGTCGAACGACAGCCCGGTGAGCGTGGTGGTGAATCCGTACATGCAGACCTCGCCTTGCGTGGCGGCCCCGGCGGGGCCAAGCGCCCATATTGCGCCGAAACCCAAGCCAGTTGCTGCGGGCCGTGAAAACGCCGCCTCAGTGCCCCATCAACTGGATAGCCCAGAACGTGAGGAACCCGCCGAACAGCACCAGTGTGGCGATGGGCTTCTCCTCGATCTCATGGGCCGCCATCAGCAGCTCTTCGGTCACCAGGTAGAGCAGCGCGGCGGCGCTGAACGACAAGGTGCCCGCCAACACGGCGGCCGACGCGTCGGCCAGCAGCAGGCTGCCCAGGACGGCGAACCCCAGCACGGTCAGCCCCAGCGCCGCGGTCACGCAGACGATGCGCCAGCCGGCGATGCGATCGGAGGCCACGGCCAGCCCGAGGAACAGCAATTCGACCGACAGGCCAAGGGCCAGCACCGTGCCGGTTTCGCCACCCGCCGCAAAGCCGGCACCGATGATGAAACCGTCGGTCGCCACGTCCACGAAGGTGGCCACCAGCAGCCCCACCGCAGCGCCCGGTGCAGCCCCGCTGCCATGGCCCTCCAGCCGCTCGGTCCACAGCTTGAGCGCGTACATGAACAAGCTGCCGGCGGCAAAGGCACCCAGGACCACCGGCTTGGTGGCGTGCTCCTTGCCGATGTCCGGCAACAGCTCCACCGCCAACGCCGCCAGGATGACCCCGGCGGCGAAGTGCTGGACGAGGCTGCGCACCGGGTGCGAAGGCTTCCAGAGGGCCGCGAGTGCCCCTCCGGCGACGGCCACCCCGGCCGGGATGGCCATGATGAGCAAGGCGTGGGCATTCATGGTGGTGGCAGGTGTGCGCCGATCGTCGGGGCATTGTTGCCCAGGCCTGACCGGTGTCAGCTGCGCCAACGCATGGCGGCGACGGGTCTTTGGCCGGCCTTCGGGTGTCACCGAGGCCACAACCCGGTGCTCCGGGACCGCATCGCCGAATACGGCCACGCGGCAGGCCATTCGGCCATCCCTTTCAGCCAACCTTAATGCGCGGGCGCCATGCTGTCGGCACGCCATCCGGCGCAGCAAGGACACCCGTATGCAAACCGACCTTCATGAATTTCTGTCTCGCCTCACCGGCGCCGTGGCGATGACGCTGGTTCCGGTCGTGCTCGTCGCCTTCCTCACGATGCCCTCGACCCTGCACCGCCACGCGGTTGGCCATGCGATCGACCCGAACGCGCCCGCGGTGCACATGACCTGATCCGACCCGGCCGGTGGTTGGGAGTCGCCTGGGCGGGGGCCGGGCGCAGGCCTCGGGCCCTCGCGTTTGCGCAGCGCCAAGAAAAAAGCACCGGGCGTTTCCGCCGGGTGCCTGTTCTTCCTACCGTATTTGGTAGGCGCGATTGGACTCGAACCAACGACCCCCACCATGTCAAGGTGGTGCTCTAACCAGCTGAGCTACGCGCCTGCTAAGCCTCAGACTATAACACGACTTCTTGGGGTCGATCAACGCCTGCGCGCGTGACGGACGCCCGGCACCTGTGCCACCTGGCGCAGCGCGGTGCCCAGCCGGGTGGCGTCGCCCACCTCCACGGTGAAGGTCATGTAGGCGGTGGCGCCGGTCGGCCCACGTACCGACTGGGTGTGCACGCCGGTGACGTTCATGCGGTCCTTGGCAAAGACCTCGCTGATGTCGCGCAGCAGCCCCGGCCGGTCGGCGGCCTCGACCAGCACGTCCACCGGGTAGGCGGCCTCGCGCCCGGGTGGTGCGTCGCCCCAGGCCACGGCGATCACCCGCTCGGGCGTGGTCTCGGCCATGTGGCGGAAGTTGGGGCAGTGGCTGCGGTGGATGGCCACGCCCTTGCCACGGGTGACGTAGCCGCCGATGGCGTCCGGCGGCGCCGGCCGGCAGCAGCGCGACAGCGACGTCAGCAGCGACTCCACCCCCACCACCAGCACCCCACCTTCGGTGGCCCGGGTGCGCTTGAGGATGACCCCCTCGTCCGGCGCCTCGGCGGGCAGCGCCGGGCGCAGCACGGTCTCGATGGTGCGCAGCGAGAACTCGTCCTTGCCCACCACTTCGAACAGCGCGTCAGCGCCCTTGAAGCCGAGTTGCGCCGCCAGGTCGTCGAGCTTGATCGCGGTACGGCCTTCACGCTGCAGCAGTTTCTCCACCAGTTCGCGGCCGCGCGCGATGGTGGTCTTCATCGCCTGGGCGTTGAACCAGGCACGCACCTTGGCGCGCGAGCGTGGGCTGCGGATATAGCCCAGTTCGGGGTTGAGCCAGTCCATCGACGGACCGCCCTCCTTGGCCGCCACCACCTCCACCGTCTGGCCGTTGGCCAGCGGCGTGTTCAGCGGCACCATCGCACCGTCCACCCGCGCGCCGCGGCAGCGGTGGCCGAGGTCGGTGTGCAGGGCATAGGCAAAGTCCACCGGCGTGGCGCCGGCGGTCAGCTCGATGATGGTGGCCTGCGGCGTGAAGACGTAGATGCGGTCCTCGAAGGACGGGCCCTCGCTGCCGGGGCTGGCGCCGGCTTCGCCGCCCTGCCCCGCGTAGTCGCGCTCCCAGGCCAGCAGCTGGCGCAGCACGGCCTTGCGCGCCTCGCCCACGCGCTCCTCGAAGTCACCCGAGGCGCTGACGCCGGCATAGCCCTTGGCGCCCGCCTCCTTGTAGGCCCAGTGCGCGGCCACGCCGTGCTCGGCATGCTCGTGCATCGCGGCGGTGCGGATCTGCACCTCCACCGGGCGGCCATCGTCGCCCAGCACCACGGTGTGCAGGCTCTGGTAGCCGTTGGGCTTGGGCCGGGCGATGTAGTCGTCGTACTCGCCGGGCACCGGGGCATGGCATTCATGCACCCGCGACAGCGCGGCATAACAGGCCGGCACGTCGGCCACCACCACCCGCAGCGCACGCATGTCGAACACCCGGTCCAGCGCCAACTGCTTGCCCTGCATCTTCTTCCAGATGCTGTAGAGGTGCTTGGGCCGGCCCTGCACCAGGGCGGCGATGCCGGCATCCTGCAGCTCCTGCTGCAGCTGGCGGCGGGTGGCCTCGACACCGGCCTCGCGCTGCACGCGCTTTTCGGCCAGCGCCGTGGCCAGGCGCTTGTAGTCGGCCGGCTGCAGGAAGCGGAAGGCCAGGTCCTCCATCTCCCACTTGATCTGCCAGATGCCCAGCCGGCTGGCCAGCGGCGCAAACACCTGCTGCGACTCCTGCGCCAGCAGCGTCGGGCAGGGCTGCTTGCTGGCGGCGTACCAGCGCAGCGTCTGCAGCCGCGACGCCAGGCGCAGCAGCACCACCCGCAGGTCGCGCGAGAACGCCAGCAGCATCTTGCGCACCCGCTCGGTCTGCTGGGCACGGTTTTCGGCCTCGACCTGGGCCTCGCGCGCCGCACGCTGGATCTGCACCAGCTTGCGGGTGTGCGCCACCAGCCCGGCATAGCTGGGGCCGAAGGCCTTGGCCACCACCTCCTCGGGCCGTTGCAGGAAGTCGCCGGCGTAGACCAGATACGCCGCCGCCTGCATCGCCGGCGCCGCGCCGATGTCGGCCAGGATGGCGGCCACGCCGTCGGCATGCGGCAGCGCCTGCTCGCCGGTGTCCAGCTGGCGGCCGGCCAGCAGTGGCTCGGCGAAGGCGCGGGCGCGCTGCAGTGCACCCAGGCCGGCGTCGTCCGGCGCGGCGTCGGCCGCTGTCGTGGGGTCGGCCGGCGGCCGTGGCGCCGGCACGGTGTCGTCGGCACCGGCCAGCAGCACGATGGGCGCGGCGCCGGGCCGCGCCAGGCCAGGATCGGTCTTCATGGCGCCTGCAGAAACTCCCGCACCACCTGCACCTGGTCGGGCTGGACCAGGGTGGGCGCATGGCCGACGCCGGCAAACTCGACCAGCCGGGCGCGCGGGCCACGCTGGGTCATGGCCAACGCGGTGGCGGCGGACAGCAGGTCGGACTCGGCACCACGCAGCAGCAGCGTCGGGCAGCGCAGCTGGTCGTAGCTGTGCCACAGCAGGGCCTCGCCGGCCTGGGCCAGCTCGGGCGTGACCAGGCGGAAGGGCTGGGCGATCGCCGGGTCGTAGTGCAGCGTGAAGCCCACGCCGTCGGGCTTGAGCATCGGCCGGCTCAGCGCCAGCCACTGCGCGCGGCTGTGCGGCCCGAAGCTCTGGCTGATGGCCCACAGCGCATCGGCCGCCTCGTCCAGCGTGGCCCAGTGTGCCGGCTGGCCCAGGTAGGCGCCGATGCGCTGCAGCGCCGCAAACTCGATCGCCGGGCCGACATCGTTGAGCACCAGCTTGCTGATCGGGCTGCCGGGCAGCGCCGCCAGGCCCAGGCCGATCAGCCCGCCCATGGAGGTGCCCACCCAGTGCACCGTCTGCGCATCCAGCCGCGCCAGCAGCGTCACCATGTCGGCCACATAGGTCGGGATGGCGTAGCCCAGCGGGTCGGCCAGCCAGTCGCTGTCGCCGCGGCCCACCACGTCGGGGCAGACCACGCGGTAGCCATCGGCCAGCACCGCGGCCAGGGTGTCGAAGTCGCGGCCCTGGCGCGCCAGGCCGTGCACGCAGACCAGCACGCGCGGGTTGGCCGGATCACCCCATTCGCGGTAGGCCATGCGGTGCAAACCCTTGGCGTCCAGGCATTGCACCTGCTTGAGACGGGGCTGGGCGGGGGCGGTGTCAGTCACGTGGCGGTTCTCCTTGCTCATAATCATCGCAGCAACCTTCATCGCCCACCGGCGCACACCCCCCGGAGAAACACATGCTCAAAGGAAAAACCGCCCTCGTCACCGGCTCCACCAGCGGCATCGGCCTGGGCCTGGCCCTGGTGCTGGCGCGCAACGGCGCCAACATCATGCTCAACGGCTTCGGTGACGTGGACGCGGCCAAGGCCGAGGTCGCCGCACTCGGCGGCCGCGTGGCCTACCACGGCGCCGACATGAGCAAGCCGGCCGAGATCGAGGCCATGGTGCGGGCCTGCGAGGCCGAGTTCGGCGCGGTCGACATCCTGGTCAACAACGCCGGCATCCAGCATGTGGCCAAGGTCGAGGAGTTCCCGGTCGAGCGCTGGGACGCCATCATCGCCATCAACCTGACCAGCGCCTTCCACACCACCCGCCTGGCGCTGCCGGGCATGAAGGCGCGCAACTGGGGCCGGGTGCTGAACATCGCCTCGGTGCACGGCCTGGTGGCCTCGGCCGAGAAGTCGGCCTATGTGGCGGCCAAGCACGGCATCGTCGGCTTCACCAAGAGCGCGGCGCTGGAATGTGCCACCACCGGCATCACCCACAACGCCATCTGCCCGGGCTGGGTACTGACGCCGCTGGTGCAGAAGCAGGTGGACGCGCGCGCCGCCCAGGCCGGCATCTCCCAGGACGAGGCCAAGCGCCAGTTGCTGGCCGAAAAGCAGCCCTCGCTGCAATTCACCACGCCCGAGCAGCTGGGCGAGCTGGCGCTGTTCCTGTGCTCGCCGGCCGCCGACAACATCCGCGGCGTGGCCTGGCAGGTGGATGGCGGCTGGACGGCGCAATAACCGGGGCACCCGGCGCCGCAGTACCACCGCCACCCGCCAGGCGGGTACGCGGCCCGCGGGGTGCGCTGAGGCCGGACCCAGGCCGTCCCTGCGGACGGCCTGTGCCTGCCGAAGGCCCCGGACTCGGCTTCAGCTCATCGGGGTGAAAGCTGGATGCTGCCGCTGACGCTGACGCTGACCGTCGCCTTGCCGGCTTCCACCGGCTGGCTCTCGTCGGCCATGGCCGGCGCGGCCATCACCCGGGCGTTGCGGAAGGCCGGTGGCATGCCGGCCGCCGTCTCCCCACCCGCCACCGTCACCTCGCGCAGGCTGTAGCTGCCGAAACCGAACTGCTGCGCATAGGTTTCGGCACGGGCCTTGAATCGGCCGATGGCCTGGGCGGCGACCTCGGCCTCCACCTTCTCGCGCGCCTCGCGTGACAGGCCGAAACCCACGCGGGCCACCGTCAGCCCGCCCAGCCGCCCAGCCAACTGGCTGATGCCGGCGATGTCGCTGCCTTCGAGCACCAGTTCGGCCCGGCCGCTCCAGCCGTTGATCACGCTGGCGCCACCCGGACGCTGTGCATAGCGCGGATACAGCGTGAAGGCACCGGTTCGCAGGTCCAGCTGACCCGGCCGCTGGGCCTTGCGGGCCTCCACCAGCGCGGCGTCCAGCGCCTGGCGCAGCTGGTTCTGCACCGTGGCGGCGTCGCTGCCTTCGCGGCTGGCCACCAGGGTGATGGACAGCAGATCCTGCTGCACTTCGCGGCTGGCCTCCGCGCTGAGGTTGACGACGTTCTGCGGCGCCGGCTGCAGCACGGTCTGCGCTGGCGCCGCGGTGACGGTACCCACCGCCAGGGTGGTCAGCAGCAGGGCGGTGCGGGTCAAGCGGGGGAAGCGGCGTGGTGGCATGGGGATCCCGTGGTGAAAGGTGACGCGGCGCCCGGTCAGCCGGCCGCCACGGTAGGCCCCGGGCTGGCGCCCCGGGCTCATCCCTACAGCGTGACAGGGCGGGCCGTGGTTGACTTCACACTGCCACCTCGCCGCCCGGAAAGAGTTGTAACAGACGGTCAGAACCGGTCGAAAGCGCAGGATTGCGCCGGACCGCCGCCGGCACAATGCCGCTGTTACAAATTTGGAGCAGCCCATGAACGCGCCCACCAATGCCCGACCGGACCGCATCGTCGTCGTGGACGACGACGCCCGCATCCGCGACCTGCTGCGGCGCTACCTGACGCAGGAGGGCTTCGAGGTGCTGCTGGCCGAGGACGGCAAGGCGCTGAACCGCCTGCTGACACGCGAGAACATCGACCTGATCGTGCTGGACCTGATGCTGCCCGGCGAGGACGGCCTGTCGATCTGCCGCCGCCTGCGTGCCGCCAACGACACGACGCCCATCATCATGCTGACCGCCAAGGTGGAGGACGTGGACCGCATCGTCGGCCTGGAGGTGGGGGCCGACGACTACCTGCCCAAGCCCTTCAACCCGCGTGAGCTGCTGGCCCGCATCCACGCCGTGCTGCGCCGCCGCCCGACCCAGGAGGCCCCGGGCGCGCCCAGCAAGGAGGCCCAGGTGGTGACCTTCGGGCCCTTCGAGTTCGACCTGTCGCTGCGCCGGCTGACCAAGGATGGCGAAGCGATTGCGCTGACCACCGGCGAGTTTTCGATGCTCAAGGCCCTGGTGCGCCACCCGCGCCAGCCGCTGTCGCGCGACAAGCTGGCCCAGCTGGCGCGCGGCCGCGACTTCGAGCCCTTCGACCGCAGCCTGGACGTGCAGGTCTCGCGCCTGCGCAAGCTGATCGAGCCCGACGCCGCACAACCACGCTACATCCAGACGGTGTGGGGCGTGGGTTATGTGTTCGTGCCGGACGGCGCAGCCTGATCTTGCCTTGGCCAGGGGATTGACGATGACATCGCGGCAACAGCGGGCCGAGCGCCGGGCCGCGCCCAAGCCGGCCCGCGTCCGCCCGGGGGACCGGCCGACGTCCCCGTCGGACGAGGGGTACCCGTGACCCAGAAAAAGGTCGCCCTCAGCCTGTTCTGGCGCACCTTCGTGCTGCTGCTGGTGCTGCTGGCCGTGGTGGTGTTCAGCTGGATGCAGGCGCTCGAATCCTTGGACGACGAGCCGCTGGTGGCCAGCCATGCCGCACAGCAGCTGACGACCATGGTGCACCTCGGCGGCGAGGCCCTGCGCCTGACCGACCGCGGCAACCGGCCGGCACTGATCAAGGCCTTGCTGGCCCGTGAAAGCCTGCTGCTGCAGGCCCGTGCGGTGACCGACACCTGGACCGCACCCGATGGCGACAGCTACCAGCGTGAGTTGGTCAGCGAGCTGCGCAGCCAGCTGGGCCGCGAGGTGCTGCTGGCCTCGGCCGTCAACGGCGCACCGGGTCTGTGGGTGGGCTTCGTGGTCGACCGCGAGGCCTGGTGGCTGCGTTCGCCCCCCGCGCTGGCCAGCCGGCCGATGTCCAGCCACTGGCAGGCCTGGCTGTCGGCGTCGGTGCTGATCACCCTGCTGGGCTCGGTGCTGATCGCCCACCGCATCAACCAGCCGCTGCGTGAACTGTCCTTCGCCGCCAGCCGCATCCGTGGCGGCGAGTACGAGAGCCGGCTGGACGAGACCACCATCACCAGCGAGATCCGTGAGGTCAACATGGGCTTCAACCGCATGGCGCGCGAGCTGGCCAAGGTGGAGGAGGACCGCGCGGTGATGCTGGCCGGCATCAGCCACGACCTGCGCACGCCGCTGGCCCGGCTGCGGCTGGAAGCCGAGATGAGTGTGGCCGACGAGGAGGCACGCAGCAACATGGCCAGCGACATCGACCAGCTCGACGCCATCATCGACAAGTTCATGGACTACGCCCGCCCGGGCGAGACCCACCTGCGCCCGGTGCTGCTGTCCAAGCTGATCGACAAGGAGGCCGCCACCTTCCGCGACCCCAGCGAGATCCGCATCACCTCGCGCGTGGCCATCGACCTGGAGGTGCTGGCCGACGAGGTGGAGCTGGGCCGCGTCTTTGCCAACCTGTTCGAAAACGCGCGGCGCTACGGCCGCACCACCGACACCGGCATCGCCATGGTCAACGTCAGCTACCAGCGCACCGGCGGCTGGGTGATCTGCACCGTGCGCGACAACGGCCCCGGCGTGGCGCCGGAAAAGCTGGCCCAGCTGACCACGCCTTTCTTCCGCGGTGACGCAGCGCGCACCGCGGCCACCGGCGCCGGCCTGGGACTGGCCATCGTCGAGAAGGCGATGCAGCGCATGGGTGGCCTGGTGGAGATCGCCAACGCCCCCGACGGCGGCCTGGTGGTGCACCTGCGGCTGCGCGCGGCGCGCCTGGCACGTTGAGCGCAGGCGAACGCCGCAGAACGGGCTTGGCAGCCCGACTCCTCACCAGACGCCACTCGCGCGGCATGGCACAGGCCAAACCCAGCGAACGCCGCGGAGCCGGCTCTGCCGATCCGCTGGCGTTACCCCCTTGAGGGGGCGCGCGCAGCGCGTAGGGGGTGGGCCTATTTCGCCAACAGGCACACCGCGCGGGCTTCGATGGCCCGGCCCTCACCCACCGGCCCCAGCTGCTCGGCCGTCTTGGCCTTGACGTTGACACAGCCGGGGTCCAGCCCCAGCAGCGCTGCGATGCGCGCCACCATCGCCGGGATGTGCGGCGCCAGCTTGGGCGCCTGGGCGACGATGGTCGAGTCGATGTTGACGATCTGCCAGCCGGCGGCCCGCACGCGGCGCGCACACTCGGCCAGCAGCACGCCGGAGTCGGCGCCCTTGAAGGCGGCATCGGTGTCCGGGAAGTGGCGGCCGATGTCGCCCAGCGCCGCGGCACCGAACAGCGCGTCGGTGATGGCGTGCAGCAGCGCGTCGGCGTCCGAATGGCCGAGCAGGCCATGGCTGTGCGGCACGGTGATGCCGCCCAGCACCAACGGGCGGCCGGTGACGAGTTGGTGCACGTCCCAGCCCTCGCCTATCCTCAGCGTCGGCCAGGCGCCGGTGGTCTGCGCGGCGCTCATTCCGCCGTCTCCAGCCGCTGCGCGATGCGCCACAGCACGCCGCTGGGGTCGGTCAGCGTCATGTCGCTGCGGCCCCAGGCGCGCTGCACCGGCGGCTCGACGGCCACGCCATAGC
>Ga0208266_100597_pt1 | contig 11663 bp, 11 predicted proteins | sample LakWasMet67_HOW9_2_FD_183897 | JGI IMG/M metagenome (GOLD analysis project Ga0208266, IMG submission 183897) | Freshwater sediment methanotrophic microbial communities from Lake Washington under simulated oxygen tension - Sediment Metagenome... | ecosystem: Environmental > Aquatic > Freshwater >...
AGCGGCGGGGTGGGTTGGTGTGTTCTGCGCAGGTAAAGGAGGAGGTGGCGGCCGCAGGCCGACGCCGGGGGACACGGAGCAGAACACGCCAACCTGGCCCGGCGCGTCCGCGCCAACCTACGAACGACCGCTGCCAGCAAAAAGAATCAAAGACCGCAACGCGCCGAAACCAGCCCGCGATCAGCCCAGGAAATCGAGCAGCGCGCGCGCCAATGCCTCGGGTTGGTCGTGGTGCAGCATGTGGCCGGCGTCGTCCAGGTGCACCTGGCGCACGTCGGGCACCTGGGCCAGGCGCTGCTGGAACTCGGCGAAGCTGTAGCGGCCTTGCCAATGCGCGTCGGTGCGGCTGGCCACGCCCTGCACCCACAGCAGCGGGGCGGTGATCGCGCCCCAGGCCGCGATGGCGTCGGCCGCCTTGTAGGGGACGGGGTTGATGCGTTTGTGGGCGGCGTCGGCGCGCAGGTGCCATTGGCCGTCCGCCCGCGGCTCCGCCCAGTGGCCGGCCAGCCACTGCGCCTTGTCGGCCGGCAGGCGTGGGTTGTTCTGGCGCAGGCGCTGGGCCACGGCGTCCAGGCTGGCATAGGGCTTGAGGCGCTGGGGTGTCTTCAACTCGTCCAGCCAGGTCACCAGGCGTGACAGGCTCTGGTCGGCCGGGCAGTCGGGCAGGCCGAAGCCTTCCAGGTTCACCAGCCGGCGGATGCGCTGCGGCCGCGCCGCGGCGTAGAACATCACCACGTTGCCGCCCATGCTGTGGCCGACCAGGTCGACCGGCGCGTCGGGTGAGAGGGTGTCGATCAGCGCGTCCAGGTCACCCACGTAGTCGGTGAACCAGTAACTGTCGGTGGCCGCCGGCGCCTGGGTGCGGCCGAAGCCGCGCCAGTCGGGTGCGACGATGCAGCGTGTGGTGTCGCCGGCCTCGGCCATCGCATCGACGACGAACTGGAACGAGTCGCCCACGTCCATGAAGCCGTGCATCATCACCAGCAGGGGCTGGCCGGGCTGGGGCGTGCCCCATTGGGTCAGGTGGTAGGACAGCCCACGCACCATGATCTGGCGGCTGTGGCTGGGGCGACGGGTCAGGTAGGCGGGCGCAGTCATCAACTGCACTGTAGGCGGGCCCGCCGGCCAGCGGCTGTCGGTGCGGCGACAGCCCGGGCCATCACCGCGGGTGCCAGAATCGTCCGATGATCGATTTCAACCTGCGCCCCGCCGCACCGCATGACGTGCCGGCCATCGTCGGCCTGATCGGCGAGCTGGCCGAGTTCGAGCAGCTCAGCCACCTGCTGCAGCTGACGCCCGAGACCCTGGCGCCGCACCTGTTCGGTGACCGGCCGGTGGTGGAGTCGGTGGTGGCCGAGGCCGACGGCCGGGTGGTGGCCTTTGCGCTGTTCTTCACCAACTTCTCGACCTTCCTGGCCAAGCCCGGGCTGTACCTGGAGGACCTGTACGTGCAGCCGGCGTTCCGTGGTGCGGGCATCGGCAAGGCGCTGCTGGGCCACCTGGGCGCGCTGGCGGTGGCGCGCGGTTATGGCCGCTTCGAATGGAGCGTGCTGGACTGGAACGACAACGCCATCCGCTTCTACGAGAAGATGGGCGCCACGGTGATGCCCGACTGGCGCATCTGCCGCGTCACCGGCGAGCGGCTGCAGGCCTTTGCCGAACGTGCCGCGGCGGCTGGCGACGGCGCCTGAGCACCGCGGCCGTTCAGGCCGCCATCACCGACATCAGCGTGTCGGGCGACACCTTGATGCGCGGTGAGTGGTTGCCCAGCACCGAGTGCACCGCATGGTCGCGCAGGGCGGTGTCGCGGCGCACCGGCTGCAGCAGCGCTGCGCCGGCGGGCGAGGTCAGCACGGCGACGATGGGCGTCATCACCGTGGCGCCACGCTTGACCACCAGGCCGGTCTCGCCCGACACCAGGCGCACGAAGCAGCCCGGCGGGTAGACGCCGAACTCCTTGACCAGGGCCGCCGTCATCGGGTGGCCGGGGTCCTGCATGAACATCATGCGGCCGGCCTTGTCGGCGGCGATGGCATCGCGGTTGGCGCGTGGGCTGAGCTTGGCGGTGTAGATGTCGGCCCGGCGCACCAGCGCGGCGATGTCGCCGGTCTGGCGCAGGCCCTGCGGGTAGCCGCTGCCGTCCGGGTCCTCATGGTGCTGGGCCACGGCGGTCAGCCAGTCGGCATCGGTCACGCCGGACAGCTCCAGCATGATCCGGCTGAACTCGGGGTGGGCCTGGATCGATTCACGCTGCTCGGGCGTGGGTGGCGTGGTCTGCAGGGCCAGCTGGCCCTGCAGCTCGAACATCGACACGTTCATCGTCAGCCCGACCTTGAACACGCGCTGCGCCTCGTCCTGCGACCAGCCCAGGCGCTGCGCCACCAGGTAGCCGGTGATCGCGGCATGGGTGGCGTGGTTGACGCCGTACTGCACATGCCGGTTGCCGTCCTGGCGCAGCACCTGGAAGATCGCCAGGTCCTTGTCGCGCTCGACCAGGGCCAGCACCGGCGGCGCGGCGGCCTCCAGCGCGCTCAGAAAGCCGTCGTGCGCCGGCTCGCGCAGCGCCTCGCCCAGCGTGTCCAGGCAGCGGGCCCACAGGCCGGGCAGTTCCTCGGGTCGGGCCAGGTGCACCTGGTCGGCCACGCTGCGCAGCTCGGTCAGGTCCACCAGGGCACCGCGGGCAAACAGGGCCTCCATCTGCGCCGTCGACGCCACCACCTGGCCACGCGCCAGCAGCAGCGTGCGGTCGTGGTCGCGGATGTTGAACGGCAGCGGGAGCCCCAGTTCAACACGCTGCTTGACGAGAGATAGAGGCGAATACTGCATGCGGACTCCGACGATGACCAAACGTTTGGATCTTGCGCGGCCCCCGGGGCCGTTGGGGGGATATCGGGTACACCCTGGCGGACTTGAGGGGTGTTCTTGATTCGGGGTCGGGTTTCGACGACTCGGCGCCGCGTGGTGATGGCCCTAAGCTGGCGTGCATGCCTGTTGCCCGCCTGCCGCTTCCCCACCTGCCTGCTGTGTCGCCTCCGGGGTCCCCATCCGACCCCGCCGTCGACCGACATGCGGCGATCCACCAGGGCTTTTCCTGGCAGGTGCCCCGGCAGTTCAACCTGGCCGAGGCCTGCTGCGGGCGCTGGGCGCGGCAGACACCGCGGGCCACCGCCATCCTTTGGCAGCATGAGGACGGCCGGCGCGCCAGCCTGAGCTACGGCGCCCTGCAACGCCAGGCCAACCGCCTGGCGCAGGGCCTGCGCCGGCTGGGCGTGCAGCGCGGTGACCGGGTGGCCATCGTGATGCCCCAGCGCTTCGAGACGGCCATCGCCCACATGGCGGTCTACCAGCTGGGCGCGGTGGCGATGCCGCTGGCCATGCTGTTCGGCCCCGAGGCCCTGGCCTACCGGCTGCAGGACAGCGAGGCCCGGCTGGCCATCGTCGACGAGAGTGCCATCAGCCACCTGCTGGCGGCGCGGGCCGACTGCCCGGGCTTGCAGACCGTCGTCGCGGTGGGTGATGCGTCGGGCCAGGGTGATGCCGACTGGCGCGATGTGCTGGCCGCCGGGCCTGACCGCTTCGAGTCCGTGGCCACCGCGGCCGACGAGCCTGCGGTGCTGATCTACACCAGCGGCACCACCGGCCCGCCCAAGGGTGCGCTGATCCCGCACCGGGCGCTGATCGGCAACCTCAGCGGCTTCGTCTGCAGCCAGAACTGGTTTCCGCAGGACGACGCGGTGTTCTGGTCACCGGCCGACTGGGCCTGGACCGGCGGCCTGATGGACGCGCTGCTGCCCACGCTGTACTTCGGCCGGCCCATCGTGGCCTACCAGGGCCGCTTCGATCCCGAGCGGGCGCTGGCCCTGATGGCCGAGCACCGGGTCACCCACACCTTTCTCTTCCCCACCGCGCTGAAGGCGATGATGAAGGCGGTGCCGCAGCCGCGCAGCCTCTACCGGCTGCGGCTGCGCGCCATCATGAGCGCCGGCGAGGCGGTGGGCGACGCGGTGTTCGGCTGGTGCCGCGACGCGCTGGGCATCGTCGTCAACGAGATGTTCGGCCAGACCGAGATCAACTACATCGTCGGCAACTGCGGCCGCAGCCTGGACGCACGGGGCCGGCCCGCCGCCGGCTGGCCGGCCCGGCCCGGCAGCATGGGCCGCGCCTACCCCGGCCACCGCGTGGCGGTGATCGACGACGACGGCCACGAATGCCCCCGCGGCACGCCCGGCGACGTGGCGCTGCACCGCCGCGACGTGCATGGCCGGCCCGACCCGGTGTTCTTCCTCGGCTACTGGCGCAACGAGGCCGCCACCCGCGCCAAGTTCACCGGCGATCCCGACGACAGCTGGTGCCGCACCGGCGACACCGCGGTGATGGATGCCGACGGCTACCTCTGGTACCAGGGCCGCAGCGACGACGTGTTCAAGGCCGCCGGCTACCGCATCGGCCCCAGCGAGGTGGAGAACTGCCTGGTCAAGCACCCGGCGGTGGCCAATGCCGCGGTGGTGCCCAAGCCCGATGCGGCGCGGGGTGCAGTCGTCAAGGCCTATGTGGTGCTGGCGCCCGGCTTTGCCGGCGACGCGGCGCTGGTGGCCGCGCTGCAGCAGCATGTGCGTGGCCGGCTGGCGCCCTACGAGTACCCCAAGGAGATCGAATTCACCGATGCCCTGCCGATGACCACCACCGGCAAGGTGCAGCGCCGCCTGCTGCGCCTGCAAGAAGAGGAACGCGCCCGCACCGCCGGCGTGCTCTGCCCGCCCTCAACACCGGCCTGAACGCCGGCCCCGACCCATGACCACCCCCCTGATCACCGCCCCCGCGCTGCGCGCCCTGCTGGCCAGCGGCGCACCGCTGCTGCTGTGCGACTGCCGCGCCGACCTGGCCGACCCCGCCGCCGGCGCCCGCGCCCATGCAGAGGCCCACCTGCCCGGCGCGCTGCACCTGAGCCTGGACGATGACCTGTCCGCACCCCGCACCGGCGCCAACGGCCGCCACCCACTGCCCGGCCGCGCCGCCTTTGCCGCGCGCCTGGCGGCGCTGGGCTTTGCCGATGACCTGCCGGTGGTGGCCTACGATGCCTCGGGCGGCATGTACGCCGCGCGGCTGTGGTGGATGTTGCGCTGGGTCGGCCATGGTGCGGTGCAGGTGCTCGACGGCGGCCTGGCCGCCTGGGACGCCGCCGGGGGGGCGCTGCAGGGTGGGGCCGCGCCGGCGCGTGCGCCGGGCCACTTCACGCTGCGCCCGCCGCTGGTCAGCACGCTGGGCTTCGACGATGTGCTGGCCGACCTGGGCAGCGGCCAGCGGCTGATCGTCGACGCACGTGCGCCCGACCGCTTCCGCGGCGAAAACGAGACGCTGGACCCGGTGGCCGGCCACATCCCCGGCGCGGCCAACCGCTGCTTCCGCGACAACCTGGCGGCCGACGGCCACTTCAAGCCCGTGGCGCAACTGCAGGCCGAGTGGCTGGCGCTGATGGCCGGCCGCCGCCCCGCCGACCTGGTGCAGCAGTGTGGCTCGGGCGTCACCGCCTGCCACAACCTGCTGGCCATGGAGGCCGCCGGCCTGGGGGGCGCCGCCCTGTACCCCGGCTCCTGGAGCGAGTGGTGCGCCCAGCCGGGGGCGCCGGTGGCCGTCGGCGGGTAGGGGCCCACCCCCTACGCGCTTCGCGCGCCGCCTGAAGGGGCAACGCCGGCGGACCGGCGGGGCCGGATCCGCGGCGTTCGCTGGGCTTGGCCTGAGTCCTGCGTTGAGCCGGGTGCTGGGCGAGGGGTCGGGCCGCACGGCCTGCTGCGACTGTCGGGCGGCGCGCGCCTTGTCGCCTTGGTGGACAACGGTGGTGCCCGGCTGCGGCACACTCCACGGCTTGTCTCAGCACGCCAGCCACACCACGATGACGAACCCCGCGATTCCCAGCATGGCCCTCGGCCGCAGCGACCTGCAGGTGCGCCGCATCTGCCTGGGCACCATGACCTTCGGCGAGCAGGTCGACGAGGCCACCGCCCACACCATCCTGGACCGCTCGGTCGAGCGGGGTGTGGACTTCATCGACACCGCCGAGATGTATGCCGTGCCGGCCCGGCGCGAGACCTATGGCGCCACCGAGGCCATCATCGGCCGCTGGCTGGCGGCCCGGCCCGGCATGCGGTCACGCATCGTGCTGGCCACCAAGGTGGCCGGCCCGTCGCGTGGCATGCCCTGGGTGCACAACGGCAGCGAGAACCTGCAGCCGGCCGAAATCATCCAGGCCTGCGACGACAGCCTGCGCCGGCTGCAGACCGACGTCATCGACCTCTACCAGATCCACTGGCCCAACCGCAATGCGCCGGCCTTCGGCGCGGTGTACTTCGACCCGGCCAAGGACCGCGAATACAGCAGCATCCAGGCCCAGCTGGAGGCGCTGGCCACACTGGTGAATGCCGGCAAGGTGCGGCATATCGGCCTGTCCAACGAGACACCCTGGGGCGTCAGCGAGTTCCTGCGCCAGGCCGAGTTGCACGGCCTGCCGCGGGTGGTCTCGGTGCAGAACCCCTATGCGCTGACCAGCCGGGCGCTGGACAACGGCCTGGACGAGACCCTGTACCGCAGCCAGGTCGGCCTGCTGGCCTACAGCCCGCTGGCCTTCGGCGCGCTGACCGGCAAATACGATGACGTGGGCTTCGACGCCAGCCAGCCCCAGCTGGGCCGCATCGCCCGGTTCGAGAGCGTGCGCAAGCAGCGCTGGGGCCGGCCCGAGGCGCTGGTCGCGGCCCGCCGCTACAACGCGCTGGCGCGTGAGCATGGCCTGACGCCCACCGCGCTGGCCCTGGCCTTCTGTTACCGCAACTGGCGTGTGGCGAGCACCATCATCGGCGTGACCAGCGTGGCCCAGCTCGACGAGGCGGTGGACGCCTGGGACACCACGCTGTCGCCCGAGCTGCTGAGCGCCATCGACCGCATCCGCCACGAACTGCGCGACCCGGCCCAGTGAGGCGCCGTTGGCCAAGAAGGACAAACATGTGAGTGAGACCCCGGCCACGCAGTTGCTGCGTGGGGCCGGGGTGAGCTTCACCGAGCATGTCTATGACTATGTGGACCATGGTGGCACCGCCGAATCCGCGCGCCAGCTGGGCTGGGACGAACACGCGGTGGTCAAGACCCTGGTGATGCAGAACGAGCGGGCCGAGCCGCTGATCGTGCTGATGCACGGCGACAAGCAGGTCAGCACCAAGAACCTGGCGCGGGCCATCGGCGCCAAGAGCGTGGAGCCCTGCAAGCCCGAGGTGGCGCAGCGCCACAGCGGTTACCTGGTGGGGGGTACCTCTCCCTTCGGCACGCGCAAGGCCATGCCGGTGTACGTGGAAGCGTCGGTGCTGGCCTTGCCCACCTTGCTGATCAACGGCGGCCGGCGCGGATACCTGCTGGGCCTGGCACCAAACGTGCTTGAGACTGTACTCGGGGCCCAGGCCGTGCACTGCGCCCTCTGAAGGAGGCGCGGAACGGGCTGGACGGTGTTTGGTGCAGGGGCCGCCCCGCGGCAGGGTCAGCGGCGGGCGGGGGTGAAGCTCACCGCCTGCAGGCCGTCACGGGCTACCGAGGTGGTCTGCAACGGCCAGTTTGCCGGGTTGGCCGGGCTGTTGACCTGGGCCGGCGCCGCAGTGGGCTGGGTGGACGGCGCACCCGTCGGCGCGGCGGCGGGTGCGTGCAATGCGGCTTCCCCCGCGGCGGTGGTCGGGCGCTGCGTGTTCGACCACCAGGTCGCGGACAGCACCACCGCAACGGTGGCGATGTTGGCAAACCAGGGCACCAGCGAGCGGTGCGTTGTCGAAAAATTTTCCATGTCGAGCAGTATCTGCCCGCTGCATGGCAGGCTCAAGGCGACAGGGGCCCGCAGGCGGGGGGTGGGGCCACTCATATGGGGGGGGCGGAGCCCGCCATTCCCCGGGGGCGTGACCTTTGCACGCCAGGCGACTGGCCGGCGTCGCTCAGCCGGTGGCGCCGGGTTCGGCGAACATCGCCGCCAGATGGGCCTCACCACGCTCCAGCACGAAGTAGCGCAGCGCCTCGGCGGCGGGTGACAGCAGCTTGCCGGCGGTGTTGACCACATGCCAGCGCCGCATCAGCGGCAGGCCCTCCACATGCGGTGCGGCGATCAGCCCGTTGCGCCACTCCAGCCCGATGGTGTGCAGCGAGATCAGGCTCACGCCCAGCCCGGCCATCACCGCCTGCTTGATGGCTTCGGTGCTGTTCATCTCCATCACGAACATCGGCTGCAGCCGGTAGTTGTCGAGGTACTCCTCCAGCGCGGCGCGGGTGCCCGAGCCCGGCTCGCGCACGATGAAGGCCTCGCGCGCCAGCGCCGCGGCGGCCACGCTTTCGGCCTGGGCGAAGGGGTGGCTGGGCGCGGTGACCAGCACATGCGGGTGCATGGCAAACGGCTCGGCGCGGTTCGGGAAGTCCTTGGGCGGCCGGCCCATGATGGACAGGTCGACCTCGTTGGCCTGCATCATGGCCACCAGCTGCTCACGCCCACCCAGGCGCAGCCGCACCTCGATGGCCGGGTGCTCGGTGTGGAACTGCGCCAGCAGTTGCGGCAGGAAGTATTTGGCCGAACTCACCATGCCGATGGTCAGCACACCCGATTCGATGCGGGTGAAGCGCGCCATCGCGTCCTCGGCCTCCTTCAACGTGCCCAGCAGGCGGCGGGCGTAGACCAGGAAGTACTCGCCCGCGGTGGACAGCGACAGCCGCCGGCCGGCGCGGTCGAACAGCGGCAGGCCGACCTGGTGTTCCACCTCCTTGATCTGCATGGACACCGCGGGCGGCGTCAGGTGCAGGGCCTCGGCGGCGCGCTGCACGCTGCCCAGCCGGGCGACCTCGGCAAACACCCGCAGCTGGCGGAAGGTGACGTTCATCGGGCGGCGGCTGGCAGGTCGGCTGCCGGTTGGGTGGGCTGGGTGGCCATCGACCTGCCGATCTCAGTTCAAGTAAGTAAAAGCTTAACTCAAACTCAATAATTTCTGACTTTCACTTATCTGTCATCGTCCCTAGAGTTGCCTCACGCCGTCATTCACCCCCCCGTTGCCCACCCCGCGCAGCGGCCACCAGGAGACCTCCCGTGAACCAACCCACTGAAGCCGCCGCCTTCGCCACGCCGGGCGTCGACCAGATCACCGACAAGAAGCAGCGCTACAGCGCCGGCGTGCTCAAGTACCGCCAGATGGGCTACTGGGACGCCGACTACGTGCCCAAGGACACCGACACGCTGTGCCTGTTCCGCATCACGCCGCAGGACGGGGTGGACCCGGTCGAGGCCGCCGCCGCGGTGGCCGGCGAGAGCAGCACCGCGACCTGGACGGTGGTGTGGACCGACCGTCTGACGGCGTGCGACAGCTACCGCGCCAAGGCCTACAAGGTCGAGGCGGTGCCGGGGCGGCCGGGCGAGTATTTCGCCTGGGTGGCCTACGACATCATCCTGTTCGAGGAAGGCTCGATCGCCAACATCACCGCCAGCCTGATCGGCAACGTCTTCAGCTTCAAGCCGCTGAAGGCCGCCCGGCTGGAGGACATCCGCATGCCGGTGGCCCTGGTCAAGACCTTCAAGGGCCCGCCCTGCGGCCTGATCGTCGAGCGCGAGCGGCTGGACAAGTTCGGCCGCCCGCTGCTGGGCGCGACCACCAAGCCAAAACTGGGTCTCAGTGGGCGGAACTATGGTCGTGTGATCTACGAAGGCCTGAAGGGCGGGCTGGACTTCATGAAGGACGACGAGAACATCAACTCGCAGCCCTTCATGCACTGGCGTGACCGCTTCCTCTACGTGATGGAGGGTGTCAACAAGGCCAGTGCGGCCACCGGCGAAGTGAAGGGGTCCTACCTCAACGTGACCGGCGCGACGATGGAAGACATCTACGAGCGTGCCGAGTTTGCGAAGGAACTGGGCAGCGTGGTGATCATGGTCGACCTGATCATCGGCTGGAGCGCGATCCAGAGCATCGCCAACTGGGCGCGCAAGAACGACATGATCGTGCACATGCACCGCGCCGGCCATGGCACCTACACGCGGCAGAAGAACCACGGTGTCAGCTTCCGCGTGATGGCCAAGTGGCTGCGCCTGGCCGGCGTGGACCACCTGCACACCGGCACCGCGGTGGGCAAGCTCGAAGGCGACCCGATGACGGTGCAGGGCTACTACAACGTCTGCCGTGACAGCTACACCCGGCAGGACCTGCCGCGCGGCCTGTTCTTCGACCAGGACTGGGCCGACCTGCGCAAGGTGATGCCGGTGGCCAGCGGCGGCATCCACGCCGGCCAGATGCACCAGCTGATCGACCTGTTCGGCGACGACGTGATCCTGCAGTTCGGCGGCGGCACCATCGGCCACCCGGCCGGCATCCAGGCCGGCGCGGTGGCCAACCGGGTGGCGCTGGAATGCATGGTCAAGGCCCGCAACGAGGGCAAGGACATCAAGAACGAGGGGCCGGAGATCCTGCGCAAGGCCGCGCAGTTCTGCACCCCGCTGAAGCAGGCGCTGGACACCTGGGGCGAGATCTCCTTCAACTACGCCAGCACCGACACCAGCGACTTCGCCACCACCGCGTCGGTGGCCTGAGCCCGCCCACACCAGGAGCACCGCACCATGATGACCAACCCCACCGGCCGCATCACGCAAGGCATGTTCAGCTTCCTGCCCGAGCTGACGGACGAGGAGATCGCGCTGCAGATCGACTACGGCCTGGCCAAGGGCTATGCCTGGAGCATCGAATACACCGACGACCCGCACCCGCGCAACACCTACTGGGAGATGTTCGGCATGCCGATGTTCGACCTGGCGGACGCGGCCGGCGTGATGATGGAACTGGCCAGTTGCCGCGCCACCTTTCCGCAGCACTACATCCGGCTGATGGCTTTCGACTCGACGCGCAACACCGAGAGCATCGTGATGAGCTTCATCGTCAACCGTCCGGCGCAGGAGCCCGGCTTCGGCCTGGCGCGGCAGGAGGTCAACGGCCGCACGGTGCGCACCACGGTGCACAGCTACGCCACGGACAAGCCTGAAGGCCAAAGGTATTGATTTCGCCCACCCCCGCAGCGCCTTCGGCGCTCCCCCTCAAGGGGGCGGCGCCAGCGGCCCGGTGTAGCCGGATCCGCGGCGCCTGCTGGGTTCGGGATCCACTTGCCCACACCACAGGAGCCTTGCCCATCATGGCCACCGCCCCGCTTTACGCCATCCCCGGTGCACCGGCGGTGCCGGCGTCTGCCGACGCCACCCGCGTTGATGCCGCGCCGGCCGCTGGTGCCACCAACCCGCCGGTGACGGTGGGTCAGGTGCTGGCACAGAGCCAGGTCGAATCGGTGATGGACGAGCTGGACCGTGACCTGATCGGCCTGGCGCCGGTGAAGGCGCGCATCCGTGACATCGCCGCGCTGCTGGTTATCGCCAGGCTGCGCGAGGCGGTGGGCATGGCCGCCAGCAAGCCGTCGCTGCACATGTGCTTCACCGGCAACCCCGGCACCGGCAAGACCACGGTGGCGCTGCGCATGGCGCAGATCCTGCACCGGCTGGGTTATGTGCGCAAAGGCCATGTGGTCAGCGTCACCCGCGACGACCTGGTCGGCCAGTACATCGGCCACACCGCGCCCAAGACCAAGGAGGTGCTGAAGAAGGCCATGGGCGGCGTGCTGTTCAT
>Ga0208266_100598_pt1 | contig 11632 bp, 14 predicted proteins | sample LakWasMet67_HOW9_2_FD_183897 | JGI IMG/M metagenome (GOLD analysis project Ga0208266, IMG submission 183897) | Freshwater sediment methanotrophic microbial communities from Lake Washington under simulated oxygen tension - Sediment Metagenome... | ecosystem: Environmental > Aquatic > Freshwater >...
AAAGCTGAGCTTTACTATAGTCACCAATTGCATGATAAGCCCCGGCTAAAAGATTGTAGTCTATCTCTGTAATTAATTCGGGGATTTGGTCGGCGAGATATTCTGCATGGCTGGCGAGATAGCGTCGTTGCGAGTTATACATTCTACGAAGAACAACGATCTTATCTGTAGAGTCAGGGTACTCAATGTCCAATTTATGCCTAGTTATAGAAACCTCAGTAAGTTCACCTAAAGTTTCAGACAGAGACTTTCTAATGCCACGATGATTTTCATCTGACCTCTGTCTAAATAACATGTAAAACGATGTGACAGAAAACAACAAAGCAAATGAACTGATTGTCACTACAATGTAATCTTTTAATTCCATATTTACTTCCCTTTATTGTCATTTTTGATATTAAATAAACGGCAAGCATGTTACCCTAACATTTGCTCACTTTTCAATTAACGATCAACCAGCTATATGGTACGGCCTGAATTTTCTAGACGCTTTTCAGTTTCTCAAAATAAAGTTTGTCAGTTTCATTAGGCGACTGAGGCGCAACAACTCCGAGCACTTGAGCGAGAGAACTCGGAACTAAAGAAGTTGCTAGCAGAAGCCCTTCTAGATATGGCAGCACTTAAGGTTGCCTTTGGGGTAAAGCGCTAACCCCACAAGCGAAACGCGATGGCATACAGCGCATTTTGGATACACAGTTGATGTCAGAGCGTCGTGCCTGTCGCTTGATAGGGTTATCCAGATCCAGCTGGCGTGAAACACCACAGGATTCACATCAAACAGCTGAGCTAGGCCAACGTATCATGGCGATTGCGCATCAGCGTCGCCGCTTTGGTTATCGACGTATTCATGACCTGCTTCGATTCCAAGGAGTTGAAGTCAATCACAAACGTATTTATCGCTTGTACACAGAGCAAAAGCTCAGCGTTAAGCGGCGTAAGAAAGCAAAGCGTCCTATCACTGAACGTGCTGAATTGATGGTACCTGAAGCCCCTAATCAGGTATGGAGAATTCATTTTGTGATGGATAGTTTAGTCATTGGCAGAAAGCTAAAATGTTTAACGATTGCCGATGACAAGACACACGAATGCGTGGATATTACGGTAGACCATGGAGTTGGCGGTCTGTACGTGACCTGAGTCTTGGAGCAGGCGGCTAGATTCAGAGGGTTTCCAAAAGCGATTAGAACGGATGGTGGGCCAGAATTCACCCGTCGGGTATTCATGGCTTGGATGCATGCCCATGGGATTGAGCATTTATTGATTCAGCCGGGCAAACCAACACAGAATGCTTACATTAAATCATTCAATGGTAAATTCCGCGACGAGTGTTTAAATGAGCAATGGTTTGAGACACTCGCACAAGCTAGAAAGACAATTGCGCTGTGGCGTCAGGACTACAAGGAAGTACGGCCTCATAGTAACTGTGGTCGTATTCCGCCAGCAATTTACGCCCAGAAATTAGGGCATGCAAAATGATTTTTAATCGGACTTTGCTAACTTAAAAATGGTGTGGCTTTGGGGGGCAGGTCATAGCAACGGCATGACGATCAAATTACCATCCCCCACAGACAGTAAACCTAAGTTGGTGAGTATTGCTTTATGGGGGTTAAAACAAATCTATCATCCGGGATATAACTATGCCAAAGCTGGGATTATGCTTGGGGAGTTGGTGCCCGCATCCGGCATACAGACTGATCTTTTTAGTACCATACAGCCAAACCCCAAAAGTGAGCCCTTGATGCAAGCCATGGACCTGATTAATCGCAAGATAGGCAAGGAGTCCATCAAGATGGCCAGTGAAGGATTCAAGCGTCCTTGGAAGATGAAGCAAGAAAACAAAAGCCCTTGCTACACCACTAATTGGGATGAGTTGTTGAAGGTGGATTAAGGCTTAGATTAAAGACTGCTTGTCTGTCTGAAAGTCTGCTTTTAAATAACCATCGCGACTTAACCTGATCAAATTTGACAAAATTTTCACTTAACCATACTGTGTTTTTGTAATACGTTAAAAAAATCTATCCTAGCCTGTCCAACTTCTGTCCCAAAATCGTTTTTATAGAACATCCATCCTTCAGTAAAACATCCGTATCCTTCATTGTCACCGAAATAAATAAATGCAATGGATCCGCCAGTAAATTTTGATTTATTTTCCCTTAAATTTTTTTCAGCATTTTTGATACATTGCAGCTCTCTGGGTATTGCTTTTCTAGCAAATTCACAACGATTATTTGGTTCACTATTAGTTTTACTAAGATTCAGGCTGCAAATCTTAGTATCTGGTGATTTCACGGCCGCTTCGTAAATAGGGACAACTCTTCGCATCTCTGTGACCAATTCTGGCTCAAAACTGTAAGCATTGACCCAATTTGAACTCAGCATTAAAAATAAACAAACAATGTATTTCATTTCTATTTTCCAAAGAACAATTAAAATTCAGACGCAAAAAATATTACATGTAATAGTCCATAAATGTTTTCTAATTCTAAAGACTTAAATATTAACAACATTACAATTTTGTTATCAGAGTAACATTTTAGCAAGTTGTGTTGTTCTGCTCATGACTAAGCGGAGCTGATCTGGACTTCGCCCGATCAATTTGAGGTTTGCAGAAACGATTTTTCGCCGCGTGAAAAATACCCAATAAATAATATTGGAAATTTTGAAGAGCTTAATTTACGGGACTTAATAAGGCTGGAGCCCCAAAATCCCTCAAATTGGCTTTCGAACGATCAAACCACTCCTCCCAAAAATTTTTCAATGAACCCATGACTTGAGGGGAACGATATACCTTAGCTGATTGAACTTCCTCGGACAGCAAACCGGCTCCAATTACGAATACATCTGCCCCACCAAAGTCACCAATCGCACCATTTTTCGTAAATATTTCAAGCTCCTTTTTAGGCTCAATCAAACGAACTGCATGCTTGGAATAGAAACTAGATAATGAAGAGTTTTCAAGCATGTCTGATGCGAGCAGTACAATCTTACGATCAGCAGTAGATTTCTTTACTCGAGCGGAAATATCTTTCAAACTCGTTAAGACATCTGATTTGTCTATAGTTTTGGTACTATCCCCAAAAGCGGCTTTCAAACCACCTCCGATTGCTTTCCCGGCTAACTTGAGCTGACTTTTAGTACACTGATCAAACTTAGCAAGCACGGGTTTTGAAACGTCATTTCGTTCGGCTTGACTCAACTGAGCATCTAACACTACATTGACCACAACATCAGTGTAATGCCCTTTTGTGAAGGCCGAAAACTTGGTCACTGAAAGAGCGTTACCAGGCAGAAGAAATGGTTTTATGTTGTTTGCAATAGATTGTTTCAATTCACTATCAAAAACTGTTGTTTGATCAATGATAATGAACAACTCAGTACCCACTTTGGCACCTTTCGGCGCATTTAGTTTGTCAGAATAACAACTCTGAATAGCACTCTGAGTACCCGCAAAAGTTGTTACCGACATGCTCATCAGTAAAAACGCAAACAAGTTTCTCGTCATAACAAGCCATCCAACTCTTCATTCAACTTTGCAGCCTTTGCTTGCTCTGCATCTTTCGCTTGCTTCAGCGCACGCATTACCTCAGCTTTGAGGGATTCTGGCAACGTGTTTATGTAAGCCTTTTTGTCCTCTTTGGACTCCAGAGCATTGATCTGTGACATAGCTGAATCTAAACTCAGCGGCTGATCATCACTTTCAAGCTTAGACTCAACTCTCGGCGATGGGGCGGGCTGTCTGGATGAGTGTTTCTGGCTTATCTGATGCTCTCGATCTTTCGCTTGTGCATCTCTTTCATCCTGCATGAACTGCCTAAAAGTATGCTTGCCAGCTTGAATATTGCTTGTACCTTCACGTGAGATATATTCCATCATTCTTTGCTGAAGTTCTTCGAGTTTGGATTGGGCAACATCTGCAACATGGTTGTAATAGTGCAAAACCTCTTCATATGAACCAAACTTCCCACTACCGATAGCACGATAAGCCTGTTCACTATTTTGCCCAGCAAACCCCCACTTGAAGCCAAAGAATACGCCTAGTGCCTGCAATCCAGCGAAGATGAAAGCCAAAATAATAAATGTACCCCAGCCGCCTTTAAGATCATTACTTGCATTATCATTCACAGCTTTAAATTGCGCCTGATTATCAGAAGCTTGGTCAGCAACTGGCAGTTGGATATCAGACATATCCAAACCATCTGAACCACTAGCGTTAGATTCGATATGGGACTTTTGAGCGACGGTCTCTTCTGAGACCATCTTTTCGAGAACTTGACCACGAACATACGTTGCACCAATCGCAATGACAGCGACAAAGATGGCCGTACCTATGGAGACTTTATAGCTAGCGATACTAGTGCCAATCCGATTAATCCTACGAGTATAGTCAGGGTAATCTTGATCAATATGCTGAGGTTTAGACAGTGGTACCGTTGCTGATTTAAGCTCACGATTACGCCCAGCTTGTTGCCACTCTGAGCGAGCTTCGTTAATCTTTGAGTTTTTATAAAGCTCTTGTCCCGCATAGTGTGTCAGGAAAATCAATAAACTAGAAATAAGGAAAGCGATACCGTAGGCGCCGAATTGTTGTGTGTTCTCACTGGCACCGGGAATGGTAAAGCCAGCCAATACATAGCTGAAACCCATCGCCTCAACGAATACCATCAGCATGATTAAAGGCCAAAGACTGCCAGGCATCAAGCCTCTGCCGTTATCACCAGCTAAAACCAAATACTCAACCTTCTCGTTATAGTCATGCTCGCTAATCACTCTTACGAACTTCTTGTATTCCATACACAGCGCACGCTCCGATTTCAACCAGTTCTCGTGGCCGTGTGCTCTATTGGTGTCTTTGCTATACCGGGCGATTTTTCCGATGAGTGGGAAGCTCATCCATGTGTTCATCCACCACCATTTTACTCGCTCCCACATGGTTGCAATAACAACAACCGCGGCTAATAAGCCGACAATCGACCACGCCAACACAGGCGCAGTTGCGAATAATGATTTGATTGTCTCTAACATTTCCTCTCCTTAACTTTTTATTTTTGGTTTGAAATCTGAAACGAACTCGGCTGCGCCATTTCCGTAAATTAATTTGCCGTCTTTGGCAGCAGTTACGTTTGTAACCGGCATCAAAATATCCATGCACTGAATACCATGATCACCATTGGCAAATACTCTGTACAACAAGCCATTTGTTGTTTGATAGGTATTCACATCCGGATTAATGAGCACATCTGGCGTTTGATCGCGATTATTAGATTTATAGTTTGAATATACTTTTAATTCAGGTTTATTACCTGGCGCTAAACCCGCCCTTAAAACAGATACCTTATTAAGCACCACGAGATTTTTTCCGACCATATCTGCCCAAGTTCGTCCATACATACCCGGCATGTATTCAGCAGTCTTATACGCCAAACCATCTTTTAGTGACTTCACTGACCCTGAGCTACGTGGCCGATCAACATTACAAGTGCTAATAGATTGCATATCGCTGGCACGTGCTTCGCTAATCAATGAAAAAAATGAAGTTTTATTTGTTTCAACAATGCCGGTAGATACAAGTGCCAGACTCTTGGAGAACGGCTTCCCTTCAAAATCAATAAATCTTTCAGCTGAAGACACTTTCTGCTTAGGCTGGGCACTGGCTTGCAATGTAGGCGATTTTGATTTCTTTTTATCAGTCGTGACGGAGGCTTCAGTCCTCCTAGAGGTATCTGAAGCAGCCGCCGACATCGGTGCCTCAACGCTCATTGCATTATCTACCGTTGCAGTTGTGGAGCTCGGAGTACTTACCTTGACTGCAGATCTATAGAAAGCCGTATTGGGTCGTCTATTAATCAGGTACATATCAAATACCTGTTCATTGGAGAGATCCAGAATTTCAACACGTCTATTTTTCGCCCTGCCATCCGGAGTGTCATTGTCGGCCAGAGGCATAGTTTCCCCAGCGCCTTGATAAAACACTTTATCTTCACCAACTCCTGCCTCTTTGAAAAGTTTTGCGATTACTTTTGCACGACGCTCCGATAGCTCCGCATTATGAGTAGTGCCTCCAGTATCATCGGTATGCCCGACCAACAGGATACGGCGATCATTAAATGCCTTTTCTATGTCTTTTTTTTCATTATCCGCCTTAGCCTCAAAAATTTTTTCAGGATTCGTGTAAGTTTTGGCTATTTCAAGGAACATCTCACGCGCTTTGGGTTGCAGTACATCAGAGTCGCTTTCAAATTGAGTGCCTCCAGCTTTGTCTACCACAGCAACAGACAATCCAATATCTTGTGTCTTATTGTTTGCTAGCGTTTGCTGGTTACTACCGTTTGAAGTCGATTGCGTAGAACCAGGCTTTTTCTCTCTCTCAACAGGTAAAGCAAGCGAGGTCATTTGAATCTCAGCATCATACTTCTTTTGGATTTTAGAAATCTCACATTGACGATTGCCGATCTCATGTCCAATAAGCCCGCCAAGGCCGGCACCAATGATGCCGCCGACTACAGCTCGACCTAGTGAGTTTTTATCTCCTGTAAGCACTGCGACCAGGACACCTCCAGCAGCGCCTAAGGCAATTCCAACATTCCGCTTACTATTTGAACAAGGATCGTCACTGTTGAATGTTTCTTTAAATGTTTCTTTAAACGACCTACTCTCACCGTTAGGTCCTTTGGTTGCGCACCCCTGGAAAGACAGAGCAGCGATTAACACGATGGGAAGAGGCTTCAGTTTTAAGTTAATAGTTTTTATTTTCATAATTGAATATTAGATAATTTATCGCAATAAATCAGAACCGCAACTACTAAATGGGAACTGTTTATAACTAGATAAGTGATTTGTACTACAAGTGTAGATACGAACTACTCCATAACCTTAATTTTTTTGTATTGCATACTTTTTATAAAGTTTGTAGTACGTTCAAATTCAGCATCATCGAACTCCAATACAGACCTCACCATTTTAGCCTCAATTTTTGCTTGAAATGTTGAGTCTGGGTTTTCAATCGTTTGATTTAAGCGTTTCACACTGTCATGCAATTTTGATTTATTAAACCTAAAGAAGTTGAATCACTTTTGTTATACATATTTGTTTAATAATAAAAATAAATAAAGTACATCCGTACAATATTCAGTTTAGCAATCAAAGAACTTTACGCTTAATCCGGCTTAAGTGAGCCATTTTAGTAACACCTTTTCGCAAATTGATAATTACTTATTAAGGCTTTATTTGGTATGCGTATATCGCATCGTATAAGATTTGCAGCCTTTCAACAGACTGCAAACGATTCATGGGAAAGAATTTTTGTGGTGGGAAAGCAAAATAATCATTGCTATTATTAAAAAGTGAGACTGTTGGCGCCCAGCCTTCAAGTTTGTCAATTCTTTCAGCAGCGGCTTGAATAACCTCGCCATAACCAATCAGATGCTTTCGGTAGATTAAACAATTACGCCTCTCTTTTTTTGACTGTTTTTTTAATCCACAAAAAGTGCTATCTGGTAAAGCCAAGTCTGCTTTAATCGCTGCAGAGGCCTCGTTCATTGCGTTTATCACTATGGGATCAAAACTGAAAGCCTTCACTTGGCAACTTAATAATAATCCGAAAGCCAATATAAAAGATTTTAAGATCATTTTATTATTTTTCCGCCCTGTTTGTATGTTTGTTTTAACTTTTGAGACACTATCAACGAATCCAAGATGCTTACTTCGATGTCATTAAGACTTCACGACACTTAATAAAAACCTCCATTGCATTCCACTATTTCTGAACGTCGCGGATAACACTTCTACTTTGCCTATCTTTGAGATTTTATCAGCCATGCTTTGAACAACATGCTTGTCACCAATGTTACTTATTAAAAGAACCAATCGTCCATTCACCTTTAAATAATTGGAAACAGACTCAATGAAATGATGTAACAATCCACCTTGGTTATCAATTGCCATCATATTGTAATCGGGAGATTCAACATTATTTACTGGCTCACAATGTAATAATGGTGGATTGAACACAATCAAATCAAATTGCTGGCTTGGAATATTTTCAAACAAATCTGATTTTATTACCGTGACTTTGTCACTGAAATTCAAATTGTTAGCATTTTGATATGCACAATAACAAGCGGCATCGCTAACATCCACCGCAACCGCGTATTTCGCACCGCTAGCAACACTTAAAAATGACAATGCTCCAGACCCACAACCCATATCAAGCACTGCAGCATCTGGAGTAACGAGCGCCCTTAAAGACTCGCCTATAAGGCTAGTAGAAGATCCATCTATTGGATGATATACACCCGCTTCAACATTGATTGTTAAATCATGAAATTTAACAGTGGTTTTAATTTTTTGTTTATCAATAAAGGCTGAGTGATCAAACATGACTTGTTCCATGTCAGCTTGCCAATAGCAATCCTCTAGCCACCAAGTATTATTAATCATATAAAACCAAACTATTTATTAAGTTATTAAGTTCAAAAACTACTATCACATGATCCTAGTTTTTCTTATATATCAGAGCCTCTGCCTCTTTTCTATCCATAATAGCTTTACCAATAGGCGCAAATGCTAGACTTGCTATTTTAAGATGTTGTAATGAAAATGGAATTCCGACTATTGTGATGAAAGTAGCAACTGCAGCGATCAAATGTCCTATCGCCAGCCACACACCAGCCAGAAGAATCCAAATAATGTTCCCAATCAAACCGAAGGTACCAGTACCAATATCATCCTGCCCATTAATCGTTTTACGATTAACAGCCACTCGCCCAAAAGGCCATAAAGTAAACTTAGCTATAACAAAACATGCTTTTGCCCAAGGAAGACCAACAATTGTGACTGCAGCTAGAATGCCTGCAAAACACCATCCCATTGCCATCCATAAACCACCACATACAAACCAAACAATGTTGCCAATTAATCTCAATTTTTGCTCCCAAATTTCAAATATTTTTTATATATGCGTTGAATCCCAACTGCAAATGGAGTGATTTTCGAATTGTGAGGAATCTGAATAAAACATTCATAAGACTTCATATCCATTTAACAAAATGTCTATATTATTTAACGCGTGAATATATATCGCACCAACAAATATTGCAACAATTAGTAATTTTACGATCTAATTTGATGAAAGTTTTTAACCTTTTATTATTCGTTTTTTTAGCAGCGAAATTATTAATACTTTTATTAACGACGTTTTAAGGTATCTCCCAATAGAACTTTAAGAAACAGCTTGAAATCTAGTTATGCTGATGTACGAATCAGCCAATATCCAAACTTTAGGTTACTAACCGGCATTATTTTGGGTATTATATCCCGTGGTACTAAATACAGCAAGACTACATCATTATCAGATGGCTAAACCGTCTCCATCATATTCACGCAATGCAGCACTGGTAAAACTAGGTGCTGCAGTTCGTGCTGAGAGATTAGATAAACAGCTGTCTCAAGAAGCGCTGGCAGACAAAGCCAACGTTGATAGGTCCTACGTAGGTGGGATTGAACGTGGCGAGCATAACGTCGCTTTTATGAATTTGCTGAAGATTACAGATGCTCTAGAAATGAAGCTTAGTGAATTATTAGTTAGTTGCGGATTTTAGATTTGTTTACCTAGGATTTCCTAGTTACACTTCATCGTCTACAGTTAGAAACATGAGTATTTGGGTCAGTTAGCTTTATTGACTTATTTCTAAAAAGCTTTTTAGTTTTAGAGTTTAAAAACTCGCATTTCTTCTTGAAAAATACAAAGCTGCTAATGCAATCGCGAACTAGTTTTTAGTTTGGCAATTAAACTTCTGACGTTACCTACTAAAAAGCAAAACAACTTTCCTCGTTCAAAAATAATTCTGCTATGTTCAATCAGAACTAAACTACTTTTTTTATAAGCAATATTATTTTAGTAATACCTGCTCCGGAATAGAACTTGGTGAGGAAATGGTGCAATTTTAAAACGCTGAAAAGCATCCTACAGCTCCATAAAACCTTTACCCCAATAGCGCAAACTTAAAAAAGCTATTTAAATAACAAATGTTTCGTATCTTTTTTTGGTAATGTGCTAAAAATGTGCTAATTCTATACACAATTGTCTTTTGTTTTTGCCAAATAATGTCCTTTAAAATCCAGTATTAGGTGTGCGGCAAACCCCTTGTTTACTAGACTTTTACTTGATAAATAACACTTATACTATTTCCGACTGAATGGTTTCCGAAGCCAAGGGTCGTGAGTTCGAATCTCGCCGGGCGCACCAATCAATGAGGGAAATGGGCACTTAATTTAAGTGCCCATTTTTTTCGTCTTTCGCTTTTACAGCTTGCACCAAATCGGTCGTTAGCCCATTCATTTCAATACAATCTTCTTTCACGGCTACCTGATCAACAAATCAATTTGGGTATTCCACCCGCAGACATTAATCGTCTTTATTAACCTTTGCATCAATACGTTTTGCCTCGTCGAGATGTTTTTTCAGAACAGGCAACGTGTCGGCAGCAAATTTCTTAATATCGGCGTCATCAGCATCTTCCGCTGCATCTTCAAACATCTTCACCGCTTGCTCATGTGCTGAAACACCAATGTGCGAAGCGTAGCTTTTATCAAACTTCACCCCGTCCCTCATCTCTAGATATTTAAGCTTTGCCTGCTGCATGAGACTAGGCTCTTTTGGCAGTTCCACGCCTCGTTTAGTGGCTAAATCCTTTACTTTAAGTGCGGCCTGATGATGGTCTTCCGTCATCATTTTGGCAAATCGCAAAATCTCCGCATCTTTAGACTTTTTGAGCGCAAGCTTACTGCCTTCAACCTCAAAATGCCCGGCTTCAGCAGCATTTTTTAAAAACCGCTTATCTGACATAGAAATTGTGTCTGCTTTAGCAACGCCCATCACCAACATACTTAACACGGCTACATACAAAAACATTTTTCTGGATCGTCTCATGTCTGTTCTCCTTTAAGCGGTAACCCTATTAATAAACACGAATGACTCAAAACGGCTTGAAATGAGTGAGTAACATCACTCTTCTCTGGCGTGACCACGGATGGCCCATCTTGCTTCTGTCCTGAACGCCAGAATCAATTTCTTCTCGACTAACCTCATCTGGCTTAGGTAGATCAAAATCCGGCTTAATTGGATCAGGCAATTCCGGATCAGGCAGTTCTGGATCAAGCTCTGGATCTACCTCCTCCTCTTCCAACTCAGGGCCCTCCTCCGGATCCTCATCTGGCTGTAAGCCAGGGGTGTTAATCACCTCAGGATTGAGGATATCTGGGTCATTCTGAATTGCTGCAAAATCAACGGAATGTTCTACAAGTAGCGTTTCAGGGGGTTCTTGCGCACTCGTCGTAGACGGGTGAAAGCGGCGACGCAAAGAGAGGCTATTACCTTCTATCTCTATATTTAGATTCATCAGAACTCTCCACAATGTTTAAAGCTAATAAGCAAACATAACTTGATGTGATTGGACTTTAAGGGGGAAGACTGCAAGTGAAAAGTGAGACAGCACTGATTATTCTGTAGGTGGGTCTGTATTATTGTCCGCTTTGTTTTTATATCTAGAACCAATGACTTTATAGGATGTTGCTGACATGGAAATCAGAGGTTTTGCCGTTTTAATTGATATTAAGTATTTTCTAAACTCATTCA
>Ga0208266_100601_pt1 | contig 11603 bp, 7 predicted proteins | sample LakWasMet67_HOW9_2_FD_183897 | JGI IMG/M metagenome (GOLD analysis project Ga0208266, IMG submission 183897) | Freshwater sediment methanotrophic microbial communities from Lake Washington under simulated oxygen tension - Sediment Metagenome... | ecosystem: Environmental > Aquatic > Freshwater >...
GGCGGCCATCGGCGCGGCGGCGCTGGTGCACACCCGGCAGCTGCAGCGCCAGTCGGTGCAGGCCATCGAGGCACAGCACCTGATGCATGCGTTGCTGCAGGAGGTGAAGCTCGATGACGTGCGCACGCTGGCCATCATCCGGTCGGCCGGCATGCCCGAGGTGGCCGACCGTTTCCGACCGGAACTGGCCAGGTCGACTGCCGAGGTGCGCCAGCTGCTGGCCCGGCTCGCGGCGGCGGGTGTGGCCCAGGCGCCCCGGGCTGCCCCGGTCAGCCTGGAGGACCTGTACGGGCGCTACCTGGCGGCACGCGACAAGGTGCTGGGCCTGGTCGACACCGGCCAGACCGTCCAGGCTGCCGCGGCGGAGGCGACGCTGTTCGCGCCGGCCCGGGGCGCCTGGGGCCAGGGCGTGCAGGCGCGCTTCGATACCGCCGATGCCCAGGCCCAGCAGGCCCTGGCCGACGCCGCGCGCATCGGCGAGCGCGCCACCTGGGCCCTGCTGGTCCTGACCACGCTGGCCGGGCTGATGGGCTGGATCTGGGCGCGCTGGATCTCGTCGTCCATCGCCTGGCCCATCCTCAGCGCGGTGCGGCTCAGTGACGCCATTTCCAAGGGCCAGTTGCACGAGGATGCCGACCAGGAGCAGGGCTTCGCCCAGGAAGGGGGTGAACCCGGCCAGCTGCTGGCGGCGCTGGTGGCGATGCGCTCGGCGCTGCTGGCGATGTCCGGCCACACGGTGCAGAGTGCGGCCCGGGTGTCCGAGGCCTGCGCGTCCATGGCGCAGGCGGCCCAGTCCCTGGCGGTCCGCACCGAGGAGCAGACCCGCAGCGTGGCCTCGGCCAGCGCCCGTCTGGCCACCGTGGTGGCCCAGATCCAGGACACCGCCTGCAGCGCCGATGCCGGCGTGGCCCACTGCGGGCAGCTGCAGCAGGCGGCCCAGGCCGGGCAGGCCGCAGCCCAGCGCGCCGTCGCCACCATCGAGCGGGTGGCGCAGCGCTCGACCGACATGCACGCGGTGGTCGCGCTGATCGAGGCGATCGCCTTCCAGATCAACATCCTGTCGCTCAACGCGGCCGTGGAGGCGGCGCGTGCCGGCCCGGCCGGGGCCGGCTTCGCCGTGGTGGCGAGCGAGGTCCGCACGCTGGCCGCACGCGCCCGGGATTCCGCCCAGTCGATCCGCACCCTCATCCATGGCGCGGCCGACCAGATGACCAGCGGCCTGCACAGCGTGCAGACCGTCGACAGCCTGCTGCGCACCATGTGCACGATGGTGGGCGAGGTGGCCGAGCGGGCGCAGGGCATCAGCGCCGACACGCAGCAGCAGACCGCCGCGCTGGGCCAGGCCTCGCAGGGGCTGGCCCAGCTGGCGGCCCTTAATGCCGCCAATGTCGAGATGGTGGCGTCCACCGTGCAGGGCTGCGAGTCGCTGCAGGTCGAGGCGTCGATCCTGCTGGCGCACCTCTGCGAGGTGCATGCGGAGCCGGCCGACCGCTGAGGCGCACAGCGGGGCCGGGGCAGCCGCGGGTCTCAGCCCGGCGGCGGGCGCCGCAGGTGGTGGCACGGCCGCCCCTGCAGCGGCGCCGCGTGCAGCGGCTTGGTGAGGCAGTCGTCCATGCCGGCGGCCAGGGCCAGGCCGCGTTCGCCGCGCAGCGCGACGGCGGTCAGTGCGATCACCGGCAGCTGCCCGGGCGGGGGCTCAGCCACCGGCCACGCCGGCGCGTTCCAGCATCGCGTGCAGCAGCACGTTGCAGCCGGCCTCGATGTGGGCGGGCTTCGCGTCCTCGATCTCGTTGTGGCTGATGCCGTCCTTGCAGGGGATGAAGATCATGCCGGCCGGCGCCAGCCGCGCCATGTAGACCGCGTCATGGCCGGCGCCGCTGACCGCCGGCATGTTGCTGTAGCCCAGCCGGTCGGCGGCGGCCTGCACCGCGCCGATCATCTCGGGGTGGAAGGGCTGGGCCGGGTAGGCCGATACCGGCGTGATCTCGATCGCCAGGCCACTCTCGGCGCTGAGCCGGGCGGCCACCGCGCGGATGTCGGCGTCCATCGCGTCGCACAGCGCGTCGCTGGCGTTGCGCAGGTCGATGCTGAACTTGACCCGGCCCGGGATCACGTTGCGGCTGTTCGGGTGCACGGCCACCATGCCCACCGTGCCCCGGCCATGCGGGGGATGGCGGTGGGCGCAGGCCACCACCTCCTGCATCAGCGCGGCGGCCACCTGCAGCGCGTCCTTGCGCAAGGCCATCGGCGTCGGGCCGGCATGCGCCTCCATGCCGGTGACCACGCAGTCGTACCAGCGGATGCCCAGCACGCCGGTGACCACGCCAATGGTCTTGTCGTGGTCTTCCAGCACCGGGCCCTGCTCGATGTGGGTCTCGAAGTAGCTGCCGATGGGGTGGTCGCCCGGCTCCTCGGTGCCGATGTAGCCGATGCGCTCGAGCTCGCCCTTGACCGTCTTGCCCTCGGTGTCGGTGGCGGCGTAGGCGTGCGCCAGCGTGAAGGCCTTGGCGAATACGCCCGAGCCCATCATCACCGGCACGAAGCGGGAGCCTTCTTCATTCGTCCACCAGGCCACCTCGATCGGCGCTTCGGTCTCGATGCCGGCGTCGTTGAGCGTGCGCACCACCTCCAGGCCGGCCAGCACGCCGTAGTTGCCGTCGAACTTGCCGCCGGTGGGCTGGGTGTCGATGTGGCTGCCGGTCATCACCGGCGGCAGGGCGTTGTTGCGGCCCGGCCGGCGCAGGAAGCCGTTGCCGATCTTGTCGATGGTCACCGTCAGGCCGGCCTCGCGCGCCCAGCGGCTGACCAGGTCGCGGCCCTGCTGGTCCAGGTCGGTCAGCGTCAGGCGGCAGACGCCACCCTTGGGTGTGGCGCCGATCTGCGCCAGTTCCATCAGGCTGTCCCACAGGCGCTGGCCGTTGATGCGCAGGCCGGCGATCTTCTCGGGCAAGGGCGTGGTCTTCATGTCCATGGTCGGGCTCCTGGGGTTCAGCGGGCCACCGGCAGCGGCAGCTCCAACTTGGCCTTGCGCGCCAGCGGCGCAAACTGCGGCGCAAAGGCCGGGCGCTTGAGGTACTGGCCGGCACCCCGCACCGCACGCAGGTCACCGTCGGCCCAGGCGATATGACCACGTGTCAGCGTGTGCGTGGCCTTGCCCTGCACCACCTTGCCTTCGAAGATGTTGTAGTCGCCCAGCGAGTGCTGGGTCTTGACCGACAGCGTCTGCGTGGCGGTCGCGTCCCACAGCACGATGTCGGCGTCGGCGCCTTCGGCGATCAGGCCCTTGCGGGGGTAGAGGTTGAACAGCCGGGCGGCATTGGCCGAGGTGATGGCGACAAACTCGCTGGGCGTCAGCCGGCCGCCGCCCACCCCCTCGTGCCACAGCACCGCCATGCGCTCCTCCACGCCGCCGGTGCCGTTGGGGATCAGGCTGAAGTCGCTGCGGCCGGCGGCCTTCTGCTCGGCGCAGAAGGTGCAGTGGTCGGTGGCCGTGGTGTGCAGGCTGCCGGCCTGCAGGCCACGCCACAGCATCTGGCCATGGCCCTTGGCGCGGAAGGGTGGGCTCATCACATGGGCTGCGGCCTTGGTGAAGTCGGGGTCGCGGTAGACGCTGTCGTCCACCACCAGGTGGCCGGCCAGCACCTCGCCGTACACCCGCTGGCCGCGGGCACGCGCCCGGGCGATGGCCTCGGCGCTTTCGGCGCAGCTGACATGCACCACGTAGATCGGCACGTTCAGCACGTCGGCGATGGCGATGGCGCGCTGCGCGGCCTCGGCCTCCACCGCCGGCGGGCGCGACAGCGGGTGGCCCTCGGGGCCGAAGATGCCCTTGGCCTTGGTCTCGGCCTGCAGCAGGTAGACCAGCTCGCCGTTCTCGGCGTGCACCGTGGGCATGGCGCCCAGCGCCAGGCTGCGGCGGAAGCTGTTCACCAGCGTTTCGTCGTCGCACATGATGGCGTTCTTGTAGGCCATGAAGTGCTTGAAGCTGTTCACACCCTCCTGCTGCACCAGGGTGCCCATGTCGCGGTGCACGCTGTCGTCCCACCAGGTGATGGCGACGTGGAAGCTGTAGTCGGCCGCCGCCTTCTCGGCCCAGCCGCGCCACTTGCGGTAGGCGTCCATCAGCGGCTCCTGCGGATCGGGGATCACGAAGTCGATGATGCTGGTGGTGCCGCCGGCCAGCGCGGCGGCGGTGCCGCTGTAGAAGTCGTCACGCGTGACGGTGCCCATGAAGGGCAGCTGCATGTGGGTGTGCGGGTCGATGCCACCCGGCATCAGGTAGCGGCCACCGGCGTCCAGCGTCTGGGCGCCGGGCGGCGTGGCCAGGTCGGTGCCGACGGCGGCGATCTTGCCGTCGACCACCAGCACATCGGCGCGGAACTCACGGTCGGCATTGACGACGGTGCCGCCGCGGATCAGCAAGGGGGTCATCGGGGGCTCCTGCTCGGGGAAAGGGGCATGGTGGTGGGGCAGGGCGGCGCCGTCAACCGGCACCGACCCCGGATCGGGGCCGGCTCAGGCGGGCTCGGCCGCCTGGCGCATCGGGTTGTTGGGATGCGCCGTCCAGTTCAGCGGCTGGGCCGGCACCGGCTGGCCGGTGCGCTGGTCCAGCTCGCCCGGCGCCAGCGTGCGCAGCGTGATGCAGTCGGGCACCGGGCAGACGGTGACGCAGAGGTTGCAGCCCACGCACTCGTCTTCCTTGACCTCGAAGTGGCGCACGCCGTCCTTCATGGCGCTGATGGCCTGGTGCGAGGTGTCCTCGCAGGCGATGTGGCAGCGGCCACATTCAATGCACTGGTCTTGATCGATCACCGCCTTGCTGACGGCGTTGAGGTTCAGGTACTGCCAGTCGGTGACGGTCTTCAGCGCCCGGCCGCGGAAGTCTTCGGTGCTGTGGAAACCGCGCTCGTCCATGTAGTGGGACAGGCCGTCGACCATCTCCTGCACGATCTTGAAGCCGTACACCATGGCCGCGGTGCAGACCTGCACATTGCCGGCGCCCAGCGCGATGTAGTCCAGCGCGTCGCGCCAGCTGCCCACGCCGCCGATGCCGGAAATCGGGATGCCCGCGGTGTCGGCCGATCGGCCGATCTCGGCGACCATGTTCAGCGCGATCGGCTTGACCGCCGGGCCGCAGTAGCCGCCGTGGCTGCCCATGCCCCCGGTGCTGGGCGACATCTGCAGCGTGTCCGGGTCCACGCCCATGATGGAGTTGATGGTGTTGATCAGGCTCACCGCGTCGGCACCCCCCCGCTTGGCGGCGGCGGCGGGCTGGCGGATGTCGGTGATGTTGGGCGTCAGCTTGACGATCACCGGCAACCGGCTGTAGTGCTTGCACCAGGCGGTGACCATCTGGATGTACTCGGGCACCTGGCCCACCGCGGCGCCCATGCCACGCTCGCTCATGCCGTGCGGGCAGCCGAAGTTCAGCTCGATGCCGTCGCAGCCGGTGTCCTCCACCATCGGCAGGATGTCGCGCCAGGCGCTTTCGGTGCAGGGCACCATCAGGCTGGCCACCAGGGCGCGGTCGGGCCAGGCGCGCTTGACCTCGCGCATCTCGGCCAGGTTGGTCTGCAGTGGCCGGTCGGTGATCAGCTCAATGTTGTTGAAGCCCAGCAGCTTGCGGTCGGGGGTCAGCAGCGCGCCGTAGCGGGGGCCGCTGACATTGACCACCGGTGGGCCGGCTTCGCCCAGCGTCTTCCAGACCACGCCGCCCCAACCGGCCTCGAAGGCGCGGTGCACGTTGGTGGCCTTGTCGGTGGGTGGCGCGCTGGCCAGCCAGAACGGGTTGGGCGAGCGGATGCCGGCGAAGTGGTTGGTGAGGTCGGCCATGGGGTGCTCCGTCGGCGGGTCAGGCGGGGGTCAGGGCGGTGGGGAGGGTGCTGAGGTGGGCATGGATGGCGGCGGCTGCGCGTTTGCCGTCCTCCACCGCGGCCACCGTCAGGTCGCGGCCACCGCGTCGGCAGTCGCCGCCGGCGTACAGGCCGGGCACCGAGGTGTGGCCGTCGTCGTCGGCGACGATGCGGCCCCCGTCCAGCGCCAGGCCGGTGCCGGCCAGCAGCGGGGTGTCGGGTGTCTGGCCGATGGCCAGGAACACTTGGTCGGCGGCCAGGGTGGTGTGGGTGCCGGTGGCTTGCAGCCGGCCGTCCACCAGGGCCTGGCCGGCGAAGCGCACGGCCACGGCGTGGCCCTGCTCGCCCAGCACGGCCTCGGGCGCCAGCCAGTGGTGCAGGGTGACGCCATGCGTCTGCGCCCAGTCGCGCTCGGCGGCCGAGGCCCCCATCTGCCCAGGCCCGCGGCGGTAGACCATGTGCACCTCCTCGGCGCCCAGCAGGCGGCTTTGCACCGCGGCGTCCACCGCGGTCATGCCGCCGCCGATCACCACCACGCGGCGGCCGACCGGGATGGCGCCCTTGTCGGGGCTCTGGCGCAGCTCGGCGATGAAGGCCACCGCGTCGCGCACGCCCTGCAAGCCGGCGCCCGGCACGGCCAGCGCCTGGGTGCCGGGCAGGCCGATGGCCAGGAACACGGCGTCGTGGTCGGCGCGCAGTGTGTCCAGCTGGGCACGATCGGTGAGGCGCCAGCCGGTGTTCAGCGTGATGCCGCCGATGCCCAGCAGCCAGTCCAGCTCACGCCGGGCGAAGTCGTCGGCCATCTTGTAGCCGGCCAGGCCGTACTCGTTGAGGCCGCCGCCTTTGGGCCGGGCGTCGTGCAGCACCACGGTGTGGCCACGCCGCGCCAGGCCCACTGCACAGGCCAGGCCGGCCGGGCCGGCGCCCACCACCGCGATGCGCCGGCCGGTGGCCGCGGCGCGCGGGAACAGGGTGCTGAGCGGCCGGTCCATCACCGCGTCCACCGCATAACGCTGCAGCCGGCCGATCTCCACCGGCTTGCCCTGCTGGGCGGTGCGCACGCAGACCTGCTCGCACAGTTCCTCGGTGGGGCAGACGCGGGCGCAGGTGCCACCCAGCGGGTTGGCCGCCAGGATGGCCTTGGCCGCGCCGCGCAGATTGTCCTCGGCGATGCGGCGGATGAAGCTGGGCACGTCGATGCCGGTGGGGCAGGCGGTAGCGCAGGGCGCGTCAAAGCAGTACAGGCAGCGCTCGGCCTCGACCAGGGCCTGGCTGCGGCTGTAGCGTGGTGCCGCGTCGGCAAAGTGCTGGGCGTATTGCGCGGCAGACAGGCGGGCGGCGCGGATGTCCGGCTCGGCGGTGGTGCTGGGAACGGTGCTGGAGGGGGCAGACACGCGGGGCGCTCCTGCAGGCAACGGGCGGAGGGTGGCCCGGCTTCACCGAGAAGCTGACCGTTTGGTCAGGATTTCGCGGGATATTACGCAACACCCGTGCCAGGCGGCGACCCCGGACAAACCCCGGTGGTGGGCGGCATGGTGCGGTCGTTGGGTCTGCCAACGAACAGACCGGCGACCGAAAAACGCCGCGGCCCGCCCCAAGCCGGCGCATCGGCCCCGCGATGGGGCGTGGTGGCCCTGTCCTGTCCTGCCATGACAGGACAGACGGCGGCCGGCGCCGGGCCCAGCATGGGCACCTGTCCTGCCGCGGAGCCTGCACCATGTCCGACCTGACCTCCCTGCCCCCCCTGACCGACCGCATCCACGCCGCCACGCTGCGCCACCAGGCCGAACTGGCCGACGAGACCACGCCGCTGCTGCGCAATGGCTGGTACGTGGCGGCGCTGGCCAGCGAGGTCGGCCGCCAGCCGCTGGCCCGCCGCCTGCTGGACCTGCCGGTGGTGCTGTACCGCCGCGCCGACGGCCGCGCGGTGGCGCTGGAAGACCGCTGCGCCCACCGCTCCTTCCCGCTGTCGCGCGGCGAGTTGCAGGGTGATGACCTGGTCTGTGGCTACCACGGCGCCCGTTACGGCTGCGACGGGGTCTGCCGCCAGGTGCCGTCACAGGCCCAGGTGCCGCCGGGGGCCAAGGTGCGGGCCTTTCCGCTGGTGGAGGCCGGGGCCCTGCTGTGGATCTGGCCGGGCGACCCGGCGCTGGCCGATGCCGCCGCCGTGCCCCAGCAACCCTGGATGGCCGACCCGGCCTGGGTCTCGTCCACCGAGCGGCTGCACCTGAAGGCCAGCCATGTGCGCCTGCACGAAAACCTGCTGGACCTGACCCACCTGAGCTTTCTGCATGCCCGCAGTTTCGGCACGCCCGACTACGCCAGCGCGCCCTTCGACACCCGGCTGGACGAGGCTGCCGGCGTGTTCAGCCTGCACCGCACGGTCTCGCCCACGCGGCTGCCGCCGCTGTGGGCCCTGCCCACCGGGCTGGACGGCGTGGACGCGGCGCGGGTGGTCGACTCCACCTTCCACAGCCCGGCGCTGCATGTGGTGGCGGTGAAGTTCTACGCCTGCGCCCAGCCCGAGGCGGCCCAGCCCCAGCGCGCCATCCGCACCGCCCACCTGGTCACACCCGAGACGGCCACCCGCACCCATTACTTCATCCAGCATGGGCGCAACTTCGCGCTGCACGACGAGGGCATCACCCGCTTCATGCACGAGCAGCTGCTGCGCGCCTTCCAGGAGGACGTGGACGGGCTGGAGGCGATCGAAACCCTGCTGGCGGGCTACCCCGGGCGCCAGCCCGAGGTCTCGTTCCACGCCGACCGCGCCTCGCTGGCGATGCGGCGCTGGCTGAAGCGGCGCGCCTTGGCCGAGCAGTCGCCGCCAGGGCCGGGCCCGGCCGCCTGAGCCGGGCCGCCGTCGCCGCTGGCTTGGCCGGTCAGCCGCGCGCCAGCCCGGCCACGCCTTCGTGCGCGGCCGCCAGGCCCTGGTCCAGCACCTGCTGCTGCCAGGCCGGCGTGTCGATGTAGAAAGCGTCGCGCACCTGGCGGCGGATGGCCGCACGCTGCGGCGCCGCCAGCTCGGGGTGGTTTTCGGCCCACTGGTCGGCGCGCAGCGCGTCCAGCACCTCGGCCATGGCCACGGTGCCGTACTCCAGTGCGATGCCGGTGTACTCGGCCTGCGCGCATTCCTGGTAGGCGGCGCTGCACATCAGGCCGGTCAGCGGCGCCGAGGTGGACGTGCCGTCGTACATCGAGGTGATGGCGCTGCCGTCCGGCCCGCCCCACCAGGCCCGCGCCCGGGCGATGGCCGCGGCGTCGTCGCGGCCGGCAAAGATGCGCTCACCATGGCCGCTGGGGCCCAGGCCGGTGTGGAAGTCGATCCAGCCCAGCCGGCGGCAGCGCTGGCCATGGTCCTGCAGCACATGGCGCAGGGTCTGCTGGCTCCAGGTCGGGTTGTGGCCGCCGAAGAACAGGCCTTCCGGGTAGTCATACTGGCCGCCCGACAGGGCACGCTGCCAGGCCGCCGCGCCGTTCTGGGCGATGTAGTCGGCCACCGCCTGCTGCACCTGGGGCGTGGGTGGCCATTGGCTGGGCACCACCAGATGCGCCACCGCGGCGTACTCGGGGTTATGCGGCAGCGGCTGGTCGAAGTCCTGGAAGTTGCGGTTCAGGTCGACGTTCTCCTGCGTGGTGCGGCGCCACCAGGAGAAGCCATGCGGGTTCAGCGCGTGGACGTAGAGCAGGGCCACGCCGGCGGCATGGGCGGCCCGGCGCAGCGCCGCATCGCCCAGCAGCGCGACCTGCACGCCCGAGCCGCAGAAGCCCTCCACGCCGTGGCAGGCCGAGCTGAGCAGCAGCACGGCGGGCGCGTCGGCCGGGCCGTCGCGCACCACGTCCATCGCCAGCGCCTCGCCGTCGTGGCCCAGCAGCGGGTGCGGGTGGCTGTGCACGGCCAGGCCGGCGGCCTCGGCCGCGGCGATGAACTTGCCACGCGCTTCGGCGTAGGTCTGGGCGAAGCAATCGGTGGGGGCCATCGTCGGCTCAGCGCGGGGTGTTCAGCCAGGTTTCGGCGATGCGCACCCAGGCGGTGGCGCCCAGCGGGATCAGGTCGTCATTGAAGTCGTAGCTGGGGTTGTGCAGCATGCAGGGGCCCAGGCCGTGGCCGCCGGCGCGGTGGGCGCCGTCGCCGTTGCCGATCATGAAGTAGCAGCCGGGCTTTTCCAGCAGGTAGTAGCTGAAGTCCTCGGCGCCCATCGTCGGCTCGAACTCCAGCACGTTGTCGGCGCCCACCACCTCGGCCAGCACGGCGCGGGCAAAGTCGGTTTCGGCCTCGTGGTTGATGGTGGGTGGGTAGTTGCGCTTGAAGCGGAACTCGGCCTCGCAGCCATAGGCCAGGGCGATGGCCTGGGCCATGTCGCGCATGCGCTGCTCGATCAGGTCCAGCACGTCGGTGGTGAAGGTGCGCACCGTGCCTTCCATCGTGCAGATTTCGGGGATCACGTTGGTGGCCTGGCCGGTGTGGATCATCGTCACCGAGATCACGCCGGTGTCGATGGGCTTCATGTTGCGCGAGATGATGGTCTGGAAGCCCTGCACCATGGCCGCGGCGGCGGGCACCGGGTCCACGCCCAGGTGCGGCATGGCGCCATGCGCACCCTTGCCCTTGATGTGGATCTCGAACTCGTTGCTCGACGCGTAGCAGGGCCCCGGCTTCAGCGCGAACTGGCCCACCGCCATGCCCGGCCAGTTGTGGGCGCCGAACACGGCCTCCATCGGGAAGCGGGTGAACAGCCCGTCCTTGATCATCTCGCGGGCGCCGCCGCCGCCTTCTTCGGCCGGCTGGAAGATCAGGTAGACGGTGCCGTCGAAGTGGCGGTGCCGCGCCAGGTGCTTGGCCGCCGCCAGCAGCATCGCCGTATGACCGTCGTGGCCGCAGGCGTGCATCTTGCCGGGGTGCTTGCTGGCGTGGGCGAAGGTGTTGCCCTCGGTCACCGGCAGGGCGTCGATGTCGGCACGCAGGCCCACCGCGCGCTTGGCGCTGCCGTTCTGGATGATGCCCACCACGCCGGTGGTGCCCAGGCCGCGGTGGATGGGGATGCCCCAGTCGGTCAGCGCCTGGGCGATCACGTCGGCGGTGCGCTTTTCCTCGAAGCACAGCTCGGGGTGGGCGTGGATGTCGCGGCGCAGGGTGGTGATGGCGGCCGCGTCGGCCAGGATGGATTCGATCAATCGCATGGCAGGTCTCCTTGGGCCGGGCGGGCGCGTGGCGGCGGTCCGGCAGGTGATTTCAGTTTAGCCGCGTGCCACGGCGGCCGGGGTGGCCAGGGTTTTCAGCGGCGCACGCGGCCGTCTTCGGTCAGCATGGTCAGCTCGACGAAGTTCGACGCCACATGGCTGCGTGGGCCGAAGTTGACGCCGAAGCCGCCCAGGTCCAGGCGCTGCAGGCTTTCCAGCCCGGTGACCAGCTCGTTGCGCCCGGGGTTGCGGCCGGCGCGCTTCAGGCCCTCGGTGAAGACCCGGGCGGCGACATAACCCTCCATGCTGGTGTAGTCGGGCCGCGCCGTGCCGCCGGCCCGGCGCAGTGCCTCCAGGTAGTCGCGGGCGATGCCGCTGGTGGTGCTGAAGGGGTGGGGCATCACCTGGCTGATCATCACGCCGCGGCCGTCCTTGCCCAGTTCATCGGCCAGCGCCTGGGCGCCGACGAAGCTGACGTTGTAGAGGCTGCCACCGTAGCCCGCCTGGCGCGCGGCGCGGATGAAGGCCGCGCAGCTCTTGTAGGCGCTGATCTGCACCACCGCGTCAGGC
>Ga0208266_100602_pt1 | contig 11582 bp, 11 predicted proteins | sample LakWasMet67_HOW9_2_FD_183897 | JGI IMG/M metagenome (GOLD analysis project Ga0208266, IMG submission 183897) | Freshwater sediment methanotrophic microbial communities from Lake Washington under simulated oxygen tension - Sediment Metagenome... | ecosystem: Environmental > Aquatic > Freshwater >...
ACGGGGATGGATCGACAGTGGCGCAAGGTCACGGGACGGAACAGCAGAAAGCGGATGCACGGCGCACCAGCCTGGGTCATCGGCCGCTGCCGCGCCAACTGAAGCCGCCGGGTGCCGGCGGAGCGGCCACGCGTGAAGGCTACCATCGCCGCCGTCCCCGCCACCTGCCCACCCCGCCCCATGCCCGACGCCCGCGCCGACCTGACCCAGCCCCTGCCGCGCCAGCCCGAACGCTGGGTGCTGGACGCCGGTGATGCCGCCGAGGGCCAGCTGCTGATCCCGCCCGACGCCGCGCGTGAACGGCGTTTTGAGATCGCCTGTGCGCTGACGGTGCGCTGCGGCGACGACCTGGCCGGCGCCTGGCACGAGCTGGCGGTGTTCGCCAACGGCGCCCAGCAGTGGCGCCGCCGCATCACCAGCAGCAACCCGGGCAGTTTCGACGGGCTGGACTACCGTTTCAGCCGCAGCGTGCCGGTGGGCGAGGCGCTGCGGGTGCTGGTGCGCTGCACTGTGCGGGGGGTGTCGCGCCAGCGCCTGCTGATCGAGGCCGACGAGGGCTGAGCTCGGCCTGCCCCCACGTCGCTGTGCTCCTGCCCCCCGAGGGGGCGCTCAGCCGCCTTGGGGCGGCCCGGCGCCGGCTGAGTCGCCGAGCGGGGATGGCTGTGCGGGCCCGTCAGCGCGCCGGGGTCTGGCCCTGCGCGGCCTGCTGCGCCAGCGCCTGCAGCAGCATGTCCAGGCCGAAGCCGAACACATCGTCGAGCCGGTCCACCCGCAGGTATGGCGCCACCGCGGCCACCTGCGGAAAGGGCAGCGCCTCGGGCTGACGCTGCAGCAGCAGCGGCGTGGCGTCAGGCGCCTGCTCGCGGCTGGCGATGTCGGCCATGCCGGCGCCGTTGACGAAGTAGCCCAGGGTGCGGAACCAGCGCGCCGACTGCGCCGGGCTGAGGCCCAGCTCGGCAAACGCCTGCAACAGGCGTTCGTAGACGGCAAAGGCCCCCGGGCTGTTGAAGCGCCGGCCCACCAGCAGTGGAAAGGCATGCGGGTGGGCGATGGCGATCTGACGGTAGGCGTGCAGGCCGTGGCGCAGCCGGTCCAGCGCCGGCATGCTGCCCGGCGCCGGCAGGTCGAAGTCCAGCACCAGCCGGTCCATCACGGCGTCCAGCAGGCGGCCCTTGGACGGCACATGGTGGTACAGCGCCATCGCCTCCACGCCCAGGGCCTGGCCCAGCCGGCGCATCGACAGGCCGGCCAGGCCGTCGCGGTCGATCAGCGCCAGCGCCGCCTCGGCGATGCGGTCGACGCTCAACGGTGCGCGGGGGGCGGCAGGGGGCAGGGCGGCACGGGACATGGTGTGACTTTACACCGTAAGAATTTCCGTCTACATTGGCTTTACGCCGTAAGGCCAGCCCACCTGTCACCACCGATGCAGGCCAGGGCCGTGCCGCGGCCTGCGCTGCAAGGAGACTGTGATGCCCATCCCCGATCCGACCGGTCTGCCGATCCCGCTGAGTCGGCCCGTCCCGTGAGCCCGCGTGACGAGGCCTGTCTGGCCGACCGCACCGAGGCCAGGGCCTATGCCGACCTCTATGCCGCGGCGCCGGCGGCGCTGCGTGACCGGCTGGGCCTGCGGGTCGACCAGCAGGCTGGTGTCACCGCCCTGCTGGCGCCGGGCTTGCCGACGAGCCTGTTCAACCGGGTGATCGGCCTGGGCCTGGACGCACCGGCCACCGCGGCCGACGTCGAGCGCCTGCGGGCGCTGTACCGTGGTGCCGGTGTCGGCGGCTGGTGGCTGCACTGGAGCCCGGTGGCCCTGCCGGCCGACGGTGCGGACTGGCTGGCGGCCTCGGGCTTTGTCACCCCGGCGCGGCGCAGCTGGGCCAAGATGCTGCGCGAGACGGCGGACGCGCCGGCGGTGGTGTCCACGCTGCAGGTGGTGCTGGCCACGGCGGCGCAGGTCGCCGACAGCGCCCGCTGCATTGCCCAGGCCTTCGGCATGCCCGGCTTCATGGCCGACTGGCTGATGGCGCTGGCGGACCGCCCGGCCTGGCGGCTCTACGCCATCAGCGACGGTGCGCAGGTGGTGGGCGGCGCCTGCCTGTTCATCGACGGCCCGGCGGCCTGGCTGGGCATGGGTGCAGTGCTGGCCGGGCAGCGCCAGCGTGGTGGCCAGCGTGCCGCGATGGCCCGGCGCATCGCCGAAGCCGACGCCGCCGGCTGCCGCTGGGTGGTCACCGAGACCGGTGAGCCGATGGGCGACGAGAGCAACCCCTCGCTGGCCAATATGCGGCACTGCGGGTTCCGCAAAGTGGCGTCCCGCCTGAACTTCGTGGCCTCCGGCTGAGGTGGGTCGGGTACCGGCGCGCACGCCGGTACTCAGTCCAGCGTGATCTCGATGTCGAACTGGCCGGGGCCGGTCGGCCGGGAGGACCAGTGGTAGGCCTTGCCGGCCAGGGGTGCCGCGCTGCCCAGCGCCACGGCAAAGTGGCCGCGGCCGGCAGAGACCGCCCCGGTGCTACGGCTTTCGGTCATCGCTGCCGTGGCTTTCAGATCCTGGTTGGTCGTCACGGTGAGGGCACCGGGCTTGCGTGACACGGTGTTGCTGGCGACGCCGACGCCGGTGCTGCCGGTCCAGTCGATGATCGACAGGCCGGTCGACACCGCGCCCTGCATCAGCCCGTTTTCCTGACGGCAGCTGTAGTGCACGACGGTGATCGAATGGCCCGCGGGGTCGCCCGCGTCCTCACGCGGGGTGGGTCCGACGACCTGGCAGTGCTGGACGGCATAGACCGCCGACTGGGCCGGGGCCAGCGCCGACAGCAGCGACAGGAGCGATGCGATCGCCAGGCGGTTGAGCAGACGGTTCATGCACGATGCTCCTCAGGCGGTTGGGGGCGACCACTGTAGTCCTCGCTCGGCGCGACGGATAGGCCTTCTGCGGCGCCGGTCCGGAGCGCGCCGGCGGCATCCGCTTGCGCCGGCCTGGTGCGTGACAGGCGGGTTTGCGGCGTTCCCGGGGCGCGTGGACGCACGGGTGCGGTGCACCGCTGCCAGGCCCGGGCCGTCCCCGCCCGGTGCGCCCGGGCGGATGCTGCCTGGCCTGCGGATTGCTTGTATACCGGCCAGAACACCGGTTGGCACGCCAGCCGATCCGACCCGGCCCCTATCCGCAGGAGTGAGCAGCAATGACCGTCAATCAATGGAACCGCCGTGACTGGATCAAGGGCGCGGGCGCGCTGGCCTCGGCCGGCCTGGGCGCCTCGGCCTGGGCGCAGAAGCCGATCAGCGTGGGCTTCATCTACGTCGGCCCACGCGACGACTATGGCTACAACCAGGCCCATGCCGAGAACGTGGCCCTGGTCAAGAAGATGGCCGGCATCAAGGTGGTCGAGGAAGAGAACGTGCCCGAGACCAATGCGGTGCAGAAGACCATGCAGGGCATGATCGCCCAGGATGGCGCGACGCTGCTGTTCCCCACCAGCTTCGGCTACTTCGACCCGCACATGCTGGCGGTGGCGGCGAAGAACCCCGGCGTGCGCTTTGCCCACTGTGGTGGCATGTGGACCAAGGGCAAGCACCCCGACAACACTGGCAGTTTCTTCGGCTACATCGACGAAGGCCAGTACCTCAACGGCGTGATCGCCGGCCATGCCAGCAAGAGCAAGAAGCTGGGCTTCGTGGCGGCCAAGCCGATCCCGCAGGTGCTGCGCAACATCAACGCCTTCACGATGGGCGCGCGCTCGGTGCACCCGGACATCACCACCACCGTGATCTTCACCGGCGACTGGAGCATGCCGGTCAAGGAGGCCGAGGCCACCAACAGCCTGGCCGACCAGGGCATCGACGTGTTCACCATGCATGTGGACGGGCCCAAGGTCATCGTCGAGACCGCGGCCAAGCGCGGCAAGTTCGTCTGCGGCTACCACGCCAGTCAGGCCAAGCTGGCGCCCAACGCCTACCTGACGGGGGCCGAATGGAACTGGCTCACCGCCTACAAGCAGATCATCGACGCGGCACAGAGTGGCAAGCCGCATCCGAACTTCGTGCGTGGCGGCCTGAAGGACGGCTTCGTCAAGAGTTCACCCTATGGCGCGATGGTGGGCGAGGGCGCACGCAAGAACGCCGAGGCCGTGCGCGCCAAGATGATGGCCGGCAGCTTCGACATCTTTGCCGGCGAGCTGAAGGACAACACCGGCAAGGTGGTGATCGCCAAGGGCAAGGCCTTCAAGCAGACCGACCCCGAGCTGGAAGGCATGAACTACCTGGTCGAGGGCGTCATCGGGAAGGTCTGACGCCCACCCCCGAGGCGCCTTCGGCGCTCCCCCTCAAGGGGGCGGCGCCTACGGCCCGGCAGAGCCGGTTCCGGGGTGTCCGCTTGGATCGGTCGCCGCGTGCGGTGGTTTTGCTTCTGTCCTGAAAGGCTGCTGAGATGGTTGCTCGCTCCTGGCATGGTCCGGCCGAGGCCCTGCTGCTGCCGCTGGGCGCGCTGGCGGCGGCGCTGCTGGCCTTCGGCCTGTTCGTCTGGTTCGGTGGCAGCAGTCCGGTCGAGGCCTGGACGCTGCTGTTCCGCGGTGCGTTTGGCGACGCCTTCGGCTGGCAGAACACGCTGCAGCGGGCCGCACCGCTGATGCTCACGGCGCTGGCGGTGGCACTGCCGGCGCGTGCCGGGCTGACGGTGATCGGCGGCGAGGGCGCCCTGGTGCTGGGCGCGCTGGGCTGCGCCGCGCTGCCTTATGCGCTGCCCGGCCTGGCCGGCACCGGCGGCCAGGGGCTGGTGCTGGCGGCCGGCGCGCTGCTGGGTGCGGCCTGGGTGGCGCTGGCCGGCGCGCTGCGGCAGTGGCGCGGCGTCAACGAGACCATCTCCAGCCTGCTGCTGGGCTATATCGCGGTGGCGCTGTTCAAGCATGTCGTCGAAGGCCCGCTGCGTGACCCGGCCAGCCTGAACAAGCCCAGCACCCGGCCGCTGGCCGAGAGCCTGCGCATCGGCCCGATCAGCCCGGACAGCCTGCTCGGCGATGTGCACTGGGGCCTGGTGATCGGCCTGCTGCTGTGCCTGGCTGCCGGGCTGTGGTTGAGCTTCACCGCCTCGGGTTTTGCGCTGCGGGTGGTAGGCGGCAATGCCCGCGCCGCGCGCCTGGTGGGCCTGCCCAGCGACCGGCTGGTGGTGCTGGCCTGCGCGCTGGGCGGTGGCTGCGCCGGCCTGGCCGGCGCGGTGGAGGTGGCGGCGGTGCACACGGCGGCCAACGCCTCGCTCATCGCCGGCCTGGGCTACACCGGCATCCTGGTGTCCTTCGTCGCCCGGCACGACCCCTGGGCGATCCCGCCGGTGGCGCTGCTGTTCGGCGGTTTTGCCGCGGCCGGCAGCCTGCTGCAGCGGCGCCTGGGCCTGCCCGACGCGTCGGTGCTGGTGCTGCAGGGGTTTGCCTTCGTCTTCATCCTGGCGGCCGAGGCCTTGCGCGGCCGGCTGTTCCAGCTGGACATGCCAACCTTCATCAAGCCGCGCCTGGTGGCCGTGGCCGGGAGGGCCGTCTGATGGCACCCGAACTGGGGTTCGACCTGCTGCTGGCCATCATCGGCGGCGCAGTGCGGGTGGGCACACCCTTTCTGTTCGTCAGCCTGGGCGAGTGCCTGACCGAAAAGTCCGGCCGCATCAACCTGGGGCTGGAGGGGGTGCTGGTGTTCAGCGCCATGGCCGGCTTCGGTGGCGCCTACCTCAGCGGCTCGGCCTGGCTGGGCGTGCTGCTGGCCGGCTGCAGCGGCGCGGCGCTGGCGCTGCTGCACGGCCTGCTGTGCTCGCTGCCGCGGGTGTCGGACATCGCCACCGGCATCGCCCTGATGCTGCTCGGCGCCGGCCTGGCCTTTTACCTGGGCAAGCCGCTGATCCAGCCGCAGGCGCCGCAGATCCCATCCCTCGCGCTGGGCGCCTGGAGCAGCTCGCCCGGCGTGCAGAGCGCGCTGGCCATCAACGCGCTGTTCCCGATCGGCGTGGCGCTGGCCGGGCTGCTGGCCTGGGGCCTGGCCAATACGCGCTGGGGCCTGGTGGTGCGCATGGCCGGCGACTCCAGCGACGCGGCGCGGGCGCTGGGCCATTCGGTCAACGGCGTGCGCATCGCGGCCACCACCGCCGGCGGCTTCATTGCCGGGCTGGGCGGCGCCTCGCTCAGCCTGTATTACCCGGGCAGCTGGAACGAGGGCCTGTCCAGCGGCCAGGGCCTGATCGCGGTGGCGCTGGTGATCTTCGCGCGCTGGCGCCCCTGGCGCTGCCTGGGCGCGGCCCTGCTGTTCGGCGGCGCCGGGGCCATCGGCCCGGCGCTGCAGTCGGTGGGCATCAGCGGGGGCTATTACCTGTTCAACGCCGTGCCCTATGTGCTGACCCTGGCCATCCTGGTGGCCACCTGTTCGCCGCAGCGCCAGGTCAAGGGCGCGCCCATGGAGCTGGGTGTTTCACGCTGATGGCCCACCCCCGAAGCGCCTGCGGCCACCCGGCTATCGCGTATCCGCGCACCGGGCGGCGCGCCTCATGACCTCGACGCACTGATCGGCAAGGAATCTCAGCATGTCCACCATCACCTCCACCCCCTATGCCTGGCCCTTCGACGGCGACTTCAGGTCGACCAACACCGCGCTGGTCATCATCGACATGCAGACCGACTTCTGCGGCATCGGTGGTTATGTGGACAAGATGGGCTACGACCTGGCCATGACGCGTGCGCCCATCGAACCCCTGAAGCGCCTGCTGGCCGCCGCGCGGCGGGTGGGCCTGCACGTGATCCACACCCGCGAAGGGCACCGGCCCGACCTGTCCGATCTGCCGGCCAACAAGCGCTGGCGCTCGCGCCAGATCGGCACCGAGGGCCGCGGCATCGGCGATGCCGGCCCCTGCGGCCGCATCCTGGTGCGTGGTGAACCGGGCTGGGACATCATCCCCGAGCTGTACCCGCGGGCCGGCGAGCCCATCATCGACAAGCCGGGCAAGGGCAGCTTCTGCGCGACGGACCTGGAGCTGATCCTGCACACCCGCGGCATCCGCAACCTGATCCTCACCGGCATCACCACCGATGTCTGCGTGCACACCACCATGCGCGAGGCCAACGACCGGGGTTTTGAATGTGTGATGCTGAGCGACTGCACCGGCGCCACCGATGCCGGCAACCATGCCGCCGCGCTGAACATGATCCTGATGCAGGGCGGGGTGTTCGGCGCGGTGGCGGATTCGGCCGCCGTCATCCGCGTGCTGGACACGATGCCGGCCGCCGCGCCGGTGTTGGCCGGAGCCTGACATGGCCCATGCGCTGACCCTGGAAACCTTCAACCTCACCAAGCGCTTCGGCGCCTTCACCGCGCTGGACGGCGTGTCGCTGACGGTGCGGCCCGGCACGGTGCATGCCCTGCTTGGCGAAAACGGCGCCGGCAAGAGCACCTTCGTCAAATGCGTGGTCGGCTACTACCGGCCCGACGACGGCGCGGTGATGGTCGACGGCCGCGAGCACGACATCCATTCGCCCACGGTGGCGCGCGACCTGGGCATCGGCATGGTGTACCAGCACTTCACCGTGGTGCCGGGCATGACGGTGGCCGAGAACCTGCTGCTGGCGCGGGGCCACCTGCCGGCGGTGATCGACTGGAAGGCCGCGCGCGCCGAGCTCAGCGCCTTTTTGCAGACCACGCCGTTCAAGCTGGACCTGGATGCCACGCCGCTGGACCTGTCGGCCGGCGAGAAGCAGAAACTGGAGATCCTCAAGCAGCTGTTCCTCAAGCCACGGCTGCTGATCCTGGACGAACCGACCTCGGTGCTGACGCCGCAGGAGGCCGACGAGGTGCTGGGTGCGCTGCGCGAGCGTGCCCATGGCGGGGCCTGCTCCATCATCCTGATCACCCACAAGTTCCGCGAGGTCACGGCCTTCGCCGACGACGTGTCGGTGCTGCGCCGCGGTGCCTTGGTGGCCAGCGGCGCGGTGGCCGACACCAGCCCGGCCGTGCTGGCCCAGGCCATGGTGGGGGAGGGCAAGGCGGTGGCCCAGCCGCTGAGCCGCCTGCAGCGGGACACCGGCGCGGTGCAGCTGGACATCGCCGGCCTGCAGGTCATCGGCGACCGTGGCGAACCGGCGGTGCAGGACCTGGCGCTGCAGGTGCGCTGCGGCGAAATCGTCGGCGTGGCCGGCGTCTCCGGCAACGGCCAGCGTGAGCTGATGCAGGCCCTGACCGGCCAGCGCACCCGCGCCGCCGGGCGGGTGCTGGTGGCCGGCCAGCGCTTCGACGCCACGCGGCGGCAGAACCGCCGGCTGCGCGTGCGCGCCCTGCCCGAGGAGCCCTTGCTCAATGCCTGCGTCGGCGCGCTCAGCGTGTCGCACAACATGGGCCTGCGCCAGTTCGACGAGGCGCCCTTCGCCACACCGGCGGCCACCGGTGGCTGGGTGCACTGGGGCCGGCTGCGCCAGCGCGCACGGGCCTGGATCGCCGAGTACGGGGTCAAGACCCAGGGCGAGCGGGCGGCCATCCGCACCCTGTCCGGCGGCAATGTGCAGCGTGCCGTGCTGGCGCGTGAGCTCGCCGGCGATGCCCGCCTGCTGCTGGTCAGCAACCCGGTGTTCGGGCTGGACTTCGCCGCGGTGGCCGAGATCCACGGCCGCTTGATGGCCGCACGCAACCAGGGCGCGGCGGTGCTGCTGGTCAGCGAGGACCTGGACGAACTGCTGACGCTGTCCGACCGCATCGTGGTGATGAGCGAGGGCCGCATCGTGTGCGACGTGCCGGCGCACCAGGCCGACCGCCACGAGCTGGGCGCCTTCATGGGCGGCAAGGCGCATGCGGCCGCGCCGGCCGCCACCCAGGCCGCGCCGGAGGCCGCATGACCACAGTCCCCGCCCAGCCCTTTGCCTTCGATCTCGACCTGGCGCATTGCGCCCTGGTCATCATCGACATGCAGCGCGACTTCGTCGAACCCGGTGGCTTCGGCGCCTCGCTGGGTAACGACGTGACTCGGCTGCAGGCCATCATCCCCACCTGCGCCGCGCTGCTGGCCGCCTGGCGCGCCGCCGGGGGCTGGGTGGTGCACACCCGCGAAGGCCATGCCCCCGACCTGAGCGACTGCCCACCCGCCAAGCGTGGGCGCGGCAATCCGACCTTGCGCATCGGCGACCGCGGCCCGATGGGCCGGGTGCTGGTGATCGGCGAACCCGGCCATGCCATCGTGCCGGCGCTGGCGCCAGTGGCCGGCGAGCTGGTGATCGACAAGCCGGGCAAAGGCGCCTTCTACAACACGCCGCTGCAGGCCGAGCTGCAGCGGCGTGGTGTGCGCCAGCTGGTGGTCATGGGCGTCACCACCGAAGTCTGCGTGCAGACCACGCTGCGCGAGGCCAATGACCGCGGCTACGAGGCGCTGCTGGTGGAAGATGGCACGGCCAGCTACTTCCCCGAGTTCAAGGCCGCCACGCTGGCGATGATCACGGCCCAGGGTGGCATCGTCGGCTGGGTGGCCGGTTCGGCGGCGATCCTGGCCGCCCTGGACGCAGCCCCGGTCTCCGCGCCACGCCCCGTTCCGACCCCTACCCGCACCCCATGACCGCGCCCGACCCCACCCTGCTGACCACCGCCGACTGGCGCGCCGCCTATGCCGCCGGCGCCACACCGGCCGAGTTGCTGGCCCCGCTGCTGGCGCGCCGCGCCGCCGACGACCCGGCCTGGATTCACCGCTGCAGCGAGGCCTTCATCGCCGACCAGCTGCAGCGGCTGGCCGGCCGGCCCGACGCCTCCCGCCTGCCGCTGTACGGCGTGCCGTTTGTGGTCAAGGACAACATCGACGTCGCCGGCCTGCCCACCACCGCCGCCTGCCCGGCCTTTGCCTACACGCCCGAGCACCATGCCACCGTGGTGCAGCGGCTGCTGGACGCTGGCGCGGTGCTGGTCGGCAAGACCAACCTCGACCAGTTCGCCACCGGCCTGGTGGGCACACGCTCACCCTATGGCGAGGTGCCCAACAGCTTCGATGCGGCCTATATCAGCGGCGGCAGCAGTTCGGGCTCGGCCTCGGTGGTGGCGCGTGGCCTGGCGGTGTTTGCCCTGGGCACCGACACCGCCGGCTCGGGCCGGGTGCCGGCGGGTTTCAACAATCTGGTCGGCCTGAAGCCCACGCCCGGCCGGGTACCGATGGCCGGTGTGCTGCCGGCCTGCCGCACGCTGGACGTGGTGTCGGTGTTTGCGCTGACGGTGGACGACGCGGCGCGCGTGATGGCGGTGATCGAGGGCGTGGGCGACGAGCCGGTGTTCCAGACCCCGGTGCTGCAGCCACCCTGGCTGGGCCGCAGTGGCCAGCCCTTGCGCGTTGGGGTACCGCGCGACCCCGGCTGCGATGCGGCCCTGGGCTGGGACCGGGCCTTCGACCAGGCGCTGGACCAGCTGCGCGCCTGGGGCGCCGAGCTGGTGCCGGTGGACATGGCGCCGCTGTTCGACGTCGCCCGCCTGCTCTACGACGGCCCCTGGGTGGCCGAGCGCTACACCGTGGTGCGCGCGCTGATCGAGCAGCGGCCCGGCGCGCTGGACCCGGTGGTGCGCGACGTCATCGCCGCCGCCCGCCGCCACGACGCCGCGGCGGCGTTCGAGGCGCGTTATGCGCTGGAGACGCTGCGCCAGCGCATCGCGCCGCTGTGGCAGGGCATCGACCTGCTGGTGGTGCCCACCGCCACCACCTGCCCCACCCGCGCCGCCGTGGCCGCCGCGCCGGTGCAGCGCAACAGCGAGCTGGGCCGTTACACCAACTTCGTCAACCTGCTGGGCCTGGCCGCGCTGGCCCTGCCGGCCAGCGTGCCGGCCAGTGGCCTGCCGTTTGGCGTGACCTTCATCGCACCCGGTGGCAGCGACGCCGCATTGGCCGGCCTGGGGGCCCGCTGGCAGGCGGCGCGGGCGCTGCCACTGGGCTGCCGGCTGCGCCCGGCCGACCGCGCCGGCGCCGCCGCCGAGTCCTTGTCGCTGCCGCCGGCCGCGGCACCGACGCTGGCGCTGGCGGTGGTCGGCGCCCACCTGGCCGGCATGCCGTTGCACGGCCAGCTGGTCGAGCGTGGCTGCCGGCTGCGTGCGCGCACCACCACCGCGGCGGCCTACCGGCTGTATGCGCTGCCCGGCACCGTGCCGCCCAAGCCGGGGCTGGCCCGGGTGGCGGACGGGCAGGCGGGTGGGCAGGCGATCGAGGTCGAGGTCTATGACATGCCGGCCGAGGCAGTGGGCGGCTTCCTGGCGCTGATCCCACCGCCGCTGGGCCTGGGCTCGGTGCAGCTGGCCGACGGGCAGTGGGTCAAGGGTTTCATCTGCGAGGGCGCGGCGCTGGCCGGTGCCACCGACATCAGCCACTTCGGCGGCTGGCGGGCCTACCGGGCCGCGCAAGCGGGGGCACCGGCATGATCGGCGCCGACAGCATCGACGATGGCGCCGTGCTGGCCGAGTTGCGCAGCGTGTTCCATGCCTATGAGCGGGCATTGATGGTCAATGACGTGGACCTGCTCAACGCCTTCTTCTGGCACGACGCCCGTACCACGCGCTATGGCATCGCCGATCGGCAGCTGGGCATTGATGCGCTGATCGCCTTCCGTGCC
>Ga0208266_100609_pt1 | contig 11461 bp, 10 predicted proteins | sample LakWasMet67_HOW9_2_FD_183897 | JGI IMG/M metagenome (GOLD analysis project Ga0208266, IMG submission 183897) | Freshwater sediment methanotrophic microbial communities from Lake Washington under simulated oxygen tension - Sediment Metagenome... | ecosystem: Environmental > Aquatic > Freshwater >...
ACCATTTTGTGCATTTCAAGCCTTACCGCCTCAGCCGCTTTTTAACCCACCCCCAAGGAGCCTCCATGACCCTCACCACCCTTGCCCGCTGCGCCGCCCTGGCGGCACTGGCCGCCGCCGGCCTCGGCGCCCAGGCCGCCGACTGGAGCGACACATCCATCGGCTACCGCTACGGCACGGATTTCGCCGAGCCCTTCAATGCCAATGACATCCACAAGAACATCTTCAACCTGAACCACGCCAGCGGCTACAAGTACGGCAGCAACTTCTTCAACGTCGACTTGCTGCTGTCCGACAGCAAGGATCCCTCGTCCTTTGGCTCCAGCAATGGTGCGCACGAGATCTACGTCGTCTATCGCCACACCCTGGACCTTGGCAAGATCACCGGCAAGGACTTCAAGTTCGGGCCGATGCGCGGCTTCGGCATCACCGCCGGCTTCGATTTCAACACCAAGACGGACGTGGGCTACAACTCGAAGAAGCGCATGTTGGTGCTGGGGCCTACGGCGAACTTCGACGTACCCGGCTTCCTGAACGTCAGCCTGCTGGCGTTGTGGGAGAGCAACCAACCGTCTGGCAAGTCCTTCCCCCCCAACAGTGCGCCCGTAGACTACTCGACGCCGCGCTACAGCTACGACACCCACCCGATGCTGACGGCCGCCTGGGGCATCCCGCTGGGCGCCGGCTTCTCGTTCGAGGGCTTTGCCAACTGGATCGCGTCCAAGGGCAGCAACGAGTTCGGCGGCGGCACCAAGCCCGAGACCAACATCGACGCCCAGGTGATGTACGACGCCAGCGGCCTGGTCGGCGCCGGCAAGAACACCTTCAAGGTCGGCCTGGAGTACCAGTACTGGCGCAACAAGTTCGGCAACAACGCCGACGGCGCGGCCGGCAAGGGCGCGTTTGCCAAGACGCCGATGCTGCGCGTGGAATACCACTTCTGACGACCGGGGTGGTCGGCCGTCCTGGCCGGCCGTCCGGCCCGTCTTGACGGGTACACCTGGCCGGGGGGCCGGGCCCGGGGCTTAAGCGCCCGAAAAGGCCTGCTTCGGTAATCCCGAATTGCCGTCGTGGGGGTGACTGCCGACACTGCGCTCGCGCAGGTGAGAACCGCCTGCGCGTTGATGCCAACAACGCAGGAGACACCCCCTCATGACGCTCGTCCGACTGATCGCGGCCGCCGCCGCCCTGGCGCTGACCACCGGCCTGGCCACCGCCCAGGACAAGCCCGCCGAGCTGAAGATCGGCATCTCCACCTTCACCTCGGGCGCCGCGTCGGTGTTCGGCGTGCCGGCCAAGGCCGCCGCCGAGATGCTGATCGAGGAGATGAACGCGGCCGGCGGCATCGGCGGCGTCAAGGTGGTGCCGACCTTCATCGACGAAGGCATCGGCGGCGACAAGCTGCTCAGCGAATACCGCCGCCTGGTGCAGGAGCAGGGCGTCAAGACCATGCTGTCGGCCATCTCCAGCGGCAACTGCAACATCGTGGCGCCGGTGGCCGAGGACCTGAAGGTGCTGAACGTGATGTGGGACTGCGGCACCGAGAAGGTGCTGGAGAACAAGCGCTTCAAGTATGTGGTGCGCACCCAGGCCAATGCCACCACCGAGATGGTGGCCACGGTGCTGTACCTGCTGAAGATGAAGCCCGAGTTCAAGAGCATCGCCGTGGTCAACCAAGACTACGCCTGGGGCCGCGACAGCTGGGAGATCTTCATCAACACGCTGAAGGTCTTCAAGCCCGACGTCAAGGTGGTGGCCGAGATGTTCCCCAAGCTGGGCGCGTCCGACTTCTCCACCGAGATCAGCCGCCTGCAGGCCCTCAAGCCCGACGTGGTGCTCAACACCTCCTGGGGCGGCGACCTGGACACCTTCGTGCGCCAGGCCGGCCAGCGTGGCCTGCTCAAGCAGGGCGCCACCTTCGTGATGCCGCTGATCGAGAGCTCGCTGGAGCGCCTGGGCGACGCGGTGCCCGAGGGCATCATCGCCGGCGCGCGTGGTGACCACTACTGGCTGCACCCCGAGACCGCCAACGACCCCAAACACAAGGCGTTTGTCACCAAGTTCAAGGCCAAGACCGGTGCCTACCCGATCTACCCGACCTACCACATGGCCCAGGCCCTGGTCGGCCTGAAGGCGGGTTACGAGTCGGCGATCAAGGCCAATGGCGGCAAGTGGCCGGGCCCCGAGCAGGTGGCCGAGGCCATGCGCAAGTCGACCTTCAAGGCCTATGGCCGCGAGATCTCGATGCGCGAGGACGGCCAGGGCCTGGAGGCCCAGCTGCTGGGCGTGACCAAGCGCACGCCCAAGTACCCGTTCGCGGTGATGGACAAGATGGTGCTGGTGCCGGCCGAGCTGGTCACCCCGCCGGTGGGCCAGCAGTCGCTGACCTGGGTCAAGGCCATCAACCCGGCCTTGGCCAAGGTGCTGTCCACCGACCAGTTCAAGACCCACGACTTCAAGTAGAAGCGGCGAATCTTCCTGCTGCGCGACCCGATCTTGCGCCGGCGCTGCTCGCCGTACGGGTGTACGGCTGCGCTGCCCGGCGCAACCTCGGGCCGCTCGCGACGGAATCTTCACCACTTCTCAACTGCGCGGTGCCTTCGGTGCTCCGCTGAGTCATGGACGCTTCCCTGATCACCCTGGCGCTGATGGACGGCGTGTCGTATGCGGCACTGCTGTTCCTCGTCGCGCTCGGCTTGACGCTGATCTTCGGCGTCATGCGCATCCTCAACATCGCCCACGGCAGCCTGTATGCCTGGGGCGGTTATTTCGCGGCCACGCTGGGGCTGGCGATCACCCAGTTCGCGCTGCCGGCCTGGCTGGCGCTGCCGGCGCTGTTCGTCGCGGCGCTGGTCATCGGCGGGCTGCTGGGCACGGTGCTGGAATGGGCGCTGCTGCGCCGCATCCTGGACAAGGACCCGATCCTGCAGCTGCTGGTGACCTTCGCCGCCTTCATGGTGCTGGAGGACCTGCAGCGCCTGATCTGGGGCGTGCAGCCGGTGTTCGTCTCCGACGTGGTCAATCAGCTCGGCACGCTGGAGGTGGCGGGTGTCACCTACACCCGCTACCAGCTGCTGGTGCTGCCGGCGGTGGCCGCAGCCGCCTTCTTCGGCCTGCGCTGGTTCCTGGGCAAGACGGCGCTGGGCCGGCAGGTCACCGCCGTCACCCACCACCGCGAGGTGGCCACGGCCATGGGCGTCAACACCCACCGTGTCACCTGGCTGACCATCGCCCTGGGCGGTGCGCTGGGGGCGCTGGGTGGCGCGCTGGCCTCGCCCACCACCTCGTTCACGCCGGGCATCGGCGCCGACATGATGGTGCTGTCGTTCGCGGTGGTGGCCACCGCCGGCCTGGGCCAGATCGGCGGCGCCGCCATCGCCGCGCTGATGATCGGCCTGGCCCGCTCGTTCGCCGTCTACCTGCTGCCGGAAGTGGAAGTGCTGATGCCTTACCTGATCATGGTCGGCGTGCTGCTGCTGCGGCCCGAAGGTCTCTTTTCGACCGTTGCGGCGCGGAGGATCTAGACCATGGGTTCGCTTCGTCTGCAAGGCCTGGTGGTGGTCCTGGTCGCCGCCGTGCTGGGCCTCACGCTGGCCCTGCCTTGGCTGAAGACGCCGGTGCTGCTGGCGCTGTCCAACGGCCTGGCGGTGCTGGGCGTGATCGTGCTGATCCGCGCCGGCCAGGTGTCCTTCGGCCATGCGATGTTCGCCTGCCTGGCGGCTTATGGCGTGGCCTTTGCCGGCCGCGCCTGGCACCTGGACGCCGTGCTGCTGGTGGCTCTGGGCACGGCCGGCGCGGCGCTGGCCGGCGCGCTGATCGGCGTGTTCATGGTGCGCTACCGCGGCATCTTCTTCGGCATGCTCAACCTGGCGTTTTCGATGGTGTTGTTTTCGGTGCTGGGCAAGTTCGGTGGCCTCACCGGCGGCACCGACGGCCTGCGCTTCGACCGGCCCAGCTTCGGCTTCATGGCGCTGGAGCGCGAAAGCTTCGAGAGCGCGCTCCTGTGGCTGGCCCTGGCCCTGGCCGTGCTGGCCGGGCTGGCGGTGCAGCGCTACTTCGGCAGCGTCAACGGCCAGGCCCTGGCCGCCATCAAGACCAACGAGACCCGGCTGGAATACCTGGGCATCTCGGCCAAGCGGGTGTTCTGGGGCGGCTACGTGCTGTCGGCCACGCTGTGCGGCCTGGGCGGCAGCCTGTTCGCACTGACCCAGGGCCTGGTGACGCCGGAGATGGGCTACTGGGTGCGCTCGGGCGAGGTGGTGTTCATCGCCATCCTGGGCGGCTCGGGCCACGCCGTGGGCGCCTTCATCGGCGCCTTCGTCTTCGAGTTCGTCAAGCTCTACGCCGCGGCCCTGCTCACCGGCGCCTGGCAGATGGTGCTGGGCATCGTGCTGATCGTGATGGTCTTTGTCGCGCCCACCGGGATCTTCGGGTTGATGGAGAAGAAGCTGCGCACCAAGGGGGTGGCCGCATGAGCACGGCACCGAGAGGACTGTTGAGCACCCGCGGCCTGTCGCTGAAATTCGGCGGCGTGGTCGCGGCCGATGCCATCGACTTCGACCTGATGCCCGGTGAGCGCCTGGCGGTGGTCGGCCAGAACGGCGCTGGCAAGACCACCTTCATCAACATCTGCACCGGCTACCTGAAGGCCGACGGCGGCCAGGTGTTTTTCGACGGCACCGAGGTCACCGGCCAGAGCCCGCGTGCCATCACCCGGCGTGGCCTGGGCCGCTCGTTCCAGCTGCCGCAGGTGTTCACCGAACACACGGTGCGTGAATGCCTGCTGCTGGCCGCCTCGGCGGTCAAGCGCAAGGGCGGCCTGTGGACACCGCTGGCCCAGGCGGTGGACGCCGACGAGGTGGACGCCACGCTGGAGCTGCTGCAACTGCAAGGCCGCGCCCACGACCTGTCCGGCGCGCTGCCCGAGGGCCAGCGCAAGCTGCTGGACGTGGCCATGGCCCTGGTGCTGCGGCCCAAGCTGATGATCATGGACGAGCCCACCAGCGGCGTGTCCAGCGACGAGAAACACCAGCTGATGGCGGTGCTGATGCGCGCGCTGGACGAGCGCCGGGTCACCAGCATCTTCGTCGAGCACGACATCGACATCGTGCGCCGCTACGCCACCCGGCTTGCGGCCTGGATCGCCGGCAAGATCGCTGCCGACGGGGCGCCCGACGAGGTGCTGCGCGACCCCGTCGTGATCAAGAACGTGATCGGTGAATGAGATGCTGCAGCTCGAAAACGTCTCCACCACCATCGCCGGCATCCCGGTGCTGCGTGGCATCAGCACCCAGCTGATGCGCGGCAGCACGGTGGCCGTGGTCGGCCGCAATGGCGCCGGCAAGACCACGCTGCTGCGCCTGATCATGGGCTTCCGCGAGGGCCACAGCGGCCGTGTGCTGCTGGACGGCCAGGACCTGGCCGGGGTGCCGGCCCGCCTGCGCGCCAAGCTGGGCATCGGCTATGCGCCGGAGGACCGGGTGATGTTCCCCAGCTTCAGCGTCGAGGAGAACCTGCGCTTTCCCTGCGAGGTGATCGGCATGCCCAGGCGCGCGGTGGACGAGCGCCTGGCGGAGACGATGGACATCGTGCCCGAGCTGAAGGTGATGCTGGCGCGCTCGGGCGCCGCGCTCTCGGGTGGCCAGGGCAAGATGGCCGCGCTGGGCCGCGCGGTGATGGCCGGTGAGCGCCTGGTGCTGCTGGACGAGCCCTTCCAGGGGCTGGCGCCGGTGCTGGCCCAGCAGTATTCGGCCTCGCTGCACCGGCTGCACCAGGCTCGGCCCGAGCTCTGCGTGGTGATCACCGAATCCAACCGCAGCCTGCTCAAGGACATCCCCACCCACACCCTGGTGCTGGAGCGGGGCGAGTTGCAGGCGGGCGAAGCCGCCGCCGCCGCGGTCCACTGACTTTTCCCCCTTCCGAAGGAGCGCCGACCATGGCCCAACACTTCATCAACGGCCAGTGGGTGGCCGCGTCCAACGGCGAGACCCTGCCGGTCATCGACCCCAGCACCGGCGAGGTGTTCGACCAGCTGGCGCGTGGCACCGCCGCCGACATCGACCGCGCTGTGGCCGCCGCGCGCGCCGCGCTGAACGGCCCCTGGGGCAAGCTGACTGCCACCGACCGCGGCCGCATCCTGCTGAAGATGAGCGCGCTGATCCTCGAACGCACCGAAGCGCTGGCCCAGCTGGAAGCGCGCGACACCGGCAAGCCGATCAGCCAGGCGCGCAACGACATCGTGGTGGCCGCACGCTACTGCGAGTTCTACGGCGGCGCCGCCGACAAGCTGCACGGCCAGCAGATCCCCTACCTGAACGACTTCCACGTCGTGGTGGTGCGTGAGCCTCATGGCGTGACCGCCCACATCCTGCCCTGGAACTACCCGGCGCAGATGTTCGGCCGCTCGGTGGTTCCGGCGCTGGCCATGGGCAATGCCGCGGTGCTCAAGCCGTCCGAAGACGCCTGCATGACACCGCTGGCCTTCTGCGCCATCGCCAAGGAGGCCGGCCTGCCCGACGGCGCGCTCAACGTCGTCACCGGCCTGGGCGAAGAAGCCGGTGCCGCATTGACGGCGCATGGCGACATCGATTTCGTCACCTTCACCGGCAGCCCCGAGGTGGGCACGCTGGTGCAGAAGGCCGCCGCCGAGCGCACGCTGAAGTGTGTGCTGGAGCTGGGCGGCAAGAGCCCGCAGATCGTCTTCGAGGATGCCGACCTGGAGCGCGCGGCCACCTTCGTGCTCAAGGCCATCACCCAGAACGGCGGCCAGACCTGCTCGGCTGGCAGCCGGCTGCTGGTGCAGCGCAGCATCTACGACCGTTTCGTCGCCACCGTGGCCGAGCGCTTCAAACAGAGCGCTGCCGGCACGCCCACGCAAGACCGCGACTGCGGCCCGCTGATCAATGCCGCACAGAAGGCGCGGGTCGAAGGCTTCATCCGCCGCGCCCAGGACACCGGCATCCCCATCCTGGCACAGGGCCAGGTGGCGGCGGGCGTGCACCCGGGTGGCTACTACGTGGCGCCCACGCTGTTCGGCCCGGTGCCGCGTGACCACCAGCTGGCCTGCGACGAGGTCTTCGGCCCGGTGCTGGCGGCCATCCCCTTCGACACCGAGGCCGACGCCATCGCGCTGGCCAACGCCACCGAATTCGGCCTGCTGGCCGGCATCTGGACCCGCGACGGCGGCCGCCAGACGCGCGTGGCCAAGGCCATGAAGTGTGGCCAGGTCTACATCAACGCCTACGGCGCCGGCGGCGGTGTCGAGCTGCCCTTCGGCGGCGTGAAGAAGAGCGGCCACGGCCGCGAGAAGGGCTTCATGGCGCTGGAAGAGTTCTGCACCGTCAAGACCATCGTTCAATACCACGGCGAATGACGCCAACCCCCCACAGGAGCACCCCATGAGACTCAAGGACCAGGTCGCCATCGTCACCGGCGCCGCCAGCGGCTTCGGCGCCGAAATCGCCCGCCAGTACATCGCCCAGGGCGCCAAGGTGGCGGTGGCCGACATCAACGGCGCCGGTGCCCAGGCTGTTGCCGCCGAGCTGGGTGCCAACGCCCTCGCCGTGACCTGCGACGTCACCCAGCGCGCCGACATCGACGCCCTGGTCAAGGCCACGGTGGACCGCTTCGGCACCGTCGACATCGTCGTCAACAACGCCGGCTGGACGCACAAGAACGGCCCGCTGCTGGACGTGGACGAGGCCACCTTCGACCGTGTCTACGACATCAACGTCAAGAGCATCTTTCACATGGTGCACGCGGTGGTGCCGCTGATGCGCAGCAAGCGCAAGGGCGTGATCCTCAACGTCGGCTCCACCGCCGGCATCCGCCCGCGCCCGGGCCTGACCTGGTACAACAGCTCCAAGGGCGCGGTCAACCTGATGAGCAAGAGCCTGGCCGCCGAGCTGGGCCCGGACAATATCCGCGTCAATGCCATCTGCCCGGTGATGGGCGCCACCGGCCTGCTGGAGCAGTTCATGGGCATGCCCGACACGCCGGAGAACCGCAAGAAGTTCATCGGCACCATCCCGATGGGCCGGCTGTCCACGCCGCTGGACATCGCCAAGGCGGCGGTGTTCCTGGCCAGCGACGACGCCGAGTTCATCACCGGCGTCGAGTTCCCCGTGGACGGCGGCCGCACGGTATGAGCGGCACCCGGCGCCCGGGTACGGCCGCCACCCGCCGGGCGGGTACCCCGTCGGCTTGGGGCGGCCCGGCGCTCGACGGGGCGCTGCGATGAGCGGCCTCGCCGGGCAGGTGGCCTGGATCACCGGTGGTGGCAGCGGCATCGGCCTGGCCGGTGCGGTGGCGCTGGCCCAGGCCGGTGCCCGGGTGGTGGTCTCGGGCCGTGACGCCGCCAAGCTGGCCGCTGCGGTGCAGCAGGCCGAGGCCCAGGGCGCACCGGCCGGCAGCGTCAGCGCGCTGGCGCTGGACGTGGCCGACGCCGCCGCGGTCCAGGCCGTGGCGCAGCAGATCGAGGCCAGCCATGGCCGCGTCGACATCCTGGTCAACAGCGCCGGCGTCAACGTGCCCAAGCGCTTCTGGGACCATACCGACGCGGCCACCTTCGCGGCGGTGACCGCCATCAACCTCAACGGCGCGGCCTACTGCACGCTGGCCGTGCTGCCGGGCATGCGTTCGCGGCGGCAGGGCACGGTGATCAACGTGTCATCGTTCGCCGGCTGGTACCTCAGCTACCTCACCGGCCCGGCCTACATGGCCAGCAAGGCCGGCATGATCGCGCTGTCGCACTCCTTCAACATCGAGGAGTGTGTGCACGGCCTGCGCGCCACCGCGCTGTGCCCGGGCGAGGTGGCCACGCCCATCCTCAAGACCCGGCCGGTGGAGCCCAGCGACGACGAGAAGGCGCGCATGCTGCAGGAGGCCGACCTGGGCCGCACCCTCCGCTTCATCGCCGAGATGCCGGCCCATGCCTGCATCAACGAGCTGGTGATCTCGCCGGTGTGGAACCGCATCTACACCGGTGGTGCCGAGCTGAAGCGGCACTGAGGCAGCGCCCGGCCGCCGCGGCGGGGTGGTCTTGTTCCTAGGGGGTGCCGCGGGTGCCTGCTCTTGACGCAGGCCAAGCGGCTCCAGACAGTGGACCGACCACCGCCACCCGCGGTGGCCCATCCACCCGTCGAGGAGACCTGCCCATGACCCCCACGCTTGCGGCTGCCGGCCGTTTTGCCGCCGCCTGGCGCCACCGCCTGGCCTTGCTGGCCCTGGCGGCCAGCGCCACGTTGAGCTTTGCCGACGACAGCCTGACCCCGGGCGTGCCGCCCGGCAATGCACTGCCGCCGCAGGCCCAGGGCAAGGGGCCACCACCGTGGACCGGCCAGGCCGCCCGCCAGGGCGTGGTGGCGGTGTCGCACCCGGCCGCGGCCGAAGCCGGTGCGCGCATGCTGGAGATGGGCGGCAATGCCATCGACGCTGCGGCGGCGATCCAGTTTGCGCTCAACGTCGTCGAGCCGCAGTTCTCCGGCATCGGTGGCGGTGGCTTCATGATGGTCCACCTGGCCAAGAGCGGCCAGACCTTTGCGGTCGACGCGCGCGAGAAGGCACCGGCCGCGGCCACGCCGTCGATGTTCCTGCTCACCGGCGTGCCGGCGGCCCAGCTGTTCACCGTGGCGTCCAGCAGCGGCCTGGCGGTGGGCGTACCCGGCACGCTGATGGCCGTGGACACCGCGCTCAAGCGCTGGGGCACGCTGCCGCTGGCCACCACGCTGGCGCCGGCGATCACGCTGGCCGACACCGGCTTCAAGGTCAACCGCTTCCTGGCCGCCAACATCGCCGGCGACGGTGGGCGCACCGGCTGGCAGCCCGAGACGGCCGCCATCTTCCGCCCCGGCGGCGTGCCGCTGGCCGAAGGCGCGCTGCTGCGCCAGCCCGACCTGGCCAAGACCCTGCGCCTGATCGCCGCCGGTGGCCCCGACGTGTTCTACAAGGGCCCCATCGCCCAGGCCATCGTCGACGCCCAGCAGCGCAGCCGCAGCCCGGTGCCGGCCGAGGGCGTGGGCCGCATGACCCTGGCCGACCTGGCCGCCTACGACATCAAGGTGCGCGAGCCCATCGTCGGCACCTACCGCGGCTGGACGCTGGCGTCGATGTCGCCGCCGTCCTCCGGCGGGCTGACGGTGGTGCAGATGCTGAAGATTCTGGAGCACTTCCCGATGGGCGATGCGGCCCAGGGCTTCGGCTTCGGCCAGACGCGCACCTGGCACACCATGATCGAGGCCATGCGCCTGGCCTTTGCCGACCGCGCCGTGTGGATGGGCGACGAGGACTTTGTGCCGGTGCCCAAGAAGGGGCTGCTGGCCCCGGCCTATGTGGACGCGCGCGCCGGCCTGATCAACCTCGGCAGCCGCATGGCCACCCCGGCGGCGGGCGACCCGCGGCCCTTCGACGTGGCCGCGGCCAACGACGGGTCTTTCACCGTGGCAGCGATCCCGTTCGAGGAGGAGAAGGGCGTGCACACCACGCACTTCTCGGTGGTCGACAAGTGGGGCAATGTGGTCAGCTACACCACCACCATCGAGAACACCTGGGGCACCGGTATCACCGTGCCAGGTTACGGCTTCCTGCTCAACAACGAGCTGACCGACTTCAACTTCGCGCCCACCCGCGACCCGTCCACCGGCAACCCCGGCGCCAACGACGTGGCGCCGTTCAAGCGTCCACGTTCCAGCATGGCGCCCAGCCTGCTGCTCAAGGACGGCCGGCCGGTGGCGGCCTTCGGCTCGCCCGGTGGCTCGACCATCATCAACTCGGTGCTCAATACCGCGCTGAACCTGATCGACCATCACATGACGATCCAGCAGGCCATCGACGCACCACGGCTGTCGGTGACCAGCGCGGGCGGCGCCATCTCCTGCGAGGGCGGGGCGCCGTTCATGCTGCCGGTGGTGCCGGCGGCCACGCTGGCCGACCTGCGTGCGCTGGGCCATGCCTCGGCGCCGGTGGCCTGCGGCGCGTCCATCGGTTCGGTGCAGGGTGTGGTCATCGACCTGCAGACCGGCAAGCAGTACGGTGGTGCCGACCAGCGCCGCGAAGGCACGGTGATCGGCCTGCCGCGCGCGCGCTGAGCACGCCGGGCCGCGCCGGCCTGCTCAGGGCCGGCGTGGCAGCAGCCGGAAGTCCACCGAGGCGCAGGCCAGTGCCGCGCCCTGGTGCCGGGCCCGTTGCCGTGGGGGGGCCGTGTCGCCCACCACCCAGTCGTGCAGCCGCAGCTGCGGTTGCACGTGGTAGTGGCCGGGCGCGTCCAGGTCGAAGGCCTCGGCCAGGTCCAGCGTGGCCTGGCGGCGCTGGCCGGGGGCGATGGCCAGGTACTCGTCGGCACCCGGATCACCACGTTTGACCACCGCGCCGCGGTAGTCCAGTGGCCGGCCGTCGCGTTGCACGCTGACGAAGGGCGCCAGCCAGGCCTGCTCAAACGGTGTGCCCCAGACCAGCAGCCACAGCG
>Ga0208266_100613_pt1 | contig 11400 bp, 10 predicted proteins | sample LakWasMet67_HOW9_2_FD_183897 | JGI IMG/M metagenome (GOLD analysis project Ga0208266, IMG submission 183897) | Freshwater sediment methanotrophic microbial communities from Lake Washington under simulated oxygen tension - Sediment Metagenome... | ecosystem: Environmental > Aquatic > Freshwater >...
CCTACACCTATGCAGGTCGCTTGCAGCAGGCGGGGCGTTGGACCATCTTTTTAACCGATGGCCAGCAACAGTATGTATTACAAGCAGGTGACCATTTTGCCGACGGTTGGCAGGTGCGTTTGCTCGATCAACAAAAAATCGTGCTGCAACATGCAGCCGAGCGCTTTGAAATCAGGTTGGATAACGGGGTGGAGTTTTGAATAAGCGAATCAATCAAACCTATTGGCGCTGGACTTGCTGGCTGGGCAGTCCACTGTTACTGGTCAGTTGCAGCCAATTGCTGCCCGCGGCGAACCCCGGCGATGCCGCCCTAGAGCAGGCCAGAATCTATGCTGCGCGGGGGCAGGATGAAGAAGCGATTCAGCTATTGCAGCCCTTGGTAGAGGCAAATCCGCGCCAGCCGCAATACAAAAACTGGTTGACGCTGTTGCAAGAGAAAAAACTACAAAAGCTATTGCAGCAAGCGGATAGTTTGTTGCAGGCGCAAGCGTTTGATGCCGCCAGTGAAACGTATCAGCAGGTATTGCAGGTCGCGCCGAGCAACCGCGCGGCCAGTGACGGCTTGCAAAAAGTGCAAATGGCGCGTCAACACGCCGCGCAACTTGCCCAAGTGAAAATAGCGATGGACACAGAGGATTTGGCTGGGGCCGAGTTTGGCCTGCGCACTATCTTGGCCGAGCAGCCTGCACATGTCGGCGCCAGGCAATTATTTGAGCAAATTGAGCAGCAGAAAAACGAACGGAACAGTGTGGTGCGGCCTTTGCAGTCTTCGCTCAAAAAGAAAGTCACGTTAGAACTTAAAAATACCCCGATTAAGCACGCCTTTGAATATCTGGGTAAAGCAGGCGGTTTGAATTTCTCGTTTGACCAAGAGTTGAGCGATGGACTCCGCGTCAATTTATTGTTGCGGGATACGCCGATTGAGGACGCACTCGATGTGATCCTCACCAGTCACCAGCTCGTTAAAAAGGTGCTCAATAGCAATACTTTGCTGATTTATCCGCAATCACGCGCGGCGCAATATGAAACCTTGTTTGTGCGCAGCTTTTACTTGACGCACATGGATGCCAAACGTGCCCTCAATATGATGAAAACGGTGTTGCGTGCCAGCGATGTGTATATTGATGAAAAATTGAACACGTTGGTGATTCGCGACACCATGGACCGCATCAAAGTGGCCGAGAAACTGATTGCCTCGCAAGACCTCAATGAACCCGAAGTGATGCTGGAGGTGGAGGTGATGGAAATCAATCGCCGCAATCTCGAGAATCTGGGGATTCAGTATCCGAGCCAGATTGGTGTGGGTGTGCAAGGCAATGCCGCGGGCAGTAGCAACGGCACTCAACCGCAATCGGGCAAGTTGACCTTGACCGAGTTGCGCAATTTTAATGGAGGCTTGGGCGTATTTTCCATCAACGATCCGGCGATTGTGCTTAATCTATTGCATCAAGACACCGATACTAATTTGCTAGCCAGCCCCAAAATCCGCGTCAAGAACCGTGACCGTGCCAAGATTCATGTTGGTGACAAGATTCCGGTGTTGACCAGTGTCGCCAGCGCCCAAGGCTTTGTCAGCCAAAATGTGAATTATATTGAGGTTGGTATCAAGCTCGATGTTGAGCCAGTGATTCAAATGCAAGATCAGGTCAGTATTAAGGTCGGCATGGAAGTCAGTAATATCACTGACCAGGTCACGACTAGTTCTGGCGTGCTGGCTTATACCATTGGTAGCCGCAACGCCAATACCACCTTGCAATTGCGCAACAACGAAACGCAGATTCTGGCTGGATTGTTTCGTGATGATGAGCAAAAAACCCGACGCAAAGTGCCTGGTTTAGGTAACTTGCCGTTGATCGGAAAGTTTTTTAGCAGCAATAATGAAGATAAGCGTAAAAACGAAATTGTGCTGCTGATTACGCCCCGCATTATGCATAACCTGAGTCCTGCCAGTGCAGTCTACAGCCTGATCCCTGCGGGCATTGCTGCGAATGCAAATCCGGTCGGGGCCGGTGGCGCGCGCGCTGTGCAGGCGGCGGAGCCGACGCCATTGAGCACTGCCGGGACTCCGCAGACGGGCCAAAATGACCGGAATAGAGTGGATGCAAATTATGCCGATCAGTTGATGAATTCTGCGCCACCCAATCCCGCTGCAAATCCGAATACCATGATGATTCAAGGGCAATAACGGTGGATCTAGCAGGAACGAAAGCGACCGGGTTCACATTGGTTGAGCTATTGGTGACGCTGGTTTTGTTGGCTTTATTAGTCACTTCGGCGAGCCCCGTAGTGCAGCTCAGTGCTAAACGTGAAAAAGAGCGTGAACTTAAACGCGCCTTGTGGCAGATCCGAGATGCTTTGGATGCCTACAAGGATGCGGTGGATCAGGGGCTCATTAAAAAAACGGCGGAGGGGAGCGGCTATCCGCCCAGCTTAGATGTGCTGGTAACCGGCGTGGAAAACGTGCAGGACATCAAAAAGAAAAAACTCATTTTTTTGCGGCGGATTCCGCGTGATCCGTTTGCGGCCGATCCTCAGCGCAGCAATGCCAGTACTTGGCGAGTGCGCGCTTATGATGGTGCAGTCGATGACATGGCACAGGATGTTTATGACGTGTCTTCGCGTTCGACTGCGATGGGTATTAACCAGCAACCTTACAGTGAGTGGTAGCGCGATGAGACGCGGATTTACCCTGATCGAAATGCTTGTGGTGCTGGCAATTTTAGCGATGTTGCTCACCATTGTGACACCAAAATTCATGCATACTCTGCAACGGTCAAAAGAGACGACGTTACGCCATGATTTGCGCACGATGCGTGACGCAATCGATCAATTTTATAGCGATAAAAATCGCTATCCCGAGACGCTGGATGAACTGGTGGAGCGGCAATACTTGAAAGCGATTCCCCCCGACCCGATCACCGATCGCAGTGATACTTGGGTGATTACTTTGCCGCCGAATGTTGATGAAGAGGGTAGTGTGTTTGATGTGCACAGTGGCTCAGCATTGCTGGCTGACGACGGTTCACCCTATGCGCTGTGGTAATGCATTTGCTAATGGTTTTGTCCTGATTGGCATGTTGATGCTGATCATGCTTAGCGGCTTAGTGACCATGCAAGCTAGCCAGCGTTGGCAAACGCAGCTGTTGCGGGATAGAGAGCGAGAGTTGATCAAGGTGGGCCTTGCCTACCGCAATGCCATTGGGCGTTATTACAACCAAACCCCTGGATTGGTGAAAACCTTTCCTCCCACCTTAGAGGCGCTACACGAAGATACGCGTTTTCCAAACCCGCGCCGCCATTTGCGCCACTTCTACCTTGATCCTATAACGCAGCAGGCGGGCTGGGGTCTCGTCAAGGCACCCAGCGGCGGCATCATGGGGGTGTACAGCTTGTCTAACAAGGTGGCCTTTAAGCAGAAAGGCTACCGCGGGATATTGCAACATTTGAATGATAAGCGTACCTACGGTGAGTGGTATTTCGTTTATGTGCCGCCCGCCGTGGCCGCGAGTGCGAGCGGGCTTTGAAAAGTAGTGATCTGGTGTGGGTTATCTCTGTTTTGTGTAAAGTTGTGTCAATGACATCAGGTTTTTGATGCGCCCAGCGATTAGACATATGTAGGGACATGAAAGTGAATAATTCCTGTTATTGGCAGGGGTTTTTCCTTGGTATGCGTCGAGCCCGTGTTGGCGTCATATCTATTCCGGTCCGGTTTGTTTATCTTTTCATTATGGAGCGTGCTGTGGATTGGATGCCTGACATTGTAGATCTTGTGCTGTATTTACTCGGCGGCTTATCGGTCATCGTGTGGTCCATCATCCTCATCAAAAGCTGGGCTTGGTACCAGTCTCGCCGGGCATCCACGCATTTTTTGGCTGAATGTCAGCAGGTTCAAACCATTTATGAATTACCTAAACTGATCTCAGGCAGTCAAAGCAGTTTTGCACGCTTGTGCGATGCCGGCATGCGCGCCATGAGTGCGGTCATGGCAAATGCCGTGTTGCGCAAAAACGAGCGTCACGAGGTGATTCTGCTCTCACTCAAACAACAAGCTTATCTTGAACACAAGCGGATGGATGGCGGCGTAGCAGTGCTAGCCAGCATCGGCGCCACCGCGCCATTTATCGGTTTATTTGGCACCGTATGGGGCATTATGAATGCGCTACGCACCATCACTGCAACCGGGTCCGCTGGCTTGGATGTCGTGGCTGGGCCGATTGGCGAGGCCTTGATTGCCACCGCCATCGGCATTGCGACAGCGGTGCCAGCGGTGTTGGCTTACAACTACTTTATGCGCATGCAAAAAGAGCACCGGGCAGATCTAGAGCAAGTGGCCAGCCATTTTCAATCATTGCTCACGCAATCTGGTCTTGAAGGTTAAGCGCATGGCAATGTTCACAGAAAGTGATGAAGCGTTGGCGAGTGAGATTAATGTGACGCCGCTGGTGGATGTGATGTTGGTGTTGCTCACCGTGTTTATTGTGACTGCACCCTTGCTCATGAATGCCGTCAACGTGAAACTGCCTGAGGCGAGTGCGCAAGTCGCGCTGACCGCGCCAAAAACGGCGCACATCAGTGTGACGGATGCCGGCCAGATCATGCTTGACCAACAAGTCTTAGCGCTAGAAAAGCTGACGCCAGCGTTGGGGCAGCTCAAGCAAGATCATGACCCCGCAGTGGAGATTTATGCCGATGAACATGCGCAATACGGGGTGGTCGCCAAAGTATTGGCGGCCATTCAGCGCGCAGGTATTACCAAATTCAGTTTTGTGATGTCACCTGAGTCTGGAAAATAACGGCATGACTCGCCTGATTTATCCCGAGCAACCAGATGTTTCGCTGTTGTGGCGGGCGGTGCTTGTCTCGCTCGGGTTGCATGCGCTGGTGGTATTGCTTTACCCCAGCTTGAGCCGAATCGCGTTGCCCAATCTGCCTGAAAGGCTGGAGGTCGAATTTTTCTCTATGAAAGCCGCGCCACCCAGCACGCAGCCAATGCCGCCAGCGGAAAACCTTAAGCCTATTGAGCCAACCCCATCCAAGCCCATACCGGTCGTTAAACCGCAAACGCCACTAGAACGCCCTAAACAGGTATTAGCTGCGCCAGCCAGTCAGGCGTCGGATTATCGCGTGCCTGAGCAAGCGCCCCCCGCGCAAACAGAGCCTGCCCAAACCACCGCTGCGCCAACGGCGCCGAACAATGTTGCAGAAGGTGCGCCACATGCCAGCAATGCGTCTGCAGCAAAAGAGACTAAAGCCAATGCTTTGGCGCCCATTGCGCAGGCTAACACCGAGTCAGATGAATTGAGTCCCAGCGATAGCGATGCCTGGGGCGATTATGGTGAGCAGTTGCGATCACTGGTGAGTAAAAGTAAGCAATACCCAGCCATTGCCATTCGCCGCCACCTTGAAGGGGAGGCCATGGTGGTTGCACAGTTTGTGCGTGGGGAGCTGGTGAATGTGACGTTGGCGGATAGCAGCAAACATATGCCGCTGGATGAAGAGGCGATGCGTATGGTGAAAAAGGCGATCGCGCAGTTGGGCGTAAAAGACAGCCTTAAAAAGAAAAGTTTCAAAATCACTATTCCAGTGTCTTTTAAGCTGGAGTGAGCAAGCGCGTTTCTTGCAGCCAGACGCGATTAGAAAGTACATCCCTCGCTTTCCCGAAATGATCGCGTCTGTTCTCCTAACCCCTGGGGTTGCCATTTTTCCTCCGGCGATCTCAGGGGATTTTTTTAAGGTAAGCAGATGCAACGCAGGACTGAATCCCTGTTGAAGGCGCTTCAAAGCCCTTACGATGACGTCAATGAAAAAGGAGCGATAAACATGTTTATTAAGCAAATAAAACGGCGCATGGCTAGCTTGAGCGCATTGATTTTCACATTAATGAGCCTGAGTGCAGAAGCCAAAATTGAGCAGTTTCAAGAAAGTTATACTGGGTATTTGCCCATGGAATATAGTCTAGATGGCGTGTATTACGTGGGGGAACAGACTTTCAGCAACGGCAGCGCAACATTAACGCTTTATTACGAGGCGCTGAGCCAGTTGCAGGACCAACTGTATGTGGTGTTTGGCAGTTATAGTAGAAATCAGGGGCTTACTTTGCCACTTGGGCAGTTTGACTTTTCACTCTCAGCACCAGACCCCATCACACCACCCGATCCTACATTCAGTGCATTGCCTATCGCGGGTAGTTTTTATTTTCAAGATATCCTCATGATGCCAGATGGCCAGCTTGAGGTTTTTTATAGTGAGTTTGGTTTGTTGAAAGGCTTTTTGAGTGCGCAAAACGCACTGTCTTTCACGATTGATTGGACCATCTATACACGCGATCGGCGCACGCTCGTCCCGGCACCTCCCACCACTTGGCTATTTGGCAGTGGCTTAGTATTTTTGGCTTGGGTTGCCTACAGGCGTCAGCGTCCAGCCCCAGCCTGGCCTATCGTAAACATGCATTTTTAGATGCAGACGGGCTGGTTGCTTTCAGCCACGTGGTGGTTGCCTGCGCACGTTAAATCTCGGTTTTATGGGTGGAATCCCCCCAAAGTGGCTTTAAATTGCATGGCATGTATTTTGCCATTAAAGAGCATGGATAAAACAATGTACTGGTGTGGCATTAATTTACAGTGGGCGTATACCGACTTGCTCGGCTATATCCGCTTTAAAGTGACTTGCCCGCATCTGGCGAAAGATATCCTGCACGACGCCTTGATCCGTTATACGGTTTCAGGCAGCGTGAATAAAGGCAGCGAGCCACATGCCTACATTCGCAGCATCGCCAAAAACCTGATCGTTGATAGTTACCACCACGCGCAACGCTTTGTGTCCCTCGAGGCGGATAGTGGGCTTAACCGCGAATGGCTCGAGTCACCAACCTTATCTGTTGAGCAACTCAATGATATTAAACAGCGGCTGGAAATGATTCAGCAGATTTTGGCGCAATTGCCGCCGCGTTGCCGCCAGGTGTTCTGGATGTACCGCGTAGAAGGCTATACCCAAAGCGAGATTGCGACCGCACTGGGCATCAGCAAAAACATGGTCGAGCGCCATGTCATGCGCGCCATCGTCGATTTAAGCAGTGCGCGTGCGTTAATGGTGGTGGAGGCATGATGCAGCAAAGCCACGAAGACGTCATCCGACAAACTGCCGTGCGCTGGTATATGCGTATGCGAGAGGCCGCGCCGGACGCACCTGAACGCACCTCGTTTGAAGTCTGGTTGCTATCAGATCGCAGGCACCGGGCCGCCTATCAAATGATAGAGTCCACCATGGAAGACTTCAGCTCGATTGAGCGATTGCAGGCGCTTTCGAATGCGCTCTCGCAAAAACAGTATTTCGAGCAAAATGCCCGCCGTAAAAAAGTCAGCAAGTTGGGCTCCGGCTTGGCCGTGCTACTGCTATGTGTTGGCCTGGGATTTTTAGGACGCACGCAATATCAACAATGGCAAGCGGCGCCATTGTCGAGTGAAGTGCAAACCACTGCCGTGGCGCAAATGGTCAAACGCACACTGGAGGATGGCTCGGTGGTCACTGCCAATGCCAACAGTGCCATGGAGATCGTGTTTTACCGGCATCAGCGCTTGGTTAAATTAACACGCGGCGAAGCCATTTTTGAGGTGACTAAAGACCCCAATCGCCCCTTTGTGGTCGAAACGCAGCAAGCCAAGGTGACCGTGCTTGGTACGCGATTTGCAGTGAACCAACTCAGCCACAAAGTGCGTATCAGTGTTGACCACGGTCGCGTGCAAGTGGCACGCGCCGATGGTAGCGAACACACGCTGATATTACGCAATGGCGAAGTGGCAGAGATCGAGCAAATGAATGCACCACACAAAGTCAATCGTAATGCGGCTGACAGCTTTAGCTTTATCAGTGGTCGCATTGTGTTTGACCGCGCCGACATGTTTGAAGTGGCCGACACCTTATCTCGCTACCGCAACCCCACCGTGCAAGCCCTGTTTTTTGGCAATCAGACGCCCAAAGTGAATGCCGTACTCAACGTGGCCGAGCTTGAAAGTTTTATTCAAACCTTACCGCAATCGGTGCCAGTCACCCTCAAGCGCACACACGAAGCCTTGGTCATCGAACCTATTAGGTAATTCTTTACATTTCTTTTGATTGCCTTATATCAGGCATTTCATCCCTTCGTCGGTTACGACTTTAACAAGCCCTGTAACCGACGGATGCTCCATGCAAAATAACACGCTTAAAACAGCCGCGCTGGCCGCATTGATTGGCCTGCATATGCCCACAGCACTCTACGCAGAACTCAATACCGCCTTGCCCGGCGAACAAGAGGAAGGCTTTGCCGTCCCCCTCAACCTTGATATGCCCGCCCAGCCACTCGCCGCAGCTTTGCGCCAGTTTGCTATCCAAAGCAATCTGTCACTCACAGTGGATAGTGCGCTCCTCGTCGATAAAAAATCCCCCGCCATTAAAGGCCGCATCACACGCAAAGAAGCGATCAAACGTATGCTGGATGGCACAGGCCTGCAAGGCATGATTGATGGGGAGAAAATTCTCATTAAACGCGTCAACAAAGCTGAGACCAAAGACATTCAGCTCGATAAAGTTGAAGTCCGCGCCAAACGCTTTTATGAGGTTGGGCCGCTGCCGGGTTTAGGGTTAACCAAAGAGGAGATTCCCGGCAACGTACAAAGCATCTCTGCTCAAGAAATTAAAGAAGCACATTCGCTGAGTTTGACTGACTTGATGAACCGCAAGCTGCAATCAGTGACAGTGAATGATTATCAGGGTAACCCGTTTCAGATGGATGTGCAGTATCGGGGTTTTACTGCTGGACCTCAAATTGGCACTCCACAAGGGTTATCCGTGTTCATTGACGGCATTCGGGTCAATGAACCATTTGGCGATATCGTGAACTGGGACATGCTGCCGATGAATGCGTTGGCAAGTGTAGATGTGTTTCCTGGTTCTAACCCTATCTTTGGTTTAAATACTCTGGGTGGCGCATTCTCCCTTAAAACCAAGGATGGGTTTAATAATGCAGGAGGAGATATTGACGTTCTAACCGGGGCTTTTGGTCGCAAGCAACTTCAGGTAGAAGGTGGTTGGAACAACGGAACTGTAGGGTTATTTGGTGCTGGCAACTTCTTTCTGGAAGATGGATGGCGAAAAAACTCACCAAGCAGGGTAAATCAGTTTTTTGGTAAGGCCAGTTATCGTGGCGATAAACTTGACCTTAACTTGAGCACACTTCTTGTTCAAACAAACTTGGTCGGTAATGGTGTAATACCATCAGAAATGTATGCGCAGGATAGGGAAGGTGTTTTTACAGCGCCAGATCGCACAAAAAACAAGCTTGATCAATATCAGCTTTCTGGCAGCTATTTTGCAAGCGACACTTTTACCGTCACAGGGCAAATTTACAGACGAAACAGTAAACGGCATCAGATTGGTGCAGATGTCTATACAGAGTATGGGAACTCACCTGCAATCAGAAATTTAACTGCTGGTGCGCAATATACCTGCTTGTATGGCTCAACAAAATATGGTTTACCTAATTACTACGTCTTGCAGTTTCCTGGAGATATAAATCCAGATCGGATAGGCGTTGCAGCAATCAATATGACATTCGACCCTGCGAACGCTTCAACGGAGGATCAGCAGTTATATAACCAATATTATCTTGCAGATAGTCAGGTCAAGCTTTATGTCGATGCTGTCTATTTTGGTCAACCTGCAGATATAAGTTTGCTACCAGCTAACTCGCGTAATGCTGACCTACCTGATTATTTTGTGGATTATGCAAAATATAACTTTGATTACTACAAAAATTATAGGGCTTCTGTTTTATATACACCACAAGCCAATGGTGCTCAGAACACCTACAGTCCTCCGAGTACACCGAATCAGATAATCGTCGATGGAAATAGTGTCGCTGCGTATGGATACATTGAGAGTTTGCAAAAACCAGCTATTCCACAGATCCCTGGCCCTGTTGATGCGGTGTCAGGAGTCTATCATTATTATTACAGTAGTGACGGTAATGGCGGGTTCACTAGAAATGTAATTTTGACTGAGCAGGCCACTAATGCACAAGAGTGTTCTGACGGACAAGCTTCCAATCCGTTAGCACAATCTGGCGGTGTGTTAGATACGAATCCTGATGGCACTGTAAAGCAGTATGACGGTGCACAAACTGGTGGCACAGGTGTTGTTGACGGGGTGCCAACTGCGGTCATTACCAACACCCGTATTGATCAAGCCATTGACGGCGGTTCATTGAAATTCAACTGGAATCTTGATCATCATAAGTTCATGATAGGGGCCTCGATTGATGCTGCAAACACGACTTATGTGGGCGGTCAGCAACTAGGTTTTTTTGATTCTCAAAGAAAAGCCTATCTGGCACCTGATCAAGCTTTAGATGGTTTGCTTGCAGCTGATATGGAGATTTTCAATAATAATTTCCAAGGTACCTCAACTACAAAAAGCATTTATGCCAGTGAGACCTGGTCACCAGTTGATAATTTACATGTTTCGACTGCATTACGCTACAACATGACGAGTGTAAAAAATGTTCTGGCTTCACGCTCTTATGGTTTTAATGTTGCCCATCTACACCAAATTATTGGGAATCCTGACGAATTCAATACTTGTAATTCTGGACAAGATTGCCCGACAGGATATCGGATTCCAGAAGTATTTAATTTAATGAATCCCGGAGAAACTGAGAAGTTTAACTACTACTCTTTGAATCCTTCTCTGGGTGTAAGCTGGCAAGCCAACGAAAACCTTAACTTTTATAGCAACTGGGCTAAGGGCTCGCGCGTGCCCAGCGTCATTGAGCTTGGTTGCGCCTTGGATAGGACGCTTGTTAATGTCGGTACTAATCCTGATGGGTCACCACGAGAAATTTTTAAGAGCATAGCGGAGAATCGCTCCTGTTCATTGCCCAGTGCATTATCAGGCGATCCTCATCTTCCGCAAATCAAAGCGACGACTTATGACATCGGATTAAGAGGTAAATGGGGAAGCAATCTCGAGTGGAATATTGGCGCCTACCGTACAGACCTCCAAGATGATATTTATTTGGTTACATTTCCGGGTAATCGCAACTTTTTTGACACAGTTGGAAAAACAAGGCGTCAAGGGATTGAAATGGGCTTTGGTGGCAAAAAAGATAAGTTGGCTTTTAAAGTGAACTATGCGCTTACCGATGCCACATTTCAAGACACATTCCAAATGGCGAGTAATGATAACAGTAGCGGTGTGCCTAATGAGGTATTTGGCACAGGTGAAGCCGGTGAGGCAACCCCTCGTGTCATCACTGTAAGACCCGGCAATAGAATGCCCGGCGTAGCCCTTCATAACTTGAATGCAAATTTGAATTACGAAGTCACAGATCAATGGAGTTTAGGGCTTACCGCGGTTGCTCACTCC
>Ga0208266_100622_pt1 | contig 11292 bp, 6 predicted proteins | sample LakWasMet67_HOW9_2_FD_183897 | JGI IMG/M metagenome (GOLD analysis project Ga0208266, IMG submission 183897) | Freshwater sediment methanotrophic microbial communities from Lake Washington under simulated oxygen tension - Sediment Metagenome... | ecosystem: Environmental > Aquatic > Freshwater >...
AGAGATCATTCGCTCCATACGAATGGCTTCTAGCTCGACCCGCTGCAATGAACTTTGCATTTTTTTGGGGTTTTGCATCACCAAACCCACCGATAACTGAATGCGGGCCAGTGGGGAACGCAATTCATGCGAAACATGATGCAACATTTTGGACTGGCTTTTAATCATGTTGTTGAGGCGCAAAGCCATTAAATCGAACGCCTCGCCTAACTCAGAAAACTCGTCATGACTGGCGGTGATTTTTGGGCTGACCCTGACTAACAGATCCCCTTCGGCGGCGCTTTTAAGATGCTGCAACAGCAACTTAATGGGATGAGAAATCGACCATGCCAGCACGCCGGCGAACACCGAACTGGAGAGAAGGCTGAATAAAACGACGGAAAGCGGCACACTGAAGACACGTTTCGACGCTTGTGGCTGCACCTCAGTTTTTTCTAAGGTGGTTGGTGGTGTGACCTGACTCGGCGCCGACTGGCAACGTGCTGGCGAAGAACACGCCAGGGATGACGTGCCATGCCTAAAGATTTGCGATTGATGAGATTCCCACTCAACGAGATGACTGACAATTAAATCAGTGGAGATGAGCGCCAAAAAGAATGCAACGAATAACTTCCAGAACAGGCGGCCCATAACCCTCGCGATTTAAATCAGTTACTCTCTGACCAGCTGGTAACCAACACGGTAAATGGTTTGTATCACATTTACCCCGCCGGATACTTCTGATATTTTTTGACGGATACTGCTTAAATGTACATCAATACTACGATCATATTTAACCAGAGGACGACCCAAGGCCTTCACCGACAGATCTTCTTTGCTAACAATCGTCCCGGCGTGCTTGGCCAAGATTTCGATCAAGCTAAACTCAGTGCTGGTGAATACAATCGGCTTGTCCACCCAGAACACTTTTCTGCGCTCGCTTGAAACGACCAATTGTCCGACAACAATATCGTTGCCTTTTGGCGTATCACTGGTTTGGCGACGCAAAATAGCACGAATTCTTGCCACCAACTCTCGAGGCAGACACGGTTTCTGAACGTAATCGTCAGCGCCGCCCTCTAAGCCCTCAATTCGGCCTTCGTTGTCGTCTTTGGCGGTCAGCATCAACACGGGAATATCCGAATGTTGTCTCACATTGCGCAAAGTCTGCAAGCCATCTTGGCCTGGCATCATCACATCCAAGATCACCAGGTCGAACTTGCCAGCAAGCACATATTGCTCACCCGTCAATCCGTCGTGTGCAGTGGTTACGGTGAAGCCCTCCTGCGTCAGAAACTCCTTCAGCATGTTGGCCAATTCAACATCGTCATCAATCAACAGCAGTTTGCTCATTTATGTCCTTTTAGAGATTAGCATATGGCTATCGTATATTTAGCCCTCGAATCTTATGAACAATTAAATTGATTAACAAGCGTAAATAGGTGTTTTTTACCCAAGTTTGCAAGCTGTATATAAATTGTAAACGTGCATTAATTATACACAATTTGGAGGGACTGCCAAATTTAGTCTGCTGTAAAAGCTTCACACAGCTGACTTAATAGTTGTCCGAACAGCGGCAGAACGTCCTCAGCGCTATGCGGGCTGTCATCATCTGTGGTGGCAATCATATAACTAATCGTGACTTTATCCAGATTTTCACGGTATTCCTGCCAATGTTCAGACTCGGCTTCTGCAATTAACTTAAATTTGTGAAAACCCGACTCAATCAACTCGGCAAGCATCTCAGGGGCCAGACCATCAAATAGCGTTTTACCAATAGTGATCTGTGCGCGGTCATAGTCAGGCGTATGTCCATCCTGCGTCAAAGGCATGAATAAGAATGCAAATACCATCATGCCGAAGCATTGATACACACCCAACATATCAAAATCATTTTGCAACTCATCGGCAGGGTGACGCCCAGCTGATTGGATGGCTTTAAAAGTCAAAAAACTTGCCAAATAATGCACAGAATCTGCCACATCGGTATTGGTAAAGCCCGCTACTGCTTGCGCTTCGGTGGGGTCAGCTGCTTGCGTCTGTGCCAGACACAATTGATGCATAAATTTTAAACGTTCTTCGTAAGTCATTTCCATCATGATCCTTTATATATCAGGGGATTATTCGATCTCAGGCAGCATCTCTAATTGTTCCTGCGCTTCCAGCCATTGGCCCTCAATCAACGCTAATTGCTTTTGATTTTCACCTTGCGCTTTTAACAAGCTCTGCAACAACTCACGTTGCGCAGCCTCATAAACACTGCTCTGCGCCAACTGATTGTCTAACGCTTTTTTTTCTTGCTCTAACGTTGCCATTTTCGCCTCTAATGCGGTAATGGCCTTGACCAGTGGGCGACGCTCAACCAAGCGCGCCTGCCTGTCCGCCTTTTGTTGATGATAGCTATTCTGCTTGGCAGCGACAGGCTCACTACTCGCGTTAGCGGCTGGCGCATTGAGCAACACTTGTTTGTAATCGTCAAGGTCGCCATCAAACACGGTGGCTTGACCATCCGCAACCAGTACAAATTTCTCACAACAGGTCGCGAGTAAAGTGCGGTCATGAGACACCATGACCATGCCACCTTCATACGCCTGCAATGCCATGGACAATGCATGCCGCATTTCAATGTCGAGGTGGTTCGTCGGCTCATCGAGCAGAATCAGATTGGGTCTCTGCCAAATGAGCATCGCCAAGGCGAGCCGAGATTTTTCGCCACCAGAGAACGGTCCACAAGGACTTTTGGCCATCTCGCCTCTAAAGTCAAAGCCCCCTAAAAAGTCGAGCAGCTCTTGCTCTCTGGCCTGCGCGTCTAGCCGCTGCAGGTGTTGTAACGGCGAATCCGTCGCCACCAGTTGTTCAAGCTGATGTTGGGCAAAATAGCCTATGCGTAAATCCTTGCCTTCGACACGCTCGCCCGCGAGCAAGGTTTCAGACTGTGCAAGCGCTTTGATCAAGGTAGATTTACCCGCGCCGTTTTTACCCAGCAAACCGATGCGTTCGCCAGGGCGAATCGCCAAATGACCAAGTTTGACCAAGGTTTGCCCACTATAACCAAGCGCCATTTGATTCATGACTAGCAATGGGTCTGGGGATGAACCCAGGGTCCTAAAACCAAACGTGAACGGAGAATCAACATGCGCCGCGCTGATGCGTTCCATGCGCTCCAAGGCTTTGATCCGGCTTTGTGCTTGACGTGCTTTGGTGGCCTGCGCACGAAAGCGATCAATGTATTTTTGCAAATGTGCCATTTGCAGCTGTTGCTTCTGGTAACTGGCCTGCTGCAATGTGAGCTTTTCGGCACGCTGGCGCTCAAAGTCACTATAGCCACCGCGGTACAAGGTCAACTGCTGTTGTTCAATGTGCAAAATGTGATTGACAGTATTGTCGAGAAATTCACGGTCATGTGAAATCAGCAGCAAGGTGCCACGATAGGCGCTCAGCCAGCCTTCTAACCAAATCACCGCTTCGATATCCAGGTGGTTAGTGGGCTCGTCCAATAGCAGCAAATCTGAACGACACATCAATGCGCGCGCCAAATTCAATCGCATGCGCCAGCCGCCTGAAAAGTCGCTCACCGGTTTGCTTAATTGCGCCTGCGAAAATCCGAGGCCGGCGAGCAAAGCGCTGGCACGCGATTGGGCACTGTAGCCCTCAATATCGGCCAAGCGCTGGTGCCAATCTGCCAACAATAGAGGATCAATATCGGCGCCTGCCTCCGCCTGTGCCAGATGAAATTGCAATGTGCGCAACTCTTCATCGCCATCCAGCGTATAGTCCAGCGCAGATTGCGCCAACGCGGGGGTTTCTTGCGCAACGTGCGCAATCACCCATTGCGGGGGCATCAATAGCTCGCCCACATCCGGGGTGATCTCGCCGCGCAATAAAGCAAATAGGGTGGATTTACCTGCGCCGTTGGCACCGGTGAGACCGACGCGATGGCCTGGATGCAACTGAAAACTAGCCGCTTCAACCAGTGTTTTACCTGCGCGAGAAAAAGTCAGTTGCTTAAACTGAATCACTGACAATCACTTTCATAAAAGCAAAATTGCAAAAGATTGGCATTTTAAACGAATCACTCCTGCTCTGTCTGAATAATTAGCCGCTTAGTTCACGCCTGTTTGCGGCTGGAGGAGGGTTTTCGAGTAAAATGATTTCTTGTTTATACAACTCGTTGCCCTTCTGCTCACCGCCTTATGCCTCTGCAAACAATAAAACGCTGGCTGCTGACCTTTTTGATCGTTATTTTTGTCGTGCTGGCAGGCATTGTTGCGGTGATTCAGTTCTATGTGTTTCCCCACATAGATGATTACCGGGGCCGCATTGAGCAGGCGCTCAGCCAGTCACTGAAGCAGCAAGTGACCATTGCGCATATTGGCATTCGCTGGCGCGGTCTGGCACCGCAGGTCACCCTCGGTAATGTCACCGTATTAGATACGCAGCAACGTCCGGCACTCGCGCTGTCGCAAGTCACCACCAGACTGTCATGGAGCAGCTTAGTTTTGTTATCCCCTTCGCTGGTAAGCCTCAGCGTGGACGCGCCCACGCTGGTGGTGAGGCGGACCAAAGACGGCGAATTATTCTTGGCAGGGATGTCGATGTCCGGGCAAAGCAATCCCGCATTTGCCAATTGGTTGTTGGCACAACGCCGTATCAAGATCTCACATGCCACGGTCACCTGGCTGGACGAACAACGCCAAGCCCCGCCATTGCTGCTGAAGGATTTGAATATCGAAATCTTAACGCCGGTGTGGCAGCGCTTGCTCGATCGCCACAGCGTTCATATTGACAGCCTGGTGTCTACCGGTACGCAACAACGTATTACGCTAGAGTCCGTGTTGATTGGGGAAGATGTTGCCAAGCCGCAGGCCTGGCATGGTGAAATCTCACTGCGTTTACCTGACACCGACCTCTCCGCTTGGGGACCATGGCTGGACTTACCCGTCAAAGTCAATGCAGGCAAAGGCAACTTGACCACAACCCTCGCCTTTGACAACCTACAAATACAGCGCGTCGCGGCACAGGTGCAGTTGAAAGATGTGTCGGTCACACCCGCCAACGAGACACAAACCTACATTGCCAAAACGGCGAGCGGTGAACTGCGCTGGCAACGTGTTGACCAACGCTTCATGGTCACACTCAAACACTTTTCCGCCAATATACAGCCTGGCCTCATTGTCGAGGATACCAATGGCGAATGGCAATGGGATGCCAAAGACCATGAAGGTGTGGTGACGGTAAAAAAATTCAATCTCGCCCAAGGTGCGCTGTTTGCACCTTGGCTGCCCCCCGCCTCCCCTGCTGCGCAATATCTCGAAAATATCGCACCCGCCGGCAATGCGTCTCAAATCAAGGCACACTGGCACTATCAACAAAAGCAATGGCGCGATTACGGCCTAGAAGCCGCATTTAACCACCTGCACACCTTTGCCTACGCTAATCTGCCTGGGGTGGATAATTGGTCAGGTCAGCTGTCTATCCGCCCGAACGCAGGCAATATTCAACTCGACACCAGCAAAGCCAGTGTAACGCTGGCTGGATTACTCCGCTGGCCGTTACCGATAGACCGTCTGCAAGGAGAGATCGAATGGCGCGATAACGGACAAAAAACGCTGATTAGCACACGAAACTTGCAGTTTAGTAATCCGCACCTCGCCTTACGCACCAACATGGAGTATCAGCTAGGCGCTACAGGCGGCGACACGATCCAACTACAGAGCCAGATCGAACGCGGTGATGCAAAATTTGCGCCGTTTTACTACCCGCTATTGCTGGGCGAAACGACCTTGCACTGGCTAGACAGCTCAATTCTGAGTGGTCAAGTGCGGCATGGTGAAATTATCGTCAAAGGTCGAGTCAACGATTTTCCGTATGTGAATGAAGCGCATCAGCCAGACCCTGCGCTAGGCTTATTTAGAGTCACCGCACAAGTCGATCATGCCAGCCTGGAATATGGCACCGATTGGCCTGTGATTCAAAACATTGATGCCCTGCTCAAATTTGAGGGGACCCGCATGGATATTGCAGTCAAAAATGGCAGCACGGTGGGTCAGCACATCACGCAGGCGCAGGTCGAAATCCCCCGACTAGACGCAGACTGGCCCATGCTTAATATCAAAGCGGCGGTGACCGGCAATGTTGAGCAAGGCATTAAATTTGTCAACACGAGCCCAGTGCGGCAAGTCACCATGGGATTTACCGACTTGTTAAAAGGCAGTGGCAGCACAGACCTCAAGCTGGGCTTGCAAGTGCCGCTCAATGATGTCGATGCCAGCCAGTTTCAGGGCGATTATGCGATTAAAAATGGGCACATCGCCGCTAATCCGCAAATTGCCATGCCAGAAATGAGTAACATCAATGGGCATTTAAAGTTCAACGAAAAAGGCTTGCAAGCCCAGGGCGTACAATTAACGCTGTTTGACAATCCTGCCAATGTCAGCCTGTCTACGCGACCAGATAAATCCGTGATCATTCAAGGCAGTGGTCGCATTACGGATGCCGCACTCAAAAAACTGGATAACAACGCGCTTACCAGAGCCTTGCATGGCACCACTGACTGGAAAAGCAACTTATTGATTCAGGCGCCCAATATCCGGCTGGATATCCGTTCACAATTGATAGGCATGGCCATAGACCTGCCTGACCCTGCCAAAAAAAGCGTTGAGACGCCAGCTAATTTAACGATCCGTTTTCGCCAAGAAGCGAATCAGCCAGACAAAGTTGCCATTCATTACAATGACTGGATCCATGCTAACTTTCTGCGCCCAGCGAATAGTTCAGCCGCCTTTAATGCGGGTGAAATCGCACTCAATACGCCAGCACGATTGCCAGTGGGCGATGGCATTAATTTACGGGCGGACTTTCAAAAGCTCAACCTCGATGAGTGGCTGGCCTACCTGAACCAAGGCGGGAGCAATCCAACGTCTGACACCTCCTCTGTGGCACTCAACCAAATTGAACTGACTGCAGGCACTTTGCATGTGTTTGACCGCAACCTGCATCAAATCAAAGTCAATATATCGCCGTTCAATGAGCGCTTAAAATTAGCAATACAAAGCCAGGAGCTGGCTGGCGAGGCCGACTGGCTTTCAGGCAAACCCAGCAAATTAGTCGCAAAATTGAATTACCTGCGCATTCCACGCAGCATGGATACCGATAACAGCCCTAGTCCGGCTGAAGTGCGCCGTCTCGACATGACCTACCCCGAGCTAGAAATCACAGCCCAAGACTTTCAGTTTGGCGATAAACAATTGGGCAGTCTAGACTTGAAAGCCTATAACAGTGGGGAAAGCTGGGTGATCCAGCGCATGAACATCAGCAACAGTGATAGTCAGCTGACCGCGGACGGCACTTGGCGCAACTCGGTGCGCAGTCCGCAAACCATGCTGAAATTCAACTTAAATTCGAGCAACCTAGGTAAAACATTGCAGCGTTTTCAACCCGGCGGCGAAATGGTCAAAGGCGGTACTGGCACGATGAATGGTCAGCTAGGCTGGCCGGGCAGTCCGCATGAATTTGCGGTCGAACGGCTAGATGGCAACTTTACCATGCAATTAGAAAAAGGCCAGATTCTAAAAGTACAACCCGGCGTGGGCCGCCTCTTGGGCTTACTCAGCCTGCAAAGTCTGCCACGACGCTTGACATTGGATTTCCGCGATCTGTTTAGTGAAGGCTTCGCTTTTGACAAAATCACCTCCACGGCCAATATCAAGGATGGTATTTTAAGAAGCGATGACCTATTTATGACCGGCCCTGCAGCAGAGGCCAAAATCAAAGGCGAGACAAACTTAAAGGCAGAAACACAGCGCCTGCGCGTCAAAGTGGTGCCACACATCAGTGACTCGGTCTCGCTAGCGGCCCTAGCAGGCGGTCCCATTGTGGGGGTCGCCGCATTTGTTGCGCAAAAATTACTCAAAGATCCACTGAACAAAATCAGCGCCAGTGAGTATATGATTACGGGCACTTGGGATAATCCACAGGAAGGCGAAGTGGATAAAAAAGCTGCGCCAACTGCGCCGACACCGGCGAAAATATTACATTAACGTCAACATGAATTTTTTAATGGAAGATTGACCATGGCAGAGAAAAAAACTAAAAAATTAAAATCAGCCGCCAGTGATGACATCGTCAAAGTGGCCGCGATCCAAATGGCCTCTAGCCCAAACGTGGCAGCCAATCTGGTTGAAGCCAAGCGACTGATCGAAATGGCCGCCAAAGCTGGTGCAAAACTGGTGGTGTTGCCTGAATATTTTTGCATCATGGGGCTCAAAGATTTTGACAAAGTCACCATCCGTGAAAAACCAAATGATGGGCCGATTCAACATTTTTTAAGCAAAACGGCCAAGGCTTACAAAATCTGGATTGTGGCCGGTAGCGTGCCGCTCGAGAGCAATTACGCGAACAAAGTGCGTAACAGTTGCTTGGTGTATAACGACAAAGGTGAGCAAGTCGCCCGCTATGACAAAATTCATTTGTTCGGTCTGGATATGGGCACCGAGCATTATCATGAAGAGAATACGATCGAACCGGGTGATACCGTGGTCACGGTGGACACGCCATTTGGCCGGATAGGTCTGTCTATTTGCTATGATCTACGCTTTCCAGAGCTGTTCCGCGCCATGGGCGAGGTGGATATGATTGTGGTGCCCTCTGCCTTTACCGAAACAACCGGCAAAGCGCATTGGGAAACGCTCGTGCGTGCGCGTGCGGTTGAAAACCTGAGCTACGTCATTGCATCCGCACAAGGCGGGTATCACTTATCTGGTCGCGAAACCCATGGTAACAGTATGATTGTGGATCCTTGGGGCGTGGTGCTGGATCGTTTACCACGTGGCTCAGGCATTGTGGTGGCCAATGTCAACCGCAACTACATTAAAAATTTACGCCAGAGCCTACCGGCACTAAAACACAAAACCATTAAGGCAATTTCATGAAAAATCAGTGTGCCACCCGGGCACTCTTAGGCTGAAATTGACTCCAACCCGTATGTTTTAATTAAGTTGAATCGCTATGCAAACGCTACTGACTACTGCCAATGACTTACTGCTACGCCCCTCCGGGCTAGATCAGGCTGCTTTAAGCAGCGTGCTGTCTGGCATGATGACGCACAATATTGATTACGCCGACTTGTACTTTCAGTACAGCCGCAGCGAATCTTGGGGGCTAGAAGAAGGCCAGGTCAAATCGGGAAGTTTTAATATCGATCAAGGCGTGGGGGTCCGTGCTGTGAGCGGTGAAAAAACGGCCTTTGCCTACTCTGATGATATTCATCTAGATGCCCTACAACAAGCCGCACATGCAACACGCGCCATTGCAAGCCTGGGTCAAGAGAAAATTGGTCACAGCATACTCACGCGTAGCCACAACCCGCTATATTTGCCGCAAGACCCAATCGCCAGTCTCAGTGCAGATGCCAAAGTCCGTTTATTGGAAAAACTAGAACGCTTTGCCAAGGCACAAGACCCGCGCATTACGCAAGTGATGGCCTCCATTGCCGCAGAGTACGAAGTGGTGCTCGTAGCGCGCAGCGACGGCATCATGGCAGGCGATGTGAGACCATTGGTGCGTTTATCGTTGCAAGTCATTGCAGAGCACAACGGACGCCGCGAGCAAGGCTCAAGCGGCGGCGGCGGCCGTTTCGATTATAGTTATTTTACCGATGATGTCTTGCAGGACTACGCCCAAAAAGCGGCCCATCAAGCGTTGGTCAATCTGGATGCACGTCCTGCACCCGCTGGCAGCATGACAGTGGTACTTGGCAATGGCTGGCCAGGCATTTTGTTGCATGAGGCCATCGGTCATGGCTTGGAGGGTGACTTCAACCGTAAAGGCAGTAGCGCGTTTAGCAATATGATTGGCCAGCAAGTCGCGGCTAAAGGTATCACCATTGTCGATGACGGCACCATGCAGGACCGCCGTGGCTCATTGACGATGGACGATGAGGGAAATGCGCCACAAAATACGGTGCTGATCGAAGACGGTATTCTACGTGGCTACATCCAAGACACCCTTAACGCACGTTTGATGGGGATGAGCCTCACGGGGAATGCGCGGCGTGAAAGTTACGCGCACATCCCAATGCCACGCATGACCAATACCTACATGCTTAACGGCGACAAAGATCCGCAGGAGATCATCAAGTCGGTTAAAAAAGGCCTATATGCTGCCAACTTTGGCGGTGGTCAGGTCGACATTACCAGTGGTAAATTCGTGTTTAGCGCCGCCGAGGCGTACATGATCGAGGACGGCAAAATTACTTACCCCGTCAAAGGAGCCACCCTCATAGGCAACGGCCCCGATGTACTCACCAAGGTCAGCATGATAGGCAATGATATGGCGCTGGATAGTGGTGTGGGCACTTGCGGCAAAGAGGGGCAAAGCGTCCCAGTGGGCGTGGGCCAGCCCACCTTGAAAATTGATGGCTTGACGGTGGGCGGCACATCAGCCTAAGGCGCTGCATCAAAGGGCTCAAACAAAAAAGGCTGCCGTTGGCAGCCTTTTTGTCTATGTAAATCCCCCCGTTTCAGCTACGCCACTCCATTTGCTAAAGCGACTTTCACCGGTACAGTTAAGAGGGCATATTTAGTCATTACACGCACAACCATAGCGCCACAGGCGCGTTGACTTAAGAAGTCGTCCCAGCAACAGCCACATGGTCACGCCTCGTTACAGCAAACCATGCGATATAAACGTAACATACAATTGGCAGAATAAAGGCATGATGCAAGTTGAACCTGTCAGCAATGAGCCCAGTCAGTAAGGGGATCACCGCGCCACCCACAATCGCGGTCGCTAATAACCCTGAACCGCGCTTTTCTTGACCAGATGCAAGCCCCTTGATCGCAAGGGTGAAGATGGTTGGAAACATAATCGAATTGCACAACCCCACCGCCAGCATGCTAAATACCGCCAGCATGCCGGAGGCATTCATCGAGATCGCAATGAATATAATCGCAATCGTTGCATGGGCGGCCAGCACGCGCGCAGGCGAAAATGTGTTTAAACTAAAGATGCCGACAAAACGTCCAACCATCGCGGCGCCCCAATATAAGGCCACAAAAGACGCGGCTTTCGCCTCGGGCATCTGTGTCAGCTCTTTAATGTAGTTGACCAAAAAGCTGCCAATGGCGACTTCGGCGCCCACATAACAAAAAATGCCGATCATGCCGAGTAAAAGACCACGTTGCTGGAGCACCTGACGCCAAGGCGTATCCTGATGATCTGGTTGCTCTAGCCCCGACAACTGAATGCGAGATAAAACAAATGCAATCACGATCAGCACCGCAGCGATGCCCAAATACGGATAGACCACCCCTT
>Ga0208266_100623_pt1 | contig 11287 bp, 10 predicted proteins | sample LakWasMet67_HOW9_2_FD_183897 | JGI IMG/M metagenome (GOLD analysis project Ga0208266, IMG submission 183897) | Freshwater sediment methanotrophic microbial communities from Lake Washington under simulated oxygen tension - Sediment Metagenome... | ecosystem: Environmental > Aquatic > Freshwater >...
TGGCGCGGTAGGCCGCCACGTCGGCCGGGGCGCTGCTGCCGGCATAACCCCGCTGGTTGGGCGCCACGCAGCGCAGGGCCGGGTCGGCGGCCACCAGCGCCTGCATCACCTCGTCCCAGGCAAAGGCCGCCTCGGGAAACCCATGCAGCAAGATCGCGCGGCGTGGCGCATCGGTGGCGCCGGCGGCGCGGCAGGCCAGGGTGACGCCGGTCGGCAGCGGCTGGTCGTACAGGGTGATGGTCACGGAAATCCCTTCAGGCTGGTGCGCCGCAGTGTGCGGCCCGCCGCCGGGGCCGGACCGTCAAGCCGGTGACAGCGGCGGTGGTTCGGCCGGGGGCGCAGGGTCGGCCGCCGCGTCGGTGGCCGGCTCAGCCGGGGCCGTGGCCGCCGGCGCCGTCACCCAGGTGCGCAAGGTCAGCGCCGCGTCGCCGATGCCCTGGCGCGACAGCGCCGAGAACAGCGCCACGCTGATATCGGTGCTGTCGGTGGCCAGTTCGGCCAGCACCTTTTGCGCCTGGCTCAGCGCACGCGCCGCCTCGTTGCGGCTGAGCTTGTCGGCCTTGGTCAGCAGCACCAGCAGCTTGACCTCGCCGGTGCCCACGCGCTGCGAGACGAAATCCAGCAACTGCTTGTCCAGCGGCGTGAAGCCGTGGCGGCTGTCGACCATCATCACGATGCCCGACAGCGCATGGCGGTTGGCCAGGTAGTCAGCCATCACCTGCTGCCAGCGCAGCTTGGCACCGCGCGCCACGGCGGCGTAGCCGTAGCCGGGCAGGTCGGCCCACAGCGCGTCGGGCGCGCCCACCGGGCCGACCTCGAACAGGTTGATGTGCTGGGTGCGGCCCGGCGTCTTGGACGCAAAGGCCAGCCGCCGGTGCTGGGCCAGGGTATTGATGGCGGTGGACTTGCCGGCATTGCTGCGGCCGACAAACGCCACCTCGGGCAGATCGGGCGGTGGCAGCTGGCTCAGCAGGCTGGCGGTGGTCAGGAAACGGGCGCTTTGCGTCCAGGACAGGGCCTCGCGCGCGGCGGGGTCACTGGGCAGTTCGGAGGCGTGGCTCCGGGCATTGGCGCTGGTGGTCATGGAGCATTGTAAAATCTGCGGGTTTAGCTGATCCGAACCATTCCAAACCCAATTCAACAGGGCTTGGTCACCGCGCCAGACCGGGCAACCGCCCCGGGCGGCGCCGGCACCGCCAGGCCCTGTCCCATTCAAGGTTTCACGACATGAAGTCGCTGCTCGCCCTGTCGCTCTCCGCGCTGATCTCCGTCTCGGCCTTCGCCAACGAAGCCAAGGCCCCGGCCAAGGCCGATCTGGCCAAGGGCCAGGAGAAAGCCACCCAGGTGTGTGCGGCCTGCCACACCGCCGATGGCTCGCGTGGCAGCCCGGCCAACCCCATCCTGCAGGGCCAGCACACCGAGTACCTGGTCAAGCAGCTGACCGAGTTCAAGGCCGGCAAGCGGGCCAACCCGATCATGAGCGGCATGGCCGGCGCCCTGAGCGAAGAGGACATGAAGAACGTCGCCGCGTTCTACAACAGCAAGCAGGCCAAGCCCGGCTTCGCCAAGAGCAAGGACACCGTGGCCCTGGGCGAGAAGATCTACCGCGGTGGCATCGCCGCCAAGCAGGTGCCCGCCTGCGCCGGCTGCCACAGCCCCACCGGCGCCGGCATCCCGGCCCAGTACCCGCGCCTGGCCGGCCAGCATGGTGACTACGCCGAAGCCCAGCTGGTGGCCTTCCGCGCCGGCACCCGCGCCAACTCGCCGCAGATGGCCGCCATCGCCGCGCGCATGAGCGACAAGGAAATCAAGGCCGTCAGCGATTACCTGGCAGGCCTGCGCTGATCACCTGAGCTTTTTGACTTAGCGCATCCTGAAGGGCCGGTCGATGACCGGCCCTTTGCCATTGTGGCTTCTTGACCCGGGATAATCCGCGCCCATGTCCACCCTCTCCTCCGGCACGGCGCCGCGCGGCGGTTCGCGCGCCTGGCGCGATGCCATCGAGCTGCTGTCGTCGATGCGCTTCGCCATCGCGCTGCTGACACTGATCTGCATCGCTTCGATCATCGGCACGGTGGTCAAGCAGCACGAGCCCTTCAACAACTACGTCAACCAGTTCGGCCCCTTCTGGGCCGAGGTGTTCGACCATGTCGGGCTGTACACCGTCTACAGCGCCTGGTGGTTCCTGCTGATCCTGGCTTTTCTGGTCACGTCCACCAGCCTGTGCATCGCACGCAACACGCCCAAGATCCTGGCCGACCTGCGCAGCTACAAGGAGGGTGTGCGCGAGCAGGCGCTGCGCTCCTTCCACCACAAGGCCGAGGGCACGCTGGCCAGCGCGCCGGACGCCACGCTGCAGCACGTCAACGCACTGCTCACCCGGCAAGGCTGGCAGGCCCGGGCCCAGGTGCGCGACAACGGCACCATGGTGGCGGCACGCCGCGGCATGGCCAACAAGATCGGCTACCTGTGCGCGCATTCGGCCATCGTGCTGATCTGCCTGGGGGGCCTGTTCGACGGTGACCTGGTGGTGCGCGCGCAGATGGCGCTGCTGGGCAAACGCGCGTTTTCCGGTGGCGGCATGATCGCCGACGTGCCGCCCGAGTACCGGCTGTCCGAGCGCAACCCCACCTTCCGCGGCAACCTGCTGGTGCCCGAAGGCGGCCGCGCCGGCGTCGCCATCCTGAACATGAGCGACGGCGTGGTGCTGCAGGACCTGCCCTTCGACATCGAGCTGAAGAAGTTCATCGTCGACTACTACGACACCGGCATGCCCAAGCTGTTCGCCAGCCAGATCGTGATCCATGACCACGACACGGGCGAAAAGACGGCGACCACGGTCAAGGTCAACGAGCCGGCCTTCCACCGCGGCGTGGCCATCTACCAGAGCAGCTTCGACGACGGCGGCAGCAAGCTCAAGCTGCATGCGCTGCCGATGACGGCCGGCGGCGCGCCCTTCGACATCGACGGCGTGGTCGGCGGCAGCACCGAGCTGCGCACCGAAAGCGGCGCCGGCAAGCTGACGCTGGAGTTCACCGGCCTGCGCGTGATCAACGTCGAAAACCTGGGCGCGGCCGACGCCAACAGCGCCACCGACGTGCGCAAGGTCGACCTGGCCAGCTCGCTGGACAAGCACCTGGGCTCGGGCGCCAAGGGCGACAAGGCCAAGACGCTGCACAACATCGGTCCGTCGATCAGCTACAAGCTGCGCGACGCCAGCGGCCAGGCGCGCGAATACAACAACTACATGCTGCCGGTCGAGCTGGACGGCCAGCGCGTGATGCTGGCCGGCGTGCGCGAAACGCCGGCCGAGCCCTTCCGCTACCTGCGCATCCCGGTCGACGAGGCCGGTGGCCTGAACAGCTGGTACCGGCTGCAGGTGGCGCTGAAGGACGCCGACCTGCGCGACAAGGCGGTGCGCCGTTATGTCAGCCAGTCGACGCCGACCGACAAGCCGCAGATGGCCGAGCAGCTGCGCCTGACCGCCCAGCGCGCCCTGGCGCTGTTTGCCGGCGCCGAGCATGCCACCGCCGCCAAGGCCGACGCGGCCCCCGGCGGGCTGCAGGCGCTGGCCCAGTTCGTCGAGGTCAGTGTGCCCGAGGCCGAGCGTGCGCGCATCTCCGAGGTGCTGCTGCGCATCGTCAACGGCAGCCTGTTCGAGCTGCTGCAGCTGACCCGCGAGCAGGCCGGCCTGGCACCGCTGAAGGCCGGCGACGACACCAGCCGCTTCATGACCCAGGCCGTGCTGTCGCTGTCCGACGCCGCGTTCTACCCGGCCCCGGTGCTGCTGCAGCTGACCGACTTCACCCAGATCCAGGCCAGCGTGTTCCAGCTGGCCCGCGCGCCGGGCAAGACCCTGGTCTACCTGGGCGCGGTGCTGCTGATCATCGGCGTGTTCGCCATGCTCTACATCCGCGAGCGCCGGCTGTGGATCTGGCTGCAACCGGCCGAGGACGGTGGAACCAAACTGCAGGCCGCGTTGTCCACCACCCGACGCACCCTGGATGTGGATGCCGAGTTCGACCAGTTGAAGATCGCCCTGCTGGCGACGCCCGTGAAGGAGACGCCATGAACACCACCACCGCCCCCAAGACGCTCGTGATGGGCCGCCCCGGCATGGCCGGCCGCCTGGCGGGCCGCAGCGCCTTCGACTGGGTGTTTGCCCTGCTGGTGGTGCTGGGCGCGGCCTACGCCTTCCAGCGCTACCACGCGTCGATGGACGGCTACGAAAAAGGCATCCTGCTGGGCGCCGTGCCGGCGCTGATCGCGCTGGGCTGGTTCTGGGGCCCGCTGCGGGTGCTGGGCCTGGGCGTGGGCGCCGCCACCCTGACCGCCATCGCGCTGTACAGCCGCACCACCGACGCCTTCGGCGCCGATCTGGCTCAGGCCGACAAGGTGTTCCTGCTGAAGTATTTCATCTCCAGCCAGAGCGCCATCCTGTGGATGGGCGTGCTGTTCTGCATGAGCACGGTGATGTACTGGATCGGCCTGTTCGCCAAGGTCGGCACCGGCGGCACCCACGGCGTGGACAACACCGCCCAGACCATGGGCTCGCGCCTGGCCTGGGTGGGCGTGTTCATGGCCCTGACCGGCACCATGGTGCGCTGGTACGAGAGCCACCAGATCGGCCCCGACATCGGCCACATCCCGGTCAGCAACCTGTACGAGGTGTTCGTGCTGTTCTGCTGGCTGACGGCCATCTTCTACCTGTGGTTCGAGCAGCACTACCGCACCAAGGCGCTGGGCGCTTTCGTGATGCTGATCGTCAGCGCCGCCGTCGGCTTTCTGCTCTGGTACACGGTGGAGCGTGACGCCTCGCAGATCCAGCCCCTGGTGCCGGCGCTGCAGAGCTGGTGGATGAAGCTGCACGTGCCGGCCAACTTCATCGGCTACGGCACCTTCGCGCTGGCGGCGATGGTGGCCTTCGCCTTCCTGATCCAGCGCCATGCCAGCGAGACGCGCTGGTGGAAGCTGGCGCCGCTGGCGGTGCTGGGCCTGGTGCTGTGCTTCGAGCCCATCGTCTTCCGCTCGGCCAAGCTCAGCACCTCGGCCAGTTACTGGGCGGTGTACTTCGGCGTCAGCATGCTGATCGTCGGCGGCATCCTGGCCGGGCGCCAGCGCATCGCCGCGCGCCTGCCGGCGCCCGAGGTGCTGGACGACCTGATGTACAAGGCCATCGCGGTCGGTTTCGCCTTCTTCACCATCGCCACCATCCTGGGCGCCTTCTGGGCCGCCGAGGCCTGGGGCGGCTACTGGAGCTGGGACCCGAAGGAGACCTGGGCCCTGATCGTCTGGTTGAACTACGCCGCCTGGCTGCACATGCGGCTGATGAAGGGCCTGCGCGGCACGGTGTCGGCCTGGTGGGCGCTGTCCGGCCTGGTGGTCACCACCTTCGCCTTCCTGGGCGTGAACATGTTCCTGTCCGGCCTGCACAGCTACGGCGAACTCTGACCCTGCGCCAGCCGGGTTGTTGCCGGCGGCGTAAGGTCGGGGCCCGGTCGGCGACCAATCCGCTACCGACCGACAGACCGCCCCAGGAGCCCCCATGTCCCAGCGTCCCGACCGTGGTTTCGACCACCCGATCCCGTCCGAGATCACCCCCCGCGCCCTGGTGGAAGGCCGGCGCGACTGGATGAGGCGCCTGGCCGCCGGCGCCCTGGGTGCCGGCCTGGCCGGCTGGGCCGGCCGCGCTGCCCTGGCCGCCGAGGGGGCGCCCAAGGGCGCCGCGCTGGCCGGCGGCAAGAGCGCGGTGGCTGGCGCGGTGACGATGGAAAAGCCCACCTCGCGCCAGGACGCCACCAGCTACAACAACTTCTACGAGTTCGGCACCGACAAGTCCGACCCGGTGCGCAACGCCCACACGCTCAAGACCCGGCCCTGGACCGTGGCCGTCGAGGGCGAGGTGAAGAAGCCGCGCAGCTTTGCCATCGACGAGCTGCTCAAGCTCAGCGCCATGGAGGACCGCGTCTACCGCCTGCGCTGTGTCGAGGGCTGGTCGATGGTGGTGCCCTGGGTCGGCTTCTCGCTGGCCGAGCTGATCAAGCAGGTGGAGCCCACCGGCAACGCCAAGTTCGTCGAGTTCCACACCCTGGCCGACCCCAAGACCATGCCGTTTGTCGGCTCGCGCGTGCTGGACTGGCCGTATGTCGAGGGCCTGCGCATCGACGAGGCCATGCACCCGCTGACGCTGCTGGCCTTCGGCATGTACGGTGAGGTGCTGCCCAACCAGAACGGCGCGCCGCTGCGGCTGGTGGTGCCCTGGAAATACGGCTTCAAGTCGGCCAAGTCCATCGTCAAGATCCGCTTTGTCGAGCAGCAGCCCAAGACCGCCTGGGTCAAGGCCGCGGCGCAGGAGTACGGCTTCTACAGCAACGTCAACCCCAAGGTCGACCACCCACGCTGGAGCCAGGCCACCGAGCGCCGCATCGGCGAGGACGGCGTCTTCGCCAAGAAGCGGCCGACGCTGATGTTCAATGGCTACGAGGCCCAGGTGGGGTCGCTGTACGCCGGCCTCGACCTGGCCAAAAATTACTGACCTCCCCCCGAAGCGCCTTCGGCGCGCCCCCCAGGGGGCGACGCCGTCGGCCCGGCGGAGCCGGTTCCGAGGCGTCTGCTGGGTTCGGGCGAGCGCCTGTGTTGCTGCGGTTCACTTTTGACAACCGATATGAACAAGCTGCTGCTTCACCCGGCGGCCAAGCCGCTGCTGTTTGTGCTGGCCCTGGGGCCCTTTGCCCACCTGCTGTGGGGCGCGCTGGCCGATGCGCTGGGCGCGAATCCGGCCGAGGCGCTGATCCGCGGCACCGGCGACTGGGTGCTGCGCTTTCTCTGCCTGACGCTGGCCATCACCCCGCTGCGTGAATGGACCGGCTGGAGTGCGCTGGCCCGGCTGCGCCGCATGGCCGGCCTCTACACCTTCTTCTACGGCGTGCTGCACTTCCTGAGCTACGCCTGGCTGGACATGGGCCTGGTCTGGGACGACATCCTGCGCGACATCCCCAAGCGCCCCTTCGTGCTGGTGGGCACGCTGGCGCTGGTGCTGATGGCACCATTGGCCGCCACCTCGGTCAACCGCGCGATCCGGGCGCTGGGCGCAGCGCGCTGGAAGGCCTTGCACCGGCTGGTGTACGCCGTGGCCCCGCTGGGCCTGCTGCATTTCTTCTGGATGCGTGCGGCGAAGCACAACTTCGGTGAATGGTCGGTGTATGCCGCCATCCTGGCGGTGCTGCTGGGCTGGCGGCTGTGGCGGGCGCTGCGCAAGCGCAGCAGCGCCGCCCGGCCCCGCCTGGCCGCTACCTCATGAAGCCTGGCAACCACAGCGCCAGCTGCGGAAACAGCAGCACCAGCACCAGGCCGACGGCCAGCGGCACGCAGAAGATCGCCGAGCCGCGGAAGATCTGCGTCATCGGCACGTCCTTGAGCAGCGCGTTCATCACGAACATGTTCATGCCCACCGGCGGCGAGATCAGGCCCACCTGCACCACCAGCACGATCAGCACGCCGAACCACACCGGATCGAAGCCCAGTTGCGTGACCACCGGAAAGAACACCGGGATGGTCAGCAGCACCATCGTCAGCTCTTCCATGATGGTGCCCAGCACCACGTAGACCACCATCATCGCCGCGATCACCATCAGCGGCGGCAGGCCGAGGTGGGTGATGCCGTCCTTCAGGTCGGTCGGCATGCTGGTGTAGTTGATGAAGTTCGAGAAGATCGCGGCGGCGATCAGGATGGTGAACAACATGGCCGTGGTGCGGGCGCTCTCCAGCAGCACGTCGAACAGCAGGCGCGGCGTCAGCACCCCGCGCAGCAGCGCGAAGAAAAACGCCCCCGAGGCGCCGATGCCCGCGCCCTCGGTGGCGGTGAACCAGCCGCCGTAGATGCCACCCAGCACCACCACCACCAGCAGCGCCACGCCCCAGATGCCACGCAGGGCGGCCCAGCGCTCAGGCCAGGGCACCGGCGCGCTGGCCGGGCCGGCCTCGGGCCGGCGGCGGATGATCCAGGCCACGCCGCCCATCAGCAGCCCGGCGCACAGCAACCCCGGCACCACGCCAGCGGCAAACAGCTTGCCGATGTGCGTCTCGGTGACGATGCCGTAGATGACCATGATCGTCGACGGGGGGATCATGATGCCCAGCGTGCCGCCGGCGGCGATCACCCCGGTGGACAGGTAGTCGGCATAACCCAGCTTCTTCATCGACGGGTAGGCCACCCGGGTCATCGTGGCCGCGGTGGCGATCGACGAGCCGCAGATCGCCCCGAAGCCGGCGCAGGCCATGATGGTGGCGTGCGCCAGCCCGCCCCGGCGGTGGCCGACGAAGGCGAAGGCAGCGCGGAACAACTCGTGCGCCAGGCCGGCCCGGGCGACGAAGTTGCCCATCAGGATGAACAGCGGCACCACGCTCAGCGTGTAGGCAAAGCCGGTGTCGTAGACCACCTGGGCCGCCGAGGCCGCGGTCGGGCCCCAGCCCCGCATCAGCCCCAGCCCGACGTAGCCGACAAAGCCCATCGCAAAGGCCAGCGGCACCCGCAGCAAGGCGAGCACGAAGACGGCGACAAAACCCAGCAAGGCGGCGGTCATGTCGCCCCTCCGGACTCGCTGACCCCGGCATCGCCGTGTTGCATGGGCCGCAGCACCAGCACCGCGTGCACCAGGGCGGTGATGCCGCACAGCAGGCTCATCAGCCGCACGAACGGCCCGAGCGCCAGCTTGAGCTGGGCCGTGGTGTCGCCATAACTGGCCATCTGGCTGGCCTTGTCCCACATCAGCCAGGCCAGGCCGCCCAAGGCCACGGCGCAGGCCAGGTCGACCAGCACCTGCTGCAGCCGGCGCAGCCAGGCCGGCATCAGCGCATCCAGCGAATCGAAGGCCACATGCTCACCGTGCAGCGACACCAGCGGCAGGGCCGCGAAGATCACCAGCACCATGAGGATCTCGGTCAGTTCCAGCGAACCGGGCACCGACTGGCTGAGCAGCTTGCGCCCCAGCACGTCGACCAGGGTCAGCGCCATGATGGCAAACAGCGCCAGGGCGGCCAGCAGGCCGCACAGGGCTTCAAGCAGTCGTTTCAAGCAGGTTCTCCTGCCGCGCCCTGGGCGCGCGCGGCCTCGGTGCGGGCCTGGAGCCGTGGCGGCCCCGGGCGGGTGGTCACTTCTGGAGCTTGGCGATCTCGGCGCGGTACTCGGCCAGCACCTTCTTGGCGTCCTTCAGGCCCTTGGCCTCGGCGGCCTTGGCCCAGCTGTCCTCCAGGCCCGCGGTCTTGGCCTTGATGGCGGACACGAAGGGCGTATCGGCCTTGGTGAAGGTGACGCCAGCGGCCTGCATGAAGGCCAGGCCCCGGCGGTCCACCTTGTCCCAGCCGCGGCCCAGGAAGCGCGCCGCGTACTCGCCCGACAGGTCGTCGACGGCCTTCTTCACGTCGGCCGGCAGGCTGTCGTACTTGGCCTGGTTCATCATGAACACGAAGCTGGTGTTGTACAGCCCGCCCGGGAAGGTGGTGGCGTACTTGATGACCTTGTCGATCTTGAAGCCCTCGACCGACTCGGCCGGGAACAGCGTGCCGTCCATCACCCCGGTGGACAGCAACTCGTAGCTCTCCGGCGCCGGCTTGAGCGTGACGTTCATGCCCAGCACCTTGCTGATCTCGTTGACCATGCCGCCACCGACGCGCCACTTCATGCCGGTCAGGTCGTCGATCTTGGTCACCGGCTTCTTGGTGTTGAACACCATGCCGGGGCCGTGGGTGAACACCGCCAGCACCTTCACGCCCTTGTGCTCGTCGGCAAAGGCCGGGTGCTTGTCGTAGATGCGCTGGAAGGCCACCGAGGTGACCTCGGACGAGTCGCCCATGAACGGGAACTCCACCATCTGCGGCGTGACGAAGCGGCCCGGCGTGTAGCCGTGCACCGTGAACGAGATGTCGACCAGGCCGTTGCGCACCGCGTCGAAGGTGCCGGGTGCGCCGGTCACCGCGCGCGGCAGCGCATTGCACTTGACCTTGCCCGGCACCTTCTTGGCCAGCATCTCGCACCATTCGATCTGGCCGGTGCTCAGGGTGTGCGCCGGCGGCACCCAGGACGACAGCGTCAGCACGGTCTGCGCCATCGCAGGCGCAGCCAGGCCGGCAGACAGCGCGACGGCGGCCAGCGCGGCAGGCAGGGGGGTACGGCGGGCCAGTGGCGGCAGCGGGGACATGGCGTTTCTCCAGTACAGGACGGTGGGTCGGGCACACGTGGCGCCGAAGCTGGCGCGCATGCTGCCCCAATCGCCCACCGCGCGACATTGCAGAAAACGCGCGTGCCGGCCCGCCTGTGGCGAGCGGGCCACTGTGCCAGCCGGCGACAGATGTGGCAGGCGTCACGAACCACGGACCACCGGCCCCCGCGCCCGCGGGGGCGCGCGCCGGCCACCCCGCGGTTGCGGGGCCTGCGCGCCAGGGGCGCCCACCTACGATGCCGTCCATGGCCCCGATCCGCCGCACCCCACCTGCCGACGCACCGGCCATGCGCCTCAACGCCGACGGCCCGGCCCTGGGCGACGGCCCGGCGCGGGATGCGCTGCGCCAGGCCCTGCTGCGGCTGGAACAGGCCGAAGCCGCGACCCGGTCACCGGCCTTGCTGTGCGACGCCCTGGTCGATGCCGCGCGTGCGCTGGCCGCGCTGCATGCCTACAGCCTGGCCGACAGCTGCCTGGCACGCGCCCGGCACTGGGCCCTGGTGCTGGGCGCCACCGACCTGCAGGCCGACCTGGCCTGCGCCGCTGCCGAGGTGGCGGTCAACATGGCCGACCTGGCGCGCGCCCGCGGTGACGCGGCCGGCCAGGTGCGGCGGGCCCAGGCCCGGGCACGCGCGCAGGCCGTCGAAGCCGCCCGCTTGGCGGGCCGCACCACCGACCCGCACTGGGAGATCAAACTGCTGCTGCGCGCCAGCGACGTGATGGACCGCTGCGGCGACCACGACGACGCCGTGCAGTTGCAGCACCGCGCCCTGGTGCTGATGGGCCTGCACGAGCCCGAACCGGCGGCTGACGGCGAAAACCGGCCGGCCGAACCCGGACACGACACCCTGCGCTTGGCCGCCCCCGGCCGGCTGATGTAGCCCGGCGCCGCTGGTCGCGGCCTACCGCACAATGCGACGCATGGCGCCCGGGCCCTTCGGCCCCACTGCGCACCAACGCCCGCCGCATGCACCGCACCATCTTCACCACCCCGGGCGTCAACACCGTGCTGCGCCTGCTGTCACGCGGCTTTCTGCACGCCACCGGCTGGACACTGGCCGGCAGCCTGC
>Ga0208266_100625_pt1 | contig 11246 bp, 8 predicted proteins | sample LakWasMet67_HOW9_2_FD_183897 | JGI IMG/M metagenome (GOLD analysis project Ga0208266, IMG submission 183897) | Freshwater sediment methanotrophic microbial communities from Lake Washington under simulated oxygen tension - Sediment Metagenome... | ecosystem: Environmental > Aquatic > Freshwater >...
GACCTGCCGCCGCTGCTGGCCGACCTGGTGGCCACCTGCCCCGGCCTGCGCCTGGTGTGCGCCTCGCGGCAGCCGATCGGCCGCAGCGGGGAGTTCGTGCTGCCGCTGGGGGGGCTGGCCACCCAGGGCGGGGGCACCGGCGGGCCGGCCGCCCTGAGCGAGGCGGCGCAGTTCTTCCTGGTGGAGGCTTCGCGTGCCCGGCCCGGCTTGCGCCTCGAGGCCGACGACACGGTGTTGGCGCAGATCGCCCGTGCCAGCGGCGGCCTGCCGCTGGCGCTGAAGCTGGCCGCCGCCTGGGGCCGCTGGCTGCGGCCTGCCGACATCGCCCGCGAGCTGGAACGCAGCGTGCGCGGTGCGCCGGGGGCCCTGGATGATTCGCTGCACGGGCTGCTGGCCGCCTGCTGGCTGGGGCTGGCGCCGGACCTGCAACACGCGCTGGAGGCGCTGGCGGTGTTCCCCGGGGCCTTCGACATGGGGGCTGCCGTGGCGCTGGCCGGTGAGCCGACGGCGGTGATCGAGCGGCTGATCGCCGCCTCGCTGGTCGAAACCGAGGCCGCAGCGCCGGCCCGGCTGCGGCTGCACGCGCTGGTGCGGGCCTTCGCGCGCCAGCGCCTGGCGGCGGCGCCCGCACGGGCACGGCAGGTGGCGGCACGCTACCTGGCGGCCGTTGACCGCGCGCTGGGGCCGCGGGCCACCGTGGACGGGCAGCCGGTCTTCGAGCTGGCCCAGGTGGCCGCCCAGATCGACGACCTGCTCGCCGCCTGGCAGCAGGCGGTGGACACCGGCGCGGTGGCCGCCATGGGCTGGCTGATGGCCGCGCTGCTGGAGTGGCACGAGCGCATGGGCGAGTACCGCGCCGGCCTGGCCCTGCTCGCGCAAGGGCGGGCGATGCTGGACGAATCGCAGCCGGCCGAGGCCGCGATGCTGGCGCGCCTGATGGCCGCGCGCGCCACCCTGCTGTACCGGTCCGGCGACCATGACGCGGCCGAGCTCGCGGCCCTGGACGCGCACCGCCTGGCCGAGGCCACCGGCCAGCGCCGGGTGCTGCAGCGGGCGCTCAACATCGCCGGCCTCAGCCGCTGGCTGATGCTGCGGCTGGCCGAGGCCAGCGCGGCCTTCGAGGCGGGCCTGGTGCTGGCGGTGGCCGCCGAGGACCTGCGCTTCGAATCGGTGTTCGTCTGCAACCTGGCGCTGATCGACAAGAGCCGCGGCGACTTCCGCTGCGCCGAGGCGCGCTGGCGCCGCGCGCTGCAGATCGACCGCGAACTGGGCGACTGGGTGGGCGTCGTCACCCTGCTCAACAACCTGGCCAACCTGCTGCGCCACGAAGGCCGGCTGGCCGAATGCGAACTGCTGGCCACCGAGGCGCTGCGTCTGTGCCGCGAGCACGGGCTGGAAGGCAAGCGGCCGTTCGCGCTGGTGGGCCTGGCCCTGTTGCATTGGCAGGCCGGCCGGGCGGAGCGCGCCGCCGACTACCTGGCGCTGCTGGACGCTTGCAAGCCGGCGTCGGTCGAGAGCACGGTGCGCGCCGGCGCCGCCAACCTGCGCGCCGACATGGCCTTGGCTCAGGGTGACCGGGCCGCGGCACTGGCCTACGTCACCGAATCGTTGCAGACCGCGGTACAGGCTGGCGACGAAGGCAATCGCGGAGAGGCGCTCATGGTCTACGGCCGCTGGCTATGGCATGGACAGCGGCGCGCCGAGGCCTTGCGACTGTGGCGCCACCTTCGTGATGCACCGCATCTGCACGCCACCTTGCGCGAAGATGCGCGCCAGCAGCTGGCCCAGGCCGGGTCTGACGCAGCGGAAACGCAGGCCAACGAACTCGACCTGGCGCTGCTGACCGAACAGGTCCTTCAGGCCGCCGCCGCCGCTGCGCCGAAGGCCTCGGCCTGAGCCCAGGTGAGGCAACGGGTGGTGGGATGAGGTGGGCCTCGGCGATCCTGACGAAGAGCCTCAAGCGCGCATTTCAACCCCTGCAGCGGCCCTACACGAAGATGGATCGGCATTTCAGCCTCGACTTTCGATCAGCTCTTGGCTGCGCAGTGCCTGTCCGTGCATGTGCAGCCGTGCTTGCGCCCGACGGCGCAGGGTCGGCAGCGCCAGTTCGTAACCATCGGATGCAGCCGTCCGGCGCCGAAGCTGTCGACACCGTCGACTGGCCTCCGCGAACGGCCGCTGTCGCGAACTCCAACTCGCTGGACGACATCGGCGAAAGTCAAGTTCCAAAGTAGACCGGTCGTACGCCGCGAAATCGGCCACAGGCAGCAATGGGTCGGAGGACTAAACCGCTCGCGCGGTAACCCTCCGACGACCGCCGTGGCGTATCGGTGCACCGTGAGTTCTGCGAAGTTGATCGGCGAGGCAATCCGCCTCGTTGATCAACGGAGCTGCAACCATGGACACCACCACCCCGGCGGTCTCGCCGCTGCGTCAACGCATGCTCGAGGACATGCGCATGCGCAAGCTGGAGCCCAGAACCCAGGAGGCCTACATCCGGGCCGTACGCAAGCTCAGCGCCTACCTCAAGCGCTCGCCCGACACCGCCACCGTCGAGGACCTGCGCAACTTCCAGCTGCACCTGGTCGACACCGGCACCTCGCCCGTCACGCTCAACGCCACGCTGACTGGGCTGAAGTTCTTCTTCGACATCACCCTGGGCCGCATCGAGCTGATGGCCCGCATGCAGCCTGTCAAGTTGCCCCGCACCGTGCCGGTGGTGCTGAGCATGCAGGAGGCGGCCGCGCTGTTGGCGGCCACCCGCAACATCAAGCACCAGGCCGCGCTGTCGGTGGCCTACGGCGCCGGCCTGCGCGCCAGCGAGGTGTGCCGGCTCAAGGTCGGTGACGTCGACAGCCAGCGCATGGCACTGCGCGTGGAGCAGGGCAAGGGTGCCAAAGACCGCTACGCCATGCTCAGCCCGGTGGTGCTGGCGCGGCTGCGCGCCTGGTGGCGTGTGGGCCGTGCCCAGGGCAAGATGCTGCCCGGCGGCTGGTTGTTCCCGGGCATGGACCCAACCGACCCGCTGACCATTCGGCAGCTCAACCGCGCGGTGCATGATGCCGCCACGGCCGCAGGCATCACCAAGCGCGTGAACACGCACACCCTGCGTCACTCGTTTGCCACCCACCTGCTGGAGCGCAAGGTCGACATCCGCGTCATCCAGGTGCTGCTGGGCCACAAGAAGCTGGAGACCACCTCGGTCTACGCTCATGTGGCCACCGACCTGCTGCGCGAGGTGATCGGTCCACTGGAGGTGCTGCCCCCGTCTTGAGGCCCGCGCCGTGGGGCGGCCCGCCCTGGAGGTCGCCGACATCTTCCGCGAGCACGGACCCGCCTGGCGCGACACCCAGCGCGGCCACCTGAGCCTGGGCCAGCTCAAGGTGATGTCGGCCATCACCCAGTGCCGCACGGCGGCGCTGGGTGGCCACGCCCTGCGCTGCGGGGGCTGCGGCAGCGATCAGGTCTCCTACAACTCCTGCCGCAACCGGCACTGCCCGAAGTGCCAGAGCAGCGCGGCCAAGCGCTGGCTCGAGGCCCGGCAGGCCGATCTGCTGCCGGTGGAGTACTACCACGTGGTCTTCACGCTGCCTGCGCCCATCGCCGAGCTGGCCTACCAGAACAAGGCCGCGCTCTACGGGCTGCTGTTCGACACCGCGGCCGAGGTGCTGCAGACCATCGCCACGGACGCCAATCACCTGGGCGCCAGGATTGGCGCCACGCTGGTGCTGCACACCTGGGGCTCGGCGCTGACGCACCACCCGCATGTACACGGCATCGTGCCCGGTGGTGGGCTCAGTGCCGACGGCAAGACCTGGGTGGCGTGCCGGCCGGGGTTCTTCCTGCCGGTGCGGGTGCTCTCCAGGCTGTTCCGGCGCCGCTTCTTGGAGGAACTGCAGCGGCTGCACGATGCTGGCCAGTTGAGGTTCTTCGGCGACCAGGCGGCGCTGGCCGATCTCAGCGCCTTCAAAGCCTGGCTGGCACCGCTGCGCCGGTGCGAGTGGGTGGTCTACGCCAAGCGGCCGTTTGCCGGGCCGCAGGCGGTGCTGGCCTACCTCTCGCGCTACACGCACCGGGTGGCCATCTCCAACAGCCGGCTCATCGCCATGGACGAGCGCGGTGTGGCCTTCCGGTGGAAGGACTACCGGGTCAAGGACGGTGCCAAGGCCGGGACCAATGGCAAGACGCGCCGCAAGACCATGACGTTGGCGCCCGGGGAGTTCATGCGCCGCTTCCTGCTGCACGTGCTGCCCGGTGGCTTCCACCGCATCCGGCACTATGGCCTGCTGGCCAACGGCAACCGCCAGGCCAGCCTCGCGCTGGCGCGCGAGCTGCTGCATGTTGCGCCGGCGCAGGCTGCGGCCATCAGCAAGGGCGAATGCGCCAGCGCGCCCGCAGACGCCAAGCCACCGGCCTTCATCTGCCGGCACTGCGGCCACGCGATGACCGTCTTGCAGGTCTTCCTGCGCGGTGAGTCGATCCGGGGGCCGCCGTCATGACCCACGCCTTGCGAGCAAAGAACACCGTCTTGCCGATGCGCAGCAGCCCATCGGCCCGACCGGCTCGTGCCCACAGCGCTTGCGGCAGCCTTCTTGCCCTGCCTGTGCCCGGCAAGAGGTGCACGATTGCCCCGGCTTGCCAGGTGCGGCCCACGCAAGTGCTCCTCAGCGTGCTCCCAATGCGCGCCATGAGCGGCAAACACAGGCCCAAATCCCCATAGCGCCTGCGCCTCCAACACCGCCGCTGGACTGCACCGCGGTTTCCTCCCTCGAGGCTTGTGCGACACCTGCCCTCAGGTCGTCGCTGCTCGTTGCTGCGTGGCACGCGCCGGGCAGGTGTCCCACAACCCTAAACAGCAGCGACCTGTCGAGCCCAAGAGAAGCAGTCGTTCGATCGGACGGGGCGATGTTTGGCGCCGGCCGCAGGGCGGTGGCCTCAGCCGAGGCCACCGCCAATTGCTATGTCAGCAGTACCCCTGCAAGCGGCCGGTGGTGGCGACAGCCGGTGTGCGCCCGAACGACTGCAAGGTGTCCGAGACTGTGAGTTCGAGGGCTGGCGGCGACCGGCTCCTCACGCTGCAGAACGACCCTTGACCAGCACGGTGGCAACGCGTGTTTTGAGGCCGCGTCAGGAATCCCATCATCCTCGCCCGTCAAGCCTCTTGATGATGCAGGTGGTTGGGCTCGGTCGGGTTCTCACGCCTGCCAGACCCCATAGCCATCCTCGCGCAGCGCGATGGCCAGTTCCACCTCCATCTCGCGCGCAGCCTCGTAGGGCATCGGGTTGTAGACCTCGTACAGCCCCGGCAGCAGTCGCAGGCCGTAGAACTGCACGAAGCGGTTGGCCTTGAAGCCGGCCCTGTGCTTGTCGAAGCGCAGGTCGGGGTCGGTTCCGGTCATGCCGACATAGACCAGCGGCTTGCCGAGTTGGTGGTCGGGGTTTGCCTTGCGAAATCGCGGCTCGTTCCACACACGGTCGTCAAGTTCGACCACATACACATGGTGATGGTGCCGGCGTGTGCTGGGCATCACCCCCCCGCGCGCTTGACTCGGTGCCCGGCCTGGGTCAACCAGGACATCACGCGTTCGACATGGTCCCCCTGCACCTCAATCACGCCGTCCTTCGCGGTGCCGCCGGCACCACAGGCGGCACGCAGCTGTTTGCCGGTGGCGGTCAACGCAAGGGCGTCCAGCGTCAGGCCTCGCACCGCGGTCACCGTCTTGCCGCCGCGGCCTTGCTTCTCGCGGCTGACCCGCACGACGCCGTCTCCCGCAGGAATGGGCTCGGCTGCCTTGCAGATGCAGGCCGCCAGCGACTGGCGGCAACCAGGGCAGGTGCGTCCATGATCAGTGCTGTAGACGAGGGCCATGGCGTGACATCCTACAAGCGCGGCCGGACAGCTTTTCCTCGGGCCGAGGCAAGTGAAGGCCCTCGCTGCCAGGCCGCCGCACACTCGGAGGATGGAGCTTGGCGTTGAGAATCGACCGATATTCGTCGCAACACCGCGAGGAACGACTACGGCTTGCTTAACGTCATTGCGTGCAACGCTCCACCAGCTACGCCCCCTTGAATAGGTGGGGCCAGATCAACGCACGGTCGACCTCGCCGGTTGTGCTGGCTCGTTCCCTCAGAATGGGCCCGCTCAAACGTGATGGCACGCTTCTTGATCAGACTAGCAAACCGGAATAGCACATGCCCTTCAATGATCGACTCTTCAAGCTGCTCGCCGAGTTGGAGGACAAGGAACTTCGGTCCATCTGGGTCGACGCGCTCCGCTGCAGGCCTGAAGAGGAGAACTTCCTAAACGGGTCGCGCGAATGGCGGATGGCCTGCATCAGCCAGGCCTGGCGATCGGCACATGGGCACACGCTGCGCAACCTGACCCGGTCGCCGCACGATCTCCCCTGGAAGGCTGTTCTTGTCGATGTCGCGGACAAGCTCAAACCCGGCCTTGGATGGACGCACTTCAAGCTAGACGACGGGCACACCGAGGAAGAGATCGAGGCTTACATTCTTCGAATGAACGACGAACGCATCAGGACAGCTTGGTCCAAGATGTCTGCCGACGACAAGGAGCGACTGGCGCGGTCGGTCGACGCCGAACTCAAGGCGTCAGCAGACCTGTCCGCCGCCTACAAGTGGAGCGCGGCGCCGGCCGTGACGGCCGCATCACTAGGCAACGGAATTTCCGCCGGCCTGCTGACGGGGGCTGGGGCGCTGGCCTTGATGCAGGGAAGCGGCGCTGCACTGGTAGGCGGCCTACTTGGAGGAACGCTGTACCAGGTTGGCTTGTGGGTGGTCATACGCGTGTTGGGGTACTGGTCCGGAGCCCAGCTGGTGGCCAGCGGCGGTGCGGCCGCCGTGGGCGGGGCGGTCCTGTCGGCGCCGGCTGCCATCGCCTTCGCGGCGAATGCTGTTATGAGCACCTCCTACAGCAAGACCATTCCAGCAACGCTGATGGTGTTGACCGCCCACGAAGTCCGACGGCAGCTGGCCGCGCTGGACGCCTAAGCCGATGATCCAACTCATGTCCGTCCCCGCCAGCCTGCTGGCGGATGTAGCCAGCGGTGCGGCTTACGTTCAGGGCGCTCTGGTAAAGGACGCCGCCTCCAACGTGATCCTGGCCCACCTGCAACCGACCCGGTTGTTGTCCGAGGCCCTGTCGCTCGGTGTGAGCGGTCCGCTGGGTGCGATGCAGACGGTCACCGGGCTGGGCCAGAGCCTCCAGTTACTGGAGATCCAGAAGACGCTGGATCTGGTGCAGACCATCAGCAGCGTCGGAGCCGTCACATCGGTGCTGAATCTCGGCGTTTCGATCGGCGGCTTCGCCATGGTCCTGGCTGCGCTCAAGCGCGTGCAGCGCACGCTATCGTCGGTTGAGGCCGCCGTGCATCGCGTGGAAAACAAGTTGGATCTGGCGTTCTTCGCCCGGATCGACACCTGGCTGCGGCGGGCGGAAGAAACATTCGCGCTGCCGATCGGAGAACGCACGGCCAGGTGGCTGGCGACAGAGGAGCGGCTCGACGAGCAAATGGATGAACTCCTCGGGCGCATCAAGCTGCTTGGGATTGCACTAGATGGTGACAACCCGATGGCGGTCGAGGCATGGAGTGCCGCCGATCAAGGCGACGTGACCACCCATCTGCGGTTGCTGCTGGCACTGGCCGACGCCCGCGCCGAGGCCCTGCTGTGCCTCAACAGTCCGCAACTGGCTGCCGCGCAGTTCGAGCGGCAGGCAGGCTGGCTTTCGCAGCTCCCGTCGGACGCGAAGGCCGTGACGCTCGCGCGCATCAATGGCCGCTCGCTGTCCACGGACCAACTGTCCCGCGTGGTCAAACAGTCCAAAGCCATGACGACCTGGATCCAAGCAGCCCGTGGCGTGGCCAGCCAGCGGGCCGATATCAGCCGGGCCATGCACGGCCTGGGAGTCGACTCGCTGGAGTATGTGACCCGGGTGAGATGCGACCCAGAACCGACATTATTGGTACTGGCGTACAGATGACGGCCATGGTCTGAGCGGCGTCTACCCATGTCCGTTCAAGACTGGCTTCCGCCGGTCCCGGTCAGGCGGCGAACGTCGGCGGCCGCCGGAAGCTGACCTCCACTCTCGCGCCAGCTGGTTGGCAGCTTCACCCACATACCGATCCTTCGTCCTCAATCTTGAGGACGAGGGGGTCGGCATCTGCGACCGCGACCTCGATGACCGCTTCCCGAGTTGGTGGCCGGTCGTGGACGACCCCTATGCACATGTCTCGACTATGCACAGGTGACTTGGTGCTGATGGCACGGAGGCAGCATCGGCGCGGCATACGGCGAGGTGGTCAATCGCTGAACTGGACATAGTTTCGGCGTCGGAGCGCACTGGTGGTCCCACTTCTGGAGATCACCATGGATACCGTTCAGCACCCGCGCGTCATCGAGGTCGATTGGCTCGCCGCCAGTCCCATCGGGCCTCACGCAGTCGCGTTCAAGCGGCACCTGACCGAGCGCAGGTACGCCGCGCACACCGTTTCCAGCTACATCGCAGAGGTGACGCACTTCGCGCGCTGGGTCTGCACCCGGCGGCTGCCGCTGGCCAGGATCGACGAAGTCTCGGTCGCCATCTTCCTTGACGACCACCTGCCGAGTTGCGCATGTACGGGGCACATGCGGCACGACCGGGCCGATCACAGCGCGGCGCTCGGGCACCTGCTCGTTGTGCTTCGCGCGCAAGGTGTCATTGCGCAGCCGCCAGTCAGCACGAGGCCTGTGGATGAGGAATTGCGCCGCTACGACGATCACATGAACCACGTACGTGGGCTCGCACCGAAGAGCCGGACCATGGTGCTGCGGATCGTTGGGCGGCTGCTGGCGGAGCGCTTCGATGGCAACGCCGTCGATATCAAGGCCATCACGCCCGAGCACGTCCGGCGTTTCTTTGCCGAGCAGGCTGCGCTGCACAGCAAGCCCGCCGGCGCGGGGTCTGTCGTGTCGTCGCTGCGCGGCTACTTCCGCTACCGCGCCTCGCTGGGAGATCTGGTCCACGGGTTGGTCGGCGCGCTGTCCTACCCGGCCAACTGGGCCCTGTCTTCACTGCCCAAGAAGTTGACCGACGATGAAGTCGCCCAGCTGGTCGGCTCGCTCAACAACCCCTGCCGTGCCATGCGGCGGGCGTGTGCCATCGTTCGCTGCGCCCTTGACCTGGGGCTTCGCAGCATTGAAGTCGCCCAGCTCAGCCTGGACGACATCGACTGGCATGCCGGCACGATCACGCTGCGCCACACCAAGGGCCGCCGTGTCGACATCCTGCCGCTGCCCGTGGCCACCGGCGAGGCCATCGCCAAGTACCTTGAACTGGAGCGCCCCAAGACAACGAACCGCGCCATCTTCGTGCGCAATGTCGCCCCGCGCGACGCGCCCATCGGCGCGGACCTCATCCGCATCACCATCCGCCAAGCCTACGCGCGCGCCGGACTGCCGTACACCCGCTCGCACCTGCTGCGCCACACGATGGCCAACCGCTTGCTTGCCAGCGGCTCGTCATTGAAGGAGGTGGCCGACGTGCTGCGCCATCGGTCGCTGAACACCACGATGATCTACGCCAAGCTGGACAGCCGCAGCCTTGCTGCGGTGGCCTTGCCGTGGCCTGGGAGCACGTCATGAGCGCCGCCGCCATGCCCTTCAAGTCGCGCGTCGAGCGTTTCTTGGTCGAGCGCCATGGTCTCGGGTTCTCCGCGCGAGGCGAAGCTTGCATCTTGCGCAGCTTCGCCCGGCATCTCCACGAGATTGGGCATTGCGGACCGTTGACGGTCGAGGTGATGACGGACTGGGCACGGCGCGACACCCATGGCAGCACGGACCCGGTCACCTGGGCGCGGCGCCTGAAGAGGCTGCGCACGTTCGTCCGGTGGCTCCAGCAGTTCGAGCCCGACACCGAAGTTCCCGATGACACGGTCTTCGGGCGCATGCCCGAGCGCAAGGCGCCCCACATTTACAGTGAGCAGGAGGTCATCGACTTGCTGGCCAGCGCCAGGCAGCTTGGCCCGGCGTCCAGTCTTCGCGGCGTCATCTTCGAGACGCTGTTCGGGCTGATCGCCTCGACCGGCCTGCGCATCAGCGAAGCGCTGTCGCTGAAGAACGCCGACGTCGATCTCAAGACCGGCATGCTGAGTATCCATCTGACCAAGTTCGGCAAGTCGCGGCAGGTGCCCGTGCATCCCAGCACCCTCGAAGCGCTGCGTCGATACCGCCTGCGGCGCGACTTGGCGGGCGAGTCCTACAGCGACGACACCGCGTTCTTCGTCGGCAGCCGGGGGCAACTGCATGGCCTGCCACTGGGCGACCGCCAGGTGCATCGCGTCTTCGGTGAGTTGCGGAAGCAACTGGGTTGGCCCAATCGCGGATCGCACCATGCCGCGCGCATCCACGATCTGAGGCACACCTTCGTCGTTCGACGCATCGTGCTGTGGCACGCCCAGGGCGTGGACATCGACCAGGCCATGCTGTCGTTGTCGACCTACATCGGGCATGCGATGGTGACCAACACCTACTGGTACCTCTCGGCGGTGCCGGAACTGATGGCGTTGGCCGCAGGACGATTCGAAGCGTACATGTCACAAGCGGAGTCAGGCGATGAATAAGCCATCCACTCCGACGCCACCGTCCTTCCCGGCGCTGGTCCAGCAGTTCTTCACCGAGTACCTGGTCGCGCAGCGGGCGGTCAGTCCGCGCACGGTAGCCTGCTACCGAGACGCGTTGTCGTTGTTCCTTGGCTTCGCCAGCCACAAGCTGGGCAAGGCGCCGACGGCCATGCAGCTTGCCGACATACGGCCCGAGCTGATCCTGGCATTCCTCGACCACCTGGAGCAGGGACGCAAGAACACGGTTCGCAGTCGCAACTTGAGGCTCACGGCGCTGCGCGCGTTCCTGAAGTTCGCTGGTCGGCGTGACGTCACTGCGCTGCACGACATCGAGCGGGCGCTGGCGGTTCCGATGAAGCGCTTCGAGCGGCCGATGTTGGGCTTCCTGACACGCCCAGAGATGCTGGCGGTGCTCGGGCAACCGGGCGAGGACTGGTCCTCGCAGCGAGACCACCTGCTGCTGGCCATGCTCTACAACACCGGCGCAAGGGTCTCCGAGATGATCGGCGTGCGCGTGGTCGATGTCATCCTGGACGGTGGTGCCTGTGTGCATCTGCACGGCAAGGGCCGCAAGTTGCGATCGATCCCGCTGTGGAAGTCCACGGTGGTCGAGATACGCGCCTGGCT
>Ga0208266_100627_pt1 | contig 11223 bp, 12 predicted proteins | sample LakWasMet67_HOW9_2_FD_183897 | JGI IMG/M metagenome (GOLD analysis project Ga0208266, IMG submission 183897) | Freshwater sediment methanotrophic microbial communities from Lake Washington under simulated oxygen tension - Sediment Metagenome... | ecosystem: Environmental > Aquatic > Freshwater >...
TGAGTGCCTGATTTTCCAACTCTGTCAGGGGTATCGAGTCTATAATCAAAGTTTGATTTTTTTCCTTTTGGATGATATTGTTTATAAACTTCTTTATGATAGGTTTCTTGGTAAACTAATACTGAATAAACTCCGGCATTGTGTAATTCTTTATATTCTTCAGTTTCTAAAGGTTGTACTTCAATAGATATGTTGGCAAACTTAGATTTAATTAAGTCTATAGCATGTTTAAAATATGGCACGTGAACAGTATGATTTGCTTCGCCTGTAACTAACAAAATATGATTAAACCCTTGCGCTTTAATATATTCAACTTCTTTTAAAATTTCTGAATCGCTTAAAGTTTTTCGTTTTACTTTATTATCTAAACTAAACCCACAGTATGTACATATATTATTACACTCATTACTTAAATACATGGGTGCATATAATTGTATTGTTTTTCCAAATCGTTTTTTAGTTAATTCATGGCTTAGGCTTGCCATTTGCTCAATATAAGGAATGGCAGCAGGAGAGATAAGGGCTTTAAAATCTTCGAGTGTTCGTTTTTTTGAAGACAAAGCAAACTCTACATCTTTAGACGTTTTAGAATAGATAGATGTTTTTTGTTCATCCCAATTATAAGTATCAAATATGTTTTTAAAGTTCATTTTATGGCTCGTAATTTTTTCTCGCAGTGTTCCGCAGATTATATATTTTTCGCAGAGTTACGCTGATTTATTTTTTTACTTTTTATAAATTATTTACAATTCGCGTTATTGAATCTTTTAAAGATGAAGAATTAAAATTAATTAGCAAACCAAGTTTTTTATTTGATAATTTTAAATAAGTTAACAGTTGTTTGTGATGAACGTCCATTAATGATTCCACCGATTTAACCTCAATAATAACCAAATCATTTACAATAATATCTAACCTAAACCCCACATCCATTTTTATATCCGCGTACATCATAGGAACTCCAATTTGAGTTTTTACATTAAAACCATCTTTAGTTAATTCGTATGCTAGCGCGGTTTCATATACAGACTCTAATAAACCTGGACCCAAAGTTGTGTGCACCTTAAATGCTGCACCTCTAATCGCATATGAAATATCATTTTCAGTCATTTTTTTTCTTGCTGATTGACTAAGATTAATTTGCAGAGGTTCGGTGAGTTTTACTTTTTTATTTATTTGCGAAACTTTGCGTTAAACTCAGCACAACTCTGCGAGAACTATTTATTCATTTAAAAAACTAGTTAAAGGACTGGTTGCCGAAGCTAAACTATTTACTTTTGAAAGGCCTGCTTCGTATGCCATTCGCCCTGCTAATACAGCGTTTTTAAATGCAATAGCCATTTGAATGGAGTTTTTTGATGATGCAATAGCAGTATTTACTAATACAGCATCGGCTCCCATTTCCATTGCTTTTGCAGCATGAGAAGGTGCGCCAATTCCTGCATCTACAATAACAGGCACTTTACTTTGTTCAATAATTATTTCTAAAAAATCTTCTGTTTTTAATCCTTTATTGCTCCCAATTGGAGAGCCTAAAGGCATTACGGCTGCAGTGCCTGCATCCTCCAAGCGTTTACATAATACAGGGTCGGCATGAATGTATGGAAGAACAATAAAACCGAGTTTTGCCAATTCTTCTGTTGCTTTTAATGTTTCAATAGGGTCGGGCATTAAGTAACGCGGGTCAGGATGAATTTCTAATTTAATCCAGTTAGTTTCTAACGCTTCTCTTGCAAGTTGCGCCGCAAATACAGCTTCTTTAGCATTACGCACCCCCGAAGTATTTGGCCATAATTTTACATTCGCTTTTTTTAATGCTTCAATTAAGTCATCGCTTGGTGCATCGGTATCAATTCGTTTTAATGCAACTGTTACCATTTCAGAACCGGAAGCTAGAATAGATTCATACATTTCGTTACTGGAACCGTATTTACCACTTCCTAAAAATAAACGGGATGAAAATTGATGATCGGCTATTTTAAGCATGATATAAAATTTTATTTATTTCTTTTACTAATTTTTCTTTGTTGTTGGAATGGGTTAACAGTCCCGAAACCGCAATACCATATACACCTGTATTAATAATGGATTCAATGTCTTTTAATTCAATTCCACCAATGGCATAAATGGGCGTGCTTAAATTTTCATTTTTCATTTTTTGAATACTATTTTGATAGCCTTCAATGCCTAAAATCGGACTTAATTTTTCTTTTGTACTGGTAAATCTAAATGGACCAAGTCCAATATAGTCTACCTTTTCATCGCAACGTTGTTTTATGTGTTCGAATGTATTGGCAGTGCCACCTATAATTTTATTCGGAAATAGTTCTCTGGCTTCCAAAACATTCATGTCATTTAATCCTAAATGAACAGCATCCGCATTACATAATTTAGCAACATTAACATTGTCATTAATTATTAAAAGAGCATCATATTTATTACAAAGTTCTTTTGCCTTAAAACCAAAATCGATATACATCTCATCCGGAATATTTTTTAATCGCAGCTGAACTAATTTAATACCCGCGTTTAAAACAGATTCTATATTTTTAATATGCTCATTTGGAGTAATTCCCTGAGAGATATAATGCAGTTTATGCAACATGATAGGCCAATAAATTTTTGTTACTATTTAAAATTTTTTCTATGTATTGTTTTGATTTTTTACAAGCTGTTTCTAGATCATAACCTAAAGCTAAATTCGCAGTTATAGAAGATGATAAGATGCAGCCGGAACCATGTTTAGCCGATAATTCTTTAACGCTTTTAGTTTGAATTTTTATAATTTGTTTATTAAAATATAAATAATCAATGCCTTTTTGTATTTTGCTATGACCGCCTTTTAATAGAACGTTACAATAATTTGCTAGATAAGTTGCAGATTCAAATTCATGTTCGAACGTACTTAACCTTTTAGATTCATTTATATTTGGTGTGATTAAATAAATATTTTTTAAAACTTCAATTAATTTGTTTCTATCAATTGCCTCAATTAATTGAAACCCACTAGAAGCAGACAATACTGTATCCCATACAATAGTGATATCTTTGTTTTGCTTCTTCAAAAAACTAACCACTTCGTGAAGTGTATTTAGGTTTTCGATAATACCAATTTTTACAAAATTAATTGCATATTTATCTGTTAACGATTTTATTCCTGAAATTATTTCATCTGCAGAAAACCATTTAATGGAAATAAATTTATCTTCTACCTGATTTGTAATAGAAGTATTAACAGCCATGCCCAAACATTGATGTTGCTCAAATGTTTTTACGTCCGCCAAAACGCCGGCGCCGCCGCAAGGATCAAATCCGGCAATGCTTAAAACTATTGGGCGGTCGTATTTCATTTTTTAAATAGCTAACTCAACTTTTTCCTTATTACAATTCTGCGAGATCTGTTTGAACGCTTCTATTTTATTTTCACTATTCCATATTGCGCCTAATAAAGCTATTCCGTGAAACCCCATATTATAAGCTTTATGGCAATTAGTTTCATCAATTCCACCAAGTGCAATTAATTTTGTTGTAGATTTTTTTTCAATTTTAGAAAGATCAAATTCCACAGCTTGATATTCCGGTTTTGAAATACTATTAAAAACGGGACTTAAAAAAGCATAGCTAAAATGATCTCCTAAATTTTTATAATCTTCAATTGAATGAATAGATGTTGAAAGTATATTATCTACTTCTTGTTCCAATAAATTAATATTACCCGCTTGTTTACGGCTAGCTTCTGTATAATGCAAGCGATTAATACCAAAACTTTTAGCTAAATAGTGATGACTATGCAAGGCTATTTTTGAATAATGTGTCGGATCAATTTCTTGTAATAATAAAACTAGTTCTTGCGCAGAACTATCTGGTTTACGCAAATGAAAAACAGACAAACCCTCCTCAAATAACTGGTTGATAAGGGATGCCTCTTTGTTTATGGGTGTTGGATTTGAAATTACAATTATCATTTATGAGTAGATCTGACTTCCTTTTTGTTTAAATTCTTCTGATTTATCAAACATACCATTGGCAGCAGATTCTCTAATTTCTTGTGTTATTTTCATAGAACAGAATTTAGGTCCACACATTGAGCAGAAGTGAGCAACTTTTGCACCATCTGCCGGTAGCGTTTCGTCATGAAAATCACGAGCTGTATCCGGATCTAACGATAAATTAAATTGATCTTCCCATCTAAATTCAAAACGAGCTTTACTTAATGCGTTATCGCGATACTGCACACCGTAATGTCCTTTTGCAAGATCTGCAGCATGAGCCGCTAATTTATAAGTGATCACACCATCTTTAACATCCTTTTTATTTGGCAAACCTAAATGTTCTTTTGGTGTTACATAACATAACATGGCGGTGCCAAACCAACCAATCATAGCGGCACCAATTGCTGAAGTAATATGGTCGTATCCGGGTGCAATATCTGTAGTTAATGGCCCAAGTGTATAAAATGGTGCTTCGTGGCATTCTTTTAATTGCTTGTCCATATTTTCTTTAATAAGGTTCATTGGCACGTGTCCCGGACCCTCAATCATTACTTGTATATCATGTTTCCATGCAATTTTAGTGAGTTCACCTAAAGTTTCTAATTCTGCAAATTGAGCTGCATCGTTAGCATCTGCAATAGAACCAGGACGTAAACCATCTCCTAACGAAAATGCTACGTCGTAGGCTTTCATAATTTCGCAAATGTCTTCAAAGTGAGTATACAAGAAGTTTTCTTTATGATGAGATAAACACCATTTAGCCATAATAGAACCACCACGAGAAACAATACCTGTCATACGCTTTGCTGTTAAAGGAATATAACGCAATAATACACCGGCGTGAATTGTGAAATAAGAAACACCTTGCTCTGCTTGTTCTATTAACGTATCTCTAAAAATTTCCCAGGTTAAATCTTCTGCCTTCCCATTTACTTTTTCTAATGCCTGATAAATAGGAACAGTTCCAATAGGCACCGGAGAATTACGAATAATCCACTCGCGGGTTTCGTGAATGTTTTTACCGGTTGATAGATCCATAATTGTATCAGCGCCCCAACGGCAAGCCCACACTGCTTTTTCAACTTCTTCCTCAATGCTGGAAGTAACGGCACTGTTACCAATGTTGGCATTTATTTTTACCAAAAAATTACGGCCAATAATCATTGGCTCGCTTTCCGGATGATTGATATTATTTGGAATAATGGCTCTTCCGGCAGCAATTTCATCACGAACAAACTCTGGTGTGATATAACCTTTAGGAGTATTTGCCCCAAAGCTTTCTCCCGGATGTTGTTGCGATAGGTTTTCGTATTGACCATTTAACTGTGTTTTTAAAACATTCGCTTGTTGGTTTTCACGAATAGCAATGTATTCCATTTCAGGAGTAATTATGCCTTTTTTAGCATAGTACAACTGCGAAACGTTATGACCTTTTTTTGCTTTTAAAGGCTTTTTAATATGCTCAAAACGAAGCGCATCTAATGATTTATCATCTCTTCTGTCCTTACCAAAATCAGAACTTACAGAGTCTAGTTGCTCTACATCATTTCGGTCTAAAATCCACTGCTCTCTAATTCTTGGTAACCCTTTTTTAATATCAATAGTAATATTATCATCGGTAAAAGCGCCACCGGTATCATATACTGTTACAGGAGCGTTTGCTTCTGTTTTGCCATTAGCAAGTTTGGTGGGAGATAACACAATCTCACGCATGGCTACTTTTATGTTATGAAGTTTTCCTTCAACATAAATTTTTCTAGATCCGGAAATTGCTCCGGTTGAAATGGTTTGTTGTGCGGGTGTTTTTTCTGATTTGCTCATAATATTAGTGTTTAGTTTTTTTTATCCACCTTGGGTGGCTTTAATAATTAAAATAGTATCGTTAGCGTTAAGGAGGTGCTTTTCCCAATTTGACTTTGGAACAACAGAGTCGTTAACAGCCACTGCCACACCTTTTTGTTTGTCGCCTAATTGTGAAAAAACAATTTCATAAATAGAGGTATTCTCTGAAATTGTATGTTTTTTGTCGTTTAGTGTAACTTCCATTCCAAATAAAATTATACTTTAGGAATGGCGCCGAAATAGGTAGCCTATTACTTTTTCCTTCGTCAGAATTAACTGTATCAGGTTCAACGGGTATAATCTCAGCCTAAAGAAATTCTAAATTTTAAAGTTTAAATTTTAAATGGCTTAGTATTCATTTAAAATCTATCATTCAACATTTTTAATTTCAAAGCACCCCTAAAGTTTAGTAAATGTAGATAAAAAAAACTGCAGTAAATGCTTTGTTTAAAAGTAATTCGACCAATATAAATGTTAAAATACTATTCAGTGTTGTAATTGAGAGAGTAAAATACGTGTTTTAGCTTTGTGGATATTAAATTTTATTTACGTTTAAAAGATGTTAATTTTGCGCTATGAATTTTTTAAAGCGTCTTAAGTTTTACGGTTTTGGTTTTGGTTTAGGCTTACTAATCGTTTTTTCTATGTTTGGTACTCGCAGTTGTGTATCACCAAATGAGCAAAAAATGCAAGAGTTGGTTTTTCAAGATTTTAAATTATCAGATAAAGCCAATTGTAAACTTAAATGCATTATGAAAAATGAGATGCTATTAAAAATAGAATTAAGGCATTTTGAAGTTAACTACGATCTAAGTAATGTCCACAAAGAGCCTTGCGGGGAATATTACATTCAACCTAAGGCAGAATTTGCTAATCAATACAACTATAAATTAATCATTAACGATTGCGATACCATTTCTAAAGTAGATGATATCAGCATTCCGGCAACTTATACCTGCAATTGTCAATAATTCCCCTTTATAACGACGAATCTTTTATGCGTGAAGCATTAAAAGAAGCCCAAAAAGCCTTAGAAAAGGACGAAATTCCTATTGGGGCCATTATTGTGGCCAATGATAAAATTATTGCCAGAGCTCATAATTTAACCGAAACTTTAAATGATGTTACAGCCCATGCCGAAATGCAGGCTATAACCTCTGCGGCAAATTATATTGGGGGTAAATATCTGTTAGATTGTACGCTTTATGTAACAGTAGAACCTTGTCATATGTGTGCCGGAGCCCTTGCCTGGAGCCAAATTAGTAAAATTGTGTATGGTGCTTCTGAAACTAAAAAGGGTTTTTCGTTACTAAATCAAGGCATCTTGCATACAAAAACCGAAGTTGTTAAGGGTATTTTGGCGGATGATTGTGAAAAAATTTTAAAGGATTTTTTCGCTAAGAGACGTAAATAATTGTTTTTGGCATTATTTTTGAATAACTTTGGTTGAATAAATAAGCATTTTTTGAAATTTGTTGAAGAGCAAATTTCGTGAGTTAGAAACATTAAATATAAAACATATGAAAATTTTAAAAACTTTATCAATTTCTTTATTATTAGGTGCTGCATTGGTTAATTCTACAGCTATTGCCAAAACTAATAACATGGTAATTAATTTTTCTGAGATTCCTGCGAAAACAGTTTGTATAAAAAATCCTTCTGCTGCAGATGTAAATAAATTTTTCTCAGAAACAACAGTGCTTTCGTTTGAAGTATACAAAGCAGGTTCAAAAGAGGAAATAACTAAAATTATTACAGCCTTAAAAAAGGATGCAGCTGTTGAAAATGTTTCTGAAGGTAAATTAACTGGCGATTATCAATCGATTACTTTAACTTTAAAATCAGCAAAAAATAAAGCTTGGTTTGCAACTGAATTTAAAAAAGCCGGATTAAATACTATCCGCATAAATAACAACCCAATTGTAGAGGTTGATAAAATGTAATTTTTAAATAAATTAATTTTAAAAGCCAAACAAATTTGTTTGGCTTTTTTATTTTATACGTAATTTTAAAGCATGATTAACGCACAACAAATTTTACACAGTACTGTTCAACAAGCATTATCGCAAATTTATAATTTAAATAACCCAATTATTTCTTTTCAAAAAACAAGAAAAGAGTTTGAGGGCGATTTTACCTTAGTAACGTTTCCTTATACTAAAGAAACAAAAAAATCTCCCGAACAATTAGGGCAGGAGTTAGGTGAGTTTCTTGTAAAAAATAATAACCAGGTATCCGCTTTTAATGTAGTAAAAGGCTTTTTAAATATCTCTTTAACGAATCAGTTTTGGTTAAACTATTTTAAATCGGTTAAAGATCTTCCAACGGTTGGTTATAAAAAAGAAAAATCTTCGGGTAAAACAATCATGCTCGAGTATTCTTCGCCCAATACAAACAAACCTTTGCATTTAGGCCATGTACGTAATAATTTATTAGGATATTCTGTTGCTCAGGTTTTAAAAGCGAACGGGCATGAAGTAATAAAAGTTAATTTAGTTAACGATCGTGGTATTCATATTTGTAAAAGTATGCTGGCATGGCAAAAGTTTGGGAACGGAGAAACGCCAGCATCAAGTGGATTAAAAGGCGATTTTTTTGTAGGAAAATATTATGTTGCTTTTGATAAAGCGTATAAAAAACAAATTGAAGAATTAATTGCTCAGGGAAAAACAAAAGAAGAAGCAGAAAAAAATGCACCATTAATTATAGAAGCTCAAGAAATGCTTCGTAAATGGGAAGCCGGAGATAGCGAAGTTGTTAACCTTTGGAAAACAATGAATGCTTGGGTTTATGAAGGCTTTGCGGTTACGTATAAAACTTTAGGAGTAGATTTTGATAAAATGTATTATGAAAGTAATACGTATTTATTAGGCAAAGAAATTATAAATGAAGGTTTACAAAAAAATGTTTTTTATAAAAAAGAAAATGGCAGTGTTGCCATTGATTTGAGTGCAGAAGGATTAGATGAGAAAATTGTTTTACGGAGTGATGGCACTAGCGTTTACATTACGCAGGATTTAGGAACGGCTATTGAACGCTTTAAAGAGTTTCCAAAATTAAGTCAGTTAATTTATACAGTTGGTAATGAGCAGGATTATCATTTTAAAGTTCTATTTAAAATTTTAGAAAAATTAGGTTACGCCTGGGCTAAAGAATGTTATCACTTAAGTTATGGTATGGTTGAATTGCCCGAAGGAAAGATGAAGAGTAGGGAAGGCACCGTTGTAGATGCAGATGAGCTTTTAAGCGAAATGTTTGATACAGCAACAGCAACCACAAAAGAGTTAGGTAAAGTAGATGATTTTAATGAGGAAGAATTTAAAGAATTAAATAGAACCATTGGTTTAGGTGCTTTAAAGTATTTTATTTTAAAAGTTGATCCTAAAAAGAAAATGTTGTTTGATCCAAAAGAAAGTATTGATTTTAATGGTCATACAGGTCCATTTATTCAGTATACACACGCTCGTATAAAATCGGTGTTACGTAAAGCAGCTTTTGATTTTGAAAAAAGTGAAGTGGCTATAGAGATGAGTGCTATTGAAAAAGAATTAGTTAAGTTTATTTATGATTTTGATGCTGTGGTAGAAGAGGCCGGAAGTGCTTTTAATCCGGCATTAGTAGCAAATTATATTTACGAGGTAACTAAATTATATAATCGGTTTTATCATGATTGTCCTATTTTAAAGGAAGAGGATGAAAATATTAAAATTTTTAGATTACAATTATCTAAATTATGTGCCCAGGCAATTGCTAACGCAATGAATTTGTTAGGTATTGTTGTTCCAGAAAAAATGTAAATTATTTCAAAAAATTAATGCGAATACTCTAAATAATGAAATTTTTTAGCGATTTTTTTAGAGCTATAGGAAATTGTTTTAAAGCATTTTCTATAATTTTCGAAAAAGGTTTATGGCCTTATTCGTTTGTTTTTTTAATTGTTTGGATTTTACTTTGGGTTTTAAGTATATATGGTTTATTTATTTTGGCTGATGGTTTATCAGACTGGTTAAGTTCTTATATCAATTTTAATTCAATTCCTGAAACCGGTCATTGGTTTTCGTTTGCCAGGCCATATCTTATAGGTAGTTTTCAGTTTTTAATAAAGTTGATATTTAAATTTTTATTTTGGTTTGTTAGCAGCACATTTTTAAAGTATATTTTATTAATGATTTTGTCTCCTGTGTTTTCTTTGCTTTCCGAAAAGGCCGATGAGAAATTAACAGGCAATTCGTATCCTTTTAGTTTTATTCAATTACTTAAAGATATTGCTCGAGGTATTTCTATTAATTTACGAAACATGTTATTAGAGTATTTTTTTATTTTTATTTGTTTCATAATTTCAATTGCCTTTCCCCCATTATTTATTATTACAACTCCGTTTTTATTGTTTTTGGGTTGGTATTATGTTGGGTTTTCTTTATTAGATTACAGTTGCGAGCGCCATAAATTTGGTGTATCAAAAAGTATTCAATTTATTAAAAGTAATAGAGGTACAGCTTGCGGAATTGGGTTTGCGTATAGTTTGTTTATGGCATTACCATTTATACCGGGTTCAGTTATTGGTATTATGTTCGGCCCATCTATTGGCGTTGTGGGTAGTACAATTAGCTTTTTAGAAATAACAAATAAAGTGCCTAATAAATAATTAGGATTAATATCTGTTTTTTTTCATAAATTCTAATGGGGTTTGCTTGGTACTTTTCTTGAATAATCTTGCAAAATATGAATTATCCATATATCCCAATTTTTCGGCAACCTCACTTACACTGTGTTTAGAATGCGTTAATTCTCTTTTTGCTTCTAAAATAATTCTATCTGTAATAAGATCGGTAGTTGTTTTGTTCAAACAAATTTTACTTATTCTGTTTAAATGCTTTTCGCTTATTGCCATTAAAGCTGCGTATTCATGAGCTTGCTTTATGGATTTAAAATTTGCGTCAATTAAATCTTCTAATTGCCTTACCTTAAAAAGATAGTTTTGATTTTCAGGTATTTTCTTTTCCTTGTAAGATCTTGATAGCTCTATATAAACCAGAGTAACTAGGGCATGTAATTTTTGAAACTTTAAAGGGTTATTACTTTCATATTCATTTTTTATTTCCGCAAAAAGCGCAGTTACCTTTTTATAATGTGTAACCGAAACGTGTGGAGGGTTATATATTGAATTAAAAAATGGGAAATTCTTAACGCTTGTTACGGATGCTTTATCGTAAAAGTTTTTAGTGTGAAAAAATATATAACCATCTATGTCTTTTGAAAGTGTCCAATTATGAGTTTGCCCTGGGCTAAGCATAAAAGCCATAGCTGGTTTAATTTTATATCTTTTAAAGTCAATAGAATGTATTCCGATTCCATTTGTAAATAACACAGTTAAAAAAAAGTCATGTTT
>Ga0208266_100628_pt1 | contig 11210 bp, 8 predicted proteins | sample LakWasMet67_HOW9_2_FD_183897 | JGI IMG/M metagenome (GOLD analysis project Ga0208266, IMG submission 183897) | Freshwater sediment methanotrophic microbial communities from Lake Washington under simulated oxygen tension - Sediment Metagenome... | ecosystem: Environmental > Aquatic > Freshwater >...
TGGTCGAGCCGCTGGGCAAACAAGGCCTTGGCCTCGCGCATCAGGCAGGCCTGCACCGCATCCTTGATCTGGCTGGCCTCGGCCTGTGGCGGCAAGCCCAGGCTCAGCAGGTGGCGCACGCCCTGCTCGGCGGCCGCTTCGGGGGGCAGGCTGTGCAGCCGCCCGCCGGCCAGTGCGCCCGGCTGCAGGCGCACGCGCAGAGGCTCGCCCAGAAAAGGCAGCTCGGCCCCGTCGGCCCAGGCCACGCTGGCCTCGGCCTGGCGGGTCTGGCGCTCGCGGGCCTCGTCGAGCTTGCGAACAATCCAGGCGCTCTTGGTGCGCAACGCGGCATCCACCTCGGCCTGGGGCACCCAGCGTGGCGCGCGCACCACCAGGCCCTCGGGCCCGACGACAAAGCCAATGCTGCGCCGGCGCGCCCGCTCGAAGCGGTAGGCCACCCAAGTGCCTTGCAACTGCAGCTCGCGGTTGGCCTGCGGGTGGCGAAAGCTCATGGGGGCGATCACCTCGGTCAGCGGTGCGGCCGGCGGGCCCACCGGACCTGGGGAGGGCGCCGTCGGGCGCGGTGGCTCAAACAGCTGAGGGTCGGGCGTCGGCGCCGCCTTGGGCCTGCGCGGTGGAGCGGCCCGGCGCTTCGTCGGTTCAGGGGCGGCGGCCGGCGCCGGGTCGCGCTCGAACAGGTCGAGCGTGAACTGCAGCAATCGGCTCATGGCCCCAGGCATGCGCGTGCTCAGCCCTGGGCCGGCGGGTAGGCCTCGGGGTCGAGGCGGCGCATCTCGGCTTCGATCCAGGCCTCCACCTCACGCATCAGCTCGTCGGGCTGGCGCCCGGCCGAAGGGATGGGCTTGCCGATCGACACATCCACCACGCCGGGGTGTTTGATGAAGGCCTTGCGCGGCCAGCATTTGGCCGAGGTGACGGCAATCGGGATCACCGGGGCGCCGGTCTCGATGGCCAGGCGGGTGCCGCCACTCTTGTACTGGCCTTTTTGGCCGCGGGGCGTGCGCGTGCCCTCGGGGAACATGATGATCCAGATGCCCTGCGCCAGCAGGCGCTTGCCCTGGGCCACCACCTTGTTGAAGGCCTGGGCACGCTGGCTGCGGTCGATGTGGATCATGTCGAGCCGGCCCATGGCCCAGCCGAAAAAGGGCACGTAAAGCAGCTCTTTCTTGAACACATAGGCCAGCGGGTGCGGCATCAGCGTGGGCATCAGAAAGGTCTCGAAGGTCGACTGGTGCTTGACCAGCAAAATGGCCGGGCTGGTCTCGCCCAGCGGCAGGTTCTCGCGCCCGCTCACCCGCACCTCGATGCCCATCAGCACGCGGGCCCCCGACACGGCCCAGCCCAGCCAGCGCACCGCCATCCACCACAGCGGGGTGCCGCGGCGCCACAGCGAGGCCACCAGCATGATCAGGGCCCAGGGGATCACGGTGACCAGCATCCACAGGGTGTGCAGGATGGAGCGCAGCAGAGACATGGGTGGGGTCTTCTCGAAAATGAAGGTCGATGGGTCTCGGTGAAGGCGCCAGCAACAGCGCCCCCACTCAGGCCGCGGCGCGCTGGCGTTCGGCGTCGCGTGCGATCAGGTGGTCGGCAAAGGCGCCCACGTCGGCATGCACACGGGTGCCTGGCGGAAAGGTGTCGGGCAAGGGCCGGTCGCGCCACTCGGCGCCCAGGCCGGTGAGCACCAGGTGTGGCTCGCAGCCGGCGGCATGCCCGGCCTGCAGGTCACGCAGGCTGTCACCCGCCATGGGCACGCCCTGCAGGCTGATGCCGTAGCGTTCGGCAATCTGCTCGAACAGACCCGGTGAAGGCATGCGGCAACGGCACTCCTCGTCGGGTGCATGCGGGCAGAAGAACACCGCCTCGACGCGCCCGCCCGCGGCGGCCAGCAGCTTGTGCATCTTGGCGTGCATGGCATTGACCTGGGCCATGTCGAACAGGCCGCGCCCCAGGCCAGCCTGGTTGGACACCACCACCACCTGGAAGCCCGCGTGGTTGAGGCGCGCAATCGCCTCCAGCACCCCAGGCAGGGGCAGCCACTCCTCAGGGCTTTTCACGAAGTCGTCGCTGCTTTCGTTGATGGTGCCATCGCGGTCGAGAATGACGAGTTTCATGGGAAGCATCCTGTAGAGGGCGTTGGGGCTCAGCTGGCCAGGCGGGACAGGTCGGCCACGCGGTTCATGGCGTCGTGCAGGGTCTTGAGCAGGCCCAGGCGATTCAGGCGCAGGTCCAGCTCTTCGGCGTTCACCATCACGCCTTCGAAGAAGGCATCGACCGGTGCGCGCAAGGCGGCCAGGGTCTGCAGCGAAGCGGTGTAATCGCCGGCATCGAACTGGGCCTTGGCCTGCGGTGCCGTGGCTTGCAGGGCGGCAAACAGCGCCTGCTCGGCGGCTTCCTTGAGCAGCACCGGGCTGACGTGGGCATCCACCTCGCCGGCCTTCTTGAGGATGTTGCTGACGCGCTTGTTGGCTGCGGCCAGGGCGGCGGCCTCGGGCAGCTTGGCAAAGGCACGCACCGCGTCCAGGCGCTGGGCCACGTCGGACAGGCGCTCAGGGCGCAGCGCCAGCACGGCGTCTACTTCCTGGGCGCTGAAGCCTTGCTCACGCAGGCTGCCGGCCAGTCGGTCGTAGATGAAGTCGGCCAGGGCACCGCTGGCGTCGCTGATCTTGTCGCCAAAGGCGGGCACGGCGCTTTGCAGCAGGGTGCCGAGGGCCAGCGGCAGCTGGTTCTCGATCAGCAGGCGCACCACACCCAGGGCGTGGCGGCGCAGCGCAAACGGGTCTTTGTCGCCGGTGGGCAGGTTGCCGATGCCGAACATGCCGGTCAGGGTTTCCAGCTTGTCGGCCAGGGCCACCACCACGCCGACCGTGCCGCGCGGCAGGGTGTCGCCGGCAAAGCGGGGCTTGTAATGGTCTTCGATGGCGTCGGCCACGGCTTCGGGCAGGCCATCGTTGAGGGCGTAGTAACGGCCCATGGTGCCCTGCAACTCAGGGAACTCGCCCACCATGTCGGTCACCAGATCGGTCTTGGCCAGTTGCGCGGCCAGGTCGGCCTGCGCCACCAGGGTGGCGTCGCCCAACTGGGCGGCGATTGCCTGGGCAATCGCGCGCACGCGCTCGACGCGCTCGCCCTGGGTGCCCAGCTTGTTGTGGTAGACCACCTTGCCCAGGCCTTCGACGCGCGAGGCCAGGGTCTTCTTGCGGTCCTGGTCGAAGAAGAACTTGGCATCGGCCAGGCGCGGGCGCACCACGCGCTCGTTGCCGCCGATCACGGCACTGGCATCGGCCGGGCTGATGTTGCTGACCACCAGGAACTGGTGCGTCAGCTTGCCGGCGGCGTCCAGCAGCGGGAAGTACTTCTGATTGGCCTTCATGGTCAGGATCAGGCATTCCTGCGGCACGCCCAGGAACTGGGTTTCGAAGGCACAGATCAGCACATTGGGGCGCTCGACCAGAGCGGTCACTTCGTCGAGCAGGGCGTCGTCTTCGATGGGGCGCACGCCATTGCCCACCTGGGCCGCAGCCGCGGCCAACTGGCGCACGATCTCGGCGCGGCGCTCGGCAAAACTGGCGATCACGGCGCCATCGCGGCGCAGGGTGTCGGCGTAAGCGTCGGCATGTTCGATGGTGACCACCGGCTTGGCGGCCTCGAAACGGTGGCCCAGGGTGGTGTTGCCCGACTTCAGGCCCAGCACCTTGAGCGGCACCACGCTGCTGCCGTGCAGGGCGATCACGCCGTGCGCCGGGCGCACGAAGTGCACGCTGCTCCAGCCGGGCAGCTCGCAATCGGTCTCGAGCTGGTAGGTCATGACCTTGGGGATCGGCAGCTTGGCCAGCGACTCTTCCAGGGCTTTTTGCAAACCGACATCGAGGGTGGCACCGTTGACCACGCTGTCATAGAACAGGGCTTCGGCTTTGCCATCGGGGGCGCGCTTGAGGCCGCCCACGGCAGACGCATCGGCGCCCAGGGCCGCCAGCTTCTTGAGCAGGGCGGGCGTGGCGTTGCCAGCGGCATCCAGGCCCACGCTGACCGGCATCAGCTTTTGCTGCACGGCGCGGTCGGCCGCCTTGGCCGCCACGTGGGTGATGTGTGCCGCCAGGCGACGCGGCGAGGCAAAGGCGGTGGTCACGCTGTCGGCAGCGGCCAGGCCCTGGGCCTTGAGTTGTTCGGCCAGCACGCCGGCAAAGGCCTCGCCCAGCTTCTTGAGTGCCTTCGGGGGCAGCTCTTCGACAAACAGTTCAACCAGAAGATTTTGTTGGCTCATGATGTCTTGTTCTCCCGCTCAGGCGGCCTTCTTGGTCATCTGTTCAACCCACTCGCGCGGGGCCATGGGGAAACCCAGGCGCTCGCGGCTCTCGTAATAAGCCTGGGCCACGGCGCGGGCCAGGTTGCGGATGCGGCCGATGTAGGCGGCGCGCTCGGTGACCGAGATCGCGCCCCGGGCATCCAGCAGGTTGAAGGTGTGGGCGGCTTTGAGCACCTGCTCGTAGGCCGGCAGGGCCAGCTGCTGCTCCATCAGGTACTTGGCCTGCTTTTCGTGGGCACCGAAGGCGGTGAACAAAAACTCGGCATCGCTGTGCTCGAAGTTGTAGGTGGATTGCTCCACCTCGTTCTGGTGGTACACATCGCCGTAGCTCAGGGTGTCGGTCCACTTGAGGTTGTAGACGTTGTCCACGCCCTGCAGGTACATGGCCAGGCGCTCCAGGCCGTAGGTGATCTCGCCGGTGATGGGCTTGCAATCAATGCCACCCACCTGCTGGAAGTAGGTGAACTGGGTCACCTCCATGCCATTGAGCCAGACCTCCCAGCCCAGGCCCCAGGCGCCCAGCGTGGGGTTTTCCCAATCGTCTTCGACGAAACGGATGTCGTTCTTCTTGAGATCGAAGCCCAGCGCCTCCAGGCTGCCCAGGTACAACTCGAGGATGTTGCTGGGGGCGGGCTTGAGCACCACCTGGTACTGGTAGTAATGCTGCAGGCGGTTGGGGTTCTCGCCATAGCGGCCATCCTTGGGGCGGCGGCTGGGCTGCACATAGGCGGCCTTCCAGGGCTCGGGGCCCAGGGCGCGCAGGAAGGTGGCGGTGTGCGAGGTGCCTGCGCCCACTTCCATGTCGTAGGGCTGCAACAGCGCGCAGCCCTGGGCGTCCCAGTAGGACTGCAGCTTCAGAATGATTTGCTGAAAGGTCAACATGACGTTGGGCCCCGGTGGGCCGGGGTCTGGGCAAAAGAGGTGGATGGGGCCGGCGTGGCTGCTTTGAGAAGCAGGCTCTTGCGCAGCAAACCCGTGATTTTACGGCCCGTCGGGCCTGGATGCCTGGGACGCCCGTGAGGCAGGACATTGAGCCCCGCCACAGGACCCACTCTCCTTTGTAAATGGGACACGAATTGACGCAAAGCCCATGCAAAATACCTGCCCAGAAGACAGCAGAGCCGACACATGCGCGCCATGGGGCCACTCGGACACCTCACCAACCAACGGATTCCGACAAGATGAAAGCAAACCTCGTTCGATGGGGCCTGGCCCTGGGCCTGACGGCCTTGCTGGGCGCCTGCGGTGGCGGCAATGGCAGCAGCACCGTGGCTGAACGCCAGTTGCCCACCTCGGCCCTGGGCACCCCGGTGGACAGTTTCACCCCCGCCACGGCCAAGTCTGCCGAGGTGAACAGTGATTACACCCTGGGCGCCAGCGACCCGGCCCCGAGCTACAAGGTGACACTGGGCAGTGCCGGCACCGAGGTGGCCAAGCTGCAAAGCGCGGTCGACATCCGAAGCATCGGTCAGGCGCCGCAGATCGGCCTGGGCCGCAAGATTGCCGAACTGGACTCAGCCGCCACTTTTGCCAGCCGCCTGCAGTGGACCACCGGCAGCGACGGCAGCCAACGCGCCGCCATCCGCTTTGTCTCCAGCGGTGCAGCCGGCACCCGGCTGGTGCTGGATGTGAACCACATCGACGCCCGCACCAAGCTGCGCTTCTACGCCCAAGGTGCCGCCACAGCCACCGAGGTCACGGGCACCCAGGTGATTGACGCTCTGGCCACCAATGAACTCAGCAAGGCAGGCGCCAGCGGCAACCACCTCTACTTTGCCCCCTATGTGGAAGGCGAAGACCTGACGATGCAAATCGAGTTGCCTGCGGGCGTGGCCACCTCCACGCTGCAGATCAACGTGCCGCAGCTGTCGCACCTGTTCCAGTCGCCCACGGCCGCCAAGCTCACGCTGAAGATCAACAACTCGGGCAGTTGCGAAGTCGACGTGGCCTGCAACAGCGACTGGAGCAGCACCGGCAACAGCGTGGCACGGCTGCTGTTCTCCGACGCCAGCACGGGCAGCAGCTACCTGTGTTCGGGCACCCTGCTGAACGACCGCGCCAGCAGCGCCACCCCCTACCTGCTCACGGCCAACCACTGCATCTCGACCCAGACCGTGGCCAGCACCCTGCAGACCTTCTGGTTCTACCGCGCCTCGGCCTGTGGCAGCGGCAACCTTTACAGCGGCAGCAAGACCGTGACGGGCGGCGCCGCCCTGCTCTACACCGACAACAGCAGCGACGCCACCTTTCTGCGACTGAACAGCAGCCCGCCCGCGGGCGTGACCTATTCGGGCTGGTCGCCCAGCCTGCCCGCAGCAGGCACCAGCGTCGGCGGTGTGCACCACCCCGCTGGCGACATGCAAAAAGTCAGCTTGGGCAGCACCACCGGCTATGCCACCTGCAGCCGGGCCGCAGGCTCCGAAACGTTCTCCTGCAGCTTCACCACGGGCTCCAGCAGCAGCACCACCCACGTCCGTGTCGGCTGGAACAGCGGCGTGACTGAAGGCGGCAGCAGTGGTTCGGGCCTGTTCATCACCAGCAGCGGCTCGAAATACCTGGTGGGCCAGTTGTCAGGTGGCGGCTCCACCTGCTCCAACCCCACGGCCAATGACGTGTATGGCCGCTTCGATCTGGCCTACACCGCAGGGATCTACAAATGGCTGGACAATGCCGCGGCCACCCGGGTTCCGGTCTACCGTTTCTACAACGCGACCAGCCGCGTTCACTTCTTCACGGCCAGCACTTCAGACCGTGACTACGTGATCAACAACATCCCCCAATACGCTTACGAAGGGATTGCCTTCTACTCGTACGCGGCCTCGGCCACCGGCCTGAGCCCGGTCTACCGCTACTACAACCCGACCAGCAATGGCCACTTTTACACCGCCAGCGCCTCAGACGTGATCTACATCGCGGCCAACATGACGCCCCCGTTTGTCGCTGAGGGCATTGGCTGGTATTCGCAAACCGCGAGCGATGGCGTGAGCGCACCGGTGTACCGCTTCTACAACACGGCCACCAACGCGCACTTCTACACCATCAGTGCCAGTGACCGCGCTTTCATCAACGCGAACCTACCCACCTATCGCGATGAGGGCGTGGCCTTCTACAGCTGGACCAGCCAATGAGAACAGGGCTCCAGCTACGGGGCCCGGTTTCTTTCAGGCAGCCCGACGGCGTGAAGCACGTTCACACCGTCTGGCCCACAGCACCAAGGCCAGACAAAGCAGCCACAACGGCGCCAGCCCCAGGCGCGACACCCACCAGGCGTAAGGCGTGATGCCCCAGCCGCCTTGGTCGGCGCTCAGACCTCGGCCCTGCACCACACCTTGCAACACGCCGCGGCTCACCGGCGGCAGTTGGGCTGTCACCCGGCCACGGTGGTCGATGATGGCGGTGGCACCCGTGTTGGTGGCCCGCACCATAGGGCGGGCGAACTCGAGCGCGCGCAAGCGGGAGATGTTCAGGTGCTGGTCAATGGCCACGCTGTCGCCAAACCAGCCGATGTTGCTCACGTTGACGAACAGCGTGGGGGCTTGGGCCGGGTCGCGAAAACGCAGGCCCAGCTCCTCGCCAAACAAGTCCTCGTAGCAGATGTTGGGAGCCAGTCGCTGCCCCTGCCAGGGCATGGAGGCCTGGCCCACCGCCCCGGCATTGAAGTCGCCCAGCGGCATGTCCATCAAGGCCACAAACCAGTGGAACATCGGCGGGATGAATTCGCCAAAAGGCACCAGGTGGTGCTTGTCGTAGGCGTACAGGCGCGTCTCGCCGGGCATCAGGCCCAGCACCGAGTTGGTGTAGCCCTCGCGCTGGTTGCCCAGGGGCACACCGATCAGGGCGGCCTGGGGCGGCCGGCCCTCGGCAGGCGCCTGCGGCCCCACCCCCACGCCATAGCGCTGCAGAAGACCATCCCAATAGCCCGCCGGCAGTTGTTCAGGCAACAAAGGCAAAGCCGTCTCCGGGGCCACCACCAGCGAAGCCTGGTTGGCCATCAGCTGCGCACGGTACCAGGCCAGGGCCATGGGCACGCCCGAGCCGGCCTGGAACTTCTCGTCCTGCGGGATGTTGCCCTGCAACAGGCTGACCTCCAATGGGGCCGACGAGGCCGGCTGCTCGGGTGCCGGCATCCAGCACAGCAGCGCCCAGAGCGTCAGCAGCAAGGCCTGCACTGGCCATTTCCGTCGGGGCAGGCTGACCAGACCGGCAGCCCAGGCCGCCACCAGGGCGCCCGTGCCGTAAACACCCACCCAGGGAGCCAGCCAGCGTGCCGCGCCATCCACCTGGGCATAGCCCCCCGCGCCCCAGGGAAAGCCGGTGAACCAATGCCCGCGCACAAGCTCGGCCAGGGTCCACAAGGCCGCAAACAGCCCGGCTGAAGCCAGCGGGCTCAGCGCAAGCCGATGGTGCCAACGCACATACAGCCCCGCCGCCAGGGTGTAGTAACTGCCAAGAAAGGCGGCCAGCCCCAGCACGGCCAGCACGGCCAGCGGCGCTTCCAGCCCGCCATAGACGGCCATCGAGATGTACAGCCACCAGAAAGTGCCGGCCAGCCAGCACAGGGCGAACACGCCGCCCAGCCAGGCGCCGCGCCGGGCGCTGGGCGCCCGGTTGAGCAAGCCGACCAGGGCGGCCAGCGACAGGGCCTGCAGCGTTCCCGAGGCCTGCCCACCCCAGGGCCAGGCCAGTGACAAGGCCTGCATCAAGCCGGCCAGGGCCGCAAACGCCCAGTGGGCCAAGGCGGCCCAGGCCGGCAGCCCCAGGCCACGCAAGCCGCTCAGGCCCTTCATGCGGGGGTGGCGCCGTCGGCCTGGGGCGTGACCTTGAACCAGCGCACGGCGCCGCCCTTGGTGTGTTGCACCACGAACTTCAGCCCGGCCAGCTCAAAGTGCTCGCCGCGCCGGGGCACATGGCCCAGCTCATGGGCGATCAGGCCGCCGATGGTGTCAAAGTTCTCATCCGCATCGCGGCTTTCGATGAGCACGCCAAAGGCCTCGGCCACGCGCTCGATCGGCGTGTCGCCGCTCACGCGGTAGCTGCGGTCGGCCAGACCGAAGATGTCGCCTTCGTCTTCAGCGATATCGAACTCGTCCTCGATCTCGCCGACGATCTGCTCCAACACGTCTTCGATGGTGATCAAGCCCGCCACACGACCGAACTCGTCGATGACGATGGCCAGGTGGTTGCGGTTGCCGCGGAACTCGCGCAACAAGTCGTTGAGGCCTTTGCTTTCTGGCACAAAAACGGCGGGTCTGAGCAGGGCCCGGATGTTGAGTTCAGGGGCCCGCTGCAGCTTGAGCAGGTCCTTGGCCATCAGGATGCCGATGATGTTGTCGGGCTCATCGCTGTACACCGGGAAACGGGAATGCGCCGTTTCGATCACCTGGTGCAGCAGTTCGTCGTAGGGAGAGTCGATGTTGAGCCGGTCCATGCGCGGCGTGGCGAGCATGACGTCGCCGGCCGTCAGATCGGCCATGCGGATGACGCCTTCGAGCATCACGCGCGACTCGGCGCCTATGACCTGGTTGTCCTCGGCATCGGTGAGGGCTTCCAGCAATTCGTCACGCGAGTCGGGCCCGGGACGGATGAATTCGGCAACTTTTTGCAGAAAAGAGCGCTTGTCTTCCTTCTCGGAAGCACGCGCGGGGTGAGGGTCGGACACAGCCTGGTGCGCAAAACGTGCGGTAGTGGGTAAGCCTCAAGGATAGCGGATTGATGTGACAGCCGGCCAACAGGGCCGGTCAAGCCACTGTCCGCTCACTGGGCCGACTGGTGCCGCCCCTGGCGCACGCCACTGCGAATTTCCTGCACGCTGGCCAGCGTGTCGCGGAACTGCTTGGCCTGAACCTTGAGTCGGTAGTCGAGTTCGGCGAACTGCTGCTCGACGATCTCGGCCACGCGCGAATCCAGGCTGGCGGGCGGCAGCTTGAGGTGGGCCTCGGATTCCGAGCCATCGCGCTCCACCGTCGCACCGGCATTGCGGGCAATCTTCAGCATGGCGGTGTTCTCGCTCAGGGCGTGGATGAACATCAGGCTCACGCCTTCATTGCGGGCATGCATCACGGCGCGGTCGAACAAGCGGGCACCGTAGCCGCGGCCACGGGCATGCTTGAGCACCGACACCCCGAACTCGGCGCAACTGGCCGACTTCGGATCGGTCGAGAACGCCAGGTGGGCCATGGCGATCAGCTCCAGACGGCGGTTGTAGATGCCAAAGATCTCGTCGCGCTCGAAGTCGAGCTGGTCCACGTAGCGCTGCACCTGCTCGTCGCTGGCGGCGTAGCCAAAGCGCAGGTAGCGGTCTTGCGGCTCCAGGGCCAGCAAATGGGCGGCGATGCGGGAGCGGTAGCTGGGGCCGAGCGAGCGAATGGGCACCAGCACGGGCGAGTGGCCCGAGGCTTCGGGGCCCGCGGGCTGGGCCAGGGTGAAATGAAAAAGATCACGCCCCGCCTGCAGCGAGGACCGGATCCAGTTGGAAGGGGCTAACATGGGCTGAACTATAAGGGTTTTCCCCTATAACCCAAAATCCTGCCCCTTCAAGCCCTGCGGAGATGAAGGTTATCCCCCCTCAAGCACCGCTCGTCAGACGGGCAAGGCCGTCGTGGCCTTGACGCGGTCCAGCACGAAGCTGGTCTTGCAATCCTGCACGCTGGGGTGTTTGAGCAGGCTTTCCATCACGAAGCGCCGGTAGTGCGCCATGTCGGCCACCACCACCCGCAGCAGGAAGTCCATCTCACCCGTGAGGGCCGCGCACTCGACCACCTCGGGCCAGGTCTGCACACTGGCGCGGAACAGGTCCATGGGGTTGCGCTTGTGGCTCTCGGTGTGCTTTTCGAGCCGCACATTGAGGTAGGCCGTCAGGCCCAGGCCCACGGCCTCGGGCTGCACCAGGGCCACGTAACGATCG
>Ga0208266_100631_pt1 | contig 11121 bp, 10 predicted proteins | sample LakWasMet67_HOW9_2_FD_183897 | JGI IMG/M metagenome (GOLD analysis project Ga0208266, IMG submission 183897) | Freshwater sediment methanotrophic microbial communities from Lake Washington under simulated oxygen tension - Sediment Metagenome... | ecosystem: Environmental > Aquatic > Freshwater >...
GGTTTTTTTGTTTTTGTACTATATCTTAAAAAAATACTTATTGGGTGAAATTCATGAAAATTTAAGAAAATAAAAAATCCTGATAGATTTTCTATCAGGATTTTTAGTCGATTATAATTTAGTTATTAGTCGGTTATAAATTTATGTTGTAATGATATCCTTCTGGAATTTCATCATCTGTAATAAGTAAAATATGTGGCTGTTTGTAGTAATCAAAAACAATTTGGTAATAATCAGGGACAAAGTTATATGCATCTAAATGATATGAATATCTGTCATTGAAACGTATAACATAATCAATATATGATTCATTATATTTTTGATTATACTCTTCAATATCATTACTGTTAGAAAAGAGATAATCATTTTTTTTTAATTTTTCATAAATATACATTTGTCTTTTGTCAAATTCTTCAGAGGTTTCATTTACCTCATTAATAGGATGATTTATTTTCCACCAGTTTTCTTGCTCTAGTATTTCTATTCTTATTGCCATATATTTTTATCACAATATCTGGTATTTATTTATATGTGATGGCTATATTTTGTAGCAAAATAAATAATAGAACTTTTTATTCGATTAAACCTTTTGGTTATCTTGTTGTCAAATGATTATGCAGCATTATTCAGATCATGAAATATTAGCTTTATTTAGAGATGAATCATCTCGAAATATGGCGTTGCATTATCTTATTCAGAAATACCAGCAAAAATTATATTGGCATATACGTAAAATTGTGATTAGCCATGATGATACAGATGATGTATTACAAAACACATTTATCAAAGTTTGGAAAGGTTTAGCAGGTTTTAAAGAAGAATCTCAGCTTTTTACATGGCTTTATAGAATAGCCACGAATGAATCAATTACATTTTTAAAACAAAAATCCAGAGCAAATACAACTTCTATTCATCCAATTGAATATCATTTGTCAAAATCATTGGAAAGTGATACTTTTTTTAGTGGAGATGAAATTCAATTGAAATTACAAAAAGCTATATTAATACTTCCTGAGAAACAGCGTATTGTATTTAATATGCGTTATTATGAAGAAATGCCTTACGATCAAATGTCGGAGATATTAGAAACGTCTGTTGGAGCCTTAAAAGCATCTTATCATATAGCCGCTAAAAAAATAGAAGATTTTTTAGTATCAAATTAAACCTATTAAAAATTAATCCATCTAATTAATAAATGAGAAATAACGATTATAATATGAATGATGAACCAAACTTTCCTTTAGATAATAATGGAACGAATTCTTTTGGTTTACCTCAGGATTATTTTTCGATATTTGAAGATAAACTAAAAAAGAAATTAGAATTAGAAAATGAGTTACAAGCGTTTCCATTTCTTTCTTCTATTACCAAATTAGATATTTTTACAGTCCCTAATAATTATTTTGAATCTATAGAAAGAAGCCTAGACTATAAATTTGAACTAGAGTCTCAGTCTAAATTACAAGCTATCAAAAAGCCTGTATTTACTGAGTTAGAAGCAGATTATAAACAACAATTAGAGATTTCTATTTATCATAAAATTGAAATAATAGAAGAATTAATACCATATAAAGCACTTTTCCATTTAGATAAAGTAAATTCATTTATTGTTTCTGAAAATTACTTTGAAGGAGTTGTAGAACGAATTAAAGATAAAATTCATAGTACTGAAGAAAATAAACAATCAATTATAGAAATTGTATTAGATATTATTTTTGGTAAAACAATGGCATTTTCTTTTGGATTATCATTAATTATCGGATTGTCAATCTTTTTCTATAAAACACCTGAAAGTATTGTAGAGACAAGTGATTGTAAGACATTAGCTTGTTTAGAAAGAAGTGAAATTCTAAACAATAATAAAATTATTACCAATTTTGATGAAGAGCAATTAATAGATTTAGTGGATGTAAATACATTAAATAAACAATTGAATTCTAAAAAGGAAAAAGTAGAAGCTGAAAGAAAACAAAATATGGATAGTATAAGTGATGAGGATATTATTGATGAATTATAATGAAACAATTTTATAAAAATATTTATACACTTTTGTTTGTGCTAATTTCAATAATTAGCATAGCACAGCCTGCTACTAAAAGAGATAAAATTGAAGCATTGCGTGTAAATTTTATTAATCAAAAAGTAAACTTTACTACACAAGAGGCTCAATTATTTTGGCCATTATATGATGAGTATAATGATAAGTTAGAAAATCTGAAAAGAGCATTTAGACAACAATTTATTAAGAATATAGATTTTACTTCTTTGTCTGATAAAGATGCCGAAGCATATGTCAATGCTGAATTGGCATTGAAGCAAAAAGAATATGAGTTGTATAAGGAGTATTTTGAGAAATTTAAAAAAGTAATCCCCATTAAAAAAATTGTCTTGTTGAGAAGAGCTGAAGAGGAATTTAAAAAAGAATTAATAAAAAGTATTAAAGGAAATTCTTCAGAGTAATGCGGAAAATAAATGTTATAAGGCTATTATTTGTTTTTGTATTAACCAGTACAAATTTTTTTGCTTTAAATAATGATAGTCTATTAAAAATAAGACTTCCAAAACATTATTTTCAAACGTGTATTAATTTTGATGTTTATGGAATGAAATCAATAGCTTTAAATGGAAATAATTTTACGTCTAAAAAATTAGAAAACTATCAGTTAAATCAATTTTCTTTAGGTTTTAATTCTCCTATATACACAAAAGACTTTTATAAAAAGGATAGTTCTAAAATTTCGAATTTTCATTTATTATTAGTAGGAAGTTATGTTTCTGTAATTCCAAAATTTGAAGGTATTTCAAAACATTATTTAAGTAAGGCTGCAATAGGAGTGAGAGGTTTGTATAACACTGGTAAAAAAAGTATTTTTTATGCCGAATTAACTCCTTTTTTTACTCAAGACAATGGATTTTCATATACTCAACAAGTAAGGTTCTCAACGACATTATTATATAGCCATGTAGTTAATGATTTTTTTAGTTTTAGAGTAGGATATACCCGCTCGTTTATATTAGGTAACAGATATCATTTACCTTATATTGGATTTAGAGTGGGAAGATTGGATAGAATAAATTTCAGTATTCAGTTTCCTCGAAGCATGTCTTTAAATATTCCTATTAATAAATATATAAAGACAAGTTTATATACAAAACCGCAAGGCGGCGTTTATTCATTTGCTAATACAGATACGATTTATTACTTAAATAATGACAAGAAGCTAAACTTTGGTAGATATGAATTTTTGGGAGGTTTTAGATTGGATGTTATGCCTAGCGGCTATTTTAGTTTTTATTTGAGTGGAGGGTTAGCTTCTAAAAATTATATAGGGTTTTATTCTGAAACATATAATTCAAAAAACAAAGGTATTTACGGAGCTTTTTTTAAAGAAAAATTATCAAAATCCTCTTTCTTTAATTTTGGTTTGGTCTTTAAATTTGGGAAAGTAAAATCAATTTATAATAATTATAACTTGTATGAATTACAAGATTTAAATAATAAAGATGTTGATAATTTAAATAAGGGCAACACTCAAATTCCTTATAAAGAAAGAAATATAAAACGTGTACAGCCTTCAGAAATAATTGATTTAATAGAAGCCTCTGATTTATATTAATTATTTTTTTTAATTAAACCTTTATACTTTATGATAGTCTTAGATATAATCAATAAAAAATAGAAATCATGAAAACAAAACATTTTGCATCAGGGTTAATAATAGTAACTGTTGTTTTAATATTTTTAGTTAGTTCTTGTAAAAAAGATAAGAATAATGACCCAGAAGAAAAAGATAAAGACACCTCCTCTGCCGTTGATCAGTCTTTAGCCTCATCTGCAGTAAACGATATGACGAGTATTGCTGATGAAGCAGGTAGAAATTATTCTGTTTCTAGTTTTAAAACGATGGATACTAATGGACTACTAAGTACATCTTGTGCAACAGTAACGGTTGATTCGTCTGCTGCTCCAGCAAGAACTATTACAGTGAATTTCGGAGCTACTAATTGTTATTGTAATGATGGCAGATACAGAAGAGGAGTTTTGAATTTTACTTTTACTGGAAAATATAGAGACTCATTAACTGTAATCACAGTTACTCCTCAAAACTATTTTGTAAATGATAATCAGGTCACTGGGACTAAAATAATTAAAAATCTTGGACACAATGCATCATCGCATTTGGTTTATGAAATAAATGCAAATATTCAAATAGTAAAAGCATCTAATGGCGGAACGGTTTCTTGGCAATGCGCTCGTCAAAGAGAATGGATTGCTGGAGAATCTACACCGACCTGGTCAGATGATATGTATTCTATTACAGGAAATGCTACTGGTGTTACTTCTAATGGAAATTCCTTTACATCTGTTATTACTACCCCTCTGCTTAGAAATATGGCTGCGGGTTGTAGAAAACATTTTGTTTCAGGTGTTTTAGAACATACACCAAATGGAAAAGCTACTAGATATATTGATTATGGTAACGGAGCTTGCGATGATCAAGCTACAGTTACTATAAATGGTATTTCTTATACAATTACTTTACCGTAAGTTTTGTTAATATAAAAAAGAGGGACTAATTTTTATTAGTCCCTCTTTTTATTGTTCAAATTTTTTTAAACTTATATCAAAACCATCAAATTCGGCGTAGGTACAATAGTTTATCCATTCTCCCAAATTAATGTATCTTGATGTTTCAGATGCTTTTAAATCAAGAGGTAAGTGGCGATGACCAAAAACAAAATAATCTGTATGTTGTTTTTTTAAATCTTCTTTGCAAAAAGTCATTAACCATTCATTGTTTTCGCCTAAAAATTTTTTATCAGAATCTCCAGTATTTATTCTGCTTCTTCTACTAGATCTTCGAGCAATCCAAAAACCAAAATTAGGATGTAGTGTTTTAAAACACCAGATTAGAAAAGGATTTGTAAAGCATTTTTTTAAAAACTTATACCAACCATCACCCGGTCCTAAACCATCACCATGGCCAATTAAAAAGGTTTTGTTGTTGTATGTTTTTCTTATTGGTTTATGGTTTACGGTAACTCCTAGTTCTTGAACAAAATAATCTCTCATCCATAAATCATGATTTCCCGTAAAAAAATGTACAGGAATACCACTATCTGTTAATTCCGCTATTTTTCCTAGTAATCGAGTTTGTCCTTTGGGAATAGTGTATTTATATTCCCACCAAAAATCAAAAATATCTCCTACCAAATATATTTCTTGCGCTGAATTTTTTATAGAATCAAGCCAGCGAACAATTTTTTTTTCGCGAGCAAGACTTAATTCAAAAGTAGGAACTCCTAAATGAAAATCAGATGCAAAATATATTTTTTTACCAGCTTGCATTATAAAAAGCTATTAGAAATAAAGTTTCTTGGATTAATATTATGCAAATTTAATGTAAATCGGATAGTATCAAAAAAGCCAGCTTTATTATTTGCTTCTAAAGCCGTTTTAATATCCTTGCTATATACAAACGGTACATATATTTCAAATATGTTTTTCCATAAACAAATATCGACGCCTGCATTATATAAGAATTTATCTTTATAAAGACTTTCATTAAATTCACTAGTACCTATATCTGCATAGAGTTTAAGTGGAAGTTTGCCAACTTTTGGTGATTTTATATTTAAGGCAATTAACCACTTAGACGTTTGTCCAAGAGGTGTCCATATTTTAAAAGCACCATCATTCTCTGTAAACTGTGCAAATCCAACACCATTAATCTCATTTCTTCCAACAAAATTATAATCAAATAGATAATCTTGGTATCCATTAAAGCCACTCATTCTGAATCTATAGTCGTGATTTAAATTATTGTTCTGAAATACAAATGCTCCAGCAAATAATCTGAAATCTAAGCTGTTTTTATTTTTAAAAGTAATAGAATAATTAATAGTGGCACTTGCTTTTCCAAATTTATCGTTGTGTTGAAAATTAAATGCAACATCAAAAGGATTAATAATTCTTGAGTTTTGTAGGGTGTAATAGAAATTATTGATGATATTAGTTTGATTAGTAGAACTAATAGTAGAATGAGAAGAGTCTGCTGAATTGATATAAAAATTGGCCTTATCCACAAATAAATTATTATTTGTATAACCAATATGTTGAGTTATTTTACTTCTAGCTTGACGTTTTTTTATTTCAAAATCTAAAGTAGCAGAAACTTTATAGTAATTCAGATTAAACGATTTTATATTCGTACTATTTTCATCATTAAAAAATTTTGTATCTACATAATCATAAGCAAATGATTTTACTTTTGCGATAAAAGTAATTTGTTGAAACACATTATTGTTTTGTTTGAAATTCCTCGTTAAATCAGCATAACCAACAGGTGTATTACTTCCAAATGCATACATTGGAGCAATGGTGATTTCTGTTTTACGTTGCAATAAACTATAGTTATAAAAAACACAGCCTAACATAAATTTATTGTATTGATTATATCCTAGAATTGGTAAAAAATTTATTTGAGTATATTTTGGATCGTCTAATTTTCCAACAAAATTAAATTGTAATGGATCTCTTTTTTTGAATAACCCATGAGTTTTTATGTTATTGTTTTTACGATTAATTTCAGGCATAAATTCATCATAATCAATTTTAAATTCATCAATATCAGAAGGAGGAAATTCGAAAACACGTTTTCCTCTAAAGCCATTATACCAAACAGTTCCAACTAATTTGCCATCTTTTATACCTGAAATAGAAACAGGACCTAATAAATTACTATTATTTTTTACTAAAATAGCATGACTATGATCTTCTAATTCTTTGTGACTGACAACTTTATAATCTAGTTTTTTATTGGTAACAATGAGTTCTTCAACAAACCAATGTAAATCAGTATTTAAATAGTATTGTAATGTTTTGATTAAGTCTTCTGGAGTTGGATGTTCAAATTTCCACTCATTAAAATAAAAACGCATTGCTTCATCAAATTTATCTTTACCCAGATAATTCATTAAGTAATCAAATGCTATGGCAGATTTACTATAAACAATTCCTCCATAATTATATTCTGTGAAATCTTGCGCAGCTGTTGCTATTGGTTGATCTAAATTTTTTCGAGCAGCTAATAAATAAGCATATTCATATTCTGCTTTATGTTTAAATTTATTTAATCCAAAAAATTTAAATGTACTATCTCTGCCTAACAATCCTGCTAATGTTTGATTAGGATATTTTTTTCTGATATAGCGCATTTCATAAAATGAATTTAAGCCTTCATCCATAAAAGGATAAGCTCGTTCGTTACTACCTAATATTCCGTAAAACCAATTATGACCAACTTCATGCATAATGGTTGTTTCTAAAGTAAAGGCATTACTACTTTCTCCAATAATGGTGATGTTAGGGTATTCCATGCCTCCACCAGCACTTATCGTTCCATCAATAGCAGTTACATGATTGTAAGGGTAATCTCCATTCATTTCCGAATAAAATAAAGTAGCATCATTCAGGTATTCAATTGATTTACTCCATAGTTCAGGTTCGCTATTTGTAAAAAATGCCCAAGTGTCAACATCTCTGTTGCTTTGAGGTAAATGAATCGTGCCTTTTAAAACATGAAAACGTTTATCTGCAAACCAAGCAAAATCATGAACTCGATATTGTTTAAATTGAATTGTTTTATATTCATTGCTAGAAGCAGGGAATGAATTATCAGAAGAATATTTTTTCTCTGATATCATTTTTTGAGTTTCTTGTGCATTTGAAAGTATCCATGATTCTTCTTCTTGTGCATCTATCCTATCGCCTGTAGCAGCTAAAACATAGTTTTTGGGTAATGTGATTTTTACATCATAAGCGCCAAATTCGCTGTAAAATTCACCTTGATTTAAATAAGGCATTGGATGCCAACCTTCTCTGTCAAACACCGCAGGTTTTGGATACCATTGCGTAATTGCATACGCCTGACCAATATGGCCTAAACGAGAGATTTTTGCAGATGGTAGTTTTACGTGAAATGGTGTTGTAATAGTAATTGTATCTCCTGGTTTGATGGGTGAGTTTAAAAAGAGTTTACAAATATCAATATGCTCTTTATCAAATTCCCATTTTATAGATTGGCCATTTACTAAAAAATTTAAGCTATCAACATATCCTAAATCACTTGGTTTGGCAAAATACATTTCGGTAGTGCCATTTTCCAACAATTGTTTAGCTAGAGCAGTTTCGTGGTTTTTATAAGCATTTGCCCATAAATGAAAATAAATATAATCTAACGAAACTTTTGAATTATTGATGTATTGAATTTTTTCGAATGCACTTAACTCATGCGTGACATCGTTTAATTTTACATCAATAGTGTAGTTTACTTCCTGCTGAAAATAGTTTTCTTGGGAAAAAACAATGATGCTGCTTAGTAGAGATATAGTTATATAAACAAGTCTTGGCACAAGTGAAGTAGTTTTATAATTCTATTTCTTTGATTTTAGGAAACAGAATGAATTTATTATTTTAAAACTTCAGCTAATTTTTTTTCTAAATCAGCACCTCTTAAATCTGTTGCAATAATTTTTCCTTCTTTGTCAATTAATACTGTATAAGGAATTGATTGCACGGCATAAATCTGACAAGCTTCACTTTGCCAAAATTTTAAATCACTTACTTGAGGCCAAGTTAATCCTTCGGATGAAATAGCTTCTAACCAAGCTGCTCTGTCTTTATCTAAAGATACTCCTAAAATTTCAAATCCTTTGTTTTTGTATTTTTCGTAAGCACGTTTTACATTTGGTAATTCTTTACGGCATGGTCCACACCAGCTAGCCCAAAAATCAATTAATACAACTTTTCCTCTTAATGATGATAAAGATAAATCTTTATCGTTAGGCATTGGTAAAATTAATTCAGGAGCCTCATTTCCAACCTTAATAGCTTGAGTACGAGACACCATCATTTCTGTTTGTTGAACCATTCCGTGAAATGATTTAATATCTTTGTTATCAGGATATTTAGTTGTTAATCCCTTATCTAATACTTGATAAATTTCTAAATATTCTTCAGGACGTAATTGTTGAATAGCCATAATAGATGCAAAAGAGCTTGGATTTTCTTTAATCTTTTTAGCTAACACTTCGCTGTACTGATGAATCATTTCCTCATATGGCTTTTGTAATTCTTTTGATAAAGAATCAGCACGAATAGAATCTAATTTTAAAGTGATAAGTGCTGTTCTAAAAACATTTTCTAAAGAATCTGTTTTAATTTTTTGCGATTGAGCTAAAGCACTATATTCTAAAAATAATTTGGTATCAGGAGAACCTTCTGCTTTAAAAGTACTTCCTAAATTTCTAGCATCTGCAGTTACTGTTATTTTTTGAGCAGAATCTAAAACCATCATGGCAAAGTTTGATTCAGCAATTCTTAATCTATAAAAACCAACACTAGGAGAGTAGTGGTTCATTAAAAACTCACCTTTTTCGTCAATAGTAGCGCTATCTACAGAGGTAACTCCTTGTTGAGATAATTTTTCTAAATAAATAGATTCGCCTTTTGAGTTAGATAAATTCCCTTTGATTTCAAATCCAGAAGTATTACCTGAATTAGAATTTGAACAAGAATAAAATGTAATTGCAGCTAAAGCTAAAAGTGTAATTTTTTTCATTAATGATTATAGTTTTTATAAGACTTCAAATATACAATTAGATATGAGAATTGAGATGTTAAGATATGAGAAAATGATCTCACATCTCAAGTCTAATTTTCTGAATATAATTCTAATTTAATTTACCAGGAAGCACCATTACAAATTCAGGAATGGTTACATTAAATTCCGATTGGTCAACCAATTTTTTCATAGTGTAGTAACCACTCATTTTACCTATTTCTGTAGTAAAATCAGAACCACTATTATATGAGAAAGAATCGCCTGGTTCAAGTGTTGGAGTTTCTCCAACCACACCATCTCCTTCTACTTCTCGCTTCTCTCCAAAACCATCCGTAATATCCCAGTGACGTTTTAATAACTTAACGGTATAGTCGCTTTTATTTGTGATAGTGATTTCGTACACAAAAAAATAATGATTGTGTTTTGGGTCTGATTGAGGAGCATAATATCGCGTTTGCACTGAAATTTCGATGCCATGTGTGATAATAGAGTTCATACCCATTTTTTTGAAAGATTTTATCGAAATGTAGAACTATTTAGTAAATAATCAAAGAAGAGATGTTAATTTAATTACTTGATTACCAATTATTTAAAAATAAATTTTATTTTATTTTTATCTATTAGGCAAGCTTAAATATCGTATATTTGTAGCCCACTTTTTAATCAAGGTAAAAATTGGACTAAAAAATAAAAAACTAACCGCTTCGGTAACCTTGATTTATCGAATACAATTAAAAAATAAATGGCAGACAAAAATGCAACAGTTGGGAATCCAGATTTTGACTGGAATTCAATTGGAAAGAAAAACGACAATTACTCATCAGACGAGCGTACAAAGTTAGATGAAATGTATGGTAAATCATTAAGCACTATTGCTGATGCACAAACTATGCAAGGTACTGTAGTATCAAAAAATTCACGTGAAGTTGTTGTAAACATTGGTTACAAATCTGATGGTGTTGTTTCATTATCTGAATTCCGTTACAATCCAGATTTAAAAGTTGGTGATTCTATCGAAGTATTCATTGAAAAAGCAGAAGATACAAATGGTCAATTAATTTTATCTCACAAAAAAGCTCGCGCTGGTAAATCTTGGGATAGAGTTAATGAGGCTCTTAATACTGACGAAATTATTAAAGGTTTTGTTAAATGTCGTACTAAAGGTGGTTTAATCGTTGATGTATTTGGTATTGAAGCATTCTTACCAGGTTCTCAAATTGACGTGAAACCTATCCGTGATTATGATGTTTATGTAGGAAAAACTATGGAATTTAAAGTTGTGAAAATCAACAACGAATTCAAAAATGTAGTAGTTTCTCATAAAGCATTAATTGAGGCTGAAATTGAAACTCAAAAACGTGATATCATTTCTAAATTAGAAAAAGGACAAGTATTAGAAGGTGTTGTTAAAAACATTACTTCTTATGGTGTGTTTATTGATTTAGGTGGTGTTGACGGTTTAATACACATTACTGATTTATCTTGGGGACGTATT
>Ga0208266_100635_pt1 | contig 11071 bp, 8 predicted proteins | sample LakWasMet67_HOW9_2_FD_183897 | JGI IMG/M metagenome (GOLD analysis project Ga0208266, IMG submission 183897) | Freshwater sediment methanotrophic microbial communities from Lake Washington under simulated oxygen tension - Sediment Metagenome... | ecosystem: Environmental > Aquatic > Freshwater >...
CACCTCTACAAGTTCGTGTCCTACGGCCTGCTGTACCGGGCGCTGTTTGTCGTCACCGTGCGCAAGCCCTACCAGCGGCTGACGCAGCAGGCGCAGGCGCTGGCGCTCGCCAACGAGCGGCTGCGCACCCAGGCGCTGGCGCTGCAATCGACGGCGACGCCGGTGGTCGTCACCGACTTGCACGGCCGGGTGCGCTGGCGCAACCGGGCCTCGCAGGCGCTGCTGCCGACGCTGTCGCTGGAGGACAGCCAGGTCATCAGCCTGTTCGAGGCGCCGGCCACGCCCGATCCCCGCCAGCAGCAGGAGTTGCGCGCCGTGGTTGGCGCCGGCGGCACCTGGCGCGGCCTGGTGGAGCTGGCGATCGGCGCCGACCGCCGTGTGTTGCTGGACCGCACCGTGACGCCGCTGCGCAACGACGACGGCGTGGTCGAGGGTTTTGTCTCGGTGTCCGAGGACATCACCGAGCGACTGCAGGTGCTGTCGCGCCACAAGCGTGTGCTGGACACCGTGCTCGACGGCTTCTGGATGGTCGACACCGAGGGCCGCCTGCTGGAGGCCAACCAGGCCTACGCCCGGATGTCGGGCTACCCGCTGGTGGCGCTGGCGGGCATGCACATCAGCGACCTGGAGGCCGAAGAAGGCGTGCGTGACGTGCGCTCCCACCTGGCGCGCATCCTGGTCGATGGCCACGACCGCTTCGAGACGCGCCACCGCCACCACGACGGCCACAGCTTTCCGGTCGAGGTCTCGGTCACCTACGACCCATCGTCGCACCGGCTGTACGTGTTCATCCGCGACAGCTCCGAGCGCCAGCGCGCCGCGGCCGAGAAGCTCGACCTCGAGCGCCAGCTGCAGCAGTCGCAGAAGGTGCAGGCGCTGGGCCAGCTCACCGGGGGCATCGCGCACGACTTCAACAACGTGCTGGCCGCAGTGCTTGGCTATGCCAACCTGGCGCTGGAGCGCCATGTGCCCGACCCGCAGAGCAAGTTGGCCGTCTACCTGCGCGAGGTCATCGCCGCCAGCGAGCGCGCGCGCGACCTGGTGGCCAAGATGCTGACCTTCACCCGCATCCAGACCAGCGCCGGCGCCAGCGTGATCGCGCCGGCGGCACTGGTGCGCGAGGTGGTGGCGATGCTGCGGCCGTCCATCCCTTCGGGCATCGCCATCCACAGCCGGCTCGACGAGGCGCTGCACATCCGAATCGACCCGGTCGAACTGAACCAGATGCTGGTCAACCTGGTGATCAACGCGCGTGACGCGATCGGCGCCCAGGGCCGGATCGAGATCGTGCTGCAGCGTGACGAGGTGCAGAGCGCGTTGTGCGCGGCCAGCCAGCAGCGCATCGCGGGTCGCTTCGTGGCGCTGGATGTCAGCGACGACGGCTGCGGCATCGCGCCCGAGCACCTGCCGCGCCTGTTCGACCCCTTCTTCACCACCAAGGATGTGGGCCAGGGCACCGGCCTGGGCCTGTCGATGGTGCAGGGCATCCTGCGCCGCAGCAACGGCTATGTGCTGGTCCAGGCGCGGCCCGAGGGCGGCAGCCGCTTCCGCCTGCTGTTCCCCGAGGTGGCGGTCCCGCCGGGCGCGGTGGCGCCGTCGGCGCCGCCCGACGACCATCCGGTCGGTGCCGGCCAGTGCATCTGGGTGGTCGACGACGAGGCCGCGGTGGCCGGCTACCTGGGCGAACTGCTGGCCGGCGCCGGCTACCAGGTGCGGCTGTTCGGCGACCCGACCCATGTGCTGGATGCGTTCGCCGCCGAGCCGGACCCACCCGACCTGGTACTCACCGACCAGACCATGGCCGGGCTCAGCGGCCTGGCGCTGGCGCAGCAGCTGCAGCGGCTGCGGCCCGGTTTGCCCATCATCCTGTGCACCGGCTACGGCGGCGATATCGACCACGCCGAGCTGCCGCTGCGCGGCATCCGCCATCTGTTCAGCAAGCCGGTGTCGGCGGGCCAGCTGCTGCAGGCGGTGGCCCACGCGCTGGCCGTGCCGGCGGCGGCGCCATGAGCGGCCAGCCCCAACCTGGCCACCGCGCCGGGGGCCGCAGAACCGGTTCGACTTTGGGGGTGGACACACCGCCAAGGGCTGAAACATGTCAGCATGCCCAAGGAGCCACCGCGGAGCAGCGTGCATGAAATACTTGGTGCTGTTGATCATCATGGCGCTGTCCGGCGCCGCCGGCTGGTACGGCGGTTCCTGGCGTGGGCGCGATGCCATCCAGGCATTGGAGAAGGAAAAAGAGATGGCCAAGCAGGCCACCGCTGCGCGCGACAAGGTCGAGGGCGAGCTCAAGCAGAGCCTGGCCAAGCTCAGCGCCGACTACCAGCAGGGCCAGGCCCAGCGGGATGCCGAGCACGCCAAGGCGCGCAGCGACCTGACCGCCGCGCTGGCCGGCCGCGACAAGACCATTGCCGAGCTGGGCCGCGCCCGCGATGGCCGCCAGGCCGAGATCGCCCGCCTCAAGCAGCAGGCCGACCAGGCTGGCACCACGCCCGAGGAACGGCAGCGCCTGCAGGCCGAGATCGACCGCCTCAAGCGCGACGTGGCCGACAAGGAGACCCAGATCGCCGGCTTCGAATGTTCCAAGGTCCCGGTGCCCGCCCCGCTGCTGGCACCGCTGCAGGGGAGTTGAGCATGCGGCTGACCACCTGCTTCCTGCCGACCCTGGCGGTCGTGGCTGCCCTGACGGCGTTGACCGGCTGCGCGCCGACGCTGCCGGTGCTGGTCGAGCCCATCGGCTGCCCGGTCGATGCCGCGGTGCTGGCGCGCCGCTGCACGCCGCCCCGGCCCATCGCCGACGGCAGCACCTATGGCGAGGTGCTGGCCCTGCACCAGCTGGACCGCCAGGCCCTGCGCGACTGTGCCGCCCATGACCAGGCCCTGGCCGACATGATCGGCGCCTGCCAGCGCGCCATCGAGGCCTACAACGCCAAGTTGGCGGACATCAACCGGCGCAACGCCGAGCGGCCTTGAGTCCAACCAGTCCGGGCCTGCACGACGGGGCGCCGCGCCCGCCTCGGCCCCGGTTGCCGGCCGGCATCTGGATGCTGGGCTTCGTCAGCCTGCTGATGGACATCTCGTCGGAGATGATCCACAGCCTGCTGCCGTTGTTCATGGTCGGCACGCTGGGCGCCAGTGCGCTGACGGTGGGCCTGGTCGAGGGCCTGGCCGAGGCCACCGCGCTGGTCGTCAAGGTGTTTTCGGGTGCGCTCAGCGACTGGCTGGGCCGGCGCAAGGGGCTGGCGCTGTTCGGCTATGCGCTGGGGGCCTTCAGCAAGCCGCTGTTCGCCGTCGCCGGTGGGCTGGGCCTGCTGCTGACCGCCCGGCTGGTCGACCGTGTCGGCAAGGGCATGCGCGGCGCGCCGCGCGACGCGCTGGTGGCCGACATCGCGCCGCCCGCGCTGCGGGGGGCGGCCTTCGGCCTGCGCCAGTCGCTGGACACGGTGGGCGCTTTTGCCGGGCCGCTGCTGGCCACCGGGCTGATGCTGCTGTGGGCCAACGACTTCCGCGCGGTGTTCTGGGTGGCGGTGATCCCGGGCCTGGCCTCGGTGCTGGTGCTGTGGCTGGGTGTGCAGGAGCCCGCGCCGCAGCCGGGCGCCCGGCGTGGCAACCCGATCTCGCGCGCCGCGCTGCGCCAGCTGGGCCCGGCCTATCGGTGGGTGGTGGTGGTGGGCGGCCTGTTCACGCTGGCACGCTTTTCCGAGGCCTTTCTGGTGCTGCGTGCGCAGCACAGCGGCGTGGCCCTGGCCTGGGTGCCGCTGGTGATGGTGGCGATGAACGCGGTCTACGCGCTGTCGGCCTACCCGTTCGGCCGCCTGGCCGACCGCATGGACCACCGGCGCCTGCTGGCGCTGGGCCTGGGGGTGCTGATCGCCGCCGATGCGCTGCTGGCCGTCGACGGCCACTGGGGCTGGGTGCTGGGCGGTGTGCTGCTGTGGGGCCTGCACATGGGCATGACCCAGGGCCTGCTGGCTGCCATGGTGGCCGACACCGCCCCGGCGGCGCAACGGGGCACCGCCTTCGGCGTGTTCAACCTGGTCAGCGGCGGCGCGATGCTGCTGGCCAGCGTGCTGGCCGGCGCGGTGTGGCAGGGCCTGGGCCCGGCCTGGACCTTCATCGCCGGCGCGTTGCTGTGCGGGCTGACGCTGCTGGCGCTGGGCCTGCGCCAACCGCGCCCCGCCTGATCGGCCGGCACGCTTGGCTTGCGCTCAGCGGGCGCTGGCGCGCACTTGTGCCACCGCCTGGCCCAGCTCGATCACCGCCAGCGCGTAGTAGCTGGACCAGTTGTAGCGGGTCACCGCGTAGAAGTTCTGCGTGCCGGCGATGTAGCTGGGCGCGGCGTCGCCGTTCTGCAGCTCCACCAGCGCCAGCAGACCCGGGTGGGCCTGGCCGGCGGCGTCGAGCACCGCACCCCGCTCGGCCAGCTGCGCCGGGCTGAAGCTGGGTTGGATGTCGGGCGCTAGCAGGGCGGCGCGGTCAGCGCTGTCCACCGGCGGCTTCACCATGAAGTGCGTGGGCTGGCCAGGCTGCCAGCCATGCTCGGCCAGGTAGTGGGCCACGCTGCCGATCACGTCGGCAGGGCTGCCGGCCATGTCGATGTGGCCGTTGCCGTCGAAGTCCACCGCAAAGCGGTTGATGCTGCCGGGCATGAACTGGCCCAGGCCGATGGCGCCGGCAAACGAGCCCTTGACCTCGCCGGCCGGCAATTGCTCGGTCTGCGCCAGGCGCAGGAACTGGCCGAGTTCGTCGCGGAAGAACTCGCTGCGGTCCTTGCGGCCCTTGGGGAAGTCCAGGCTCAGCGTGGCCAGCGCGTCCAGCACCCGGAACTGGCCAGTGACCCGGCCGTAGAAGGTCTCCACGCCGATGATGCCGACCACCACCGCGGCCGGCACGCCATAACGCTGCTCGGCCGCGTCCAGCCAGGCGGCGTTGGCGGCCCAGAAGGCGGCACCTGCGGCCACCCGGGCCGGCTCGACGAAGCGGGCGCGGTAGGCGGCCCAGTTTTTGGCCACACCGGCTGGCGGCGGCATGATCAGCCGCGCCACCGCCGGCAGGTAGCGGGCCTGGGCCAGCTGGGCCCGGGCCCAGGCCGGGTCCAGGCCGTGGCGCTCGGCCAGCAGGTCGGCCAGCTGCATTGCATCGTCGCGGCGGCCATAGGGCAGGGCGTTGGCGTCCTGCTCGGCCGCGGCGGCGGCATGCCGGGCCTTGGCGGCGCCGCGGGGGTGTTTTTTCTTGTGGGTGTGGGCTGCGGCGCCCCCGCCAGCGGCCGCGGTGGCCGGGGCCAGCCAGGCCAGGGCCAGGGCCAAACCCAGCAGCGGCAGCCAGCGGGGGTGGGGGCGGGGGACAGTCGGAACCGGGGGCATGCCCCGGATTATCCCGGTGCGCTGCCGCGCAGCCGCGCCAGTTCGCGCGCTGCCGCCGGCCACCAGCCGTGCTCGGGCAGGCGGCTGGCACCGGGGGCGTAGCGGCGGTGGTCCAGCGCCTCCAGCGCCCGGGCCAGCGTCTCGCCGTCGGCGCCCCGGTGCTGGCGCACCAGCACGGCCAGGGTGCGCGGCGGGTGGTGCGGTTGCGCGGGCACCCCGGCGGCCTGCAGGGCGTTGCACAACTGCTGCTGCAGGCGTAACCAGGGGTCCTGCCGGCGGCGGTCGAGCCAGGCCCACAGGGCGCCGGCGCTGGCGGCCAGCGACAGCAGCAGCACCAGGGCCCGCGCCAGGTCGGCCCAGTCGGGCTGCGGCACGCCCAGGCTGCGCAGCAGGTCGAACTGCCGGGTGCGCGAGTAGCCCATCACCCACTGGTTCCAGCGGTTGTCCAGCAGCTCCCAGGTGCGGCGCAACTGGCCGGCCAGCGCCGGGCTGACGGTGTTCAGCGCGTCCGCCATCAGGCCGGGCCGGGGCGGCAGTGCGCGGCTGGTGCGCACCCGCTCGGGCGCCACCGCGCCAGTGGGGTCGGCGCGCTGCCAGCCGTTGTCGGCGGTCCAGTATTCGGCCCAGGCATGGGCATGGCTCTGGCGCACGGCGCGGAAACCGTCGGCGTCCGGCAACTCGGCGCCCTGGTAGCCGGTGACCACCCGGGCCGGCACGCCCATCGCCCGCATCGCCACCACGAAGGCGGTGGCGAAGTGTTCACAAAAGCCCTGGCGCCGGTCAAGCCAGAACTCGTCGACCGCGTCGCGGCCGTAGCGGCCGGGTTGCAGGGTGTAGACATAGTCCGCCTGGCGGATATGGGCCAGCAGGGCACCGGCCAAGGTGCGGGCGTCGGCATGGCCCAGCCGGCTGTGCATCTGCCGTGCCCAGTCCACGGTGCGTGGGTTGAAGCCGGGTGGCAGCGCGCGGGCGGCGTCCAGCTCATGCTCGGGCATCTGCTGGCCATGGTTGAAGCGTGGCCAGGCCTGGGCCTGCAGCTGCAGGCGTTCGCCGACCAGGCGGTCGGTGTGCCACTGCAGGTCGCGGCCCAGCCAGGGGCGCCAGTCGGCCAGCACCGGGGCGCTGCCGGCGCGGTCGGGCGTGGCTTCCAGCAGCGGCAGCAGCGGCAGCCGGATCGGCTCCAGGATCATCTCGTAGCGCAGCGGCACGCCGGCGGTGTGCAGGTCGGACGGGTACGGGCTGTTGCGGTCGCCGGCGCGCAGCGCGGGCAGCCACTCCAGGCCGTCGAAGCGCGACAGCACCGGGCCGCGGAAGTACAGCGCGTCCGACGGTGGCCCCAGGCCGTCGAAGCGCACGCGGAAGGCGATGGTCTCGTCATTGGCCAGCTCGGCCACGCCGCCCAGGCGCAGCGTGCCGGACAGGCCGGTGCGCCCGCCGCTGTCTTGCGGCAGGCCCCACAGCGGGCCCAGGCGCGGGAACAGCAGGAACAGCGCGGCCATCAGCGGCAGCCCCAGCAGGGCCGAGCGGGCGGCCACCGCCGCGGCACGCGCCAGCGGCGGCCGGCCCACCGGCATGTTGGCCAGTACCAGGGCGGTGAGCAGGCCCCAGGTCGAACCCACCATGGCCAGCGCGGTCAGCAGCGACTGCGAGTACAGGCAGTGCGTCAGCACGACGAAGAAACCGAGGAAGAACACCACCATCGCATCGCGGCGCGCACGCAGCTCCAGCGTCTTCAGCGCCATCAGCACCACCAGCATGGTGACGCCGGCCTCCTTGCCCAGCAGGCTGCGCTCGGTCCAGAGCGTCAGCCCCAGCGCCACGGCCATCACCGCCACCACCCGCCAGCGGCCGGGCAGCGGGCCGCCGGTCAGTGCCAACTGGGCCCGCCACAGCAGCACCAGCACCGTCAGCGCACCGCACCACGGTGGCAGCCGGCCCAGCTGGGGCAATACGGTCCAGCTGATCACGGCCAGCAGGAACAGCGTGTCGCGGGTGTCGCGTGGCCATTGGCGCCAGGCGCCCAGGCGGGCGCGTGCCGGGCCCAGGGTGCGGGGCGTGGCCATGCTCAGCGTCGCGGCCCGCTGGCGCGGGCGTCGGGCTGCCACAGCGCCAGGGCCTGCAGCGCGGCGCGGCGCTGGGCCTCGCCGCCGGCCGACGGCAGGGCCAGGCCGGGCAGTTGCAGACCGTAGCCCAGGCCCAGCCGCTCGGCGGTCAGCACCCAGGCCGTCAGCCGCGACAGCCGCGCTTCGGCCTCGCCGCCGGTGGCGCCATAGTCCAGCAGCAGGGCCTGGCTGGCGCTGGCGCTGGTGTCGCGGCTGACCAGCTCGCCGGTGCGTGCCACCTTCTTCCACACCACCTGGCGCAGTGGGTCACCGCGCCGCCAGGCGCGCACGCCTTCGAATTCACCGCCCGCGCCGCTGCGCGCCTGCAGCTCGCCGCTGCCGGTGGGCTGGCCGGGCGGCAGCGGCGGGGCCGGCACTTCGGGCGCGGGGTAGACCAGGGCCTGGGCGGCCGGCCGCCACACCGTCCAGGCGCGGAACAGGCCGAGCGGGAAATGGGTCTCGACCAGCAGCGTGGGCAGCGGCTGCTGGCCGCGCCGGCTGGGGGTGAAGCGCAGCCGCGCGCTGGTGCTGCCGCCGGCCGGCACGTCGCAGAAGGCCATGCCGTGGCGGCGTGCCTCGTACAGGCCCAGGCCGACGCCGTGGCGGTCCCCGCCGGGGTTGTCCAGCACGATCTCCAGCGTCGCCGGCTCACCGACGAACACCGGCGGTGGCGCCTTGATGCGCAGCACCAGCCGGCGCAGGTTGGCATGGGTCTGGTGCATGGACACCAGGGCCGCGCCGCCGAGCAGGAAGGTCAGCGCATAACCCAGGTTGAGCTGGTAGTTGATGGCCGCCAGCAGCATCACCAGCAGCGTCAGGCCGAAGCCCCAGCCGGCGCGGGTGGGCAGGATGTAGAGGTTGCGCTGGGTCAGGGTCCAGCTGTCGCTGCGCGGCAGCCGGTTCTCGAACCACCGCCTAACGGACGGCAAGGCCACGGGACTTAACCCAGCGGGCGCCGCGGAACCGGCTTCGCCGGGCCGCAGGCGTCGCCCCCTTGAGGGGGAGCGCCGCAGGCGCTGTGGGGGTGGGTCATGGGATGCCGATGGCCTCGACCATGGCCCGCACCTGCTCGTTGCGGCCGCGCCCGGCGCTGGCCACCGGCACCAGGCGGTGGGCGGCGGTCTGCGGCAGGATGGCCTGGATGTCGTCGGGTGCCACGTAGTCGCGCTGGGCCAACAAGGCCCGCGCCCGTGCCGCGCGCAGGATGGCGATGCCGGCGCGTGGGCTCAGGCCTTCGGTGAACCACTGGCCCGAGCGGGTGGCGGCGATCAGCGCCTGCAGGTAGTCCAGCAGCGCCTCCGAGGCAAACACCTGGTGCACCGCGTGCTGGGCCAGCAGCAGTTCGGCCGGCGTCATCACCGCCCCCAGCTTCTCCACCAGCTGGCGGCGGTCGTCGCCGGCCAACAGGGCACGCTCGCTGGCGCGGTCGGGGTAGCCCAGGGTGATGCACATCAGGAAGCGGTCGAGCTGGCTTTCGGGCAGCGGGTAGGTGCCGAGCTGGTCGCTGGGGTTCTGCGTGGCGATGACGAAGAACGGCTTGGGCAGCGGCCGGGTCAGGTTGTCCACCGTGACCTGCTGCTCCTCCATCGCTTCCAGCAGGGCGCTCTGGGTCTTGGGGCCGGCGCGGTTGATCTCGTCGGCCAGCAGCACCTGGGTGAAGACCGGTCCTTGATGGAAGGCAAAGGCCTCGGTGCTGCGTTCGAACACACTGACCCCGATCAGGTCGGACGGCATCAGGTCGGCGGTGAACTGCACGCGCGAAAAGCGCAGGCCCAGCGACACCGCCAGCGCATGGGCCAGCGTGGTCTTGCCGACGCCTGGCAGGTCCTCGATCAGCAGATGGCCGCCCGCCAGCAGGCAGGCGATGCAGTCGTCGATCTGCGTCCGCTTGCCGACAATGATCGTGCTAATCTGATCTGCAAGCCGAGACAAGCGCTGCGCAAGGTTGGAATCAGCCATGCGAGGCACCATACCGGAATTCGATTCGAGACCACGATGTCCACTGCCTTCTACAGCCACGCCGAGTGCCGTTTGCACGATATGGGCGCAGGCCATCCCGAGTGCCCACAACGCCTGGATGCCATCTCCGACCAACTGCTGGCCTCGGGCCTGGACATGGCCCTGGTGCACCGCGAGGCACCGCCGGCCACGCTGGAGCAGATCGAGCGCGCCCACACCTTCAACTACATCACCCAGCTGCGTGAGTTCATGGAGCAGGTGCAGGCCAATGGCGAGCCGCGCCACCTTGACCCGGACACCGTCGTCTGCGCCGGCACCTGGCGCGCGGCACTGCGCTCGGCCGGCGCCGCGGTGGCGGCCACCGAGGCGGTGTTTCGTGGCGAGTTCGAGAACGCCTTCTGCTCGGTGCGCCCACCCGGCCACCACGCCACGCGCAGCGAGACCATGGGCTTCTGCTTCTTCAACAACGTGGCCATCGCCGCACGCCACGCGCTGGACGTGCTGGGCCTGGAGCGGGTGGCGATCATCGACTTCGACGTGCACCACGGCAACGGCACCGAGGACATCATCGCCGGGGACGAGCGCATCCTGATGGCCAGCTTTTTCCAGCACCCGCTCTACCCCAACAGCGGTGCGGTGCCGATGGGCACCAACATGATCAACGTGCCGATCCCGCCCTACACCCGGGGCATGGAGGTGCGCGAGATCATCGACATGATGTGGATGCCTCGGCTGGAGGAGTTCCGCCCGCAGATGCTGTTCATCAGCGCCGGCTTCGACGCCCACCGCGAGGACGACCTGGGCCAGCTCGGCCTGGTCGAGGCCGACTACGAATGGATCACACGCCGGCTCAAGGCCCTGGCCGACGCGCACAGCGGCGGGCGCATCGTGTCCTGCCTGGAAGGGGGCTACGCGCTGTCGGCCCTGGGGCGCAGCGTGGTGGCCCATCTGCGCGTGCTGGCCGATGTCTGACGCCGTCTGCTGATGGCGGGCATCGATTCGCTGCAGGAGCTGCTGGCCGCGCTGAGCCACCCCACCGCGCTGATAGAACTGGCGCTGCTGGCGGTGTGCCTGGGCGTGGCTTGGCTGGTGTCGACACGCTTGCGGCCGGCGGGGGACGAGCCCGGCATCTGGTTCGGCCAGCGTGGCTTCGATGGCGCGCTGTTCCCCATCCTGGCGCTGGGCCTGGCGGTGCTGGCGCGGCTGATGGTGCGTGGCCATCTGCTGGGCCAGGTGCCGGTGGCGGTGTTCCAGCTGGCGGTGCCGGTGCTGGCCAGCCTGGCGCTGATACGGGTGTCGGTGCGGGTCCTGCATGCGGCCTTCCCGGCATCGGCCCTGGTGCGGGCGCTGGAGCGCACCCTGAGCTGGGGTGTGTGGATTGGCACCGTGTTGTGGATCACCGGTCTGCTGCCGGTGGTGCTGGGCGAGATGGAGGCCGTGAGCTGGAAGATCGGCGGCGCGCCGGTGACGCTGCGCAGCCTGGTCGAAGGCGCGCTGACGGCGGTGGCCGTGCTGCTGCTGATGTTGTGGCTGTCGGCCAGCATCGAGTCCCGGCTGCTGCGGGCCACCACCGTCAACCTCAGCGTGCGCAAGATCGCCGCCAATGCCACGCGCGCCGCGCTGCTGGTGATCGGCCTGCTGGTG
>Ga0208266_100636_pt1 | contig 11070 bp, 10 predicted proteins | sample LakWasMet67_HOW9_2_FD_183897 | JGI IMG/M metagenome (GOLD analysis project Ga0208266, IMG submission 183897) | Freshwater sediment methanotrophic microbial communities from Lake Washington under simulated oxygen tension - Sediment Metagenome... | ecosystem: Environmental > Aquatic > Freshwater >...
TGTGACGCCGCTCGCTGGCGCGAGCAGCGTGCGCCGCTTCACCACCATCCAAGCGGGTCGGCTTCGCCTGTGGGCACCTCTCGCTGCCGGCCCGCTATGGATGGAGCACTACGGCGCAATTCGGTAGCCGGCCTTGCTCTTCGCGAAATCACTGACGACGACTCCGATGTGATCGAACATGCAATCTCCTGTTGAAGGGTGTGTCGCAACATACCCTTGGGCCGACATTCGTGCGCGGCTGGCTCTGGCCGAGAGGCGTCATGTGGCCTGCGCTGCGGGCCATCCCTCCCGCTGGCGTTGTGGTGCCCGGTCTGGTGATAATTCGCAGCCCGGGTCAGGCCGGTGTCCGCCACAGTTCCGCCACCACCGACCATGCCCATCGACCTCATCTGGGAGCCCGAAGGCGTCTATCGCCGCTACTTCGGCCATGTCACGATCGAGGAACGGCAGCATTCCTTCGACCAGATCTGCAGCGACCCGCGCTTTGACGAACTGCGCTACACCATCACCGACTACCTCGGCGTGACGGACTATGAGCTCAGCACGGCGGCGACGGAAGAGATCGCGGCCAGGCACATCGGGCCCTTGCTCACCAACCCGAACATTGCCATCGCGGCCGTGGTGGTCGACGCCCGCATCATCGCCGCGATCGAACACTTCATATCGCTGCGGTTCACCCACCAGCCGTACCAGATTTTCCCCACCCTGGATGCGGCCAGGCGCTGGGTCGAGACCCAGGGCAATACCGTCGGCCTACCGCGAACACGCGGGCGGGGGTGAGCATCGGCCCGGCGGGTGCCGGGTTCAGGCGTCGAGCTCAAACCAGGCAGACCCCAGCGCGTCACGCGGGCAGGCGCCGATCTTGGCCATCGGCACGAAGGGTGGATGGGCGATCGGCTGCGACTCCTAACCCAAAAGCGCGCCAATAATGATTATGTCAAGTTACGCCGAAGAGGGTCAAAAACTGGTCACCAGCATGAACGCCACCGCTACGGCCATGACGCCGGTGGCGGCCCAGCCGAAGAAACGGTGCCGCGCGCTGATGACCAGGCTGCCCATCAGCCGCTCGGACTGGCCTATCCACATCATCACCACCATGATGGGCACCGAGATCACGCCGTTGACGATGGCGCTCCAGACCAGGGCCCGGATCGGGTCGACCTCGACGGCGCCCATCGCGGTGCCGATCAGCGTGGCCGCGATGATGATCAGGTAGAAGCCCCGCGCCTCGTGGAAGCCATGCGACAGCCCGGACTTCCAGCCCAGCACCTCGCTGACGGCGTAGGCCGCCGAGCCCGCCAGCACCGGCACCGCCAGCATGCCGGTGCCGATGATGCCCAACGCGAAGACGGCAAAGGCGAACTCGCCGGCCACTGGGCGCAGCGCCTCGGCCGCCTGGGCCGAGGTCTGGATGCTGGTGATGCCATGCTCGTTCAACGTCACCGCCGTGGCCACCACGATGCAGATCGCGATGACGTTGGAGAAGACCATGCCGACGTAGGTGTCCTGCTTGATGCGCGACAAGTGTTCGGCCGCGTAGGCCGGGTGCGAGCGCAGTTCGGCGGCCTCGGGCCGGCGGTTGTTGTCCTCGACTTCCTGCGAGGCCTGCCAGAAGAACAGGTACGGGCTGATGGTGGTGCCCAGCACGGCCACCACCATGGCCGCGTAGTCGTTGGCCGAGATGCCCTTGGGAAAATAGGTCCAGGGCGCCAGGGCCTCGTGCAAGGCCTGCTTCCACGGCACCGACACCGACAGGATCACCGCCACGTAGGAAAACAGTGCCAGCGTCAGCCACTTCAGGATGCGCACCGTGCGCTCGTAGCTGAAGGTGACCTGGGCCAGCACCGACAGCGCGCCGAAACCCAGGATGTAGGGCACCACATGGCCACCGGCGAGCAGGCGCACCGCCTCGCCCATGGCGCCGATGTCGGCCGCGATGTTGATGGTATTGGCCACCACCAGCAGCCCCACCAGCAACAGCGTCAGCCAGCGTGGGCACATCTTGGCGATGTTGGCGCCCAGACCCTCGCCGGTGACCCAGCCGATGCGCGCCGACAGCATCTGGATGCCGATCATCAGCGGTGTGGTCAGCAGCAGGGTCCAGGCCAGGCCGAAGCGGAACTGCGAGCCGGCCTGGGAATAGGTGGCGATGCCGCTCGGATCATCGTCGGCGGCACCGGTGATCAGGCCGGGTCCGAGCCGGCGGGCGAGTTGGTTGACGGTCTGGGCGTTCATGCGGGCGTTCTCCCGCAGCCGGCACCGCGCCAGCACGACGGCGGGGCGCGGGGACTGCGTCTGACACCATCGGGTGTCCGGGGTCGGGGTGCCTGGAGCGGCCGCAAAAAGGGCTTGGCCCTTGGGGGATGGGCGGGCTCGCTGGGCATGGGCAGGAGGGTGGCCTTGCTGCCCGGGCGATGCCAGCCCGGTCTACACGTCGGAGACTAGGCCCGCACGCCGGACGACGAAGGCCGGCGACTGGGGCCGGGGTTCATGGTCGTGACCGGTGGTTGGCGAAGGGCGGATTGTCGCCAGTTTCGGCGCCGGCCGTCAACGCGGGGCGCGATCGGGCGCGGGGTACTTGCGGGCATTGGCGGCTAGCTTGGTGGTCACGGCCTCGTTGAGGTCGACGCCCAGCACCGCGCTCAGCCGCACCAGGTACAGCAGGACATCGGCCAGTTCGTCGCGCACGGCGCGCGCGGTCTGCGGTTCCTGGGCGACGGTGCGGGAGGCCTCTTCGTCCAGCCACTGGAACAGCTCGACCAGTTCGCCGACCTCGCCGGTCAGCGCCATGGCCAGGTTCTTGGGCGAGTGGAAACGCTGCCAGTCGCGGGCATCGGCAAAGGCCTGCAAGGCCGCTTCCAGTGCGGCCACGTCGATCAGCCGGGGGGTGATGCTCATCGCCGGCTGCCGTGTCCGAAGCGCCGGGTGGCCATCAGGCCTGGGCCGGGCGGCCGTCGGTCCGGAGCAACTGCTTGCCCAGCGCCGACAGGTGCACCTGGTCGGGGCCGTCGCCGATGCGCATGAAGCGGGCGTAGGTGTAGGCCTCGGCCAGGAAGGTGTCCTGGCTGAGCCCGGCACCACCGTGGATCTGGATCGCCCGGTCGATCACCTGGCAGGCCATCGCCGGCACGATGATCTTGGCCGCGGCGATCAGGTCCTTGGCCGCCTTGTTGCCCTCGCGGTCCATCTTGTCGGCGGCGCGCAGCGTCAGCAGCCTCGCCTGTTCGACCTCGCACCAGCTGCGGGCGATGTCCTCGCGCACCGAGCCCTGCTCGGCCAGCGGCTTGCCGAAGGCGATGCGGTGGTTGGCACGCCGGCACATCAGCTCGATCGCGCGCTGCGCGCAGCCCACCAGGCGCATGCAGTGGTGGATGCGGCCCGGCCCCAGCCGGGCCTGGGCGATCTCGAAGCCGCGGCCCTCGCCCAGCAGCATGTTGGCCACCGGCACACGCACGTTGTCGTAGACGATCTCGGGGTGGCCGTTGGGCGCATCGTCGTAGCCCAGCACCTGGATGTCGCGCACGATGCGCACGCCCGGCGTGTCCTTGGGCACCAGCACCATCGATTGCTGCTGGTGCGGGCTGGGGTGCTCGGGGTTGCTCTTGCCCATCACGATCAGCAGCTGGCAGGCCTCGTTCATCGCGTCGGAGGTGTACCACTTGCGGCCGTTGATGACGTATTCGTCGCCGTCGCGGCGGATCTCGCAGCGGATGTTGGTGGCGTCGCTGGACGCCACCTCGGGCTCGGTCATCGAGAAGCCCGACTTCAGCTCGCCGGCCAGCATGGGCTCCAGCCAGCGCGCCTTCTGTGCCGGTGTGCCGAAGCGCGCCAGGATCTCCATGTTGCCGACATTCGGTGCCGCGCAGTTGAAGACCTCGGGGCCCCACAGCACCCGGCCCATGATCTCCTTGACCGGCGCGTAGTCCAGGTTGCTCAGCCCCGGCCCGTGCTCGCCGCTGAGAAACAGGTTCCACAGGCCCTGCGCCCGGGCCAGCGCCTTCAGCCGCTGCAGCACCGGTGGCTGCTGGTAACGCGCACTGCCGCCGGCCTTGGCCTGGGCGTGGAACTCGCGCTCGACCGGGTAGACATGCGCGTCCATGAAGGCCGCCACCTGGTGCTGCAGTTCCAGCGACCGCGGGCTGTGCTCAAAATCCATGGGGCTCTCCAGAGTCGGTGCTGCCGCACCTGCCTGGCCGCACCTTAGGCGCAGCGCCATCCGGCTGCTTGCGCCTACTGGCTGCGCCCCAAGGACAACCGGCGCCGGCCTCAGCCGAAAAGCGGCCGGCCGACGCCGTTGCATGGCGCCCGGCCGAGCTGCCTGGGCAGCGCCGGCCGGTGGTGGGCGTCAGATCAGAGCGCCGCGTCCTTGAGCTTCTTCAGCGCGCGGGTCTTGATCTTGACGGTGGCGGGCTTGGCCGCGAAGACACGTTCCACCTTGGTGAAGGGGTCGATGCCGGTGCGCTTCTTCTTGGCCGGCACGTTGACGACGTTGACCTTCAGCAGGCCGGGCAGCGTGAACGAGCCCAGGCCCTTCTTGTTCACCGAAGCCAGCACCGTGGCTTCCAGCGAGGCGATCACGGCCTTGACGGCCTTGGCCTCGACGGCGGCCAGCTCGGCCAGGTGGGCGATCAGGCCGGTCTTGTTGAAGGCGGTCTTGATCGGCTTCAGCGCCACTGCGGCGGCCTTGGCGGGCGCAGCGGCCTTGGCCACCTTCTTCGCCGGCGCGGCGGCCTTGGCACCGGACTTCTTGGCCGGCGCAGCGGCCTTGGTTGCGGGGGCAGCCTTCGGGGCGGGCGCCTTGGTCGTCGTCGTCTTCTTTGCAGTTGCCATGAGAGCGTGTGTCCTGAAATGGAGGGGTGCCCGCGTCAGCGGACAGCCAGGATTTTAGGCGCCGCCGCAGCGTGCAGACTTCACGCGGCACGCCCGTTGTGTGAACCGCCGCAGGCTGCAGCGCGCCGCCGCACGACCGATAGGGGGGGATGTGCCAGCTATTTGCGCTGAACAGCAATGCCCCGAGCGCGGCGACCTTTGCCTTCACCGGCTTCTCGGCGCGTGGCGGCGACACCGGCGAACATGCCGACGGCTGGGGTATGGCCTTCCACGGCGACGGCGGCTGCCGCGTGTTCCTGGACGACGCACCGGCCTGCCGCTCGCCGCTGGCGGCGTTTCTGCGCCAACACCCGATCCGGGCGACCTCGGTGCTGGCGCATATCCGCAAGGCCACGCAGGGCGCGGTGCAGCTGTCCAACTGCCACCCGTTCCAGCGCCAGTGGGCGGGCCGGCACTGGGCCTTCTGCCACAACGGCGACCTGCGCGGCTTTGCACCGGCGCTGGACGCGGCCCACCAGCCGGTCGGTTCCACCGACAGCGAGGCCGCCTTCTGCTGGCTGCTGCAGCGCCTGCAGCAGCATTTCGACGGCCAGCCCGCGCCAGCCTGGCCGGCCCTGGCGCCGGTGCTGGCCACGCTGGCGGCCGAGCTGGCGCAATACGGCACCTTCAATTTCCTGCTGGCCGACGGCGAGGCGGTCTACGCCCACTGCAGCACCCGGCTGCACTGGCTGCAGCGCCGCCACCCCTTCCACCGCGTGCAGCTGGTCGACAGCGACCAGTGGCTGGACCTCGCCCGCGACAATCCGCCGGGCGACCGCATGGTGCTGGTGGCCACCGAGCCGCTGACCCATGGTGAACCCTGGGTGGCCATGCCGCACGGCGCGCTGTTCGTGATGGCGCAGGGCGAGGTGGTCTGGCGCTCGACGGCCACCGGCGGGGCGGCCGACATCCCCGATGTCGCCCGTGCGACGCGCCAGCCCGCGGGCCTGTGACCAGAATCAAGCGGCGCCAGTGGCCCGATCAGCCCGATCAGGCCCGTCTGCACGAGGCTTGACCATGAACTATGACCTGGTGATCCGTGGCGGCGAACTCGCCGATGGGGATGGTGGGCCACTGCGCCAGGCCGATGTGGCGATCAGCGATGGCCGCATCGTCGTCGTCGGGCCGGTCAGCGGCCGAGGCCGCGAGGAGATCGACGCCCGCGGCAAGCTGGTGACGCCGGGCTTCGTCGACATCCACACCCACTACGACGGCCAAGCCACCTGGGACAGCCGCATGCAGCCGTCCAGCTGGCATGGCGTGACGACGGCGGTGATGGGCAACTGCGGCGTCGGCTTCGCCCCGGTGCGGCCGCAGCACCGCAACCGCCTGGTCGAGCTGATGGAGGGGGTGGAGGACATTCCCGGCACCGCGCTGCACGAGGGCCTGTCCTGGCAGTGGGACAGCTTCGGCAGCTACCTGGACGCGCTGGACCAGCGTCCACGCGACATCGACCTCGCCGCCCAGCTGCCGCATGGTGCGCTGCGTGTCTACGTGATGGGCGAACGTGGCGCCCGGCTGGAAGCCGCCACCGCCGACGACCTGCAGCAGATGCGCCAGCTCAGCGCCGAGGCGGTGCGCGCCGGGGCCATCGGCTTTTCCAGTTCGCGCTCGGTGAATCACCGCTCGATCAAGGGTGAACCCACGCCCAGCCTGCGCGCCAGCGAGGACGAGTTGCAGGCCATCGCCGCCGGGCTGAAGGACGCCGGCCGCGGCACGCTGCAGTTCATCTCCGACTTCGTGCAGCCCTCGCTGCAGGACGAGTTCGGCATGCTCAGCCGGCTGGTGCAGACCTCGGGCCGACCGCTGTCGTTTTCACTGGCGCAGAGCTACCGCGCACCAAACGCCTGGCGCGAGTTGCTGGCCCTGACCGAGGCCGCCAACGCGCGCGGCCTGGCCATCACCGGCCAGGTGGCGCCGCGGCCGATCGGCGTGCTGCTCAGCCTGCAGGGCAGCCGCAACGTGTTCTCCGGCTGCGCCAGCTACCAGGCCATCGCCCACCTGCCGCTGGCCGAGCGGGTGCGGCGGCTGCACCAGCCGGACCTGCGTGCGGCCATCCTGGACGAGTACGCCGCCGCCGCACGCGACCCGCTGGTGCCGCGGGCGGGCGCCTTCGACCGCATCTTCACCTTCGGTGCGCCGGTGGACTACGAGCCGCCGCCCGAGCGTTCGGTCGGCGCCATCGCCCGCCGGCGTGGCCGGGACCCGGCCGACACCGCCTACGACCTGATGCTGGAGGACGACGGCCGGGCCTTCCTGTTTGCGCCCTTTGCCAACTACGCGGACGGCCACCTCGACGTCTGCCACGAGATGCTGGCCCATCCCCACACCGTGCCGGGCCTGGGCGATGGCGGCGCCCATGTCAGCATCATCTGCGACGGCAGCTTCCCCACCTACCTGCTCGCCCACTGGGGGCGTGACCGGGCCCGCGGCCGCTTCGACATCGGCTGGCTGGTCAAGCGCCAGACCGCCGACACCGCCCGCGCCGTGGGCCTGCTGGACCGCGGCCGCCTGGCCCCGGGCTACAAGGCCGACCTGAACGTGATCAACCTGGGTCAGCTGCAGGTGGGCGCGCCGGTGATGGCGGCCGACCTGCCCGCCGGTGGCCGCCGCCTGCTGCAGCGTGCACGCGGCTACGACGCCACCGTGGTGTCGGGCCAGATCACCTACCGTGACGGCGAGGCCACCGCCGCCCTGCCCGGCCGCCTGGTGCGCGGCCAGCAAAAGGTGCCAACGGCCTGATCCGTCGCCGGGTGCGCCGCGGCGTGGCTTCATGACCTCGCGCAGAGGCCGCGCCGGCCGGCTGGCGTAGGCTCACGCCCCATGCTTGCCTTCCTGCCTCCCCCGATGCGCGGCGCCATCGCGGCCCTGCTGCTGGTGCTGAACACGCTGTTCTGGTGTGCGCTGCTGTTCGCCGTCTCGCTGCTCAAGCTGCTGCTGCCGTTCAAGCCGGTGCGGGCGGCGGTCGACCCGCTGCTCAACAGCATCGCCACCGCCTGGATCGCCTGCAACAGCGGCTGGATGGCGCTGACCCAGCGCACCACCTGGGACGTGGCGGGCGTGGCTGGCCTGCGTTACGCGGGCTGGTACCTGGTCAACTGCAACCACCAGTCCTGGGTCGACATCTTCGTGCTGCAGCATGTGCTGAACCGGCGCATCCCGCTGCTGAAGTTCTTTCTCAAGCAGCAGCTGATCTATGTGCCGGTGATCGGCCTGGCCTGGTGGGCGCTGGACTTCCCCTTCATGCGCCGCCACAGCAAAGCGGCGCTGCGCAAGCACCCCGAGTTGCGTCACCAGGACCGCGAGACCACCCGCCGCGCCTGCGAGAAGTTTGCCCTGGTGCCCACCAGCGTGATGAACTTTGCCGAGGGCACCCGCTTCACGCGCGCCAAGCACCAGGCGCAGGCCTCGCCCTATCGCCACCTGCTCAAGCCCAAGGCCGGCGCGCTGGCACTGGCGCTCAATGCCATGGGTGCGCAGTTCCACTCGCTGATCGATGTCACCATTGTCTACCCGGCCGGTGTGCCCACCTTCTGGGCCTTTCTCTGCGGCCGCACGCCGCGGGTGGTGGTGCGCGCACGCCAGCTGACGATCCCGGCCGAGTTCTGCGCCGGTGACTATGGCGGTGATGCCGAGTTCCGCGCCGTGTTCCACCGCTGGCTGGCCCAGCTGTGGCAGGACAAGGACGAGCAGATCGCGGCCGTGCTGGCGGCGCCGGCCGGCCGCCCTTAAGGCCCCGTTCAGACCGGTCGCCGACACTGGTGGGCATCAGCGCAGACCGCAGCGCCCTGCCGCCGCTTCGAAAAGAGAGCCCGCCATGAACCCGAACCCATCCGCCCAGCGTTTCAGTGCACTGTCCATCACCCTGCACTGGGGCATGCTGCTGCTGTTGATCGCCGTCTACGCCACGATGGAGTTCAAGGGCGTGTTTCCCAAGGGCAGCGCGCCGCGCGAGCTGATGAAGACCACCCACTTCATGCTCGGCCTGGGCGTGCTGGCGCTGGTGGGTGTGCGCCTGCTGGCGCGCTGGACCGGGCCGCAGCCGGCCATCGTGCCCACGCCGCCGCGGTGGCAGCAGCGGCTGGCCACCCTGATGCACCTGGCGCTGTACGGCCTGATGATCGCGCTGCCGGTGCTGGGTTGGCTGACACTCAGCGCCGCCGGCAAGCCGATCCCCTTCTTCGGCCTGCAGCTGCCGGCCCTGCTGGTGGAGAACAAGGCCCTGGCCGACGACCTGAAGGAAGTGCACGAGACGCTGGCCACCCTGGGTTACGGGCTGATCGGCGCCCATGCACTGGCCGCGCTGGCCCACCACTACCTGCTGCGCGACAACACGCTGCGCCTGATGCTGCCGGCCCGCCGCTGAACGGTCGCAGCGCTGCCATACTTGCCCACTCCACAGCCCCTGACGAGCAGACCATGTACCAGCGCATCCTAGTCCCGGTCGACGGCAGCCCCACCTCCCAGCGCGGCCTGGCCGAAGCCATCGCGCTGGCCCGCTCCGGCGGTGGGCGCGTGCGCCTGTTGCATGTGGTCGACGAGCTGTCGTTCGCCTTGTCGGCCGACGCCTTTGCGGCCTACGGGGGTGACATGCTGAGCCTGCTGCGCGAGGGCGGCGAGCAGATCCTGGCCCAGGCCAGGGCGCAGGTCGAAGCGGCGGGTGTGGCGGCCGAGACCGTGCTGCGCGACAGCTTTGCCGGCCGGGTGGGCGACCTGGTGGTGGCCGAGGCCACCGCCTGGCCGGCCGACCTGATCGTCATCGGCACGCATGGCCGGCGCGGCGTGAGCCGGCTGTTCATGGGCAGCGACGCCGAGCAGATCCTGCGCGTCGCGCCGGTGCCGGTGCTGCTGGTGCGCGCCCAGACGCCAGCCGACGCGGGCTGAGCACGCGGGCGCCGCGGATCGCCTGATCGTGTGATCGCCTGCGCAGGCGCGGCCGCCTCCCCGGCGGCGTACCGGTGCCGCGTGGGATAGGCAGGCCGGCGCCCCACGCCTAGACTGCGGGCTGCAGAGAGGTCCCGCCCTTGGCATTCGAGCAGCACGTCTTCATCAGCTATGCCCACCTGGACAACGAGCCGCTGACGCAGGGGCAGAAGGGCTGGGTGTCGCAGTTCCATGCCACGCTGCAGACCCGCCTGAGCCAGTGGCTGGGCGAGCAGGCGCGCATCTGGCGCGACGACAAGCTCGAAGGCAACGACCTCTTCGACGTCAAGATCCTCGACCAGTTCGCCAAGACGGCGCTGCTGATCTCGGTGCTCAGCCCGCGCTATGTCAAGTCCGAGTGGTGCAACCGCGAGCTGCAGGCCTTCTGCACCGCGGCCGAGCAAAGCGGCGGCCTGGCGGTGGGCGGCAAGAGCCGCCTGGTCAAGGTAGTGAAGACGCCGGTGGACGGCAGTGGCGTGCTGCCCGCCGTGGTGCAGCGCACGCTGGGTTATGACTTTTTCGAGCTGGCCGGCGACGAGCCCAAAGAGCTGGACCCGGCCCTGGGCGAGCAGGCGCGCGTGCACTTCCTCGACAAGGTCAGCACCCTGGCCTGGAACCTGGCCAAGAGCCTGCAGCAGCTGGCCCAGGCCGACCCCACAGGGGCCACGGCGCCGGGCGCCGGCGCCGTGGTGGCTACACCGCCCGCCGCCGGCCCGGGCGCCGTGCCGGGCGCGCCGGCCGTGGTGCCCGACGCCGCGCCGGTCACCGACAAGGCCACCGTCTTCCTGGCCGAATGCGGCCGCGACCTGCGCGACCTGCGTGAGCAACTGGCCACCGACTTGCGCATGCACGGCCACGAGGTGCTGCCGGACGCTCCGCTGCCGCAGGACGAGGCCTCGCTGCGCAGCACCTTGCAGGCGCAGCTGGCACGCTCGGCGCTGGCGGTCCACCTGGTCGGGCGCAGCGCCGGGCCCACGCCCGACGGGCCGAGCGAGTTGCCGCTGGTGCAGTTGCAGAATGCGCTGGCCGTCGAGCGCTGCCGGGCGCTGGAAACGACTGGGGTGGTGGACACAACGGCTGCCACGGGCACGGCGACCGCCCTCGGCGCCGGCATGCTGCGCCGCATCCTGTGGCTGCCCGACGGCGTGGCGGGCGAACGGCCCGAGCAGCAGGCCTTCATCAACGCGCTGCAGACCGACGCCGGGCTGCAGTACGGCGCCGACCTGCTGCGTGGCGACTTCGGCGCCCTGAAGGCCGCCGTGCACACCAGCCTGCAGC
>Ga0208266_100637_pt1 | contig 11069 bp, 6 predicted proteins | sample LakWasMet67_HOW9_2_FD_183897 | JGI IMG/M metagenome (GOLD analysis project Ga0208266, IMG submission 183897) | Freshwater sediment methanotrophic microbial communities from Lake Washington under simulated oxygen tension - Sediment Metagenome... | ecosystem: Environmental > Aquatic > Freshwater >...
AGCAGGTGGCGGAGCTGCGGCGCACCGCTGCGGCCGCCGGCGTCGATGCCGACAAGGCCCGCATCCTGGAGGTCGGGTCCGGCTGCGGCATGACCGTGGTGCGCGGGCGCACCGCCCATGGGCTGGACATCCACGGCATCGAACCCAGCATGGGCGAATACAGCTCCACGCTCGACGTCTGCCGCCGGCTGATCGACCATTACGGCCTGCCGGCCGACGCGGTGCAGGACGCCACCGGCGAGGCGATCCCCTTCGCGGATGCCAGCTTCGACATCGTCTATTCCTCCAACGTGCTGGAGCATGTCGGCGACCCGGCGGCGGTGCTGGACGAGGCGCTGCGCGTGCTGAAGCCGGGCGGGCTGCTGCTGATCGTCGTGCCGAACTACGGCTCCTGGTGGGAGGGGCATTACGGCATCCTGTGGCTGCCGCGGATGCCGGCCGGGCTGGCGAAGCTCTATGTCCGGCTGTTCGGGCGCGACCCGTCCTATGTCGACACCCTCAACCTGATCGACCGCCCCTGGTTCGACCGCTGGCTCGGCCGCCATCCCGGCCGGCTGGAGGTGCTGGACTGGGGCTGGGGCGTGTTCGAGCAGCGCCTGCGCACTCTGGGCTTCGGCGACTGGGCGGCGTTGTCGGTCGCCAAGCGCATCGTCACCTTCGTCCACCGCTCCGGCCTGCTGGAGCCGGCGATCTGGCTCGCCCGGCGCCTGCATTGGGAAACCCCGATCATCTTCGCGGCGCGCAAGCGCTGAACGGGGCCGCCCGCCGGCTGCTCTCATCACCCCGCCGGCAGCAGGTCGGGGGCCAGCCCGGCGGCCTTCGCCTCGGCGGCGCGGGCGAGGTCGCGGGCGATACGGGCCATCGAACCGGACCAGTCCCATTGGCGGTCCTGGCGGTAGATCCGCAGGGACGGGTACCAGATGCTCTTCTCGGCGTCGTTCATCCAGCGCCAGTCCATCCGGTAGGGCGCCGGCAGCCAGCTCGGGACGCCCAGCGCGCCGGCGACATGCAGGACGGAACTGTCGATGGCGATCACCAGATCCAGCGTCTTCATCACCGCTGCGGTGTCGAGGAAGGCGTCCGGCCCGGCGTCGAAATCCGGACCCAGCCGGTGAAGCAGCGCCTCGTCGGCGTCGGCCAAGCGCTTGGCGGCGTTGTCCTGCTTGTGCAGGTCCACCAGGGTGACGCCGGGGATGGCGGCCAGGGGGCGCACGAACTCGAAGGGGACGGAGCGCTTGGGGTCGGCGTCGCGGGTGGCGTCGCCGTTGCTCCAGCACAGCCCGACGCGCAGGCCGCCCAGCCCGGCCAGCCGGTCCGTCCACAGCCGCACCCGCTCGGGATCGGCCGACAGATAGGGGCGGTTCGGCACGGCGTCGGCGGTCGACCCCAGCAGATGGGGCAGGCTGAGGAACATCGACCGCGCCCGGATGGCGGGCATGCGCTCCGGGTTGAAGCGGATGTTGCCGGGGTTGGGCACGGTCGACAGCAGGCGCTGCAGCCGCGGCGGACAGACCACCACCACCTCGCCGCAGATGCGGGCGACCTGCGGCACGAAGCGGACGAAATGGATCATGTCGCCCCAGCCGCCTTCGGCGGCCAGGGCCACCGTGTCGTCGGGCAGCGGCCGTCCGTCCCAGATCGGGATCGGGCTGCCGTCGGCCTGGAACCAGACATTGTTCTTGCGCGCTTCGAAATCGGCCATGCCGCCGACGAAATCGCCGAGCCGCAACCGGTTGATGCCGGCGATGTGGCGGGCGTCGGTCATGGTCGGCTGCACGCGCAGCGCCCGGCGGCAGGCCGCCAGGGACTCCGTCGCGTGGGCCATCTCCTCCTGCACCAGCGCGATCTGCAGATGGGCCACCGGATTGCCGGGCCCCAGCATGACCGAGGCCTGGGCGTTGCGCAGCGACTCCTCGAACTCCGCCCCCTGCGAGGCGGGATCGAGCAGCAGCGCCTCGCTGAGGGCGATGCGGGTTTCCAGATGGTCCGGGCGCAGCATCGCGGCCCGGCGCAGCGGTCCGGCGGCCTCCTGCCGCCGCTCCTGCCGCAGCAGCGTGCCGCCCAGCTGGTACAGGGTCTCGGCGTCGTCGGGAAGTTCGGCCGCCAGCTGCCGAAGCAGGACCAGGGAGCCTGCATGGTCGCCGATCCCCTGCAATGTGCGGCACAGGTTCTGCCGGACCGCGGTGAAGCCGGGGGCCAGCCGCAGGGACCGGCGCATCAGCGCCACCGCCTCGCCGGTCCGAGCGAACCGCTTCTCCACCAGCCCCAGCAGTTGCAGCCCGTCATACTGGGCGGGATCGACGGCGAGCGCCTTGCGGTAGAGTTGCCGGGCTTCGTCCAGCCGGTCGGTCTGGTGGGCCTGGACGGCGGGGATGAGAAAGGGCTGCGGCTGGATCATGGACTGGCTCGCGAAGGGCAGGGCGCCTTTATGGCCGCTGGACGGCGCCGATTGCAATTCCGGAAGCCGTCCCAGGCAAGCGGGCCGCCGCCGGTTGACCCGAAAAAACATGCCGTGCTATGGCCGCGAACCGGAAGACCGTGCCGCCCGCCCGACTTCCGCCCGCCCGACTTCCGTTCGTCCGCCTTCCGGCCCCTTTCCCCGCAAAGCCAATGGATAGCCGCTTCATGGGTCAAGACATCGCGCGCGCCATAGAGCATTACCGGGCCGGTCGCCGCGACGACGCCCTGGCCCTGGCCGAACAGGTTCTGCGCGAGGGTCCCGGCGACAGCGGGGCGCTCAACCTTGCCGGCGTCATCCTGTACGAGCTGGGCCGGCTGGACGAGGCGGAGGAGCGGCTGTCGCGTCTGGTGGCGCTCGACCCCTTCTTCTTCCAGGCGCGCGTCAATCTGGCGGTGGTGCTCCAGGCGAAGGGTGCCCGGATGGACGCCGTCGCCCAGTTCCGCATGGTTGCGGCGCTGCTGCCGGACCAGCTGGAGGTGCAGGACCGGCTGGGCAGCCTGCTGCATGGTTTGGGCGATCATGACGGGGCGTTGCGCCATCTGCGCCGCGCCGTCCGGCTCGCCCCCGACGACCCCAACCGCAGGGTGCTGCTGGCGGTGTCGTTGATGTCGAACGGCGCTCATGCCGAGGCCGCCGCGATCCTGTCCGATGTGCTGGCGCAGCAGCCCGGCCATGCCGACGCCCGTGGCCATCTGGCCGCGGCCCGGCTGTCGTCCGGCCGGCCGGATCTGGCGGAGGCGGTGCTGGCGCAAGGCGGTGCCGTGACCGGCGAGGCGGCGAACACCCTGGCCCGCGCCCGTCTCTACCGCCGGATCGCCGAAGAGGCCGGCCGGCCGCAGCTTCCCCACGGGCTGCTGGTGCGCGCGCCCTTCTCGGTTCTGTCGGGCTACGGCGACTTCGCCCAGCATTTCGTGCGCAGCCTGATGGAACGCGGGCAGACGCTGCGGCTGGCCGGGCTGATGGGCGAGGAGAGCTGGCGCCCTTCCTTCGCCGACCCGATCCTGCAGGCGGCGGCGCGGCGTCTGGATGCGCCGCTGCGGCCCCGTCTGGCGCTCAGCGTGCTGACCCCGCCGCTGGTCGAGCCGATTCCCGGCGTGCCGACCGTCAATTACACCATGTTCGAAGGGCCGCGGATTCCGCCCGTCTTCGCCGCCTGCAGCCGGGCGCATGATCTGGTGATCGTGCCGACCGAATCCTCCCGGCTGGCCTGGGTCGCCTCCGGTCACCCGGAGGACCGCATCCGCGTCTGTCCGCCCGGCATCGCCCCCAACCCGGCGGACGCCGGAGCGCGGCCGCTGCCCATCATGGGGCCGCGCGGCCGGGGGGTGATGGACTATCGGGTCCGTGTGCTCAACATCTCCGACTTCGTCGCGCGCAAGAACCTGGACGGGCTTCTGCGGGTCTGGCTGCGCGCCACCCGCGCCGACGACGACGCGATCCTGATCCTGAAGGTGGGCAAGGGCGGCTCGTCCCTGATCGGCGAGGTCCGCCGGCTGCTGGAGCAGGGCATGCACGCCACCGGCCGCCGGATGGAGGAGGCGGCCCCCATCGCGCTGCTCACCGACCGCTACGACGAGCAGGGCATCGCCTGCCTCTACGCCATGGCGACCCATTATTTCAGCCTGTCGCACGGCGAGGGCTGGGACCTGCCGATCACCCGGGCGGGCTGCCTGGGCGCCGGCCTGATCGCCCCCAGGCACAGCGCCTACACCGCCTATCTGAACGACGCGGTCGCCCACCTGATTCCCTGCACCACCGGCCCGGCGCTGATGCCCTACAGCAGCGCCTACTACCCGGCCTTCCACGGGCTGGACTGGTGGCACCCGGACGAGGATGCGGCGGCGGAGATCCTGTCCCGTGTCGTCCGCAACCCCGAGGGCGAGCGCCGGGACGCCGCCCGCCACCTTACGGAAACCTTCACCTGGGATGCCGCCGCGTCCCGGCTGCTGGATGTCCTGGATGGGGTGGGAGGCTAATACCAGCGGTCATTGATCATGACCGCTGGTATCCGCGCCGACTGGCGCGGCGGCGGCACATGCCGCCGAAGCTTTTGATCCTGACAGGTCAGGATCAAAAGCCGTTTGTATAATTGTCCTCCAGCGCGAAGCGGCGGCCGTGCAGGGTCAGATGGGGGCGGATGCCCTCGTGCCGGACGCTGCGCAGCGCCCGGATGCGGCGCTCCATCTCCTCGCTCCCGATGTCCGGCGGCAGGGCGCGCAACGCATCCAGCGCCTTGCGCGTGCAGCGCCTGCTCTGGTCCCAGGCCAGACCTGTACGGGGCAGCGGCGTGCCGGTCAGCGCCAGCTGCGGCGCCAGCATCACGAACAGCTGGATCAGTGCCGTATAGGTCCGGTCGATCAGCCAGTCCGCATCCGGCAGTTCCGGCAGCGGGAAGGACAAAGCGCCGACGATGGGCCCGGCGTCCACCCGTTCCGTCATCTCGTGCGCGGTGACGCCATACTGCGCCGCCCCGTCATACAGCGCGAAGGCGAAGGGATGCCGGCCCGGATAGCCGGGCGGGCCGGGGTGGAAGTTGTAGGAGGGACCCGGAACCCGCTGCAGCAGGGCCGCCGGCACGATGCTGTTGGTCCGGAAGGCGACGATGCGGTCGACTCCTCCGGTTTCGGCCACCGCCCGCTCCAGCCCTGCCGCGTCGGCCGCCGTGACCACCACCAGATCCCGGTTGGCGGTGGCGAGGATGGCGCCGAGGTGGCGGGCATCTTCCTGCGGGCACAGCAGGGCCAGGGTGGCGGGCATGCGGCGGGGCTCTTCGTCGGATGCCTTACCGGGCGGCGGCGTCCTGGGTGGCATCGACGAACGCCTCGGCGAAGGCACGCCAGGTGCGCTCGGTGCGGATGAAGGCCTTGGCGCGGGCGGCGCGGGCCTTGGCGGCGGCGCGGTCGGTATAGAGGCGCTCCAGCGCTTCCACCAGTTCGTCGACCGAGGATTCGCCCCAGCCGAAGCGGCTGCCGTCGCGGTCGGCGACCGGAACCTGCCGGTCCAGCGTCAGGCACAGGTCATCGCCCTGGGTCGGGCTCTTCAGCAGGTCGCGGTGGCCGGTGTTGTTGGACAGCACCACCGGAACGCCGCAGGCCATCGCCTCCATGGCGACGAGGTTGGTCGCCCCCTCGCAGCGGTTGGGGAAGACGGCGGCATGGCAGTCGGCCAGGATCCCCGCGATCTGGTGGCGGCCAAGGAAGCCCAGGTCGACGAAGCCCTCCTCGTCGGCGCCGTTCTCCAGCGCCCAGGTCTTCACGTCGACCATGTTGTTGGGCAGGACCCGCGGCGGCTTCGGCGCCAGGGGCGATTCCGCCATGGTCATGCCGACCTCCGGCCAGGCGTTCTGCCAGGCGGTGACGAGCAGCGCGTCGGGATGGCGCTGACGGAAGGCGCGGAAGGCGGCCAGCACGATGTCCTGGCCCTTGCGGAACTCCAGCTTGCCGCCGGAGAAAATGACGAAGCGGTCGCCGAACCGGCCGCTCGGCTCCGTCTCCACCATCTCGGTCGGGTCGATGCCCTGGAAGGCGAGGCCGACATTGTCGAAGCCCCAGATCTCCAGAAGCTGCCTGTTGTAGGTCGAATGCACGACGATGCGGTCGTACTGGCGGGCGCGGGCCATCACCTCGGGCGTGAAGCGGGTTTCCTCATAGGCGATGACGCCGATGTTGCGCCGGCCGCGGAAGCGCCCCGACGGGCCGCCGGCGGTGAAGCCGTTGCCCAGCGCGTGCAGGACGTCGAACTCCTTCAGCAGCAGCATGTGGCCCTTGGCATTGTCGGCCATGGCGGCGACCTGCTGGTAGGGACCCTCCAACGATTGCAGCTTGGCGCGGTTCTCCGGACGCAGGGTCCCCATCAAAGGCTTTTCAAGCAGCAGCGGCGGCCGGCCCATGTCGGCGAGGTAGAGGGCGGTGTGGACACCCACCAGTCCCCAGCCGTGGACCTCCGTGAGCTGCCAGGTGAAAGCCAAGTTCGGAATCATGATGGGAAACCCTGTTCTGGCCGCCCGCATCGGCGGTCCCTGTCGGCAAGCGCCGGGACGGCTGCCGGGCGGACGATCCCGTGCCGGGCCGGCGCTTGTCAAGTCGAGGACTGCGAGGCTCCGCGTGCCACCCAGTCGCGCCACATCGCGCGGTAGGCTGTCTCGACCCCCCGGGCGAAGCCCTTGTAGTCGGTCAGCGGGGCGGCGTTCAGCCGGTCGCGCATGGTCCGGCGCAGCCCGCTCAAGCGCTCCGGGTCCCCGGCGAGCGCCACCGCGGTGGCGATGTAGCCCGCCTCGTCGGATGCCACCAGCTCGCTCAACCCGCAATGGGTCAGCAGGCTGGCGCCGACGCGGGCGACATGGCTGGCACCCGTCACCGTCACCACCGGCACGCCCATCCACAGCGCCTCGCAGGTGGTGGTGGTGCCGTTGTAGGGGAAGGGATCAAGGCCGATGTCGATGCGGTCGTAGGCGCGCAGATGCCCATCGGCGGCGTCGATGCGGGCCAGCAGCTCGACGCGGCCGGCATCGATCCCGAACTGGACGAAGGTGTTCAGGTAGCGCCGGCGCGTTTCCTCGTCGCCCATCTGGGCGCTCTTGACGATCAGGCGGGAGTTCGGGACCCGCTTCAGGATCTCCGACCAGACCCGCACCACATCCCCCGTCACCTTGGAGGTGTTGTTGAAGGACCCGAAGGTGACATGGCCGTTGGCGAGCAGAGGCGGTTCGGCCGGCGGGGCGACGTCCACCGGCGGGCGGTAACTGTGGAAACCGTGCGGCAGCCGGACGATGCGCTCGGCGCTCAGCCGGTCGGCCTCGCCCGGCGGTTCGGCGACGGCGTCGCTGAAGCGCCAGTCGATGGCGCGCATGCCGGTGGTGTCGGGATAGCCCAGCCACGTCGCCTGGACCGGCGCCGGCTTGCGGGCGAACAGGGTCAGCCGGTTGTTGGCGGTGTGGCCGGTCAGATCGACCAGGATGTCGATGCCGTCCTGCTCGATCAGCGCGGCGGCGCGGGCGTCGTCCACCCCGACCAGCGACCGCCAGCCCTCGGCCAGCCCCTTCAGCCGTTCGGTGACCACATCCGACCTTGCGGCGGCATGGTAGCAGAACACCTCGAACTGCTTGCGGTCATGCTCGCGGATCAGCGGCTCGGCGAAGAAGGCGACGGAATGGGCGCAGAAATCGGGCGAGACGTAGCCGACGCGCAGGCGGCGTTCGGGATCGCGCGGGTTGGCGTGGCGCTTGCCGGCGGGCAGCAGCGGATCGGCATGGCGCTGCGCCCACGCCACATGCGCCTTGAAGATGGTCTGGGGTGGGACGGCCGGGGTGTAGTGCAGGGCCAGCAGCAGGTTGGAATGCATCAGGGCGTGGGTGGGGTGCGCCTCCAGCCCTTTTTGGAAGACGCCGATCGCCTCCTCGATGCGCCCCATCTCCTTCAGCGTCTCGCCCAGATTGTTCCAGGCCTCGGCCGACTTCGGATCGGCCTTCAGCGCGGCGACGAAGCACTCCACGGCCCGGGCCAGTTCGACCGCTCCCTTGTGCAGATCGCCCAGGTTGCACAGCGCGGCCGCCATGTCCGGCTTCAGGCGCAGCGCCTCGCCATAGGCGGCGCGTGCGCCCTCGCGGTCGCCGCGGTTGCGCAGGATGTTGGCGAGGTTGAAATGGGCCTCGGCATAGTCGGGCTTCAGCCGGATGGCGGTGCGCAGCGCCTCTTCCGCCTCCGCAGACCGGCCCATGTCCAGCAGCAGGCAGCCGTGGTTGCTGTGGACGAACGGATCGGCGGCGTTGCGGGCGAGCGCCCGGCGGTAGCAGCCCAGCGCCTCCTCCCAGTCGCCGCGGGCGCGCAGGATGATGGCGAGGTTGTTGTTGGCGTTGGGGTGGCCCGGATCGGCGGCCAGCACGGCGCGGTATCCGGCCTCCGCCTCGGCGGTCCGGCCTTCCCGGTGCAGGGTCAGCGCACGGGCGAAGCCGGCGTCCGCTGCTGCTCCGGCCGGCGCCGCATGTCGCAGGGAGGGGGCCGGAGAGGCCGGGTGTCTGGCCTTGGCCTGCTTGCGTGAAGGCTTTTTCATCGGGCTGACCGCCTGGCGTTAGATCTCTGTCGGCAAAGAACCGTCCTTGCTGGTCGATAGCAATGACCATGCGATATCCGCAAGCGGCATCTCATCCCTGGACGGATGTGCCGCAATGGACACATCGGCCGGAGACATATGATGGATGGCGGATGCCCCCTGGGACAGATGGCTTGCTGCTGTTGGGCCTCTTCTGCTATTCCAGCGGAATCGCGTGGTTATGCATCGTCTGCAAGTGGCGGACGCACGCGCTTCGTCGCGCCCCGGGGCCAAGGAGCGCATGGTCGATCGAGACCGGGTGATCGAACGGTATGAAGACCTTGCTTTCGCGGCGTGTTTCACATTTTTCACGGCGGTTCCCATGACCCTTGCTGCGGAAGTCCCCTGCGCTCACACCGGGCTGCATTCCCTGGCCGCCGTCGCGCGCCAGCGTGGTCTCGACGTTTCAGCCGAGCGGCTTCAGCACAGCAACGTCATCGGGAACGAGGAGCTGGACACCGCCCGCCTCCTGCGCGTTGCCAAGTCGATCGGCCTGAAGGCCGAAGCGACGACGCTGGACTGGGAGGATCTGGGCAAGCTCCACGACGCCTTCCCCGCCATCCTGCGCCTGCGCAACGGCAATTCGATGGTGGTGCTCGGCTTCGGCAAGCAGGGCGACACCGACGTCGCCATCCTGCAGGATCCGCTGGCCGGGCAGGAGCTCATCCTGCCGGTCGACCGCATCCGGTTGAGCCAGGCCTGGGCCGGCGAGATCGTGCTGCTGAAGCGGGATTACGGCCTGGCCGACACCGAGCAGCCCTTCGGCCTGAAGTGGTTCCTGGTGGAGATCCTGCGCCATCGCCGCATCTTCCGCGACATCGGCATCGCGGCGATCCTGATGAGCCTGTTCGCGCTTGCCGTGCCGATCTTCTTCCAGCTGGTGGTCGACCGTGTGCTGGTCCACCGCAGCTTGGGCACGCTCAGCGTGCTGATGATCGGCATGGTCGGCGTCATCCTGTTCGAGACCGCCTTCTCCTACCTGCGCCAGTACCTGATGCTCTACGCGACGAAGAAGATCGACGCGAAGATGAACGTTCAGGTCTTCAACAAGCTCGTCGGCCTGCCGATGCATTATTTCGAGCGGGTGTCGTCGGGCGAGATCGTCAAGAACGTCCAGCAGGCGGAGCGCATCCGCAACTTCCTGACCGGCCAGCTCTTCATGACGCTGATCGACATGGTCTCGCTGGTGATCTTCCTGCCGATCATGTTCATGTACAGCGTGCCGCTGACCTTCCTGGTCCTGGTCTTCGCCGTGCTGATGGCGATCAACATCGGCATCATGATCCCGCTGATCAAAGGCCGGCTGAAGGACCTCTATCAGGCGGAAATCCGCCAGCAGTCCTTCCTGATCGAAAACATCCATGGCATGCGGACCGTGAAGTCGCTGGCGCTCGATGCCCGCCAGAAGCAGGAGTGGGACCACCGCGTCGCCCGCGCCGCCGAACAGCGCTTCGACGTCGGCCGCATCATGATCATCGGCCAGACGGTCGCCATGCCGCTCAACCAGCTGATGATGGCCTGCCTGCTGGGCCTGGGCACCTATCTGGCGCTGAACGGCGATCTGATGATGGGCGCGCTGATCGCCTTCTACCTCCTGGCCGGCCGCGTCACCCAGCCGCTGCTGCAGATGGCGCAGCTGGTGCAGCAGTTCCAGGAAGTGTCGATCTCGGTCCAGATGCTGGGCTCGATCATGAACCATCCGCCGGAGGAAGGGCGCACCGGCCGCGGCCTGCGGACACCGCTGCGCGGCACGGTGGAGTTCCAGGACGTGCGCTTCCGCTATGCCGCCTCGGCCCCGCCGGCGCTCGACGGCGTCTCCTTCACCGCGGCCGAAGGCATCATCCTCGGTGTCATGGGCCGCAGCGGTTCGGGCAAGACCACGGTGACCCGGCTGCTGCAGGGTCTGCACCGGGCGCAGGAAGGGCTGATCCGCATCGACGGCCACGACCTGCGCGAATACGATCTCGACCACCTGCGCGCTTCGATCGGCGTGGTGCTGCAGGACAATTTCCTGTTCACCGGCACCATCCGCGAGAACGTCTCCGCCGCGAAGCCGGGAGCGACGACCGAAGAGATCCTGAAGGTCATCCATCTGGCCGGCGCCGACGAGTTCGTGGAGCGGCTGCCCAAGGGCCTGGACACGATGCTGGAGGAAGGCTCGTCCAACCTGTCCGGCGGTCAGCGCCAGCGTCTGGCCATCGCCCGCGCCCTGCTGACCAATCCGAAGATCCTGATCATGGACGAGGCGACCTCGGCGCTCGACGCCGAGAGCGAGGCGATCGTCCAGGCGAACCTGATGAACATCGCGCGCGGCCGTACCGTGATCATCATCTCGCACCGCCTGTCGTCGCTGGTGCCGTCCGATACCATCCTGGTGATGGACCGCGGCAAGGTGGTCGACAGCGGCAAGCACGATGAACTGCTGGAGCGTTGCGACATCTACCAGCATCTCTGGCACCAGCAGAACCGGCACATCTAGGAGCGCGCGCCCTTGTCCGCACAGAAGCCGACCGCACAGAAG
>Ga0208266_100641_pt1 | contig 11040 bp, 10 predicted proteins | sample LakWasMet67_HOW9_2_FD_183897 | JGI IMG/M metagenome (GOLD analysis project Ga0208266, IMG submission 183897) | Freshwater sediment methanotrophic microbial communities from Lake Washington under simulated oxygen tension - Sediment Metagenome... | ecosystem: Environmental > Aquatic > Freshwater >...
GGCTTGGGGTTGCCCGGCTGGCCCTTGGGCGTGACCGTGCCCACCTCGATGAAGCCGAAGCCCATCGCGCCCAGGCCGTCGATGCAGCGGCCGTTCTTGTCCAGCCCGGCGGCCAGGCCGATGCGGTTGGGGAATTTCAGCCCCGCCACCGTCACCGGGTCGGCGATGCGCGGCTGCGACCACAGGCACTGCAGCGGCGTGCCCTGCAGCGTGGCGATGGCGTCCAGCGTCAGCTCGTGGGCGCGCTCCGGGTCCAGGCCGAAGAGAAAGGGGCGGGTGAGGGTGTAGGGGACGAAAGCCATAATCCGGGATTGTCCCACCCCCCGAACCCGCGCCCAGCCGCCCGCCGCCACCATGACCCAGGATGAACTCAAGGCCCTCGTCGGCCGCGCCGCTTTGGACTATGTGGTGCCCGGCACCGTGGTGGGCGTGGGCACCGGCTCCACCGTCAACTGCTTCATCGACGCGCTGGCGACGATGAAGGACCGCATCGCCGGCGCGGTGTCCAGCTCGGTGGCCAGCACGCAGCGGCTGCAGGCCCATGGCATCACGGTGCTGGACTCGAACACGGTGATGGCCATCCCGGTCTACATCGACGGCGCCGACGAGATCGACCATGGCGGCTTCATGATCAAGGGTGGTGGCGCCGCGCTGACGCGCGAGAAGATCGTCGCCGACCTGGCCGAGCGCTTCGTCTGCATCGCCGACGAGAGCAAGCTGGTCGACGTGATGGGCCGCTACCCGCTGCCGGTGGAGGTGATCCCGATGGCCGCGGCCCAGGTGGCGCGGCGCTTCGCGTCGGCCTACGGCGGCACGGCCGCGGTGCGCAGCGGCGTGGTCACCGACAACGGCAACCTGATCGTCGACGTCAAGGGCCTGGCCATCACCGACCCGCTGGCGATGGAGACCGAGGTCAACCAGTGGCCCGGCGTGGTGACGGTGGGCATCTTCGGCCGGCACCGCGCACGCGTCTGCCTGCTGGGCACGCCGGCCGGCGTCACGACGTTGACCTTTCCCTGAGCGTCCGTCCGCCCCAAGGCGGCTGAGCACCCCCTCGGGGGGCCGGCGCGCAGCGACCTGGGGGCGGGCAGCTCAACCCGCCCGCCGCACCGCGCGGGCGATGAAGCGCGCCGGGTCCAGCGCGTCCAGCAGCGAGGCCGGCAACGGCACCGGTGCGCCGGTCAACCAGGCCGCCAGCACCTCGCCGCCCAGCGCGGCCTGGCTGATGCCGCGTGAGCCCAGCGCGGTGAAGACGTAGAGGCCGGGCTGGCGTGGCACCAGGCGGGGCTGGTCCAGCCGGCGCGGGCGTGCGCTGGCCAGGGCCGCGTCCGGCGCCGGTACCGGTATTGGGCCCAGCAGGGGCAGCCGGTCCCCGCTCTGCAGCCGCCAGCCGACGCGGCCGTCCAGCCGGCTGGGGTCCACGCTGCCGGCCCAGCCGGTCAGGCGGCGCAGTGTGGCCAGGTGCTGGGCATGCTCGTCGGCGCGCAGGCGGCCGTCCTCGTCGCCAGCCTGCGCGCTGGCACCACACAGCAGCCGGCCGTCGGCCAGGCGCAGCACATAGCCGGTGTCGGCCAGGGGCCGGGGCAGGTCGGGCAGGCCGGGCAGATCGGCCGGCAGCAGGGTGGTCTGGCCGCGCACCCGCTGCAGTGGCCAGTGCGGCGGGTTGGCCGCCGGGTGGCCGGCACCGGCCAGGCGCTGGGCGTCGGCGGCATTGCACAACAACACCGCGTCGGCCTCGGCCAGCCGCCGGCCGTCGGCGTCCAGCAGCCACCAGCCGGTTGCGCCGTTGCCGCCCGGCACCAGGCGATGCACCGCCACCCCGTAGTGGGCGGTGATGCCGGGGGCGGCCAGCCAATGCGCACACAGGTCGGCCGGCGCCACCCAGCCGCCGCCCGGGTACAGCCAGGCCGGGCCCCCGCCGGGCCAGGGTGCGGCCTGTGCCTGCACGTAGTCGGCCGGCAAGGCCAGCCGGTCCAGCAGGGCCGACATCGCCGTGGCATCCAGCGTCTGTTCACCACGCAACAGGCCGGCCAGCGCCCCGGCGATCGGGCGGGCGATCGCGCCGGTGCCGCCGGGGGGGGGCGCGGCCGCCAGCAGGGGACGCAGCACCCGCTCGGTGTGGATGGCCGCGGCCCGCAGCCAGCGCGCATGCGGGCCGTCGTGGCCATGCACGATGCCGTGGAACAGGCCACCGGCATTGCCCGAGGTCTCGCGGGCGCAGCCGCCCTGGCGCTCGAAGACCTGGACCACCAGGCCCTGCGCGGCCAGTGCCCGCGCCACGGCGGCGCCGGCCAGGCCGGCACCGACCACGGCCACCCGGCGCACACCGGCCAGCGCCTGCCGGCCGGGCGGCGCCGGCGGCTGGAAGTGGGGTGCGTGGTGGGCCACTGTCATCGTGCCCCTGGGGGGCAGGCCGGGCGCCGGCTGCACCTCGAAGCCGGCCGCACGCAGGCCCTGGTGCACCGCGCCGGCCGTGCACCAGGTGGCCAGCGTGGCTTGCGGCGCGGCCAACCGGGCCAGGCTGCGCAGCCGGTACGGGTCCCACATGGCCGGGTTGCGCTCGGGCGCGAAGCCGTCCAGGTAAACCGCGTCGACCTGGGCCACCAGTTCGGGCAGCACGTCGGCGATGTCGCCCAGGGCCAGCAGCAGGCGCACCCGGCCGCTGGCGAAGTCGATCAGGTGCAGGTCGGGTGTCAGGGGTGGCCAGTGCGCCACCAGCTCGGCGGCCAGGCCGGCGGTGCTGGCCGGCCAGGTTGAGGGGGCATGGGCGCGCTGCAGGTCCTCGCGCCGCGCCGGGTGTTTTTCGATCGCCAGGTAGTACAGCGTGTCGCAGCGCTGCGGATCGTCCTGCCAGGCCTGCCAGGTGGCCAGGAAGTTGTGGCCCAGGCCAAAACCGGTCTCCAGCACGACAAAGCGGATGCGGCCGGCCCAGCGCCCGGGCAGGCCGTTGCCGGCCAGGAAGACCTGCCGGGCCTGGGCCAGTGCGCCGGCACCGGTGGGGTAGACGTCGCCGAAATCGGGGGCGGCCGGGGCGCGGGCATCGCTGAAGTCGATGCGCGCGGGCTGCAGCGGGCCCCAGCTCACGGGGCGGCGGTGTCGGCCGGCGTGGCGCCGGCCTGCCGTGCCAGCCAGGCCAGCAGCGGTGCCTGCACCTCGGCCAGGCCGCGGTAGGCCAGCACAGCGGCGCTCATCGAGGCCAGCGCGTCGTGCACCCGTGCGGCCTGGGCCGGGCTGCTGAAGGCCGACGCCAGCGGTGTCACGTCCACCCGGATGGTGAACACCGCCTGGCCGGCGCCCGGCACCGGGATGAAGGTCTGGCGCTCGGTGCGCCACCAGGTCTGGGCGGCGAGTGCGTCGCCCACCAGCCCGGGCGCCCAGCGTGCCGGGTCCACCCGCTGCGGGTGGGCGTGCAGGCGTGGATGGGCGCTCAGCGTCCAGACAAAACGTTCCCAGCGGTCCGGTCCTGTCACCAGCTTCACCAGGTGGTCGGCCGCGCCGACGATCAGGCGGTTGTCGGCCACGGGGGCATGCACCTCGGCGAAGTGCCGGCCGAGCTTGTGCTCCGGCGCCCACATCGACGGCAGGGCCACCGCCAGCCAGGGCAGGGTGCCGCTGGCGGCATCGAGGATGGCGAAGTCCTCGGCAAAGGCCAGCGCCAGCAGGGCGGCGCGGCGCTGGCCGCGTGGCAGTTGGGCCAGCAGGGTGCCGACCTCGGGCCAGTCCGGGCGACCACTGGCTTGCGGCTGGTCGTTGCCGTCCAAGGCCCAGCCCAGCGTGGGGGCGGCCCAGGTGCTGCCGTCGATGCGCCAGGCCATCGGCTGCTCGGCGGCGGCCTGTTCGGCCAGGGCCTGCAGCGCCGGCCGGGCGTCGAACCCGGGCAGGGCCAGCAGCGCCTGGCCGCGGAAGGCCCACAGCACCGCCAGTTTCTCGCGCAGGTGGCGCGACACACCCCGGTGCGGCTCGACCGCCGGCGTCAGCTGCGCTGCACCGGCCGCCAGCCTGCGCAGGCCGGGCTGCATGCGGTGCGGGCTGCCGACCGCGAAGTCGAAGTCGAAGGGCATGGGCAGGACGGTAGCACCATTAAAAAAGGGCACCGAAGTGCCCTTTGGCTGCTGGCGCCGACCGGGATCAGACGCGCTTGCGGTATTCGTGGGTGCGGGTGTCGATTTCGATCATGTCGCCCTGGGCGACGAAGATCGGCACCGGGATCTCGAAGCCGGTGGAGATCTTGGCCGGCTTCAGCACCTTGCCCGAGGTGTCGCCCTTGACGGCCGGCTCGGTCCAGGTCACTTCACGCACCAGCGAGGTGGGCAGTTCGACCGAAATGGCCTTACCGTCGTAGAACACCACTTCCACCGGCATCGCGTCTTCCAGGTAGTTGATGGCGTCGCCCATGTTCTCGGCTTCCACCTCGAACTGGTTGTACTCGCTGTCCATGAATACGTACATCGGGTCGGCGAAGTAGGTGTAGGTGCACTCCTTCTTGTCCAGCACGATCTGGTCCATCTTGTCGTCGGCCTTGAAGACGGTCTCGGTGGCCTGGTTGTTCAGCAGGCTCTTGAGCTTCATGCGCACGGTGGCCGAGTTGCGGCCGCCGCGGGAGTATTCGGTCTTGAGCACGACCCACGGGTCCTTGCCCTGCATGATGACGTTGCCGGCGCGGATTTCTTGAGCGATTTTCATGGGGGTCCCGTGGGCTGGGTGTGGGCCTCGGCGCCGGGCGCCCGGTCGGCGGATGGTGCCGAGGGCTGCAATCGGTGTTGCCGTGGTGCCGAAGCGGTTGAAGCAAAGCCCAATATTTTAGCGCGTTTCCGGATTGACGCCGGCGACGAACTGCATCAACTGGGTGCACAGATCGGTCTGCGCCCGCAGCGCCCGGCGCCAGCCGGCCTGCTGGGCCTGCCAGGCCGCGGGCTCGGGCAGGTCGGCGGGCCAGGGCGCCAAGCCGTTGAAGGCGCGTTGGGTCCGGCGCACATCGGCGGCCAGGGCCGGCGGGCTGCCGGCCAGGCAGCGGTCCAGAAAGGCCTCGAGCTTGGGGCCTTGCGCGCCGTCGTGCTGCGGGTAGGCCTGCCACAGAAAGGGCGCCGCGCTGACCAGCTGGGCGCGCACGAAGGAGTCTTCTCCCCGCACGATGTTCAGGTCGCCAGGGGCGCCGGCGCTGGCCAGCAGGCGGTCGAAATCGGCCTGCGTCAGGTAGGGCAGGTCGACGCGCCGCAGCGGCGCCGGCAGGGCCAGGCCATCCAGCTGCGCCCGCACCGGGCCGGGCGCCACACGCAGCCGCGTGGGCCGGGCAGCCAGCGCCTGCAGCAGCGCCGGCAGGGCCGGGTTGGCGTAGCAGAACAGCGTGACCACCCGTTCGCCCGGCGCCGGACCCCAGCCGCGCGCGGCGGCCCAGGCGGCGGCGTCGAGGCGGGCACCGTCGCCCGCCAGGTCCGCCGGCAGGTCCTGCAGCAGGCCGCCGGTGGCGGTGGTGAAGCCGGGGTAGAAGAACCACTTGTCCAGCCCGGCGCCGGGCCCGCTGAACTGCGGTGAGCGCAGGCGGTGCGAGCGCTCGACATAGGGCTCGGCGCTGAGGTATTCGAGGTTGATCCACACCGGCGCCACCGCGGCGGCGGCCATGCGGGCGACGAAGCCGGGCGGCGGGTCGCAGCCGAAGGCCTCGATCACCACCGCACCGGGTACGAGGTCGGGGGGCGGCTCGGCCCAGCCCCGCACCTGCACGCCGGGCGCGCCGGTCGGCGCCATCCAGGCCAGGGCCGAGGCATCGTCCACCCACAGCCGCACGGCGACGCCGCGCCGGCCCAGCGCCGCGGCCAGCCGCCAGCACACGCCGAGGTCACCGTGGTTGTCGATGACGCGGCAGAACAGGTCCCAGAGCGGGGGCATTGGCATGCGGCGGATTATTGGCGTTGGCCGCGGCGTTCGGGCCCGCAGCGCCCGGGCCGCCCCGGGCGGCAGAATCACGCACCGCCCAGCCCCTTGCCGATGTCCGACCCCGACCTGTCCCCACCCACCGTGCCTGCCGCCCCGAGCAGCGCCGCGGCCCCGGCCGCGCCACCCAGCGACGCGGTGCGCGAGCGCCTGCTGGCCGAGGTGGCGGCGCTGCCCGGCCTGCCCGGCGTCTACCGCTATTTCGACAGCCAGGGGAACGTGCTGTACGTGGGCAAGGCGCGCAGCCTGAAAAAGCGCGTGTCCAGCTACTTCCAGAAGGACCATGGTGGCACGCGCATCGGCCACATGGTCAGCCGCATCGCCCGGCTGGAAACCACGGTGGTGCGCACCGAGGCCGAGGCCCTGCTGCTCGAGAACAACCTGATCAAGACGTTGAACCCCAAGTTCAACATCCTGTTCCGCGACGACAAGAGCTACCCCTACCTGAAGCTGCAGGCCCATCCCTTTCCGCGCATCGCCTACTACCGCGGCGCGGTGGACCGCAAGCACACCTATTTCGGGCCCTACCCGGGCGCCTGGGCGGTGAAGGAGACCATCCTGCTGCTGCAGAAGGCCTTCAAGCTGCGCACCTGCGAGGACACGGTCTATGCCAACCGCAGCCGACCCTGCCTGCTGTACCAGATCCGCCGCTGCTCCGGCCCCTGCGTGGGCCTGATCACGGCCGAGGACTACCGGCGCGACGTGTCCAACGCCGAGCGCTTTCTGCTGGGCGCCACCGACGAGGTGATGGCCACGCTGCAGGGCCAGATGATGGCCTTCTCGGATGCGCTGGAGTTCGAGCGTGCGGCCGAGGTGCGTAACCAGATCACGGCGCTGTCGCGCGTGCTGCACCAGCAGACGATGGAAGAAAGCAGCCTGTCCTCGCGTGACCGCGATGTCGACATCCTGGCGGTGCGGGTGCAGGGTGGGCGCGCCTGCGTCAACCTGGCCATGGTGCGTGGTGGCCGCCACCTGGGTGACCGGGCCTACTTCCCCACCCATGTGGAGGACGCCGCCGCGCTGTCGGCCGAGGCCGCCGACGAGCGCGCCGAGCTGCCCAGCGTCGAGCAGCAGGTGCTGGAGGCCTTCATCGCCCAGCACTACCTGGGCGTGGCGCCGCCGCCGGCGCTGGTCGTCAGCCACGCCGTGGCGGCCGAGCTGCTGGCGGCACTGGGCGAGCAGACCGGCACCAAGCTCAACGCCATCCACCAGCCGCGCGAGCAGCGCCGGGTCTGGCTGGAGATGGCCGAAAAAGGGGCCCAGCTGGCGCTGGCCCGGCTGCTGGCCGAGGAGGGCAGCCAGCGTGAGCGCACCCGCGCCCTGGTCGACGCACTGGACCTGACGGTGGACAACCTGGATGCCCTGCGCATCGAGTGCTTCGACATCAGCCACACCGCCGGCGAGGCCACCCAGGCCAGCTGCGTGGTCTACGAGAACCACGCCATGCGCCCGGCCGAGTACCGCCGCTACAACATCGACGGCATCACCGGCGGCGACGACTATGCCGCGATGCGCCAGGTGCTGACCCGGCGCTATGCCAAGGTGGCCGAGGCGCGGGCTGCCGCGCTGAAGGCCGGCGAGCTGAGCAGCGATGCCGCCAGCGCGACCCTGCCCAAGGCCCTGCGCCTGCCCGACCTGGTGCTGGTGGACGGCGGCCGCGGCCAGGTGGCGATGGCACGTGAGGTGTTCGAGGCGCTGGGCCTGGACCTGTCGCTGATCGTCGGTGTCGAGAAGGGCGAAGGCCGCAAGGTCGGCCTGGAAGAACTGGTGTTTGCCGACGGCCGCGAGAAGGTTTATCTGGGCCACGACTCGGCCGCGCTGATGCTGGTGGCGCAGATCCGCGACGAGGCCCACCGCTTTGCCATCACCGGCATGCGCGCCAAGCGCGCCAGCGTGCGCACCGGTGGCAGCAAGCTGGAAGAGATCGCTGGCGTCGGGCCCAAGAAGCGGGCCCGGCTGCTGCAACGTTTTGGCGGCATCCGCGGTGTGGCCGCCGCCAGCGTCGACGAGTTGTGCAGCGTCGACGGCATATCCCATGACCTGGCCGAGGAGATCTACCGTGCCCTGCGTTGAAACCCACCCTGCCCGCGGCTTGGCCGCACCGGTGCTGCTGGCCCTGGCCACGCTGCTGATCGGCGGCTGCAGCCATGTCGGCGAACCGGCGGCACCGGCCACCGCGCCAGCGTCGCCCACCGCCGCCGCCGCGGCCCAGCGTGCGCCGGCCGGCACCGGCCAGGACCCTGCACCGCGCCAGGCCGGCCAGGCGGCGCCGGCGTTGGTGGCCGCGCGCCGGCCCACGCGCCCGGCGCGGCACTGGGACGAGTACCAGCTGCAGGCGGCCGAGCGCATCGTCGAGGCCAACCCCGGCGCCACCTACGCCGGCCCGGTGCCCGAGCCGCTGCTGGCCATCCCGGTGCTGGAGATCGAGCTCAACGGTGACGGCAGCGTGCGCAGCATCCACGTCAAGCGCAAGCCCAGCCAGGCGCTGGATACCGTGGAGCTGGCCATGGCCGCGGTGCGCCGCGCCGCGCCCTTCGGATCGGTCAGCCACCTGCCCCGGCCGTGGAAGTTCACCGAGGTCTTCCTGTTCGACGATGACCGCAAGTTCAAGCCGCGCACGCTGGATCTGTGACCCTCCCTTGGGCATCATCCACCTCCTGCACAATGGCCCCATGTTCCTGACGTTGCCGACACTGCTGACCTGGGCGCGCATCGTCGCGATCCCGCTGATCGTCGGCGTGTTCTACCTGCCGCTGGATGCGGCCCACCGCAACCTGATCGCCACGGTGATGTTCGTGGTCTTCGCCGCCACCGACTGGCTGGACGGCTGGCTGGCGCGCAAGCTCAACCAGACCTCGGCCTTCGGCGCCTTCCTCGACCCGGTGGCCGACAAGATCCTGGTCTGCGCGTCGCTGCTGGTGCTGGTCAAGCTGGATCGGGTGGACGTGCTGGTGGCCCTGGTCATCATCGGCCGCGAGATCGCCATCTCGTCGCTGCGCGAGTGGATGGCCCAGATCGGCGCCTCGCGCAGCGTGGCGGTGCACATGCTGGGCAAGCTCAAGACCGCCACGCAGATGACGGCCATCCCGTTCCTGCTGTACGACGGTGCGCTGTTCGGTGTCATCGACACCCGGCTGTGGGGCACCGGGTTGATCATCATCGCCACCGTGCTGACCATCTGGTCGATGGTGTACTACCTGCAGCGCGCGCTGCCCGAGATCCGGGCCAAGGCGCGGTGAGCGCCACGGCCGACAGCCGCCAGCAGTCGCTGCTGGCCGCCATGCCCTGGGTCTTCGTGGCGGTGTGGAGCACCGGCTTCGTCGTCGCCCGGCTGGCCATGCCACATGCGCCGCCGCTGAGCTTTCTGTGCTGGCGTTATGCCTTCTCGCTGCTGGCCTTTGGCCTGTGGATCCGTGTCGCCGGCGTGGCCTGGCCGCAGGGCCGGGCGCAGTGGGGCCATCTGGCGCTCAGCGGGGTGCTGATGCATGCGGGCTACCTGGGCGGGGTGTGGGCGGCGGTGCGCGCCGGCATCCCGGCCGGCACGGTGGCGCTGATCGTCGGCCTGCAGCCGGTGCTGACGGCGGTCTGGGTCAGCAGCCGGGGCCAGCACCATGTCTCGGCGCAGCAATGGCTGGGCCTGCTGCTGGGCCTGGGCGGGCTGGCCGTGGTGGTCTGGCCCAAGATGGCGCAGGGCGAGGTCACGGGTTTCAACCTGGCCCTGTCGCTGCTGGCGCTGGTCTCGATCACCGTGGGCACGCTGTACCAGAAGCGCCATGTGCGGCCGGTGGACGTGCGCAGCGGCAATTTTGTGCAACTGGCCGCCGCCTTGCTGGTGTCGTTGCCGCTGGCCCTGCTGGAGCCGGGCCAGGTGGTCTGGCATCACGATGTGGTGGTGGCGCTGGCCTGGTCAGTGCTGGGCCTGTCGCTGGGCGGCAGCTCGCTGCTGATGATGCTGATCCAGCGCGGCGCGGCCACCCGGGTCACCAGCCTGCTGTACCTGGTGCCACCCTGCACCGCGCTGCTGGCCTGGGGCTTGTTCGGCGAGCACATGGCGGCCAGCGGCTGGGCCGGCATGGCCTTGTGTGCCATCGGCGTGGGCCTGGTGTTGCGGGGTGACACAGCCTGAGTCCAGGCCCCAGGCAGGGCCTGTCCTGGCGCATCTTCCGGCCGGTCGATTGCACCTAGAATCCGCCTTTCGCGCTTGACACTGACCAGGGCCGCCGCTGTAATGTTTGTGGTCAGCCCGACCGCTGAAGCCAGGTTGCAAAGCCCTTGTTTCAGCCCCATCGGGGCTGTTGATCCCACACCCAAATATCGCCCCAGTGCGGTCGGCAACTGTCGCCGAACAGGGTCGGCACAGCCGGCCTGAACAGAACAGAGACACCTTTGAGAGGGGGTACCTTCGTGAACAAGTCCGAGTTGATCGAGCACATCGCCCAGCAGGCCGACATTTCCAAGGCCGCGGCCACCCGCGCCCTGGAGGCCATGATCGGCGGTGTCAAGACCACCCTCAAGAAGAATGGCAGTGTCTCCATCGTCGGTTTCGGCACCTTTGCCGTGACCAAGCGCGCCGCACGCAGCGGTCGCAACCCACGCACCGGCGCAGCCATCAAGATCAAGGCCGCCAAGGTGCCCAAGTTCCGTCCCGGCAAGGGGCTGAAAGACCATCTGAACTGACCGGTGGCGCGCTGTGCCACCCGGCCCCGGGCCGGGGTGCGGGCAGCAGCGCCAGCCACCGGTCGCACGGGCTGCGGGTGCTTAGCTCAGTTGGTAGAGCGGCGCCCTTACAAGGCGTAGGTCGGGGGTTCGAGCCCCTCAGCACCCACCACTACCGCAGCCCGCTTGGCCATGCCCGGCGGCCCCGGCCGGCAGGCCGCAGCCACCCCCTTAGAATCCGTCACCCGGCGCCGCAGGCATCGTGGCCCGATTTCCCGCAAGGCGAACCCCGGTTCGCCTTTTTTGCATGTGCCGGCGCCAACCCGTTGTCGCCGTTGTTGCCCACGTGAGTCCGCACGCCCAATCCCGAGGCTGTCACCATGTTTGAATTCGTCCGCACGCACACCCGGCTGCTGCAGTTCCTGCTGCTGATCCTGATCCTGCCGTCGTTCG
>Ga0208266_100642_pt1 | contig 11036 bp, 3 predicted proteins | sample LakWasMet67_HOW9_2_FD_183897 | JGI IMG/M metagenome (GOLD analysis project Ga0208266, IMG submission 183897) | Freshwater sediment methanotrophic microbial communities from Lake Washington under simulated oxygen tension - Sediment Metagenome... | ecosystem: Environmental > Aquatic > Freshwater >...
TGGCCAGCCTGGGTGTGCGCCCGACGGTGGAAGACGCCGGCCGCGTGCTGCTGGAGGTGCACTGCCTGGAATGGCCGGCAGCCCTGGGCAGCGAGGCCGCCTACGGCCGGCGCATCCGTGTCGACCTGCTGCACAAGCTGCACGACGAGCGCAAGTACCCGTCGTTGGAGGTGCTGCAGGCCGCCATCGCCCAGGACACGAGCGACGCGCTGGCCTGGTTCGGCCGCGGCTGACGCGCCGCGCCGAGGTGGTCAGCGCAGCAGGGCCTCGTCGATGCCGCTGCCCAGGCCCAGGGCGGGTAGCAGCCGGCCGGTGAGCGAGAGTTGGCGCAGACGCGCTGAAAGCAGGCGCTGGGCCTGCTCGGCGCGGCGCTGTTCGGCGTTGTAGCGGCTGTCGCGCAGCTGGATCAGCTGGGCCACGCTGCGGCGGCCGGCCTCGAACTGCAGCTCGCCGGCCCGCACCAGGGCGTCGTACTGCGTGATCTGCCGGTCGAGCAGGCCGACCGCCCGCTCAGCGTTGCCGATGCGCGCGCCCAGCGTCTGCAGCTCGGCCGTCACGCCACGGCCGACGCGGTCGGCCTCGGCCTCGGCGGCCTCGGCACGGCGTTGGGCCTCGTTGCGGCGGGCCTGGTTTTCGCCCAGCACCGGAAAGTCCCAACGCGCCGACAGCATCCAGCTGCGCTGCTGCTCGGTGGTCTGCGCCGGCAACGTGCGGTCGCTCAGCGCATGGCGCATTTCCAGGTCGATGCGTGGCGCGAGCAGTGACGGTGTCGGTCGCACCCGCTCGCGTGCCGACTGGGCCCGCAGCTGGGCGGCCTGCACCAGGCCCGGCACGCCGCCCGGCACGGCCGCCATGGCCGGCGCCAGCACCACCGGCATCACCGCCCGCACCTCGGTGCCCACCTGTGCCGCCAGCTTCTCGCGTGCGGCGAGGAAATCGGCCTGCAACTGCTCGTAGACGATTTCGGCATCCAGCAGCGAGGCGGCGGCCTGGGTGGCATCGGCGTCGCTGGCCTTGCCGGCCTCGTTCTGGCGCTGCACCTGGGCCACCAGGCGGCGCACCGAGGTCAGGCGCTCGGCCGCGCCGGGCAGCAGGTCCTGCAGGCGCAGCAGTTCGACATAGGTTTCGGTGAGGCGCTCGCTGCCCTCCTCGCGAGCGCGCCGCAGGTCCTGGGCGGCGGCGTCCACGTCGCGGCCGCTGGCCCGGAACTCGGCCAGGTCGTTGCCGCTGTTGTACAGGTTCCAGCGCAGCCCGGCCTCCACCCGGTCGGTGCGCCGGTCCAGTGGCCCGGTGAACTCCAGGTCCAGGCTCTGGCCCCAGGTGCCGGTGAGCTGCAGCGACGGCCCCAAGCGCGACCGGGCCTGCAGCCGCCGCTGCTCGGCGGCCTGCCACAGGGCCTGGGCCACGCGCACCTGCGGGTCGCGGCTGAGCACCCGCACCAGCAGGTCGGGCAGGCTCTCGGCGGGCCCGGGCGGTGGTGGGGGCGGCGGGTCGGTCAGCGCGGGCGCGGACTCACCCGTGCTGAGCAGCGGCAGCGGCTCGGCCACATGTTCCTGCGCCGCCAGCGGCCGGGCCAGCACGGCGCACAGCAGGGCCAGCAGCACCACCACGCCACCACGCAGCGGCGACGCCGGTGGCTTCGGGCATGCGGACAGGGGCCATCCGGGGCGGGCTTGACGACGGGCCATCACCGCTCCTGCAGCGCGCCCTGCACGCCACGCAGCACCGGCTTGAGCAGGTACTGCATCACGCTGCGCTGGCCGGTCAGGATGCCGATGTCCACCGGCATGCCCGGGGTGATGGGCAGCGGCTTGCCATGCAGCTTGAGCTGGTCGCGCAGCGCACTGAGCTGGACCTCGAAATAGGGTTCGCCCTTTTCGTCGACCACCGCGTCGGCGCCGACGCGCTCGACCTTGGCTTCGAGCTTGCCGTAGGTGCTGGCGTCATAGGCCAGCACCCGCGCATGGGCCTGCTGCCCGACGCGGATGAAGCCGATGTCGGCCGGCTTGATGCGGGCGTTCATCAGCAGCATGGCCTCGTTGGGCACGATCTCCAGGATCGGCTTGGCCGGCACGGCCACGCCACCCAGGGTGGGCACCAGCACGCGGTTGACCACGCCATCCACCGGCGACAGCACCTCGCGCCGCGTCACCTTGTCCTGCTGGCCGGTCAGCGTATTGGCCAGCGCGGCGGCCTTGGTCTCGAACTCGCTGCGTTGCGCGCCCCACTGGGCGCGGGCGCGGGCATCGGCTTCGGCCGCGGTGGCCTGGGCTTCGGCCAGGCCGGCCTGCAGCCGGGGCAGCGACTGGCGCAGGCCGTCCAGCTCGGCCTTCTGCGACATCAGCTTCTGCTGGGCGGCCAGGTAGTCGGCGCGGGCGCCGGCGCCTTCCTTGAACAGGCGCTCCTCGATGGCGAAGCTCTCCTCGCCGACCTTGACCGCGCTGAGCAGTTGCTCGATGCGGGCCTGGGCCTCGGCCAGCTCACCACGGCGGCGCACCACGCCTTCGCGGGCCGCGGCGCCGTTGGCCTGGTATTCACGCAGGCCGTCGCGCCAGAGCTGGGTCTCCTTGGCGATCAACTCGGGGGCCTCCTGCCGCCAGGCCTCGTCGAAATGCGGCACGCCACCCGACAGCAGCGCATCCACCCGCGCCCGGCCGGCCAGGGCGGACAGCTGGTGCTGGCGGCTCTCACCCACCGACGAGGTGTACTGCGCCGTGTCCAGCCGGGCCAGCAGCTGGCCCTTTTTCACCGCCTGGCCGGGCACCACCAGCATCTGCTCGACGATGCCGCCTTCCAGGCTTTGCACCTCCTGCAGCCGGCTGGGCGGGATGACCGAACCCCGCGCCTGCACCGCCACGTCCAGCTCGGCCACGGTGGCCCAGACCAGGGCGGTGACGACAAACAGCGCCACCACGGCCACCATCGCCAGAATGGTGCGGCGTGGGCCGTGGTCCGGGTCGGGGTGCGGGGCCGGCAGCGGCCGGACTTCCACGGTTCCGCTCATGGTGCCCCCCGCACGGCCACCGCGGCCGTCACCGGCGTGCCGGCGCCCGCCGCCGGCGCGGCAGCGGGCCGGGCCGGGCCTGCGCCCGGTGGCGAGGAGGCGTCCTCGACCGGGCGTTGCTGCGACAGGGCCTTGAGCACCTCGTCACGCGGGCCATCGGCGATGACCCGACCGCGGTCCATCACGATCAGGCGGTCCACCAGGGCCAGCATGGCCATGCGGTGGGTCACCAGCACGATGGTGGTGTCATCCAGCGCCCGCAGGCGGGCGATCAGCTTCTGTTCGGTGGCCGGGTCGACCATGCTGCTGGGCTCGTCCAGCAGCAACAGCCGCGGCCGGGTCAGCAGGGCGCGGGCGATGGCCACGATCTGCCTCTGGCCACCCGACAGCCGCTCGCCGCGCTCCCCCACCTGGGTGGCCACGCCGCCGGGCAGCTGGGCCACCACCTCGTCGAGGCAGGCGGTGCGCAGCGCCGCCAGCAGGGCCGCATCGTCGGCCTGCACGCGGCCGAGCTCGATGTTCTCGCGCAGGCTGCCGTGGAACAGCGTCACGTCCTGCGGCACATAGCCGATCTGGCGGCGCAGACTCAAGGGTTCCAGCTGGGTGTTGACCAGGTCGTCGACCAGCACGCTGCCGCTGACCGGTGCGTACTGGTTGAGGATCAGCCGCAGCAGGGTGCTTTTGCCGGACCCCAGCTTGCCGATGACGCCGACCCGCTCGCCAGGCTTGATCACCAGGTTCACCCGCTCCAGCACCGGCGGCTGCTTGGGGTAGGCAAAGCCGACGTCGCGGAACTCGATGCGCCCGCTCAGCAGTGGCGCCTGCAGGCTGGCCGCGGCCTCATCGGTGGGCGCGTTCATGATCTTGTCCAGGGCCTGGTAGCTGAGCTTGGTCTGCTCCCAGCGCACCACCAGGCCGGCGATCTGGCTGACCGGCGTCAGCGCCCGGCTGGTCAGCAGGCTGACAGCGATGATCTGGCCCAGCGTCATGGCCTGATCGTTCATCATCACCGCACCCACCGCCACCACCGCCACGCCGGCCAGGGCCAGCACCGCGGTGTTGAGGTAGTTGACGCGCGAGGTGATCTCGCGCGTCTCCAGGTTGTTGTGGGCGATGGCCTGGGTCAGGCCCTCCCACTTGCGGCGGCTCCAGGCCTCGGCGCCCAGCGACTTGACGGTGTCCAGCCCGTTCATGGTCTCGAACAGGTGGGCGGTGCGTTGCGAGCTTTCCTGCATCGACTCGCCGACCTTCTTGGCCAGCGGCTTGCGCGAGGCGAAGGCGATGCCCAGCAGGATCGGGATGGCCAGCAGCGGCACCACCGCCAGCCAGCCGCCGATCAGCGCGATCACCACCAGGTACAGCAGCATGAACGGCAGGTCGCCCAGCACGGTGAGGGTGCTGGTGGCGAAAAACTCGCGCAGCGATTCGAAGTCGCGCACGGTATTGGCCAGCACGCCGCCCGAGGCCGGCCGCTCGGCCGCGCGCATGCGCAGGCACTGGGCAAACACCTGGGCCGACAGCGCCACGTCGATGCGCCGCGCGGCGGCTTCCAGCAGGTGGCTGCGCAGCAGGCGCATCGTCAGCTCAAAGCCGATGATCAGCGCGGCCGCCACGGTCAGCACGCCCAGGCTGCCCATGGCGTTGTTGGGGATCACGCGGTCGTAGACCGCCATGCTGTAGAACGGGATCAGCGTGCCGAAGACGTTCAGCGCCAGCGTGCCCAGCAGGGCCCAGGCGAACATCCAGCGGTTGCGGTTGAAGGTGTCCCAGAACCAGCGGCCGACCTGCGGCAGCGTGTACAGCAGGCTGCGCTGGTCGAAGTGCAGTGCCGGGCGCACAGCCAGCCACCGGGCTTGCGGCACCTCGTGGGCCACCTGTTCGGCCGTCAGCCAGCTGCTGCCGGCAATGCCGGGCAGGTGGCATTCGAAGCGCCCGTCCTTGAGCGACAGGGCGACCAGGCAGCGGCCGCCGTCGCCCACCAGCAGCGCCGGCAGCTCGGTGGCGCGGCGGGTGGCCGACGGTGCCAGCGCACTGGCCACCAGGCCGGCGTGCAGCAGCAGCGGGCCCAGCGTTTCCAGCGCGCCACCCTGTTCCAGGTCATGTGAGGCCAGGCTGTCGCGCAGCCGCTCCACCTGCACCGGCGTGCCCAGGAAGCGGGCCAGGAACACCACGCTCTCGTGCAGGGGCACCGGGCCCACGGTGGTGGGCGACGGGGATCGGTGTTCGGTCATGGGCAGGGGCGGTCTATCACCAGCAAAGGTCGTCACAGTGTGTGAGCGATTGTCCCGGGCCGTTGCCGGGAACATCGGGGCATTGCCTGGCCAGTTGTGTGACGGGCGGCACGCCGGCCGGCCGGCCGCGGATCGGGCGGCAGGACGCCCGGCCCAGGCACTGTCCAAATGGCCGCCCCCAAAGGGCCGCGCCACGGGCCCCGTCAAGGGCACCGTGGCGCGGTGCACGACCGGCCGGCGGTCATCCCGCTGGCCGGAGGGGCTGGCTCATCAGGCCGCTGATGCGCTGTGGCAGGCCTCCTGCGTCAACGCGGCCAGGCGGCGCAGCACTTCGGCCGCGTCATGGCCGCTGGCGGCCACGTCGGCGGTCTGCTGGGTGCTGCAGGCCGTGGTGCTGGTGCTGCCACCCACCACGCCGTCGAGCGAGCTGTCATTGCCCAGCAGCTCGGCCATCGTCGGCAGGGCCACACCGGCAGCAGCGGCGTCGTCGGCGGAGACGTTGAAATACACGTCGGTCATGGACACCGCGTGGCCGTCGGCCAGCGTGGCCGAACTGCGCTCCAGGTGCAAGTTGCCCTGCGCGTCCAGGAACGGCAGCTCGGTGTAGCCCACCGTCAGGCTGGCGATACCGGCCTGGCCCAGCGTCATCAGCTCGCCGGCGTCGGTGGCGTGGTTGCCGTTGGTGTCCTGCCAGATGCGCAGGTCACCGAAGGCGGCATCCTTGGCGTCGACCACCCCATCACCATTGCTGTCGTAGGTGGCCAGGTTCGCAAAACCGGCGCCCTTGGCCGTGCCACCGAACAGCTCGGAGATGCTGTCGATCTTGCCGTTGCCGTTCTTGTCCACGGCCAGGAAGCCGTCACCGCCCGAGATCCAGCCCGACTTGACCGCGGTGCCGTTGCCGAACAGATCGAAGCTGCCGGTGGCGTCGGCGCGGCTGACGGTGTGGATGCCGTTGCCGTCCAGGTCGATGACGATCGGGGTGATGCCGGCGTCCTTGGTCATGTCCGACTGGCCCGACACCAGGGTGAAGGTGTCGGTCTTGGTGACATTGGTCGTCGACACCGCATCGCCGGTGACATCGGAGTCGATGGCGTCGTTGGCACCCGCGTTCTTCACCGCCCACTTCCAGTTGCTCATGTTGTATGAGCCGCCCCAGTGGCTGTCGTTGAAGGTGACGTTCGTCTTGTCGAACTGCAGCACATAGCTGCCCGGGTCGATGTTCGAGAACAGGTAGTTGCCGTTGCCGTCGGTCTTGGTGGTGGCCAGCACGGTGCCTGCGGTGTTCAGCAGCTTGACCGTGATGCCACCGATGCCGCCCTCACCCACGTCCTGGATGTTGTTGTGGTTCCAGTCCTCCCAGACCTTGTCGCCGACACAGGCCTTGCGGTAGGCGCCGGCGTCCACCGTCAGGTTGTGCTCGCCGGCGGCCAGCGTGATGACACCGGTGGCGCCGTTGGCGTCGATGTCCGAGTCCTTCGAGTCGTCGGCACCCTGGTTCTGCTTGGTGACGGTGTAGCCGGTGTTGCTGCCGTCGCCGAAGAACAGCTGGTACTTGCCGGCGGCCAGGTTGTTGAACTCGTAGGCCCCGGTGGCACTGGTCGTGGTGGTCGACGTGACGTCGTCCTGGGTACCGAACAGGCCGTCGGCGCCTGCGCCCTTCAGGGTGACCTTCACGCCCGCCAGGCCGGTCTCACCGGTGTCCTGGATGCCGTTGAAGTTCTTGTCCTCCCAGACACGGTCGCCGATCGACCCCTTGGTGGCGACCGCGCCGGTGCCGGTGTAGTAGGCATCGTCCTTGTCGGTGACATGGGCCACGCCGCCCACCGCGTCGACCGCCGTGACGGTGCCGGTGTTCTTGATGGTGCCGGACTGCGCCACCTCGGTGGCCTTGTAGGTCCAGGTCTCGTTGGTGTCGAGCAGGCCGTTGGCGTTGGCGTCGCCGCTGACATAGCTGACGGTGGCGATGCGGTCGTCGGTCAGCACCACGTTCTTCAGCGCCGTGTCGCCGGTGTTCTTCACGATGTAGGTGAAGGTCACCGTGCTGCCGGTCTTGACGTCCAGCCCCGGAGGCGCATCGGCATCGTAGAGCTGCGAATCAACGGTGCAGTTCCAGCTGCTCTTGGTGGTGGTCCAGTTGCAGCCCTGGTTGTTCTCGTACGAGAAGCCCTTGCACACGCTGTCGTAGCTGCCGCTGCTGAAGGCGTAGCGGGTCTCGGCGCAGACCTGGTCCTTGCTGTAGGCGTAGTCGACGTTGCTGTGGCAGGCGTTCAGGTAGGCCGCGACGCTTTCGCGCATCAGCACGTCCTGGCTGGTGGTGCCGGTGCCGCACAGCACGTCGTAGATCGACTTGGTGCCGTTGGTCACGTTGCAGCCGAACACCGTGTTGAAGCTGTCGGTGGACTTGCAACCGGTGCCGGACCAGCCATTGCTGCCCAGCGACGACTGCCAGGTGCAGTTGGCCTTCCACCAGCTGACGTTGGCGCCTTCGCCACCACAGTTGTTGGCGGTGGTGGTGGTGTTGCCCGAGACGTACTTCTCGACGTCGATGCCCACCTTGTACAGGCCGGCGTCGACCGTCAGGTTCTGCTCGTTGCTGGCCAGCGTGATCACACCCGTGGTACGGGTGCTGGTGATGGCGTCGGAGTCCCGGGCATCGTTGCCGCCCTGGTCCAGCTTGGTCAGCGCATAACCCGCCACGTCACCGAAGGTCACCGTGTACTTGCCTGCCGCCAGGTTGTTGAACTGGTACAGGCCGGTGGCGTTGGTGGTGGTGGTGGCGGTGATGTCGTCCTTGGTACCGAACGCACCATCGGCGCCGGCGCCGGTCAGCGTCACCTTGACGCCGGCGATGCCCACTTCACCGCTGTCCTGCACACCATTGGCATTGCCGTCGTACCAGACGCGGTCCCCCAGCGAGGCCTTGGCGGCGCCGCTGCCGGTGTAGTAAGCGTCGTCCTTGTCGGTGACGTTGGCCACGCCGCCCACCGCGTCCACCGCCGTGACGGTGCCGGTGTTCTTGATGGTGCCGGACTGCGCCACCTCGGTGGCCTTGTAGGTCCAGGTCTCGTTGGTGTCGAGCAGGCCGTTGGCGTTGGCATCGCCGCTGACATAGCTGACGGTGGCGATGCGGTCGTCGGTCAGCACCACGTTCTTCAGCGCCGTGTCGCCGGTGTTCTTCACGATGTAGGTGAAGGTCACCGTGCTGCCGGTCTTGACTTCCAGCCCCGGAGGCGCGTCGGCATCGTAGAGCTGGGTATCGACGGTGGAATTCCAGGTGCACTTGGTGGTGGTCCAGTTGCAGCCCTGGTTGTTCTCGTACGAGAAGCCCTTGCACACGCTGTCGTAGCTGCCGCTGCTGAAGGCGTAGCGGGTCTCGGCGCAGACCTCGTCCTTGCTGTAGGCGTAGTTGACGTTGGTGTGGCAGGCGTTCAGGTAGGCCGCCACGCACTCGCGCATCAGCACGTCCTGGCTGGTGGTGCCGGTGCCGCACAGCACGTCGTAGATCGACTTGGTGCCGTTGGTCACGTTGCAGCCGAACACCGTGTTGAAGCTGTCGGTGGACTTGCAGCCGGTGCCGCTCCAGGTGTAGGACCAGGTGGACCAGTCGAACACGCAGTTGGACTTCCAGTAGTTGACCGAAGCACCCTCACCACCACAGTTGTTGACCGTGGTGCTGGTGTTGCTCGAGACGTACTTCTCGACGTCGATGCCCACCTTGTAGATGCCCGCGTCCCAGCTGCGGTCGTCCTCGCCGGAGTCCAGCGTGGTGTTGTCCATGATGCCCCAGATCAGGGGCTGGCCCGTGATGGCCCGGACATCGGAGTCCACCGCGTCGTTGGCGCCCTGGTTGGACAGCGTGAACACCGAGCCGGCCGGCAGGGTGCTCTCGACCACGTCGATGTGGTAGCCGCCCGGCGTCAGGTTGGTGAACAGGTAGTTGCCGTTGGCGTCGGTGGTGGTGGTCGACAGCACGTTGTTGGCGTTGTCGCGCAACTCCACCTTGACGCCGGCCACACCCGCCTCGCCCGCGTCCTGCACGCCGTTGGCGTTCTTGTCGTACCAGATGCGGTCACCGATGGTGGCGGTCTTGTACAGGCCGCCGTCCACCGTGTTGTTCACGTCGCCGGAGGCCAGCGTGTACAGCCCGGTTGCACCGGTGCTGCTGATGTCGCTGTCGGTGGCGTCGTTGCCGCCGAGGTCCTTGCCGGTCACCAGGTAGCCCGCCGGCACCGACACCTGAACGCTGTAGGTGCCTGGGGCCACGTCGAAACCATAACCCCCGTTGGCGGTCGTCGTCGTGGTGGCGACGATGTTGCCGCCCGCGTCCTTCAGGTTCACGGTGACGCCAGCGATGCCGGCTTCACCCGCGTCCTGCACGCCGTTGGCGTTCTTGTCTTCCCAGATGAAGTCGCCGATGTGCGCCTTCTGCACCAGGCCCGCGTCCACCGTCAGGTTGCTGTCGCCCGACTGCAGCACGTACTGGCCGGTCTTGCCGGTGCTGGTGTCCGCATCGCTGTCGCTGGCATCGGCACCCACGTCCTTGCCGGTGAGCAGGTAGCCCGACGGCGCCACGAACTGCACGCTGTAGCTGCCCGGATTCAGGTTCGTGAACAGGTAGTTGCCGCTCGGATTGGTCAGCTGCGTGCTCACCACCACGCCGTTGGCGTCCAGCAGGTTCACCGTCACGCCGCCCACGCCGGCTTCGCCCGCGTCTTGCTGGCCGTTACCGTTGGTGTCCAGCCACACCCGGTCACCCAGGCTGGCAGTGACCACTTCGCCGAAGTTGTTCTCCACGCTGGTCACGCCCGAGCCCAGCACGATGCCGCTGAGCACGTCGTTGACGGCGTTGCTGCCGCCCGTGCTGCCCACGGTGTCCTTGCCGTCGATGTAGCCCGCCGGCTGCGCTTCGCTCACCGTGTAGGTGCCCGGCGCCAGGTTGTCGAAGTGGTAGTAGCCGTTGGCGTCCGTCGTCGTCGTGGCCGTCACCGCCTGGCCCAGCCCGTTGGTGCCCGTCAGCGTCAGCGTCACCCCGCCAATGCCCGGCTCGGCGTTGCGCACGCCGTCGTTGCCCGCGTCCTTGTATACGTACCCCGTCAGGTTGCCCGGCGCGTACACGCCGGCGTCCAGCGTGGTGTTGCTCTCGCCTTGCGCCAGCGTCACGATCTGCGTCTTGCCGCTGACGGTGTCGGCGTCCGAGTCGATGGTGTCGAAGCCGTTGGCGCTGACGTTCTGGCCCGTGAACACCGTGCCCGCTGGGGCACTGAACTGCACCTGGTACTGCACGCCAGGCGTCAGCCCGGTGAAGCTGTAGATGCCGTCCACACCGGTGGAGATGGTGGTCGCGGTGTCGCCCACGCCGTTGATCACGCCGTCCGCGCCGCCGCCGATCAGCGTCACGTTCTGGCCCGAGATGCCCACTTCACCGGCGTCTTGCTTACCGTTGCCGTTGGCATCCAGCCACAGCCGGTCACCCAGGCTGGCGGTGACCACCTCGCCGAAGTTGTTCTCCACGCTGGTCACGCCCGAGCCCAGCACGATGCCGCTGAGCACGTCGTTGACGACGTTGCTGCCGCCCGTGCTGCCCACGGTGTCCTTGCCGTCGATGTAGCCCGCCGGCTGCGCTTCGCTCACCGTGTAGGTGCCCGGCGCCAGGTTGTCGAAGTGGTAGTAACCGTTGGCGTCCGTCGTCGTCGTGGCCGTCACCGCCTGGCCCAGCCCGTTGGTGCCCGTCAGCGTCAGCGTCACCCCGCCAATGCCCGGCTCGGCGTTGCGCACGCCGTCGTTGCCCGCGTCCTTGT
>Ga0208266_100644_pt1 | contig 11028 bp, 9 predicted proteins | sample LakWasMet67_HOW9_2_FD_183897 | JGI IMG/M metagenome (GOLD analysis project Ga0208266, IMG submission 183897) | Freshwater sediment methanotrophic microbial communities from Lake Washington under simulated oxygen tension - Sediment Metagenome... | ecosystem: Environmental > Aquatic > Freshwater >...
CGTACTTGGCCAGGTTGATCGCCACCGGCACCGAGGCGTCCTTCAGCGTCAGGTGCGCCGGCTGGTTTTCCTCGTGGTTGGTGTTGCTGATGAACACCGAGCTGAGCCGGTCGAAGGTCAGCTGGCCATCGGGCTTGGGGTACTCGATCTTGATGCACTGGTCGGCCGGCAGCAGGCGGGCGTGGTCGGGTGTGTCGCGGTGGATGGTCCAGGGCGGCACGATGCCGAACTTGGGCATCAGCCACTGCTCGATGCCGGTCATCATGGTGCCGACCAGCGCGCCCTTCTTGAACCAGGGCTTGAAGTTGCGGGTCTGCATCAGCTCGGCATGCAGCCAGCTCTGCTCGAAGGCCTCGGGGTAGGCGGCCAGCTCGTCGTGGCTGCGGCCGGCGGCCAGCGCCGGGGCGATGGCCTCGGCCACCAGCATGCCGGTCTTGATCGCGGCATGGCTGCCCTTGATGCGCGCGGCATTGAGGAAGCCGGCGTCGCAGCCGATCAGCGCACCACCCGGGAACACCAGCTTGGGCAGGCTCTGCAGGCCACCGTTGTTGATGGCGCGTGCGCCGTAGCCGATGCGCTTGCCGCCCTCGATGTGGGCGCGGATGGCGTGGTGCGTCTTCCAGCGCTGCATCTCCTCGAACGGGCTCATCCAGGGGTTCTGGTAGTCCAGGCCGACGACATAGCCCAGCGTGACCTTGTTGCCCTCCAGGTGGTAGAGGAAGCCGCCGGCAAAGCTGCCGTCCTCCACCGGCCAGCCGCTGGTGTGCACCACCAGGCCGGGCTGGGCCTTGTCGGCCGGGACCTCCCACAGCTCCTTGATGCCGATGGCCCAGCTGGCCGGGTCGCGGCCGGCGTCGAGCTGGTACTTGGCGATCAGCTGCTTGCCCAGGTGGCCCCGCGCGCCTTCGGCGAACACGGTGTACTTGCCCAGCAGCTCCATGCCGAGCTGGAAGTTGTCGGTGGGCTCACCGTCCTTGCCGATGCCCAGGTTGCCGGTGGCCACGCCGCGCACCCGGCCCTGCTCGTCGTACAGCACCTCGGCGCCGGTGAAGCCGGGGAAGACCTCGACGCCCAGCGCCTCGGCCTGCTCACCCAGCCACTTCACCACCGCACCCAGGCTGATGACGTAGTTGCCCTCGTTGTGGAAGCAGGTGGGCATCAGCCAGTCGGGGATGGTGGCGGTGCCGTCGGCGGTGAGCTGCAGCAACTGGTCGCCGGTGACGGGCTGGTGCAGTGGCGCGCCCAGGTCACGCCAGTTCGGGATCAGTTCGTTCAGCGCGATCGGGTCCATCACCGCGCCGGACAGGATGTGGGCGCCGGGCTCCGAGCCCTTTTCCAGCACCACCACCGAGATCTCCTGGCCGGCGGCCGCGGCCAGCTGCTTCAGGCGGATCGCGGTGGCCATGCCGCCGGGGCCGCCGCCCACGACGACAACGTCGTATTCCATGGCCTCGCGCGGGCCGAACTGGCTGAGGATCTCCTGCGGTGTCATCCCGATGTTCCTGTGGTTTTGAATGTCTACGGGCCCGTCGAGCGGGCGCATCTGGTTTCATTCTACCCAGTGCCATCCAAAAAAAGCACGGTCGTGCTTTTTTGATACCCGGGTCTGGATCGGGAGGTCGGGGCTTTTTGGCGGATGCCCGGCGGTGGCGCTGCGTTAGCCTTGCCCGGCTCCCGTCCCACTGCCATGCGCCAGCCAGCCCACCCGCCCGAACCCCTTGCCCGCCGCTGCCGTGGCGCCGGACGATGAACGCGCCGCTGCCCACCCGCCCGGCTGATCTGCCGCTGACGCCACCCCAGGCCGCCGAACGCCGCGTGCAGCTGGCCCTGTGGGCGAGTGGCGAAAGTGTCTGGGAGTGGGACGCCGCCAGCAACCGCGTGGCGGTCGACCAGGTGGCCGCCGAGGAATCCGACGGTGCCATCGACCTGGCCCTGCCCGGGGCCCGCGAGGGCATGACGCTGGCGCAGTTCTTCGGCCGTGCGCTGCCCGATGACCTGCCCGCGCTGCGCCTGGCCTGGCAGCTGCATCTGCGCGGGGCGCACCCGGACATCGACGTGTGTTTTCGCGTCACCGATGCCAACACCCGCCAGCGCTGGCTGCGGCTGCGTGGCCGCGCCCTGGGGCGCGATCGCCAGGGCCAGGCCCAGCGCGTGCTGGGCACGCTGAAGGACGTGAGCGCTCAGCGGGACGCCGAGGAGTCGCTGCGGCTGATGGCCCACGCCTTTTCCAGCACCCGTGATGCGATGGCGGTGGTCGATGCGCAGTGGACGGTGCTGGAGATCAACGAGGCCCTGGTGCGCCTGGCCGGCGACGACAGTGGCGTGATGCCGGGCGCCGACCTGCGCGACTGGCTGCCCACCGGCGACGCCGCGCTGGACCGGGTGCTGGCCGACGGCATCTGGCGCGGTGAGCGTGAGCTGCGCTGCGCGGCCGGCGACGTGCCGGTGGAGGTGTCGATCACCGCGGTGCTGGCCAGCGACGGCCGGCGCCACTGCTTTCTGGTGGCCCTGCACGACCTGCGCGAGCGCCGCCAGGCCGAGGAGCGGCTGCAGCGCATGGCGATGGTCGACGAACTGACCGGCCTGCCCAACCGGCTGGCGGCGCAGTTCCGCATCGACGACGCGCTGGCGCTGGCCGCACCGGCCTTCGGCATCCTCTACATCGACCTGGACGGTCTGAAGGAGATCAACGACTCCTACGGCCATGCACAGGGCGACCAGCTGCTGGCCGCCGTGGCCCAGCGCCTGCGTGCGGTACTGCCGGCCGACGCGCTGCTGGCACGCTGGGGCAGCGACGAGTACCTGGTGGTGCTGGGCCAGGGCAGCGGCGACACCGAGGTGCGTGCCTCGGCCCAGGCGGTGCTGGCCGCGCTGGCCGGGCGCTTCGAGGTCGGTGGCCATGAGGTCAGCGTCACGCCCACCATGGGCGCGGTGCTGGTGCCGCAGGACGGCAGCGACTTCAGCACCCTGCTGCGCAAGGCCGACTCGGCCATGTACGCCGGCAAGGAGCGCGGTGGCAACAGCCTGGTGTTCTTCGACGCCTCGCTGGACAACGACGCCGAGCGCCGGGTGCGCATGACCAGCCTGCTGCGCGAGGACACCGACCGCAACGGCTTCCGCTTCGTCGCCCAACCCAAGGTCGACGCGTCCGGCCGAGCGGTGGGCGCCGAGCTGCTGATGCGCTGGACCACCGAGGCCTTCGGCAGCGTGTCGCCGGTGGAGTTCATCCCGCTTGCCGAGAAGGTGGGCCTGATCCAGATGATGGGCCGCCACGCCGCCCATGCCGCCGCGCAGCTGGCCGCAGCCGGCATCGCGCTGGGCCATGCCCTGCCGGTGGCCGTCAACCTGTCGCCCAAGCAGCTGCTGCAGCCGGGGCTGGACGGCCTGCTGCTGCACGCCTGCCGGCGCCACGGTGTCGCGCCGGACATGCTGGAGCTGGAGCTGACCGAGTCGGCCCTGGTGCACAACATGGACGTGGTCACGCCGATGCTGCACCGGCTGCGTGGCCATGGCTTCTCGCTGGCGCTGGACGACTTCGGCACCGGCTACTCGTCGCTGAGCTACCTGCGCCACCTGCCCTTCCACAAGGTCAAGATCGACCGCAGCTTCGTGATGGACATCGACACCGACCCGGCCGCCACCCGCCTGCTCGACAGCATCGTGCGGCTGTGCAAGGTGCTGGGCATGCGCACCGTGGCCGAGGGCGTGGAGACGCCGCAGCAACTGGCCACGCTGACAGCGATGGGTGTCGACGAGTTCCAGGGCTACCACTTTGCCCGCCCGATGCCGGTGGACGAGTGGCTGGACCTGCTGCGCCAGTCGCCCGGCCAGGTGCCGGTGCTGCCACGGCCCGCCGCGGCCGCTTGAGCGTCGCCCGACGCTGCGGCGCCCCTGCGGCGCCGTGCTATCGTGAATTGTTGTCCGCCGCACCGGTTGCCGGCGGGCCGTCGAACGACCCCTGACTCGAGCGCACCATGAGCTACAACATCGATCTTTCCGGCCGCGTGGCCTTTGTCACCGGCGCGTCCAGCGGCCTGGGCGCGCAGTTCGCCCGCACCCTCAGCCAGGCCGGTGCCGGCGTGGTGCTGGCGGCGCGCCGGGTCGAGCGGCTGAAGACGCTGCGCGCCGAGATCGAGTCGCTGGGCGGCGACGCCCATGTGGTCGAACTGGACGTCACCGACCCCGACAGCATCAAGTCGGCCGTGGCCCATGCCGAGACCGAGATGGGGGCGATCGACATCCTGGTCAACAACAGCGGCGTCAGCACCACGCAAAAGCTGGTCGACGTGACGCCCGAGGACTACGACTTCGTGATGGACACCAATACCCGCGGCGCCTTCTTCGTCGCGCAGGAGGTGGCCAAGCGCATGATCGCCCGCTCTCGTGGCACCGCGCCCGGCACCTTCACCGGCGGGCGCATCGTCAATGTCGCGTCGATGGCCGGCATGAAGGTGCTCAGCCAGATCGGCGTCTACTGCATGAGCAAGGCCGCGGTGATCCACATGACCCGCGCGATGGCGCTGGAGTGGGGCAAGTTCGGCATCAACACCAACGCCCTGTGCCCGGGCTATATCGACACCGAGATCAACCACCAGCACTGGCAGACCGAGGCCGGCCAGAAGCTGATGAACATGACCCCGCGCAAGCGCGTGGGCAAGCCCGAAGACCTGAACAGCGCGCTGATGATGCTGTGCGCCAACGAAAGCCATTTCATCAACGGCGCCATCCTGTCGGCCGACGACGGCTTCGGTGCGTGATCCTCTCCCCCCGAAGCGCCTGCGGCGCTCCCCCCAGGGGGCGCCGCTGCCGGACCGGCGGAGCCGGGTCCGGGGCGGCCGCTTGAATGTGCGGTGCGCTGGCGGGGCGGTAGGGCTTGAGACCTTTGGAGAACTGAGCGATGGCGCGTGCACTGACGCCTCTTGAAGCCCGCGTGCTGGGCGTGCTGGTGGAAAAGCACGCGACGGTGCCCGACACCTACCCGCTGTCGCTGAACTCGCTGGTGGCCGGCTGCAACCAGAAGACGGCGCGAGACCCGGTGCTCAACGCCAGCGAGTCCGACGTGCTGGCCGCCATCGACGGCCTCAAGAGCATGAGCCTGGTGTTCGAGACCAGCGGCGGCCGGGTCAGCAAGTACGAGCACAACGCCCCCCGTGGGCTGAACGTGCCCGGCGCTGCCGCGGCGCTGCTGGCCACGCTGATGCTGCGTGGGCCGCAGACCGTGGCCGAGCTGCGTGCCAATGCCGAGCGCCTGCACCGTTTTGCCGACATCTCGGCGGTCGAGGGCTTTCTCAACGAACTGGCCGAGCGCTACCCGCCGCGTGTGCTGCTGCTGCCACGTGCCCCCGGCGCGCGCGAGCCCCGCTGGGCCCACCTGTTGTGCGGCGAGGTGCAGATGACCGCACCACGCGAGCCCTCGGGCGGCAGCGACGACGACGCCATCAGCGTCGGCGAGCTGGTGGCGCTGAAGGCCGAGCTGGCGCGCCAGGGCACGGAGCTGACCGAACTGCGCGCGCTGGTGCAGCGCATGGCGGCCGAGCTGGGCATCAGCACCGACGCGCCGGCCGCGCCGGCCGACGACACGGCAGGCTGAGCCGATGCGCTTCGATCTGCCCGAGGACAAGCAGCTCTGCTTCGAGATGGTGATCCCCATGCGCTGGGGCGACATGGACGCGATGGGCCATGTCAACAACGCCAACTACTTCCGCTACCTGGAGACGCTGCGCATCGAGTGGTTCCACCGGCTGGGCCTGCTCAGCGGGCCGGACGGCGTGGGGCCCATCATCATCAACGCCTTCTGCAGCTTCATCCGCCAGCTGGAATACCCGGGCGACGTGCGGGCCAGGCATTACGTGGGCGCGATGGGCCGCAGCACCATCGACACCTATGCCACGCTGGAGCGCGTGGACCAGCCCGGCGTGATCAGCGCCAGCGGCGGCGCCACCGTGGTGTGGACCGATTTCAAGGCGCAGAAGTCGGTGCCCATCCCCGACGACATGCGCCAGCGGCTGCTGCAACCTATCGGTTCTTAAGCTGGCGTTACCTCTCGAGGGGGGCTCAACGCGCGCAGGGGGTGTTTGACGTCACGCCAGTGCCACCCGCACCGGCACCCGCCGCCGGCCCGGCCGGCCGCTGAAGTGGGTATCGAAGCGGCCGGCCACCACCGTGCCGCAGGACGGGCAGGCGCCACGCTCGTCCAGCGCATAGTGCAGCACCGCGTGCCAGTCGCGCTCGATCAGCGGCGCGGCGCAGCCCGGGCAGACCGTGCAGCCGCCCTCGGCGTCGTGCACATTGCCGGTGTAGACATGGTGCAGCCCGGCGTCCAGCGCGATGCGCCGGGCGCGGCTCAATGTGTCGGCCGGCGTGCGGGGCCGGTCGGCCAGCTTGTAGTCCGGGTGGAAGGCGCTGAAGTGCAGCGGCACGTCGCGCCCCAGGTGGTCGGCGATCCAGCGTGTCATGGCCTGCAGTTCGGCCGTGCTGTCGTTCAGGCCCGGGATCAGCAGCGTCGTGATCTCCAGCCAGCAGGCCGTCTCGTGGTGGATGTGTTGCAGCGTGTCTAGCACCGGTGCCAGGTGGGACGCGGTCTGTTCAACGTAAAAGCGGTCGGTGAAGGCCTTCAGGTCGACGTTGGCGGCGTCCATCTTGGCGAAGAAGGCACGCCGGGGCTCGGGGTGGATGTAGCCGGCGGTGACGGCCACCGTCTTCACGCCCAGCGCATGGCAGGCGTCGGCGGTGTCCATCGCGTACTCGGCAAAGATCACCGGGTCGTTGTAGGTGAAGGCCACGCTGGCCGTGCCGCTGTTGCGGGCCGCCTCGGCAATCGCCTGCGGCGAGGCCTGGTCCTGCAGCCTGTCCATGGCCCGGCTTTTTGAGATGTCCCAGTTCTGGCAGAACTTGCAGGCCAGGTTGCAGCCGGCGGTGCCGAAGGACAGCACCGCCGAGCCGGGGTGGAAGTGGTTCAGCGGCTTCTTCTCGATCGGGTCGATGGCAAAGCCCGAGCTGCGGCCGTAGGTGCTGAGCACCATGGCATCGCCCTGGCGCTCGCGCACGAAGCACAGGCCCCGCTGGCCGTCGTGCAGTTTGCAGTCGCGTGGGCACAGGTCGCACTGCAGGCGGCCGTCGGCCAGGGCATGCCACCAGCGTGCGGGATGGGCGGGGGTGGGCTGGGCATCAGTGGGGGCGTGCATGGCGCGGCTCCTCGAAGGCGGTGACCCGGTAACGCCACAGCTGGATGTCGGGCGCCCAGAAATCAAGCGGCAGCCCTGTCTTTTTCAACAGCGCCTGCAGAAAGGCCAGGCGCTCGGGCAGCTGGGCCCAGACCTGGGGCAGGAAGGTGCCACGCCGGCCCTGCCAGTCCAGCACCACGCCGTCGATGCCGGGCTGCAGCCCGGCGGCAGCGGCGGCCTGGCTGGTGGCGCCGGGCAGGGCCTGCAGCGGGCCCAGCAGCGAGACTTCTAGCCGCAGGCCCGGCCATTCGGCCGCCGTCAGCGGCGGGAAGCGCCGGTCGCCAAAGGCGGCGGCCCTGGCGTTGTGGCGCACACCCTCGTCAAGTGGGCCATCGGCCTCCAGCTGGCCCACGCAGCCCCGCAGCGCGCCGCTGGCGTCGTACAGCGTGACGAAGCTGGCGCCGGGTTGCAGCAGCCGGGGGTGCGCCGGCACGCTGGGCGCGGCCAGCCCCAGCGCGCTGGCGATCTCGGCCCGCGCGGTGGCGAGCAGGGCATGTCCCAACGCCGGGTCGGCCGCGGTGGCGTCCTGGTCGTCGCCGGGCCGGGCCGTGGCCGGCGCCGTCTCGAAGGCGATCGCGCCATAACCCACCACCCGGTCATGGCCCCGGCCGGCGGTGTCGGCCGAGTTGCGCAGGTCCAGCAGCCGCGCCTGCAGGCCGTGGCGCCGGGCCGTGCGCAGCGCACCGTTCAACGGCATCGCGCCGCAGGCCTCGTCGCCCCGCAGATCGTCGGCACCACCGAGGATGCGCTGCACGGTGGCCTGGTCGCGCTGGCGGGCCTGGGCACAGGGCAGGTAGTGCGACAGGTCGGAGCTGATCACGATCAGCGTCTCGTCGCCGCCCCACAGCCGCTCCAGCACCTGGTCCACCGCCTGCGGCGACGCCTCGCCCACGGCCAGCGGCACCAGGCTGAAGCCGTCGCCCAGCACGGTCTGCAGGAAGGGCAGCTGCACCTCCAGCGCATGTTCCAGCGCATGCGGGTGGTCGGACACGCTCAGCTGCGGCAGGTCGGCCAGCGCGGCGATGGCCGCACGGTCGATCGGCACCCGCCCCAGCGGTGTGTCGAAGGCGTCGGCCAGCGGTGCGGCCAGGCCGTGCAGCGCCACCCGGTGGGTCGGCCCCAGCAGCACCACACGCCGGATGAGGCCGCGGCGTGGCGCCAGCAGCGCATAGGCGCTGGCCGCCACGTCGCCGGAGTAGGCATAACCGGCATGCGGCACCACCAGCAGCTTGGGCGCACCGGCACCGTCCCGGTGGCGCACGCTGCCGAGGTGGCTGGCCAGGGCGGCCTGCAGGCCGGCACGGTCGCCGGGGTAGAAGCTGCCGGCCACGGCGGCCGGGCGGATGCGGGTCATGGTGGTGCTCCTGTCGCCCCTGCAGTGTGGGCGCACGGGTGCAAAGTTCAAGGGCGCCACCCTGCGCCTGCAGCCCAGGCTTGCCCGGAATCAACCCGCCAGCAGTTTGTTGACCAGCTCCGGCGTGGTGGCGGCACCCACCTTGCGCATCAGCCTGGCGCGGTAGACGTCCACCGTGCGGGGGCTGATGGCCAGGTGCTTGCCGATCAGCTTGCTGGTCAGGCCGTCGATCAGCAGCGCGGCGATCTCGCGCTCGCGGGCGGTGAACTCGACCTTCAGCTTGCGCTTGGCCGACAGGTCTTCAAATGCCCAGATGCCGGCGGCATGCGGCTGGGCCGGGTCCAGCGCGCGGCCGGCCACATGGCACCAGAACAATTCACCCCGCTGCGCGCCGTCCACCCGCTTCATCACCCGGTCGTCGGCATACCAGCCCCGGGCGTCCAGGCTGGCGACGATGCGGGCGCCGGTGCGCTCGAACTCGTCGGTGCTGGGGTACAGCACCTCGAAGCTCTGGCCCACCAGCTGGTCACGCTGGGCGCCGAACATGGCCAGCGCCTGCTGGTTGCAGTCGACGATCTGGCGCTGGCGCGACAGCATCAGGCCGATCGGCGCCAGGTCGAAGGCGGTGCGGTAGTCCAATGCCAGGCCCTCGCCCGGCGGGTACGCCGGTCGGTCCACCGAGGGGGCCGCGGGCCGGCTGGGGAGCGGCCCGGCGATCGGCCCACGCGCGGATTGAGACACCGGCGGCTACAGCAGGGCGTAGGTGGTGGTGCTGTGCGTGGCCAGCCGGCCCGACGCGTCCAGCACCTCGATCTCGCCGAACACCAGGTTCTTGCCCAGCCGCAGCACGCGGGCCAGCACCCGGGCCTCGGCGCTGTTGCCGGGCACCGGGCGCAGAAAGCTGGTCTGCAGCTGCACCGTGGTCATGGGTTTGAAGCCGCCGATCTGGCTGGACACGGCCAGCACCATCGCGGTGTCGGCCGCGGCCATCAGCGTCTGGCCGCAGACCACGCCGCCGCCGTGCACGTGCAGCGGGGTCACCGGCAGGCGCAGCAGCACCTCGCCCGGCTTGGCCTCCAGCAGCTCCAGCTGCAACTCGCGCACCCAGGGGGCCACCACCTCGGCCAGCAACTGCCGCAGGGCCGGGACATCGACGGCAGGGGTTTCGGCAGGGCTCATGGTCGGTGCGGGCTCCGGCGGGCAGGGTGGGGACAGGGTTTAGGCGATTTTACGTAACCCCTACTTAATCGAGTAAGTAGTACGCTTCGCGCCGTCCGAACCTGCCCTTCGAAAGAGGCTCTCCATGAACAAGATCTACCCCAGCGCCGCGGCGGCCCTGGCCGGCATCGTGCACGACGGCCAACTGCTGGCCGTCGGCGGCTTCGGCCTGTGCGGCATCCCCGAGGCGCTGATCGACGCGCTGAAGGACACGGGCGCCAGGAACCTCACCGCCATCAGCAACAACGCCGGGGTCGACGGCTTCGGCCTGGGCAAGCTGCTGGAGACGCGTCAGATCACCAAGATGATCTCCAGCTACGTGGGCGAGAACAAGGAGTTCGAGCGCCAGTACCTGGCGGGCGAGCTGGCGCTGGAGTTCACGCCCCAGGGCACGCTGGCCGAGCGGCTGCGCGCCGGTGGCGCCGGCATCCCGGCCTTCTTCACCCGCACCGGCGTGGGCACGCTGGTGGCCGAGGGCAAGGAGATCCGCGAGTTCGACGGCCACCCCTACGTGATGGAGCGCGCCCTGGTGCCCGACGTGGCCCTGGGCAAGGCCTGGAAGGCCGACAAGGCCGGCAACCTGATCTTCCGCCGCACCGCGCGCAACTTCAACCCGGCGGTGATCATGGCCGGCAAGATCAGCGTGGTGGAGGTGGAGGAGATCGTCGAGACCGGCACCTTCGACCCCGATGCGGTGCACCTGCCCGGCATCTATGTTCACCGCCTGGTGCTCAACGCCACGCCCGAGAAGCGCATCGAGAAGCGCACCACCAAGCAGAACCCGAAGGGAGTTTGACCATGGCCTGGACCCACGACGAGATGGCCGCGCGCGCGGCCAAGGAACTGTCCGACGGCTTCTACGTGAACCTCGGCATCGGCCTGCCCACGCTGGTGGCCAACTTCGTCAGCCCCGACATCGAGGTCTGGCTGCAGAGCGAAAACGGCATGATGGGCATCGGCGCCTTCCCCGACGAGGCCGATGTCGACCCCGACCTGATCAACGCCGGCAAGCAGACCGTGACCACGCTGCCGGGCAGCAGCATCTTCGGCAGCCACGACAGCTTCGCGATGATCCGCGGCGGCAAGATCAACCTGTCCATCCTGGGCGCGATGCAGGTCAGCGAAAAGGGCGACCTGGCCAACTGGATGATCCCCGGCAAGATGGTCAAGGGCATGGGCGGTGCGATGGACCTGGTGGCCGGCGTCAAGAGCGTGGTGGTGCTGATGGAGCAT
>Ga0208266_100647_pt1 | contig 10990 bp, 10 predicted proteins | sample LakWasMet67_HOW9_2_FD_183897 | JGI IMG/M metagenome (GOLD analysis project Ga0208266, IMG submission 183897) | Freshwater sediment methanotrophic microbial communities from Lake Washington under simulated oxygen tension - Sediment Metagenome... | ecosystem: Environmental > Aquatic > Freshwater >...
TGGTCGGCCTCGCTGCCCATCGCATGCAGGGTGACCGAGCGCAGGCCACGCAGGTAGACCGCGGCGATGATGGCAAACACCTCGAAACGGTTGACCGCCAGCTGGGCCACCGTGTCGCCGGGCTGCAAGCCCAGGCTGTCGAAGTATTGGGCGAGCTGGCTGATGCGCTGTCCCAGGTCGCGGTAGCTGACGGTCGCCTCGTCGTTGGCAAAGGCCGGCCGGTCGGGATAGCGGGCAATGGCGGTGATGATCAGGTCCGCCACGGTGGCGCCGTGGGTGATGTCGTGGGGGGGTTTCATGCGGTGGATTCTTCGCGGGCCGAATGCGAACGGCCACCTATGATGTCCGCCTGGCGGACATTCCGAAGCCCATGACCCTCACCAAAACGGCGACCGCAGACGAAGGCAACCGCTCCCTGCAGCGCGGCCTGGCCGTGCTGGACTGCGTGTGGGCACAGCGGCAGCACGGTGTGCGCGTGGTGGAGCTGATGCGGCTGTGCGCGCTGGAGCGCGCCACGGTCTATCGCCTGCTGGCCACCTTGATGGCTGCCGGTTATGTCGCCCGGCGGGACCGGTTCTGGTACCTGCCCGGGCCGCGCTTCGACAGCCTGTCGCCCGGCCTGCCGATCGATGACCTGGCCGCGCGGCTGCAACCGGTGCTGCAGCGCATCAGCGAAGCCACCGAGGACGCGGCCTTTGCGGTGGTGCGCGAGGGCAACCAGTCCCATTGCATTGCCCGCCACATCGGCTGCTTCCCGGTGCAGGTGCTGGTGGTTCAAGTCGGCCACCGCCAGCCGCTGGGCGTCGGCGCGGCGGGCCTGGCCCTGCTCGCGGCATTGGCGCCCGACGACGCAGCGGCCGTCGTCGCGGCCAATGCGCCGGCGCTGGCCGGGTACGGCGGCATGTCGGCCGAGCGGCTGCTGCTGCTGCTGAAGGCCACCCGGGAGCGGGGGTGGTCCGTCGTGGGCAACCATGTGGTGGCAGACACCCTGGGCGTGGGCCTGGCCGTGCCGTCGCCGCGGGGCACGCCGCTGGCGGCCGTCAGCGTCGCCGCCCCGATGCACCGGATGCCGCCGCAACGCCAGGCCTTCATCATCAGAACCATCCGGTCGGCGCTGCGCAGCCTGCCCTGACCGGTGCGCCGTTCAGTCGTCAAAGCCGACAAACACCGCGGCCTCGTCCACCGACTTGCGCTGCGAGACCACCGCATTGGCGGGAAAGGTCTCGTCCGGCCAGCCCATCGCCACACAGGTCTGGATCACCTGGTCGTCCGGGATGCCGGCCTCGGCCCGCACCACCGGCGACTGCATGATGCCCTGGCTGTTGATGACGCAGCCCAGCCCACGCGACCAGGCGGCATTGACCAGGCAGTTGACGACGCCGCCACAGTCGAAGGGTGCGATGTCGCTGCCCTGGATGACGCGGTCATAGGTCACGACGATGGACACCGGCGCGTCGAACTGGCGGAAGCCGCGCAGCACCCAGTCCTGCCGCTTGGCCTTGTCGTCGCGCGCGATGCCCATGGCGGCAAACAGCTGCTTGGCGACGCCGATCTGGCGTTCGCGGTGGACGCCGTCGTAGCCCGGGCCCATGCGGAACTCACGCGAGTCCGGCACGCCAGCGAGGTTGCGCTCCACATTGCCGCGACGGATGCGGTCGAGCACGTCGCCGGTGACCACGTAGAAGTTCCAGGGCTGGGTGTTGAGCGAGGTCGGCGCCCGCATCGCCAGCGCCAGGATCTCGCGGATCAGCGCCTTGGGGACCGGCTTGTTCAGGTAGCCCCGGATGCTCCGGCGCCCCAGCACGGCTTCGTCAAATTCCATCACCACCTCGCCACTCGTTGTTGGGTTGTTCCCGATGCGCGGGCACCCGGCCCGGCCATCGCCGAGCTTGTGCCGCAATGGGCGCCAAAGGCTGTCGCAGATTGGACAACAGGCGCTGAAGCACCAGACGGCGGAATCGTCTCAATCGACGATGGCCGGGCGGGCGGTGGCCGGGCCAGACTCGGTGCATGAGCCTCCCTCCCGCCAATGCCCGCAGCCCGATTCGCCTGGCCAATTTCTCCGGCTACCTCGGCGACCGCTTCACCGCCCTGGCCGAGGTGCTGGACGGTGATCCGGTGGACGTGCTGACCGCCGACTACCTGGCCGAGATCACCCTGGCCAGCCTGGCCGCCGTGCACGCCCGGGACGGGCGCAAGGGTTATGTGGACAGCTTTGTCGCCCAGATCCGGCCCCAGCTGGCCCGCATCGCCGAGCGGGGGTTGAAGGTGGTCACCAATGCCGGCGGCTTCCACCCGGAGGCCCTGGCCGCCCACCTGCGTGGCCTGATCGCCGAGGCCGGCCTGGACCTGCAGGTGGCCCATGTCGAGGGCGACAACCTGCTGACGCGCCTGCCCGCGCTGCGTGCGGCCGGCCAGACGCTGCCGCACATGGACACGGGTGAGCCGCTGGCCGCCTGGCATGTCACCCCCGACACCCCCGAGGGCGCCCAGCCCATCGCAGCCAACGCCTACCTGGGCGGCTGGGGCATCACCACCGCCTTGCGCGAAGGCGCCGACATCGTGGTCTGCGGCCGCGTCACCGACGCCTCGCTCACCGTGGGCGCCTGCGCCTGGTGGCATGGCTGGGCCATGGACGACTGGCACGCCCTGGCCGGCGCCGTGGTCGCCGGCCACATCATCGAGTGCGGCCCGCACGCCACCGGTGGCAACTTCAGCGGCTTCGACAGCGTGCCGGGCCTGCTCAAGCCGGGCTTCCCGATCGCCGAGGTGGCGGCCGACGGCAGCGCCGTGATCACCAAGCACAGCGGCCAAGGCGGCATGGTGACGGTGGACACCGTCACCGCGCAGCTGGTCTACGAGATCCAGGGGCCGATCTACCTCAACCCCGACGTCACCACCGACTTCTCCGGCGTGCAGCTCGAACAGCTGGCGCCGGACCGGGTGGCGGTGCGCGGCGCACGCGGCCTGCCACCACCGGCCACCACCAAACTGGCGCTGTTTGCCGACATCGGCTGGCAGCTGGTGAACATGGTGTTCGTCGCCGGGCGCGACGTCGACGCCAAGATCGCGCTGATCGCCGCGCAGCTGCGCGACTGGGGCGGCGCCGAGCGTGTCGACCAGCTGGAGGTCACCCGCTTCGGTCGGCCCGACACCGGCCCCGGCGCCACCCAGGCCGACGCCACCGTCGCGGTGCGCATCATGGCCACCGCCCATGACCGCCGCCCGCTGCTGGCCCTGGCCGCCGGGCTGAACAGCCTGTACCTCAGCAGCGTGCCCGGCTACCACCTCGACACCGGCGCCCGCCGCGTGTCCGAGCCCTGGCCGCGCACCGAGTTCTGGCCGGCGGTGCTGCCGGTGTCGGTGCTGCAGCATGCGGTGGTGCTGGGTGATGGCCGGCGCCTGGTCGTGCCCCATCCGCCGGCCGGGCCGCTGCTGCCGCAACCCCCATCGGACGACGGCGTGCCCAGCCCCGTGGCGCAGCCGACGCGGCGCGTGCCGCTGGGCCTGCTGGCCCACGCCCGCTGTGGCGACAAGGGCGGCAACAGCAACCTGGGCCTGTGGGCGCGTGACACCGCAGCCTGGCCCTGGCTGCAGCAGGCTCTGAGCAGCGACGCCCTGCGCATGCTGCTGCCCGAAACCCACGGTCTGCCGGTCGTGCGGCACGAGCTGCCCGCCCTGCATGCGGTGCACTTCGTGCTCAAGGGCCTGCTGGGCCGCGGCGGCTCCAGCAATCTGCGCGCCGACCAGGCTGGCAAGTCGGTCGGCGAAGCCGTGCTGGCCAAGCAGGTGGACGTACCCGTGGCGCTGCTGGTCCAGCTGGGCCTGGCGGCAGCCTAGGCCCGGCGCAGCACCTGCCCCGTGATCTGCAGCAGCTGGTCGCGTACCGCCGCCAGCGGGATCTGCTCGTCCACCAGCCACTGCAGCATCACGCCACGCATTGCGCCCAACAGCACCACGGCGGTGACGGCCGGGTCCAGGTCGGATCGGATCTCGCCCTGTGCGATGCCGGTGCGGATGTGCTGCTCGAACCAGGCCAGCGCACTGCGGTTGTAGGCCGCCATCGCCTGGCGCAGGTCCGAGGCCGGCTCCATGCAGCTCTCGGTCATCAGCACCAGCAGGGCACGGGTCGAAGTCCAGGCCCCCCCCTGGCGGCTGAAGTAGAAATGAATATTGCCCAGGATGGCCGCCAGCCCGGGCGCCGCAGCCGGACCCTGGCCACGCTGCTGGCCGAAACGCTCGCCGATGTGACCGGCCAGCGCATGCACCAGGCCCGCCTTGCTGCCGAAGCGGTGGGCCGGCAGGCCGCGGCTGTAGCCGGCCGCCTCACCCACCTCGGCCAGCGTCATGCGCACCGAGCCACGCCGGGCCACGATGGCCATCGCCGCGTCGAGCAGTCGGCGCTCGGCCTCCTCGCGCCGCTCGGCATGGGTGCGGCGGGGGCGCGGCTCTGCAGGGTCCGCGGCAACCCGCCCAGCAGACGCCGCCGATCCGGCTCCGCCGGTCCGCAGGCGTCGCCCCCCCGGGGGGGCGGCGGCCGCCGGTCGCTTCGGGGGGGGGAGGGTCATTCCGGCTTGATGCCGGCCACGTCGGCCACCCGCTTGAAGCGCTCGAACTCCTTGCGCTGGAACTCGCCCAGCTCCTTGGGCCCCATCATCATGGCCGACGAGGGCAGCGACGCGTGGTAGGCCTTGCCGGCGTCGGAGTTCATGATGCGGTGCATCGCCGCGGCCAGCTTGTCGACCACCTCGTTGGGTGTTTCCGCGCGCACGAAAAAGGCCGACCAGACCCAGGTCTCGAAGTCGGCGAAGCCACTCTCCTTCATCGTCGGGATGTCGGGGTAGCGCGCTTCGCGCTTGTCGGCGGTGATGGCCAGCACCCGCAGGCGGCCGCCCTTGAGCAGCTCGACCGTGCCGGTGAAATCGATCACCCCCACCTCCAGCTGGCCACCCACCACGTCGGTCAGCATCTGCGCGCCGCCCTTGTAGGGGATGTGCGTCACTGGCAGTCCGCTGGCCGTACCCAGCCAGGCGGCCACCAGCTGGTAGCCGGCCGAGTAGTTGCCCAGTTGCAGCGGCCGGTTCTCCTTCTTCGCCGCGGCCACCAGGTCGGCCAGGGTCTTGTAGGGCGAATCGGCCCGCACCGCAAAGGCCACCGGGCTGATGGCCACGCCGAACAGCGGCCGCAGGTCCTTGAAGGGGTCGTAGGGCAGGTTCTTGATGGTGATGGCATTGACCACCGCCGGCGAGTTGCTGCCCATCAGGATGGTGTAGCCATCGGCCGGTGCCTGGCGCGTGGCCTGCACCGCCACCACGCCGCTGCCACCGGGGCGGTTCTCCACCGTCACCGGCTGGCCGAACAACTTGCCGATCTGCTCGCCGTAGAAGCGCGAGGCCGAGTCGGCCCCGCTGCCGGCGGTGAACGGCACCAGGAACTTGAACGGCTTGCTCGGGAAGGCGGCGGCCGGGGCCGGGGCCTGGGCAGCCGCCGCCAGCGGGCTCAGCAGCGCGGTGGCCAGCAGCAGGGTCCTGATCAGCGTCATGCGGGTGTCTCCGGGGTGTGAAGAATGCCATCGGCGCGCAGCGCCGCGACCTCGTCGGCGGTGAAGCCGGCCTCGTGCAGCACGGCCGCGCCATGCTCGCCCAATGTCGGCGCGGGCAGCGCCAGGTCGGCCGGCGTGCGGGCAAAGCGTGTGGGCGGGCGCACCGCCACGATGGGCCCGGCCGTCGGGTGCTGCTGGCGCTGGAACAGCCCCACCGCCTGCAGGTGGGGGTGGTCGGGCAGCTCGTCGATGGTGTGGATGCGGGTGGCCGGGATGTCCAGCTCGCGGCACAGCGCCAGCAGCGCCGCGGTGTCGAGGGTGCGGGTGATGGCGGTCATGTCGGCGTAGAGCTCGCGCACGCGGGCGTTGCGCGCATGGCGGTCGTCGACGTCGTACTTGGCGCTGAGGTCGTCGCGGCCGACGCGGGCGAAGAACCGGCGCCAGTGCTCGCCGGTGTAGGGCAGCATCGCCACGAAGCCGTCGCGCGTGGGCGCCGGCTTGCGGCCGCCGGCCAGCAGCCGGGCGTAACCGGCCGGGCCGGTGGCCGGCTCGAAGGTGCGCCCGCCCAGGTGCTCGGCCAGGGTGAAGGCCACCATGGTCTCGAACATCGGCACCTCCACCTGCTGGCCCAGGCCGCTGTGGGTGCGCTCGAACAGCGCCGCCAGCACCGCATTGGCCAGCGCCAGGCCGGTGGTCTTGTCGGCGATCAGCGAGGGGATGTAGTCGGGCTCGCCGCTGTCGTGGCCGATCAACCCGGCCAGGCCGCAAGCGGCCTGGATCACGTCGTCGAAGGCCGGCTGGCCGGCGTCCGGGCCGTCCTCGCCGAAGCCGGTGGCCACGCAGTACACCAGGCGCGGGTTGATCGCCGCGCAGGCGGCATAGCCCAGTCCCAGGCGCTCGATGGCAGCGGTGCGCATGTTGTGCACCAGCACGTCCACCGTGGGCAGCAGGCGCTGCAGCGCGGCCACGCCCTCGAGCCGCTTCAGGTCGATGGCCAGCGAGCGCTTGTTGCGGTTGATGGCCAGGAAGATCGAGCTCATGCCGCGCTGGCGCGACACGCCGTTGGCGCGCATCAGATCACCCTCGGGCGGCTCGACCTTGATCACGTCAGCACCGTAGTCACCCAGGATCTGGGTGGCCAGCGGGCCCAGCACCACGGCCGTGAGGTCCAGCACGCGCACGCCGGCCAGCGGGCCGGTGCGGGGTGTGCGGGCGACGGCGGCAGCGCCTGCTGCAGGTAGCTCGGGCATAGGGATGATCTGGAGGGAAGTTGCCCATATGTTTGTTGCTCAACAAACATATTCAATCCAGAATGACCCGCAGACGAACAGGAGATGCGCCCATGCAGGGCCTGCTGATAGACCCGGGTGCACTGCCGCCCGACTGCGAGGCACTACGCGCCGAGGTCCGGGCATTTCTGGCCGAGGCCATGGTCAACATCCCGGCCGTGCGCCGCAACCGCAACTGGTCCGGTGCCAGCCCGGAGTTCAGCCGCAAGATGGCTGCGCGGGGCTGGATCGGCATGACCTGGCCGCGGCGTTACGGCGGTCATGAGCGCACGACGCTGGAGCGCTATGTGGTGCTGGAGGAAATGCTGGCCGCTGGTGCCCCGGTCGGCTCGCACTGGGTGGCCGACCGCCAGAGCGGCCCGCTGCTGATGCGCTATGCGCCCGATACGCTGGCGCCGCGCATCGTGCCGCTGATCGCGCGCGGCGAGGCCTTTTTCTGCATCGGCATGAGCGAACCCGACTCGGGCTCCGACCTGGCGTCGATCCGCAGCCGCGCCGAGCGGCGGGCCGACGGCTGGCTGCTCAACGGCCGCAAGGTCTGGACCTCGGGCGCCCACCGCGCGCACTACATGATCGCGCTGATGCGCACCGAGGGCCGCGCCGACAACCGCCATGGCGGCATGTCCCAGTTCCTGGTCGACATGAAGACGCCTGGGCTGACGGTGCGACCCATCGTCAACCAACTGGGCGAACACGACTTCAACGAGGTCACCTTCGACGATGTGCTGCTGCCGCACGAGCACCTGATCGGCACCGAGGGCGAGGGCTGGCAGCAGGTCGGTGCCGAACTGGCCTTCGAGCGCAGCGGCCCCGAGCGCTACCTCAGCAGCACCCAGCTGCTGCTGGAGATGCTGGACGCCGCCGATCCGGCCGATGCCCGCCAGGCCGAGGCCCTGGGCCGCGTGGCGGCGCAGTACGGCACGCTGCGGCAGATGTCGCTGGGCGTGGCGCGCATGCTGTCGCGCGGCGAGAACCCGGCCCTGGCCGCGGCGCTGGTCAAGGACCAGGGCGCGCTGGTCGAGCAGGCCATGCCCGACATCGCGCATGCGCTGTTCGGTGGCAGGGTCGAGCCGGGCTCGACCCTGGACCTGTCGATGCGCTACATGGCGCTGGCCACACCCTCGTTCTCGCTGCGTGGTGGCACGCGCGAGATCCTGCGCGGCATCATCGCCAAAGGCCTGGACCTGCGATGAGCACTGGAACCGACATGCCCACCGACACCCTGATCGAAGACAGCGCCAACCGGCTCTTTGCCGAACAGGTGGACAAGGGCCAGCGCGAACGCACCGAGGCCGGCGCCCTGGACGCGGCGCTGTGGCGCCAGGTGGTGGACAGCGGCTTCCCGCTGCTGATGGCCGACGAGGCGGCCGGCGGCTTCGGCCAGCCCTGGTCGGCCGCCTACCCGCTGCTGCGGGGCCTGGGCTACTGGCAGGTGCCGCTGCCGCTGGCGGAAACCATGATCGCCACGCAGCTGGCGGCGCTGGCCGGCTTCGACCTGCGGCCGTTGGCCGGCGCCCCGCTGACCCTGATCGAGCAAGGCTGCGGCAATGCATTGGAGGTCGGGGGCAGCCCCGACGCGCCCACCCTCAGCGGCACCGCCCATGCCGTGCCCTGGGCCCGCCACGCCGCGGCCGCGCTGGTGTCGCTGGCCGATGGCCGGCTCGCGCTGCTGGCGCTGCAAGGTGCGGCCGGCATCACGCTGCAGCCGCGCAGCAACCATGCGGGCCTGCCCTCGGACAGCCTGCAGCTGGACCGCGCCCGGCTGCAGGCCGTGGCTGCCAACCCGCTGCCGCTGCGTGAACCGGTGTGGACGCTGGGCGCCGTGGCGCGCAGCGCCATGCTGGTCGGCGCGCTCGAATCGGCGCTGGAACAGGCGGTGCGCTATGCCGGTGAACGGGTGCAGTTCGGCAAGCCCATTGGCCGCAACCAGGCCATCCAGCAGCAGCTGGCGCTGATGGCCGGCGACGTGGCCGCGGCCCGCGTGGCCGCGCTGGTGGCGGCCGCCGACGCCCCAGGCATGGCCAGCGACGACTGCAGCGCCACGCGGTTCAGCACCGCGGTGGCCAAGGTGCGCGCCGGCGAGGCTGCCACCCGCGGCACCTCGATCGCGCACCAGGTGCATGGCGCCATCGGCTTCACCCACGAACACGCCCTTCACTTCGCTACCCGCCGGCTGTGGGCCTGGCGCGAAGAGTTCGGCACCGACGCGACCTGGGCCACCGAGCTCGGCCGCGCCGCCATCCAGGCCCGGGCCGGCGGGTTCTGGCCGGCCCTCACCCGCAAGCATTTCTGAAAGCCCGCCATGAGCAATGACAGCCCCGATGTCCAGGTTTCATTCGACGGCCCCGTGGCCACGGTGGAGATCTGCAAGCCGCCGCACAACTTCTTCACCATCCCGCTGATCCAGCACCTGGCCGACGCCTTCGAGGACCTGGAGGCCGACCGCCGCTGCCATGCCATCGTGCTGGCCGCGCAGGGCACCGCCTTCTGCGCCGGCGCCGACTTCAGCAACCGCGACGCCACGCCGCCGCACCGCAGCCCACGCGCCGTCAACCCGATCTATGGCGAGGCGCTGCGCATGTTCGCCTGCCGCAAGCCGGTGGTGGCCGCAGTACAGGGCCCGGCCATCGGCGGCGGCCTGGGCCTGGCGCTGGTGGCCGACTTCCGCGTCACCTGCCCCGAGGCCAAGTTCTCGGCCAACTTCAACCGACTGGGCTTCCACCCAGGCTTCGGCCTGTCGGTCACGCTGCCGCGCCTGGTGGGCGTGCAGCAGGCGGCGATGCTGTTCTACACCGGCCGGCGCATCGGCGGCGAGCAGGCGCTGGCCATCGGCCTGGCCGATGTGCTGGTGGCGCAGGACCAGGTGCGCGCCGAGGCCGCCAAGCTGGCGCGTGAGATCGCCATCTCCGCGCCGCTGGCCGTGCAGTCCACCCGCGACACGCTGCGCCAGGGCCTGGTCGAGCAGATCCGCGTCGCCGTGGCGCGTGAAAGCGCCGAGCAGAACGCGCAGTTCAAGACCGCCGACTTCCGCGAAGGCGTGGCCGCGATGGCCGCACGCCGCGAACCGCAGTTCAAGGGTGAATAGGCCGGACACCATGTTCCAGACCGATCTGCTGGCGGGCAAACGCATCCTGATCACCGGCGGCGGCAGCGGCCTGGGCGCCGCCATGGCCGGCCGTTTTGCCGAACTGGGCGCGTCGCTGCTGCTGTGCGGCCGCCGCGCCGAGGTGCTGGAGGCCACGGCCGAGACCCTGCGTGCACGTGGCGCCACGGTGGCCACCGCCCGCTGCGACGTGCGTGACGCCGAGGCCGTCGAGGCACTGGTCGAAGCGATGTGGACCGAGGCGCCGATCGACGTGCTGGTCAACAACGCCGCCGCCACCTTCATCGCCGAGACCGAGACCCTGTCGGCGCGCGCCGCCGACGCGATCCTGGCCACCACGCTGCACGGCGCGATGTACGCCACGCTGGCGCTGGGCAAGCGCTGGATCGCCAGCGGCCGTGCCGGCACGGTGCTGAGCATCCTGTCCACGTCCACCCTCACCGGCCGGGCCTACACCGTGCCGTCGGCGATGGCCAAGTCCGGCCTGCTGGCGATGACACGCAGCCTGGCGGTGGAATGGGGCCCCAAGGGTGTGCGCCTGGTGGCCATCGCGCCGGGGCCCTTCCCCACCGCCGGGTCCGACCGCCAGCTCAACCCGGGTGAGCGGGCGGCCGCGGCGGCGCGCTCGCCGATGAACCCGCTGGGCCGGGTCGGCCAGCCGCAGGAACTGGCCGACCTGGCCAGCTACCTGGTGTCGGACCATGCTGGCTACATCAACGGTGAGATGGTCACGCTGGACGGTGGCGCGCACCTGCGCAGCTCGGGCGCCGAGGACCTGCTGAACTGGACCCCCGAGCAATGGGCGGCCACACGCGCACGGCGCGCCAGGTAACCTTCGCGCAGCGCGCCGGGTAGCCCGTTGCGTGGTGCGCCAGCTGGCCCGCGCGCGACAGCCCGTGGCCCCGGCTGCTGCCTAGAATCTGCGCGGGCCGATCTGGCCCGTACCGTCCGCCCCACCCCAAGGGAGAGCCCCATGCGCGAGTACCTGAAGTTCTACATCAACGGCCAGTGGGTCGACCCGGTCACGCCCCGCAGCATCGCCGTCATCAACCCGGC
>Ga0208266_100648_pt1 | contig 10957 bp, 11 predicted proteins | sample LakWasMet67_HOW9_2_FD_183897 | JGI IMG/M metagenome (GOLD analysis project Ga0208266, IMG submission 183897) | Freshwater sediment methanotrophic microbial communities from Lake Washington under simulated oxygen tension - Sediment Metagenome... | ecosystem: Environmental > Aquatic > Freshwater >...
CACCGGGCGGTTTGCCCGTGCCAGCAATGTAGGCTGCACGCGCCAGGCGCTGAAGTCGGCCGACCGACATGGCGGCTGTCAGCGTTTGGCTGACAAACAGGTCGGGCTGCCGCCGCTGGGCTGTCCCGTCCCGGGTTCGGCACCCGGCCCCTTGCGGACGCTGTTCAGCGCCCTGCCGGCGCCTCGCGGCTGGCCTGCTGCAGCCGCTCGGCCAGCGCGTCCCGGCCGGCTTGCCGGGCAAAGTCGGCCGCGTCCAGGTTCAGGTCGTTGCGCAGGCGGGCGTCGGCGCCCTGCTTCAACAGCCCCACCACCGCGTCTTCGGCGCCATAACGTGCGGCCATCATCAAGGGTGTGCTGCCGTTGGGCGAGCCGGCGTCGATGCGTGCGCCACGCGCCAGCAGCAGTTGCACCACCGCCGGCTGCGGGCCGGTGGCGGCATAGTGGAGCGGCGTCCAGCCCCTCTGGCCGGGTTCGACCAGACCGTCCACACGTGCCCCCCGGTCCAGCAGCCGCTGCGCCCAGTCGGTGTGGCCTTTCAGCGCGGCCACCATCAGGGCGGTTTCGCCTGCGCCGTTGGGCAGGTCGATGCGGATCCTGGGCTGCGCCAGCAGCAATGCCGCGGTCTTGAACGCGCCATCACGCAGGCAACGGTAGAGCACGGTCTGGCCCTTCTCGTCGCGTGAATCGGGGTCAAAACCCCGCGCCAGCAACTGGCTGACGGTCGCCGCATCGTCCTGGGCCACGGCCTTGAAGAAGTCCTCGTACGCCCCGGCTTTGGCGGGTGAAAAACCAATCATCACAGCCAGATAAAAGGCAAACCTCAAGTGTTTTATGAACATGTCAACACCCCATCGACGGTGATTTCAGCGCAAACAGGTGTTCAAAATTGCGGCTGGTGGCCGTGGCCACGTCGGCCAGGTCCAGGCCCTTGATGCGCGCCAGTTCGGCCGCCACCCGCGGTACCCAGGCCGGGCTGTTGGTCTTGCCGCGGTGCGGCACCGGCGCCAGGTAGGGGCTGTCGGTCTCGATCAGGCAGCGCTCCAGCGGCACGAAGGTCGCCACGTCACGCAGCGCCTGCGCGGTCTTGAAGGTCAGGATGCCGGAAAACGAGATGTAAAAACCCAGGTCCAGCGCGGCGCGGGCGACGTCGGCGGTTTCGGTGAAGCAATGGAACACCCCCGTCAGCGCCCCACCCGCCTCGGCCTGGGCCGCACGCAGCATGGCCACCGTGTCGTCCGAGGCACTGCGGGTGTGGATGACCAGCGGCTTGGCCACGGCACGCGCCACCGCGATGTGCACCGCGAAGCGCTCACGCTGCCAGGCCATGTCGGCCACCGTGCGGCCGTTCAGGCGGTAGTAGTCCAGCCCGGTCTCGCCGATGCCCACCACCCGCGGCAACTGCGCCAAGGCCTGCAGGCCGGCGAGGTCGGGCTCGGCCACACCCTCGTTGTCCGGATGCACACCGGCGGTACACCAGAAGTTGTCGTAGGCCGTGGCCAGCGCATGCACGGTGGCAAATTCTTCCAGCGTGGTGCAGATCACCAGCGCCCGGTCGACCTGGGCGGCGGCCATGTCAGCGCGGATCGCATCGATGCGGCCGTGCAGTTCGGGAAAGCTCAGGTGGCAGTGGGAATCGACGAACATGGCGGGCTGGGCCCCGTCGGGGGGCAGGATCACGGGCCGGCGCGGTGTGCGCGGGTCAGACCGTTTGGGTCGGTCGGGACGACGAGACCTGGGTGCCCAGGATCTCCTCGATCTTGAGCTTGAGGTGGCGGGTCTTCTCGTCGGCCGGAAAGCGCACGCCCACGCCCTGGGTGCGGCCGCCGGAGGCATTCGCCGGCGTGATCCAGGCCACCTTGCCGGCCACCGGATAGCGCTGCGGGTCGTCGGGCAGGGACAGCAGCAGGTAGATGTCCTCGCCCAGCTGGTAGTGGCGCTGGGTGGGCACGAACAGACCCCCGTCGGTCAGCAGCGGGATGTAGGCGGCGTACAGCGCGCCCTTCTCGCGGAACACGAGCTGGATCACGCTGGGCCGCCCGGCGGCAGGCACCGGGGCCAGGGTGGGCGGAAGGCTGTCGCTCATCGCGACGAGTGTAGCGAAGCGCCGGCCCGGCCGGGGCGGGCGGCCGACGCAGCCGGCCACACCGCCGTGGCCTGGGTCACGAGCGACTCGATCAGCAGGCCTGCATTCCACGGGTGTTCGTCGTGGCGGGCGGTGCGCAGCAGGGCCTGCTGCCAGACACGCAGTGCCGCCGGGTCGGCGCCACGCGCCGCATCGGGCAGGTGGTCGGCGGCAAAAAAGCGCGGGGCGCCCCCGGCCGCCAGCACCTGGACGTCGTGGGCCAGCTTCAGCAGCAGGTCGACCACACGCGGGATGGGCCGGCCGGCCAAGGGTGTCGGGTCGCCCGCAGCAACACGGCGCGGAAAGTCGGCCAGCCAGGCCGGCGTGATGCCTTCTTGCGCCCAGGCCAGGGCCGCCAGCGGGCTGCCGCCGGCCAAGGCCAGCAGCGCCGCGGGCTCGGCCAGACCCTGGCCACGCAGCCAGCCCTGGGCCTGGTCGGCCGGCGGCAGGTGCAGCGGCAGGCGCTGGCAACGGCTGCGCACCGTGGGCAGCAGCCGCTCGGGGTCGGCGCTGGTCAGCAGCAGGCGCAGGCGGCCGGGCGGCTCTTCCAGCGTCTTGAGCAGGGCATTGGCGGCCGGGCCGTTGAGCGCGTCGGCCGGGTGCAGCAGCAGCACCTTGCCGCGGCCGCGGCCGCTGGTCTGCTGCGACCAGGCGATGGCCTGGCGCACCTGCTCGACCCGGATGTCGCGGCTGGGCTTGGCGTCGGCCTTGCTCAGCTTGCTGTCATCGTCGTCCACCCAGCCGAGTTGCACCCGCAGCGCGTCGGGTAGCACCAGCAGCAGGTCGGGATGCACCCGGGTGGCCACCAGATGGCAGCTGGCGCAGCGGCCGCAAGGCCGGCCGGGCCGCGCCGCCGCCGGGCCTTCGCACAGCGTGGCCTGGGCCAGCAGCAGGGCGAACTCAAGGTGGCCCACGCCCGCCGGGCCGTGGATCAGCAGGGCATGGGCGCCGGCCAGGGCCGCGGCGGCGTCCAGCGCGGCGCCCAGCCACGGCAGCGGCAGGCCGCCGTCGGCAGCCACGCCGATCTGCATCGAGGGTGCGGCTTCGCGCGCCATGGGCTCAGGCCCCGCCCAGCGGGTCGGCGACCCGCGGATGCGCCAGCCGGCTGGCCACGGCTTGCTGCACCTGCGCCCACACCCGATCACGCGGCGGCTCGGCGTCGATGCGGGCAAACCGCGCCGGTGCCGCCTCGGCCCGTGCGGCATAACCACGCGCCACCCGCTCAAAAAAGGCGCTGTCCTCACGCTCCAACCGGTCCGCCGGGCGCGCGGCGGACCGGCGGGCTGCGGCCACCTCGGCCGGCAGGTCGAACCACAGCGTCAGGTCGGGCTGGACCAGGGCGCCCTGCCCCGGCCCGGCAGGTGGCACCGCCTGTACCCATTGCTCCAGCTGGGCCAGCATGGTGAGGTCGAAGCCGCGGCCGGCGCCCTGGTAGGCGAAGGTGGCGTCGGTGAAACGGTCGCACAGCACCACCTCGCCACGCGCCAGTGCCGGCCGGATCACGCGGTGCAGGTGGTCGCGGCGGCCGGCAAAGACCAGCAGCGCCTCGGTCAGCGCGTCCATCTCGCGCTGCAGGAACAGCGCACGCAGGTCCTCGGCCAGCGGCGTGCCGCCGGGTTCGCGCGTCAGCAGCACCTGGCGGCCGCGGGCACGCAGCCAGTCGGCCAGGGCCTCGATGTGCGAGGACTTGCCGGCACCGTCAATGCCTTCGAAGCTGATGAAAAGACCGGCGGTGCTCATCGGGAGGCGGAGGAGGAGGCGGAAGGGCGCGGGGCGCGCTGGAAGGTGTTCACCGCCCGATTGTGCGTGGCCAGGTCTTCGCTGAAGACGCTGCTACCGTCGCCCCGGGCCACGAAGTACAGCGCCCGCGTGGCCTCGGGCTGCACCGCGGCCTTCAGCGAGGCCAGGCCGGGCATGGCGATGGGCGTGGGCGGCAGGCCGGAGCGGGTGTAGGTGTTGAACGGCGTATCGGCCTGCAGGTCGCGCTTGCGCAGGTTGCCGCTGAACTCGACACCCTGGGCCTCGCCCACGCCGTAGATCACCGACGGGTCGGTCTGCAGCGGCATGCCGACGCGCAACCGGTTGACGAACACCCCGGCAATGCGCCCGCGGTCGGCGGCGCGGCCGGTCTCCTTCTCGATGATGGAGGCCAGCACCAGGGCCTGCTCGGGCGTGCGGATCGGCAGGTCGGCGGCGCGCTGGGCCCACACCGCGTCCAGCCGCTGGCGCTGCATGGCGGCGGCGCGCCTGAGCACCGTCAGGTCGCTGACGCCGCGGCTGTAGACATAGGTGTCGGGGAAGAAGCGGCCTTCGGCCGGCACCCCCGGCTGGCCGATGGCGGCCATCAGCGCGGCCTCGTCCAGCCCGGCACTGGCCGGCTTGAGGTGCGGTGCACGCGCCAGTTCGGCACGGAACTGGCGGAAGGTCCAGCCCTCGATCAGGCGCACCCGCTCGAAGGCCTCGTCGCCCTGCACCATCTTGGCGAGCAGGCCACGCGGCGTGATGCCGGGCTCCAGCTCGTAGCTGCCGGCGCGGATGCGCTTGGCCAGGCCGCTGAAGCGGAACCAGTGGTACAGCGCGGCCGGCTCGGTCAGCACGCCGGCCCGCACCCAGGCCGCGGCCACCTCGCGCGGCGGGGTGCCGGGCTCGATCGACAGCTCGACGGTGGGCGTTGCCAGGGCCAACGGCCGCTCCAGCCACCACCAGACGGCCGCGACCGAGCCGGCAGCGGCCAGCACAAGCAACATCAACAGGAAGCGCAGGACTTTCATGCAGCCAGCCAGGACCTTGGCCCGCCATCGCGCTGCGGGGCGCTGCGCCATCGGCCGTCCCGCCAACAGTGACAAGGGGGCGTGATGATAATCGGCCGCATGGACACCCCTGCCGCCCCCACCCCCCCCCTGTCCGGCGCACTGCGCCTTGCCGACTGGGGCCTGATCCGCGCCCAGGGCGCTGACGCCGCCAGCTTTCTGCACGGCCAGCTGACGCAGGACGTCACCGCCCTGGGCAGTGACCGCGCCCGGCTGGGCGGCTACTGCTCGCCCAAGGGCCGGCTGCTGGCCAGCTTCGTGTTCTGGAAGGCCGGGGCCGACACCCTGCTGCTGGCCTGCAGCGCCGACCTGCTCGCGCCCACGCTCAAGCGCCTGTCGATGTTCGTGCTGCGCGCCAAGTGCAAGCTGGCCGACGCCTCGGCCGAGCTGGCGCTGTGGGGCCTGGCCGGCGCCGACGCCCGGGTCTGGCTGGGCGCCGACGCCCCGGCCGCGCCCTGGGTGATGGCCCGTCGGGGTGACGCCCAGGTCCTCCGCCTGCCCGACGCCGAAGGCCAGCCGCGCTGGCTGCTGGTGCAGCCGGCCGATGCCGCCGCCCCCGCCCTGCCCGCGCTGGCCCCCGAGGCCTGGGCCTGGCTGGAGGTGCGCAGCGGTGTCAACCGCATCGTGGCCGCCACGGTCGAGCAGTTCGTGCCGCAGATGGTCAACCTGGAACTGGTCGGCGGCGTCAACTTCCAGAAGGGCTGCTACCCGGGGCAGGAGATCGTGGCGCGTAGCCAGTACCGCGGCACGCTGAAGCGCCGCACCCAGGCCTTTGACAGCGCCGCCGCGCTGGCCCCTGGCCAGGAGGTGTTCCACAGCGCCGACCCGGCCCAGCCGGCCGGCATGGTGGCGCTGGCGGCGCCGCGGCCGGGCGGTGGCAGCAGCGCGCTGGTCGAGATCAAGCTGGCCGCCCTGCAAGACGGCAGCCTGCACCTGGGCGCGGCCGACGGCCCGCTGCTGACACCGGCCGCCCTGCCCTATGCCCTGCCGGCCGATGCCGCAGGCTGACATGCCCGCCCCCACGTCGCTTCGCGCCGGCCCCCGAGGGGGCGTTCAGCCGCCTTGGGGCGGCCCGGCGCCGGCTGACATGCCCACCCCCACGTCGCTTCGCGCCGGCCCCCCGAGGGGGCGTTCAGCCGCCTTGGGGCGGCCCGGCGTCGGCTGACATGCCCACCCCCACGTCGCTTCGCGCCGGCCCCCCGAGGGGGCGTTCAGCCGCCTTGGGGCGGCCCGGCGTCGGCTGAGCACGGCGCACGCATGGGCCCGCGCCTGTACGTCTATTACCGCGTGCCCGAGGCGGGGCTGGCCGCTGCCGTGCAGGCCGTGCAGGCGATGCAGGCCGCGCTGGTGGCCGCCTGGCCCGGCCTGCAGGCCGAGCTGCTGCGCCGACCAGAGTTGCGCGACGGCGAGGTCACGCTGATGGAAAGTTATGCCGGCGCGCTGAGCCCGGCGGCCGAGTTGGCGATCACCACCGCCGCCCAGGCGCTGCCGCAACCGCGCCACAGCGAGCGTTTCATCCCGCTGTGAGGCCGCCGCGGGCTACAGCGCCCGCACCATCTCCACGTGCGGGATGCCGGCTTCCTCGAACTCGGTGCCGCGTGCGGCAAAACCGGCGCGTGCATAAAACGGCGCGGCCGAGGTCTGGGCATGCAGGATCACCTCGCGGTCGCCGCGCTCGCGGGCGGCCTGCATCAGCGCGTCCAGCACGGCGCGGCCGACGCGGCTGCCGCGCATCGGCGCCAGCACCGCCATGCGGCCGATCTTGGCCACGCCGGGCACATGCTCGAGCAGCCGGCCGGTGGCCAGCGGCACGCCGAAGCGGTTGTAGGCCACCGCATGCACGCACACCGCGTCGGCGGCGTCCCACTCCATCTCGGCCGGGATCTTCTGCTCGACGACGAAGACCTGGTTGCGGATCGGCCCGGCCTCGCGGCCCAGCTCGTCCCAGGCGCCGACGCGCACGTCCACCATCGGCTTGCCGGCCTCGAAGGCGGTGAGCACCTCGCGCAGCTGCTGCGGCACCGGCAGGCTGGTCTGGGTGGCGGGGTTGGCGTAGACGTAGACCAGTTCGCCGCTGACCAGCAGCTCGTCGCCGCGGAACACCGCGCAGGCCAGCACCATCGACGAGTTGCCGATGCGCGAGGTCTTGACGCCGACGTCGACCAGGTCGTCATAGTGCGCCGAGGCCTCGTACTCGACGGTGGACTTGCGCACGAACAGGTCGCCGCCCAGGTAGTCCATGGTCTGCTGGTAGGGCAGCGCCATCGCCCGCCAGTAGCCCGCCACGGCAGTGTCGAAGTACATCAGGTAGTGGCCGTTGAAGACGATCTTCTGCAGGTCCACCTCGGCCCAGCGCACACGCAGGCGTTCAAAGAACCGGAAATCGGCGCGAGTGGTCATCGGGGTTCTTGTCTCCAGGCTTGTTCCAGGGAAGCGGCGGCCGCCGCCTGGGCCGCGCCGGCTTCCTTCAGCACGCGGCCCATCTTGATGAAATCATGCGTCAGGCCGCGGTACAGCTCCAGCGCGACGGCGACACCGGCCGCGCGCAGGCGGTCGGCGTAGGCGAGGCCTTCGTCCACCAGCGGGTCGCATTCGGCCAGGACCACGCAGGCCGGCGCCACGCCGTCCAGGTCGTCGGCTTCCAGCGGCGCGAAGCGCCAGTCGTGGCGGTGGTGGTAGTCGATGTAGTGGTCGAAGAACCAGGCCACGTTGGCACTGTCCAGCAGGAAGCCGTTGGCAAACAGCGTGTGCGAGCCGGTGTCCATGTGCGCGGTGGTGCCCGGCGTGATCAGCAGCTGCAGCGCCAGCGGCAGGCCGCGGTCGCGGGCGTGCAGGGCGCAGGTGGCGGCCAGCGTGCCGCCGGCGCTGTCACCGCCCACCGCCAGGCGGGCACCGTCCAGGCCCAGCGCCGCGGCGCCCGCGCCGGCCAGCCAGTGCATCGCCGCCCAGGCGTCGTGCACCGCGGTGGGAAAGCGGTGCTCGGGCGCCAGCCGGTAGTCCAGCGCCAGCACCGCCCCGCCACTGCGCAGGGCCAGCTGGCGGCACAGGCTGTCATGCGTCTCCAGCCCGCCGATGACAAAGCCACCACCATGCAGGTACAGCAGCACCGGCAGGCGTTCGTGGCTGGGCGCATACAGGCGGGCGGGCAGCGGCGTGCCGTCAGCCGCCGGCAGCGTCAGGTCCTGCACCCTGGCCAGCGGCGCGCGGGGCGGCTCCAGCACCTCGGCGGCCTTGTCGTAGACGGCGCGCGCCTGGGCCGGCGTCATGGCATGGAAGGGGGTGCGCTGGGCACGCTGGATGCGGTCCAGCAGGCCGGCCATGGCCGGGGTCAGCAGAGGGGCTGTCACCAAGTATTCAGGTCGCAAATAGAGGCCGAAGCATACTGCCGCCTCCCGATCCATCCCGCCAGGAGACCCCGCGCATGGCCCGCATCCTCTACCTCACCCAGATCGAGCTCGACCACGGCGCCGTGCGCTGCCTGCCCGAAGAATGCCAGCGCGTGGGCATGCGCAAGCCGCTGGTCGTCACCGATGCCGGCGTGCGCGCCGCCGGCGTGCTGGACCTGGCGCTGGCCGCGCTGGGCGGCCTGCCGCACGCGGTGTTCGACGGCACACCCAGCAACCCGACCGAGGCCGCGGTGCGTGCCGCCGTCGCCGTCTACAAGGCCCAGGGCTGCGACGGCCTGATCGCCGTGGGCGGCGGCTCCAGCATCGACCTGGCCAAGGGCGTGGCGATCCTGGCCACCCACCCGGGCGAATTGAAGACCTACGCCACCATCGAGGGCGGCAGCCCGAAGATCAGCGAGGCGGTGGCGCCACTGATCGCCGTGCCCACCACCGCCGGCACCGGCAGCGAGGTGGCGCGTGGCGCCATCGTCATCGTCGACGACGGCCGCAAGCTGGGCTTCCACAGCTGGCACCTGATGCCCAAGGCCGCCATCCTGGACCCCGGCCTGACCCTGGCCCTGCCGCCGATGCTGACCGCGGCCACCGGCATGGACGCCATCGCCCACTGCCTGGAGACCTTCATGGCGCCGGCGATCAACCCGCCGGCCGATGGCATCGCGCTGGACGGGCTGGAGCGTGGCTGGGCCCACATCGAGCGCGCCACCCGCGACGGCCAGGACCAGGAAGCGCGCTGGAACATGATGAGCGCCAGCATGCAGGGCGCGATGGCCTTCCAGAAGGGCCTGGGCTGCGTGCATTCGCTGTCGCACAGCCTGGGCGGCGTCAACCCGCGCCTGCACCACGGCACGCTGAACGCGATGTTCCTGCCGGCGGTGGTGCTGTTCAACGCGCCAACCGAGTCGATGCAGCGCGAGCGCCGGCTGCAGCGCATGGCGCATGCCATCGGCCTGCCCGGCTGCGACGCCCAAGGCCAGGCGCTGGCCGACGCCATCCGTGCGCTGAATGCCCGGCTGGGCCTGCCCAGCGGCCTGGCGGCGATGGGCGTGACGCCCGCGCTGTTCGACAAGGTCATCGACGGCGCGATGGCCGACCACTGCCACAAGACCAATCCGCGCATTGCCACGCGCGACGACTACCGCCAGATGCTGGAAGCGTCGATGTGATGTGCTGAGATTCCGCGCGAAAGCATGGCGCGGCTGGGATGGCAACACGCCGCTTTCGGCGCATTGCAGCCATTGTTGTGTTTGCTTGAGCAGACCTTCGTAGGTCTTGAGTCTTGCGCTTGGCCGAGGCCGCCGGGTGGCCGGCTGACTCCATGTCCCCCGGCTTCATCCGGGGCGGCTGAAGCCTCCTCCTTTACTTGCGTCAGCCGGCCACCCGGCGTCCTCGGCCCTTCACCGTCACCGCCTGCGCGGGTTTGGGCCTGGGCATGCCGCCCGGGTGGCTGAGCGGCGGGGTGGGTTGGTGTGTTCTGCGCAGGTCAAGGAGGAGGTGGCGGCCGCAGGCCGACGCCGGGGGACACGGAGCAGAACACGCCAACCCGGCCCGCCGCGACCGCGCAATCCGACGAACGTCCGCTGACAGCAAAGAGAACAAAAGTCCGCAACGCGCCGGCTGCAGCCGCTGCAACGGCACCCGGCAAGTGCCACCGCAAGGGCCGCACAAATGTAAAAAGCCCGGCGGCTGCCGGGCTTTGCAGATCGACGGCACCAAGGTGCCGGCGGCCGGGGTGGTGACCCACCCCGGGTGGACACGGTCAGTGGAACTGCTCTTCTTCGGTCGAGCCGGTCAGCGCCTTGACCGAGGACGAACCGCCCTGGATCACGGTGGTCACGTCGTCGAAGTAGCCGGCGCCGACTTCCTGCTGGTGCGACACGAAGGTGTAGCCCTTCTCGCGCGCGGCGAACTCGGGTTCCTGCACCATGTTGGTGTAGTGCTTCATGCCTTCGCCGCGGGCATAGGCGTGGGCGAACTGGAAGGTGTTGAACCAGTTGATGTGGATGCCGGCCAGCGTGATGAACTGGTACTTGTAGCCCAGCGCCGACAGGTCTTCCTGGAACGAGGCGATCTGCTTGTCGTCCAGGTTCTTCTTCCAGTTGAACGACGGCGAGCAGTTGTAGCTCAGCAGCTTGCCCGGGCAGGCGGCATGCACCGCTTGCGCGAACTCACGGGCGAAGCCGATGTCCGGCACGCCGGTCTCGCACCACACCAGGTCGGCGTAGGGCGCGTAGGCCACGCCGCGGCTGATGGCTTGCTCCAAGCCGTTCTTGACGCGGTAGAAGCCTTCCTGCGTGCGCTCGCCGGTCAGGAAGGGCTTGTCGTTGGCGTCGTGGTCGCTGGTGATCAGGTTGGCGGCTTCGGCGTCGGTGCGGGCCAGCACGATGGTGGGAACGCCCATCACGTCGGCGGCAAAACGCGCGGCGATCAGCTTCTCGCAGGCTTCACCGGTGGGCACCAGCACCTTGCCACCCATGTGGCCACACTTCTTGACCGCAGCCAGCTGATCCTCGAAGTGCACGCCGGCGGCACCGGCGGCGATCATGTTCTTCATCAGCTCGAAGGCGTTCAGCACGCCGCCGAAACCGGCTTCCGCGTCGGCCACGATGGGAAGGAAGTAG